>WNEY01000792.1_pt1 | contig 20887 bp, 21 predicted proteins | sample 5400531 | NCBI WGS metagenome assembly WNEY01 (sample SAMN13153338, study PRJNA577476) | soil metagenome | isolation source: 200 cm saprolite under Douglas fir tree site 1 | place: USA:California | collected 2015-04-18
CCACGTACGTGAGGGTTGTCGTGCCCAACGGATAGGTCCCCGCGCTAGGACCGCTGATCGTGACCGGGCCGGCCGTGTCGGAGGCAACCGCGGCGCCTGGATTGACGGACGCTCCGGCGAACGAGGTGGCCTCGGCGGTGATGGGGGCCGGACACGTGATGGACGGTGGCGTCGTGTCCACGACGGTGACCGAGGACGAGCAAGAGCTCGTGTTCCCTGACTGGTCCGTGGCCGTGTACGTGAGGGTTGTCGTGCCCAACGGATAGGTGGCAGCGCCCGACGGTCCCGCCACCGTCACCGCGCCAGCGATGTCGGACGCGGTTGCAGCGCCCGGCGCTACCACTGCTCCGGCGGAGGAGGTGGCCTCCGCGGTGATGGGGGCCGGACACGTGATGGAGGGCGGCGTCGTGTCCACGACGGTGATCGTCGTCTGGCAGCTGACGCTGTTGCTGCTGCTGTCGGTGGCCGTGTAGGTGAGCGTGGTGGTCCCCAATGGATACACACCCGCGCTGGGGCCGGCGATCGTCACTCCGTCGCCGGTGGCGGTGGCCGTGCCTGGCACCACGAAGGCCCCGCCGACTTGATCAGCTTCAGCGGTGATCGGAGCGGGACAGGTTATGGACAGGGGGGTCGCCGCAGAGGCAGTGACAACGATGGCGCCTCCACCGGCATGCCTCCCCGCGGCCAGCACGGCGGCGACCAGCACGAACGCGGCACCCAGCCGGACGATCCGGAACAAGAACCGGCGAGCGACCGGAACCAACACTCCCTCCCCAGCCCACAGTGTCCAATTGGCCTGCGAGCAGGGGACTAACCTACATCGGCCGAGCCCGGGTGTCAATGAACAATTTCTGCCATCACGCGAGGGCTCGGTGCCAATAGGCTTTGAACGGTGATTCCATGGATGTGACTGCGCTGGAGTGGCTCGGCGACCGAGATCCAACATCGCGTCGAGGCGCGCGCTCTTGATCCGCAGGAGCTGGTGAGCGCACATCTCGACGCGATCGAACGGATCGACCCGCGCCTCCACGCCTATGTGTACGTCGACAAAGACGCGCGGGCCGGGCAGGGGCCGCACTCAGGCGTCACGCTCGCCGTCAAGGACAGCCAGCCTGTGGCCGGCATGCCCTGGACCTACGGCACGCCGTCCTGGCGAGACCGCATCCCCGAGGAAGATGCCGTGCCCGTGGCGCGCGCGAAATCGGCTGGGATGGCGATTCTCGGAAAGACGAACCTGCCCGAGCTGGCCGCCTCGATCGGGACCACCAACACGCTGTTCCCGCCCACTCAGAACCCGTGGCGCCAGGGGATCACACCCGGCGGGTCCAGCGGCGGGAGTGCGGCCGCGGTCGCGGCGGGCCTGGCGACGGTCGCCATGGGCGAGGACATGGGCGGCTCGATCCGCATCCCCGCGTCGTGCTGCGGCTTGGTCGGGCTTCGACCATCTCCTGACCGCGTGCCCTGCGAGATGGCGGACGCCGCCAGTCTGTCGTCGAGAGGGCCAATCGGGCGGACGGTGGCCGACGTGCGGATTCTGTTTGGCGTGATCACCGCGACCAATCCAGATCCCTCGCCGCCCTCCAAACCGAGCTACCGGATCGGCGTTGCCGACTCGAGCCCGCTGGGCGCCGACGCCGCCGGCCGTGATGCGTGCTGGCGTGCTGCTGAGGCGCTGTCAGCGGCGGGACACCAAACGGAAGAGATCGGTTGGAATCCCGAACCGGTGGCCGCCGGCTATGCGGTCGTGCGGCGTGCGAGCATGGCGAGCTTTCCAGCCGACCTTTCGAGGACTCATTCGTGAAACGCAACTACTTGCGCTGAGCCAGCAACTCCTCAACGGCTTGGGGAAGCGTCCGCTCGAAGTCGAGGAGCTTTGCCCATTCGGGCGTGATGCTGATTCGCGCCATTCGTGGGTATAAGCCGCGAACCTGCGCGTCGAACCCATCCCACTCTTTTCGAGGAACATACCTGTGCGAAGCCTCGAGGTAGTCGTCCGGGACGCCATCGATGAACTCCATGCTTGCCGTGCCACGCACGAGCAAGATGCGTGGCGGCTGGGTTTGAGTGTCAATGGTGAGGGCGACCCTGGGATTAGATCCGAGGCCCCGCACTTTCGGCGCGTTGTCCGGAGTGCAGACCACGAACTTCCCCCCTTTCCACACATAGCCGGTCGGGATCACCCGCGGATATCCATCTCGGCCGATGTAGGCCAGGTGAGCCAGAGGAGAAGAGCGTAATAACTCCTGCGCCAGGGGTGCTGCCAGGACCGTGCTTGCCGATTCCCTATCCATACCTCTGAGACTACCGATTAGTTTCGAGGTCCGGGGCGGTCGTATCGTACGAATGACCGGCTTAGCTCGGAGGTCAGGATGGGATCGATGCGCCCGACGGAAAGCGGAGGAGCGAGGTTATGGTTGAGCTTGAGCCACGAACGCTGCTGAGCGGCCTTGTCGTTGGCGAGTCACCGCGCTGGCACGACGGTCGACTGTGGTTCGCGAATTGGGGCGCCGCCCAGGAGATTCGCACAGTCGACCTACAAGGCCGCAGCGAAGTCGTCGCCAAAGGGCCAAAGCCGGCTGGCTACTGCATCGACTGGCTTCCTAATGGTGATCTCCTCGTCACCGGCGAAGGCCGGATCCTGCGTCACAGCGGCGAAGGGTCGTTCGTAACCCACGCCGATCTCAGCGCGTTGGGCCAGGCCTGGAACGAAATCGTCGTCGACGGCCGCGGCAACATCTACGTCAACGACGTTGGTTTCCGTTTTGGTCAGGAGGAGTTCCGGCCCGGCATCATCACCCTGGTGACACCGGAGGGTGAAGCGCGTAAGGTCGCCGACAATATCGCGTTTCCCAACGGGATGGTGATCACGCCGGACAACTCCACGCTGATCGTCGCCGAGTCCTTCGCCCGCACCCTCACTGCCTTCGACATCACGCCCGACGGCAGTCTGTCGAACCGGCGTGTCTGGGCGTCCGACATTGGTGCCGACGGCATTTGCCTCGATGCCGATGGCGCGATCTGGTCTCCGGACATCGCCAGCGGCACGCCGCAGGTCGTGCGCCTACGTGAAGGCGGCGAGGTGCTGCAGCGAATGACGCTCGGTGCGGCCTGCTTTGCGTGCATGCTCGGCGGCGACGACGGCAAGACCCTGTTCATGATGGCGGCCGAATGGCGCGGCGTCGAGAAGATGGGGGAACTGTTTCAAGCGCGCACCGGTCGCGTACTGACGGTCGGGGCGCCAGCAGCGCATGCAGGCCGGCCGTAGAAATCACGCCTTGCCACGGCTTGTTCACGAGCGTGCCTCAGCGAAGGAAGGGTGAGCGGTTACGCTTGTCCCGCGGCGTTACCGCGCTCCGGAGGGTGCGGTTGATGGTGGCGCTTTGGAGGGATCCAGTCGACGCTTCGCCGATGCCGGAGGAGGCGCGCCCATCTGAATGACCGGTCTCCTATTTCATGACGGCCAGGAGCTGCCGGCAGGCCTGCTCGCAGCGCCGGCAGGCCTCGGCGCACACGCGGCAGTGCTCGTGCTTACGGGCATGGTGCTCGCATTCGTCGCCACAGCTCTTGCAGATGGCCACGCAGGCCTGCAGCAGCGGCTTGGTGACGTTGGCATCGTACTGGGTTTGGCGGGTGACGACGCTGACGGTGGCGATGCAGACGTCGGCGCAGTCCAGGCAGAGCCGGATGCACTTGACTAGATCGGCGACGCTCGGCTCGCTCAAATCGGCCTCGTTGTCGGCGGTGCAGGCCTGGGCACAGCTGTTGAGCGCGTCGATGGCCGCGGCCAGCACGCCGGCGTCGACCGCTAAGTCGCTTGGGTAGGTGGCCAGCATCTGCCTGGCGTAGCTCATGGCTCCTTCCTTTCGAGGCGACGGGGTCGCAACCGAGTATAGCTACTTCCTTTGATCACCCATGAGTTTCGTGAAACCCCGGCGACTTGGATTCATTACACGGTGAAGACCTGGACCTGGCCCTGTTCAACCTTGACCTGCAGCGACGGCAACGGCGAGAGGGGGCTCCCATAGTTGGTCGGCTGACCATCCTTCTCAAAAGTCGCCCCGTGGCACGGACACTCGAAGCGATCTCGGAACTTGCTGTAGTTGAGGATGCAGGCCATGTGGGTGCAGATGGCGGACAGACCCTTGACCTCCTGTCCTTGCCGGATCAGGAAGCCCTCGATCGCTCCCGACCGGAAGGCGATCGGGGTGCCCTCGGGCAGTTCCGCCAGCGCTTTGACGGGCTTCCAGCTGCCGTTCGCTTCGACCAGTGCCCGCTGCGCGACCTTTTTTGGCTCCGTCTTGGTGGCTTGCTGGATGCCGAACATCGCCGCAACACCGGCCGCGATCCCGGCGGCACCCGTCAACAGCAGTGACCGGCGGCTGGGGCGCGCAGCCGGTTGCGGCTGCGCCGACCGCTGCCCGACCCACTCGTGAATCGAGCCCTGCATTCGCTCCAGGAACTCTTTCGACGGGAGGCCGGCCCCCGGCTTCGCCGCCCGCAACATAGCGGCGGTCTGCCGCGCGCCCAGGGCGTCTTCATCGGGCAGGGGCGTCCGTTCGGGGCGCCGGTCCTGCAGCAGGTCCTCGACGTGCCGGTCGAGTTGTTCGGGATCGTCGTTCACGACGGCCTCCCGCGTTCGCGGCCGGCACGGTTCAGCGCCCGGAACTGCAGCACCTTGACGTTGGTCTCGCTGAGGTTGAGCTCCTGCGCTGTTTCCCGTACCGAATAGCCGCGCAGGAACCGCAGCTCGAGGACCCGGCGGTAACTTTCGGGGAGAGTGGCGAGTAGCGAGTCCACCCGTTGGACCGCTTCCGGATTCTCCCGGGGCGCGGGCGCTCGGGTCACGTCGTCCTCGAGCTCACCGGCGCCCTCCGCGTAATACTCCCGCCAGTGGTCGGCCAGCGTCGTCTGGGCGACGCGGTACAGCCAGCTGCGCAGCTCGGGAACCGAGACATCGCTGCGCATGCCGTTGATCGCCTTCACGAACACCTGGGCCGTGAGGTCCTCGGCGTCCGGGCGGTTACCGACTCGGCCGTAGATGTATTGATAGATGGCTGTGACATGCGTCTGGTAGGCCCAGGTGAGGTGATCCTGGCCGTGCGGGGCGTCGGCGTGAGGGAGCGGGACGATCTTCCCAGAGGAAGCGACAGCAGCGCCGGTTCTCTCGTCCTCACGCATCCGCTTCCGCAGTTATATACCGCTTGGGGTTACGGGGTCGCAACCGCCCGTAATGTGGCTCTGTTCAGCGGGGGCCCAATGTGGGAATACTGGAGGAGGGAAAGGGCTTAGATAACATGGGAGATTCGCAAGCGATGGAAAAGAACCGGCAGTACGACGTCGTCATCATCGGCGGTGGACCGGCCGGCCTGACCGCCGCGCTCTACGCCGGCCGGGCGCGGGTCAAGACCGTGCTGCTGGAGCGGGGGGCGCCGGGCGGACAGCTGCTCAACACCGAGGCGATCGAGGACTACCCGGGCTTCGACCACATCACCGGCCCGGAGCTGGCCCAGCGCATGGCCGACCAGGCCGTCAAGTTCGGCGTCGACCTGGAGACGGCCCGCGTGACCGGGATCGAGCGGCGCGGCGACAAGCACGTGGTGCAGACCGAGGACGGCGAATACACCGCCGACTTCGTCATCCTGACCGCCGGCGGCGAGCCGAAGAAGCTCGGCATCCCGGGCGAGACCGAGTTCCAGGGGCGCGGCGTTTCGCAGTGCGCCGTCTGTGACGGGGCCTTCTTCAAAGAGGAGGAAGTTGCCGTGGTCGGTGGTGGCGACGCCGCGCTGGAGGAAGGCGTCTTTTTGACCCGCTACGCCAAGAAGGTTTACATCATCCACCGGCGCGAGAAGTTTCGCGCCCAGGCGATCCTGGTGGAGGCGGCACGCAAGAACCCCAAGGTCGAGCTGATCACCAACACGACCGTCAGCGAGGTCAAGGGTGAGGACGGCCAGGTCAGGGAGATCACCTTGAAGGACGTCGTCACCGGCCAGACTCGACCGCTGAAGGTCACCGGCCTCTTCGTCTTCATCGGGTTTCAGCCGAATGTCCAGTTCTTCGATCATCGCGACCACGTCGAGCACGATCCGCTGGGATTCCTGGTGACCGACACGACCATGCAGACCAGCCTGCCCGGCGTCTACGCGGCTGGCGACGTGCGGTCGCAGCTCACGCGGCAGATCACGACCGCCGTCGGTGATGCGACCACCGCCGCCATCGACGCGGTGAAGAAGCTCGAGGCCAAGAAGCACGAGCCCACGCCCGTGCCGGTCGACCTCTACGGCCCCACCCGGCCGGACCTCGTCGGCAGCTAACCCGGACCGCCCGCCCCACCGTGCCGCCGGCGCGGTAACGGTATTGTTCGTCGTCGCCGCCGGGCTGCGACTCTGGGGGATCAATTTCGGGCTGCCCGCTCTCTACCGACCGGATGAAGACGTCACGGTGGGGCGCGCCATGGGCATCTTCCATGGCATCCTGGATCCGCACTTCGCCGACTGGCCGCACCTTTACTTCTATGTCGCGGCGGCGTGGCTCGCGCCGTTCCGCCTGATCGGGCTGGTCCAGGACCAGGCCTCCGGGTATCTGTGGGTCCGCGTCCTCGACGCGCTGCTCGGCAGCCTCACGGTGCTGCTCGTGTTCGAGTTTGGCCGCCGCGCGTACGGATGGCTGGCCGGTTTCCTTGGAGCATCGGCGCTGGCGGTCGCCTTCCTGCATGTCCGGGATAGCCACTTCGCGACGCTCGATATCCCGCTGACCCTGACCTGCGTCGCCACGCTGTACATTGCGTATCGCACCATCCAGGCCCGCGGCGCACGCCCGTTGCTGCTCAACGGGATCGCCCTCGGCATTACGGCCAGCCTGAAGTACAACGGGGCCCTCGTCTTCGCCGGCATCGCCGCCGCCCAAACGCTGCGGGCCCGCGCCGAGCGCGCCGGGTGGTCGCGGGATCTGGCACGGCTGGCGGTGATTGCGGCCGTGGGTGCTGTCACCCTCGTGATCACCTCACCATTCCTGGTGCTCGACCCTGGGATGACCCAGCACGGCATCGGCTACATCTTCCAGCACCTCGGAAAGGCGACCGCGCCGGCGATCGGTTGGGTGCAGCTGAGTCTCGCGCTGTGGTCTGGCATGGATCCGGTGCTGGTGCTGCTGGCGATCGCGGGCGTCGCTTACGCGGCCTGGCGGCGGCAGCCGGCCGACCTGATCATCCTCACCTTCCTGGCCGTCTACGTGCTCGTAATCGGCGCCGGCCGCTCCGTGTTCTTCCGCTACGCCGATCCGATGATCCCGTTTCTGCTCCTGCTCGGCGGCCGCGCCCTGGCGGTGCTCGTCGAGCGGAGCGCCCGCGGTCGAACCCGGCGGCTCGCGCTAACGGTGGCGCTGGTGCTGATCGGGGTGGCGCCCCTGGCGCACGACGTTCGCTATGACCTGTTGATCCAGCAGGCGGACACGCGCACGCTCGCCTTCGACTGGCTGGCGCACCATGTGCCCGCCGGCAGCCGGGCCGCCGTGCCCTACATGGCGGGTCCGGCTCACGACCAGGCGATGATCGATAGCGGTGAACACAGTCACGGCGCGACCGATCCATACGTAGCGTCCTTCCTCGACAGCCGGCTCGAGACGCAGTACAGCATCCACGAGTTGACCCGCGAAGACCTCCAGCTGACATCGCTCGACAGCTTTCGAGACGAGGGAGTCACTTATGTGGTCGTCGGCTACGAAACGCCGGGTACCGGTTGCCGGATGGATAGCCCGCTCGAGCGGGCGTTGCAGGCGCAGGGACCCCCGCTGGCGAGCTTTTCCCCGACAACCGGCTGTCCCGACAGCATTTTCGACCCGATCGACACCTACTACGTACCGCTCGCCGGCTACGGCGGCTGGGTCCGGCCCGGCCCTTATATCCGGATTTACCGGCTCCATGGGTGATCCCGAATCAGCCGCTTCGCCCGCGCGCAACCGCCGTCTATAGTGAAAACCAGTGAACCTGATCGCCCTGATCAAGGAGCGGGCCAAATACTACAAGTGCCTCGCCTGCTCCCAGGCGCTCGCCGACTGCCAGGTGAAGCTGCTCAACGAGGCCGACGGGCATTGCACGGTTGAGGTCACCTGCGCCAACTGCGGCGTCAGCTTCGTCGCGGTACTGCTGCTCAAGAAAGCCAAGCATCCAGACGGTTTGCCCAAGGCCGCCAGCGAAGGGCCCATCAGCGGTGACGAGATGCTCGACGTCCACGAATTTATGAAGGCCTTCAATGGCCCGATCAAGGAGCTTGTCCACTGGCGTCCGTCCCGCCAGCAGTCTTCGTCCTGACGCCCCAATAGAATTGATGCCGATGGTTTATCTCGACCACTCGGCAACCACGCCGCTCGACCCCGAAGTCCTGCAGGCCATGATGCCGTACCTGACCGAGGAGTTCGGCAACGCCTCCAGCGTCTATGGCCTGGGACAGCGCGCGCGCCAGGCGATCGATCAGGCCCGCGATGAGGTGGCGGCCTTTTACGGTGTCGTTGCGAAAGAGGTGATCTTCACCTCGGGCGGCACCGAGGGTGACAACTTCGCCTTGCGCGGCATTGCCGAGCGCAACGCCGATCGCGGCCGGCACATCATCACCTCGACCATCGAGCACGATGCCGTGCTTCGCTCCGCCGAGGCGCTGGAGCGCGACGGATTCGAGGTCACCCGGCTGCGTGTCGACCGGTTTGGCCTGGTCGATCCGGCGGCGTTGAGCGAGGCGTTGCGGCCCGACACCATCCTGGTGAGCATCATGCACGCGAACAATGAGGTCGGAACCATCGAACCGATCCATGAATTGGTCGCGGTGACTCGGGAGCGCAGTGACGCCTACTTCCACACCGACGCCGTGCAATCGACGGGGAAGATCCCGGTGCGCGTGGACGAGCTGGGCGTCGACCTGCTGTCCATGTCGGCGCACAAGCTCCACGGTCCGAAAGGCGTCGGCTGCCTGATCGTGCGCTCCGGCGTCCGGCTCGAGCCGCAATTGCACGGGGGCGGTCACGAGCGCAACCGCCGCGCCGGGACCGAAAACGTCGCGGGCGTCGTCGGGCTCGCCAAGGCCATGGGCATCGCGAGTCGGGATCTGACGACGAACACGGCGCACCTGACCGCGCTCCGCGATCGCCTGATCGAGGGCGTTCTCGACCGCATCCCCGGCGCCGAACTCACCGGGCATCCGCAACAGCGGCTCCCGCACCACGCCAGCTTCTTGTTTGCTGGTGTGGAAGGCGAGTCGTTGCTGCTGCAGCTCGACATGGACGGCATCGCCGCGTCATCGGGCTCGGCGTGCACCTCGGGCTCACTCGAAGCGAGCCACGTCATCCTGGCGCTCGGCTACCCCCGCGAACGGGCGCTGGGCAGTCTTCGTCTTTCGGTCGGAAAGGGCAACACCGACGCGGACATCGACCTGGTCCTGGCCCGGCTGCCGGCGATGGTGGCCCGGCTGCGCGCGATGGCCCCCATTTCCGCCGCCTGAGGGGCTCGCATGCCGGAAAAGTTCTACAGCGTGGATGAGGCGAATGCGCTGATCCCCAAGCTCAAATCCGTGCTGGAGCGCATCCGGCAGACGCAGGAGGAGCTGGCGAAGGACAAGACGGTCGCCGCGGTGCGCGAGAAGGCAGCCCAGAATGGTGGCGGCCTGCCGAGCCGCCATCTGTCGACCCTAACGAAAACGCTCGAGGGTGACTTGCGGCAACTCGAGGAGTGGGGCATTACGCTTCGCGATCCAAGCATCGGATTGATCGACTTCCTGCACAAGCGTGAGGGTGAGACCGTCTTCCTCTGCTGGAAGCTCGGCGAGCCCCGCGTGAAATGGTGGCATCCACTCGAGACGGGAATCGCCGGCCGCCAGCGACTTTAGCCGCTGCGGAAAATGACGGCGATGATGAAGAGCGCCAGCAGGATCGAGGAGACCGACAGCCCGATGATGCCGAGCAGCCGGCCGGTCTTCGCCCGATCGTCACCCTGGTAGCGGTTCGGCGCCGAGCGAATTTCGCGAACGGCACTATTGGCGAAAACGATCGCCAGGATCCCGGTTGGGATCGCGATCAGCGGCATCCAGAAGAAGAGCAGGGTGGTCACGCCCCAGGTCATGGCGCTCGAGGCGCCATGATACATCGGCCGATACGGCGAGATCCCCTCACGTTCGGCGAGCTGGTCGAGCGCGGCGAGCGGGCCGCTGGTGGCCACGACGTCCGGCAGGGCGCGCCGCAAGGCAGGTTCGGCGCTCTGGGCGAGCGCCTCGCGCCGCGCCACCGGAAGCGCCTCCCGACGTGCGGCATAGGCGACCACCAGCCGTCGAAGTCCGGGGTCGATCGCCGCCGGCTCGCCGGTCGGCGTGCTCGAGGTCAACGGGGTCGCCGCCGCCGATGCGGGCGTTGCCCAGATCGAGGCTGCCGGTTGCGGAGTCGCGACCGCACCGGCCGGCGCGCTCGACAGGTCATAGAGACTGACGCGCTCGCGATCACGCACCACCAGCGTGCCGGCGGCGAAGTCTCCCAGCCGTTTGCCGCGGCCATTGATGAATAGCGTCAACATGCCGATGGCGTAGAAGACGGGAAGGAAGTCGACGATCCGCACCAGGTTGCGAATCGCCGCCTGCCCGAGGGTCACCGGCTCGCCGTGATCGCCGACCACCCGCAGGCGGGCGGCGCGCTTGCCGAGGGTTTGTCCGTTCCAGGCCGCCTCACTGACGAGGAAGTAGCCCGCCAGCAGGATGAAGCCGAGGATGATCTCGATCAGGATCGCCAACTCACCCGAGCCGAAGATGCCGCCCAGCGAGGCGGCGAGGATGGTGATCGCGATCAGGATCACCGTGATGACCAGCGAATCGAGGATCTGCGCCAGGAAGCGGCTGCCGATGCCGGCGATCTCGTACTGGAACGCCACCCGCTCCGGCGTCGAGATGACGAGATCGTCGGACGCGTCCGGCGGGTGCACGCTCTCACTCTACCCGCCGAATTTGCGAGGGGGCGTCGCAGTCCTGCGACAAGAACCCGTTTGACGGCGGCGTCGGTCATCATGGATAGGTGCGCGCCGATGAATTCGTCAGCCGCCGGCGACCCGAGTGGGACCGCCTCGAAAAACTGCTGACGCGTGCCGGCACCAGCCGGGTCGGCGGGCTGCGGGCAACCGAAGTGCTCTCCCTGGCCGCGCTCTATCGCCGGGCAACGGCCGACTTCGCCCGGGCGAAGCGTGACTGGCCGACGGAACCGGTGGCCACCTATCTCAACGGCCTGGTCGCCCGGGGGCACGCGGCGGTCTACCGCCAGGGTGGCAACCTCGGCGAGCGCATCGCCATCTTCTACAAACGAACGCTGCCGCAGACCTATCGAGAGTCGGCTCCATACTTGGTCGCCGCCGCCTTGCTTCTCTTCGGACCGGCGCTGGTCGCGTTCGCCGCCATCACGCTCGATCCGAAGCTGGCCTATGCCCTCGTGCCCGCCGAGCTGGTGCAACTGGTGAAAAGCCATCAGCTCTGGACCCAGATCCCGGTGGACAAACGGCCGTTGATGTCCGGCGTGATCATGACGAACAACATCAACGTTTCGATCCTCGCGTTCGCCTTCGGCGCTCTGCTGGGCCTGCCCACCATCTACCTGCTGATGACGAACGGGATCCAACTGGGCGGGCTGCTCGGACTTACCAACGCCTATGGCATCGCGCCTGGGCTGCTCGATTTCGTCGTCGGCCACGGCGTCCTCGAGCTTTCGGTGGTGGTCGCGGCCGGTGCTTGCGGCCTGATGATGGGCTGGGCGGTCCTGCTGCCGGGCGCTTACCGACGCGGCGACGCGCTCGTGCTCGCGGCGCGCAAAGCCCTGATCATCCTTGCCGGCCTCGCCCCGTTGTTGATCATCGCCGGCATCATCGAAGGCAACTTGAGCCCCTCGCATGCGCCCACCGCCGTCAAGGTCGCGGTCGGCCTCACGACCGGGGTCCTGCTCTACTCCTACCTGCTCCTCACCGGGCGCCGGACTCAGAACCCAGCGTAGAACGCCGGATAGAACACCTCGTTGACAGCCTGGGTTGCCTGCCCGTCGGCCGCCACCAGCCAGAGCTGGTCGACGTCACCGCTGCTGGGCTGACTGCTCACGGCGATGGCCATGCCAGACCCGTTGGGCTGCGGCATCGCATACATCGTCCGGGCCCCATCCCCGGGAGAACCGCCCGGTTGCCGCCAGAGAATCTTGCCCGTCTGCCAATCGACAAGCTCGGCGTCGTTGGGGCCCACGCCAGCGAAAAATGGCCCCGTGACCACGCGCATGCCGTCCCAGGAGAACCGCAGGACCCGTCGCCCGGCAAGGTGCGCCACGATGCGCCCATCCGACGTCCGCCGGATCGAGCTCATCGAAGAGAGCGGCTGACCCTGGGCGTCATACGTCGGGATCTGTTCCGCGAGGTATCGGCCGTCACGCGAGCTGGTGACACCGAGACCGACTCCGGCATATGCCCTCTGGTAAAGGATTCGTCCGGTCGTCAGCGCGATCACGCGGACGGCCGTCGTGCCACCCATCCCGATGTCCGCGAGCACCGCGCGGTCGTTTCCGACGCTGCACGCGATGATCGCAGGGCCGGAACGCGCGCCGGCCACGCCCATCGGAGCGACGCGGTGTAATTGACCGCCCGTCGGGCCCGTCATCAGCCACAGTTGGCCGCCGCTATCCACGACATCGCAGAGGCTCTTGCTGTCATCCGCAATCATCGGGTTGGACCGAAACCCGCTGACCGTGCTGACCTGCGCCCCGTTGCGATCGACCAGCCCGCGGTCCGAGGTGAAGAAGAGCGAGCCATCCGGGGCTTGCTGCGTCGCGGATGCCTGGTAGATCGTGCCAACCAGCTGGCCGCTCCAGTCGATCGCCACCAGGCGTTGCGTGCCGGACGGTGGCATCCACGGGCTCGAGGTCGAATACCAGATGAGGGGCACGCCGGTCGGCGGCGCCCCGGGCTCCGTCGAGAATGCCCATTGAGCCCGGATGTTGGCCGCCTTCACACCGTAGTCGACGATGACAGTCGCCTGGTACCGAGTCAGTGGCTTGAGTCCCGAATATTGGACGAATAGCGTCGTTCCGCTCCATTGGATCGGCAGCATCACCCCATCCGCGGGCTCCAGGCTCAGGTGAGGCTCGACCGGCGGCCGATGGGTGAAGTCGACGGACAGCTGACCGACCCGTGGCACGATCGATTGCCCATCCTGGGGGAACACGGTGACCAGAAGGGGATAACCCTCGGTCGTCATCGTCCAGCGCTTCTCGTAGTGGCCGAGGTCCTTGAGGCGGCTGCGGTAGTCAGCCCCGAGGACGAGCTGATACCGAGTCGCGAACCGAAGGCCGGAATAGCTCACGATCAATGTGCTCCCATCCCAGCGCGCCGGCTCGAGCGCGCCATCGGACGGCTCGAGCCGTAGGGTCGGCGTGCCTAGCGGATGTCCACCGAATGTGACCTTGAAGTCTCCTCGCAGGGGCACCTCTTTCGAGCCGGCCGGCGGGCTCAAGTCCGTCACTTCGGGTTGTGCCACCGCCAACGCGTTGGCACGAACCGACAGAAACGCCGCGAGGCCCCCAAGGAGGACGAGGCCGCCAAGACTTAGCAACAGCGCGCGACGCCGGCCGACCGGCTCGACCGCCTGTTCCTCCTCGAGGAGGTCGACGATTCGAAGGTGGAGGTTCTCGCTCACGATGGGTTGCTCAGGGCGGTCAATCGGTACGGGCGCCTGCCGCCCCCGCGAGGCCCGTTCGCGCACCCGAGCATGCAGCCGTTCCTTCAATTCCACGATCTGGGGCGTGGCCCCGAGCGACGGCGCCAGGCTGCCGAACGCCTCCAGGATGATCCGCTCCGCCGCCGCCGGATCTGGTGCAACCGCGTGGGCGAGCCGGTAGGCATCGGTTTCGAGCTCCCGCACCAATTGATCGATTCGATTGCGCTCGAGGGTCTTCACGCCACCTTCGCCCAAGGGAACGCCGCGGGCTTGCCGGAAGTTACTTCGACCCTATAGCAACGCCCGCTCCTTCAACTCCAGGTAGCGTTCGACCAGGGAGGGGCTGAGCTGGCCGGCCTCGACATCGAGTCCCAGGACGCCACCCTGGCGCAGCTGCTCGAAGCTCGCCCGACGCGCCGAGAGGAGCTCTTCGGCGGCCGCCCATTCGTAGGCACGCGAGACGCGTTCGATGGGCGCGTTGCGGGCCGCCAGCACCTCCGGGTCGGACATGGCGACCACCATCACCAGGTGGCGGTGACTCAGGCGGATGGCGTGGCCGACCAGGTCGCGCGAGGCCTCGGGATCGAGAACGTCAGTGAGCACGATCACCAATGAGCGGCGGCTGACTCGAAGCGCGAGGTGCGAGAACGCTTCCGCAAAGTCGGGTTCGGTGTACTCGGGCCTGATGTCATAGAGCACCTTGTTGAGCTGCGTCACCTGGGCCGGCCCGCGTTGCGGCGCCACGAAGCGGCGCACGCTATCGCTGAACGTCATCATGCCAACCTTGTCTCCCTGGCTCTGCGCTACCCAGGCGAGCAGAAGGGCCGCGTTCACCGCATGGTCGAGCTTGCTGAGCAGCCCTGCCGGCGCCGTCATCAGCCGGCCGCAGTCGATGGCGATGATCGCCTGCTGGCCGCGCTCCGCCTCGACCTCCATCACCACCGGGCTGTCGCGCCGCGCCGTCGCCTTCCAGCTGATGCGTCGCACCTCGTCGCCCGGCAGGTAGTCGCGTAATCCCGCAAACGCGGTGGTGGCGCCCGGCGGGCGAGCCCGGCGAAGCCCGGCCATGATGCGCATCCCGCGGCGCAGCATCAGCTCGTAGCGCTTGATGGCGAGGACATCGGGATAGACGGCCGCCGGCTCGTCGGCCCGGATCCGTACCTGCCGAATGAGCCAGCCACCCGGCCGCCAGCATCGGAGGTCAACCGCGCCGAAGCGGTAGGCGCCCCGGTGGGGCGGCTCGACGGTGTACTCCACGTGCAGCAGGCCCTCGCGGTCGAAGATGCCCGGCAGCACCCGGTGATCGGGTTGCAAGTCGGCGGGCACATGGTCGGCGACCTCGGCGGGAAGGCCGGCCGCGCCAGCGTGCGCCACGAGCAGCTGCACGCTCTGCACCTCGCCCAGCGAGAAGGGCTGGGGCAGGACACGGCTCGCCATGAAACCGGATGTGCTCGGGAGACGGCCCGCCTCGGCGATCAGCAAGCCTGCCATCGCGGCGTAGTAGAGCAGCGGCACGATGATCAACACCGGGCTCAGCAGGAGCAGCAGGAAAAGAACAGACCCGGCGAGTAATGTGGCCAGCAGCCGCGGCTGCGGGAGGAGCGTCATGCGGCCGGCTCTCGCCCTATCGGGGCGGGGTGACGCGGGCGATCACCGCGTCGAGCAGGCTGTCGGCGGTCTGGCCGCCGACTTCGGCCTCCGGGCGCAGCAGCAGCCGATGTCGGAAGGTCGGCCGGAGCAACCCTTTGACATCGTCCGGGGTGACGTAGTCGCGGCCCTCGAACGCCGCGGCCGCCTTGGACGCCAGCAGCAGGAGCACCTCGGCCCGCGGGCTGGCCCCCAGCACCAGCTCGGCGGCCTGGCGGGTGGCGACGGCGAGCTCGATGATGTAGCGACGGAGGCGCTCATCGACGGTGACCTTGCGCGCTTTGCCTGGCATTCCGCGATCGCCGCGGCCTCGACGATGGGCGTGACCCCAGCACGCGCCGGGTCCCGTAGCTCGATGCCGGCATCCCAACGCCGCAGCATCTCGAGCTCCTGCTCGGGCGTCGGGTAATTCATGTACGCCTTGAACAGGAAGCGATCCTGCTGCGCTTCCGGCAGCGGATAGGTCCCTTCGTACTCGATCGGGTTCTGCGTGGCCAGAACCATGAACGGGTCGGGCAGCGGCTGCTGGACACCCTCGAGGCTGACACCGTGCTCCTCCATCGCTTCCAGCAGCGCGGCCTGCACTTTGGCGGGCGCGCGATTGATCTCGTCCGCCAGCAGGATGTTGGTGAAGACCGGACCCTTTCGGATGCGGAACGACCGCGACTGTAAGTCGTAGACGGAGGTCCCGACGATGTCCGACGGCATCAGGTCGGGCGTGAACTGCACCCGGCCGTATTCCAGCGAGAGCAGTCGGGCGATCGTCTTGGCCAGCAGCGTTTTGCCGACGCCGGGAACACCCTCGAGCAACACATGGCCCTGCGCGATCAGGGCAATTGCGCAGAGGCGCACCGCCTCGTCCTGGCCGACCACCGCTTTCGATGCTTCCGAGCGAAAACGCGCGTAAAAATCGGCGGCTTTCATGCGGACTCCTTCATGCGGCCCCCACCCTGACCCTCCCGTTGCAACGTGGGAGGGGAATTGCTGGCCGATAACGGATAGGCGAGATCATGCAACCGGCGGGCCATCTCGAGGACCTCGGCTTCGCTTGTGCTGGCCCATTCGAGCTCGCGTTCGGCGCGGGCCAGCTCGGCCGCCGCCGCCGGTGCACGCTGTTCGATGGTGGCGTTGAGGCGATCACTGGGGACGTCGCCGCCGAGACCAATCCGTTGGGCGACCGCGCGGCGCGAAGCGGAGAGCAAGGCCTCCAGCGTAACCCGCCGAGCACCCGTGCGATGCAGGAGGCTGCCGACCGCCACCGCGTACTCTGCTGTCGACCGATCCTCGCGAGCGCGCAAGGGGATGCGCGGGCCGAAGGCCCGGCCGCGGAGCGCCAGGCCGACAAAGACGATCACCACCACCGATAAAAGCGCGATGCCCCATGGGGTCGTCATCCATGCGGTTTCGGGGGAAGCGGTCGCCGCCGCGCCGTGATGAAACTCATCGAACCAGACCCGGCCGCCGGACGGCGTCATCGCGATCAGATCGGCGGCAAAGCGACCATTGTCGGGTGTTCCGAGAAATCCGTTGCACAGGATCAGCGGATCCGTGAGCGCCACCAGCTGGCCATGGCCGACGTCCTGCCGCACCGCCAGCACGTCACCCGCTTCGCTGCGAAGCAGCGGCACCTGTGCTGCGGTGGGACGGAAGGCGCGGGCGCCGTCGGCGCCGCCGACGGTATCGACCCCGCCCAGGATGGGCGCGGCGGCGTGGGCCTTGGCGGGCACGGCAGTTGGGGAGCGACGTAATCCGAACTGCGCATCGAGCTGAGGGTCGCCGTCCTCGGCCGCGTAGACGAGCACGCCGCCGGATTGCATCCAGCTGTTCAGTTGCTGGACCTCGCCAGAGCTGAACCCGGTGGTCGGCGTGAAGACAAAGAGCAGGCCAGATGACGGTGACAGGATGAAGTCACCTTCGACCGATCCGCTCGAGTGGCCGAGCGCGTCGGCGTAGGCGCGGAGCGCCGACGTCCCATCGGCGGCATCACTGGTCGAGGCATGGTCGGGAGATCGGCCCTGCGTCCCGCTGCCGCGGAGCAGCACCAGCACGAAGACCAGCAGCACCATCACCGCCAACGCGATCCAGCCACGACCCTTCATGCAACTGTCCCCCGGTAGGGCGCCGCCGCCTCGGCGGCATGGCCGTAGGTATCGGCGTCGGGCGTCCGATGGCCGTAGCTCGCCTCCTCGAAGGAGAGCAGCAGCGGCCGCAACGCCTCGGCGCGGTCGGACTGCTGGAAGAGCTCGCGCACGGTGAACGGGCTGTGCTCCCAGGCATGTTCACCCTTAAGGTGCACCGCGACCCCGCCGGCCAACGCCTTGATCGCCGCGACGTAATCGTGGCTGGCCGCCAACCGGTCGGCGTCGCCAAAGAAGTCGACGCGGCCACGCGCCATCGGGGCTGCCGCCCGTAACCTCGCCTCGCGTCCACCTCGGCTCAGACCGCCGCGGATCGGCCACGCGATGATGCCGATCACAGCCGCCACTCCGATCGCCAGCCAGATCCAGAGCGGGATGTTGAGGTGCAGGTTGCCGACCCCCAGCCACGAGAACAAATCGCCAATCCGACGCACGATGAATCCGAGGATCCGTTCGGGTAACGACGGCCCGGCGCTCAGGCCCGAGTAGCGCGGTTGCGACAGGATGGCCTGCAGTTGCCGTTCGGCCTGGCTCGGGTTGGGTGTATCAACCCGCGCCTGCAGGGTCGCATACAACGCTTGCAAGCGCTGGTCGGCGTCGCCAAGATCGGGAGGGTTCCTGCGCAGGTCACGCAGGATTTCCGGCTGACTGTTCCCCGCGTCCCGGGCAAGTACATCGATCGCTTGCTGGACTGACGGCGCATCCCCGCGCTCTGCGAACTGCACGAGCGTGAGGGCGCGATGGACCGCGTTGGTGTAATCGTCCGCCGAACTGGCCGACGCCGACGTGACCCCCGACGCGACCAAGAGGCCGAGAAAGAGCAGGAAGATCCCCGCCGACGCCCCCCGGTGCAACCGCTTAGGCCGGCGCAGCCGGTGGGGCGGCCTGGCGCGCAAGCTGGTCGAGATCGAGACCTTCCTTGCGCACCCGCAGGTCGAGGTAGAGCATGGTGATGGCGATCGGCTGGATCGCCCCGACCAGGGCATCGACGAGGGTCGACACCGTCGTCAGGAGGCCGGCGCGGATGTCGTCGCTGAGACCGGGAAGCAACGCCGCGATACCACCGAAAAGTGCGGCCAGCGCCGTCTGGATGAGCGACACCATAATGCCGACGATGATCAGGATGCCGAGCGTGCGCCACCAGTTATCGCGCACGAGGTTCCAGCTTCGCCCCAACGCCTTCACCGGGCCGATGCCCTCAGCGAAGAGCGCCGGTATCGCGACCGACCAGCGGATCAGGACCCAGATCACGACCGGGATGGTCACGATGGCGATCGCGCCGATGCCGACACAAACCCCCAGGATCACGACCCCCCACACCGCGAAGTAGCGGCGGAGCGTCCCCAACAGAACCGACCCGATGGTTTCCACGTTGCCGGCCGCCAGCGAGGTCGCGGCTCGGTAGAGGGCACCCACGCTGAAGGGAATCAGCAGGGCGGCAATCGGAAAACTGAGCAGGTAGAGGGGCGAGCTGGTGTATTGCGACTGCCGGGACTGGATCCTCGCCAGCTCGTCCGGGTTGTTGACGTTCTGCAAGACGTTCTGCAGGAAGGTGAATGGGTTGGCCCGATAGGAGCCGGAGATCAAGCTGAGGATCAAGTTGGGGAGGACGATGACCAGGGCCACGCCCGCGATCACCGTGAAATGGCGACGATACAACTTGAAGGTCTCGTCGAGCAGTTCGCCTAAAGGCATGACCCGAAGGCGGACGGGTGTGCCGGCGGTCGCCACGGCGACAATCATGAGGGAAACGGAGAGGCTGTGTCTACAGCGGCGTTATCAGTTCGAGCAGGAGCAGCTGCCGCCGCAGGCGCACCCACCCGCGGTCGATGCGCTCGAGGACTGGCTGCTGCCGACCACCGCAAAGGTGGAGAACATCGCCTTGGTGTTGGTGCTTTCGCACTCGGGACAGACCTGGCGCTGGTCGCGGCTGGCGAAGCCGCCGAAGACGTCAAAGGTGTGACGGCAGCTCAGGCAGGAGAACTCGTAGATGGGCATGGCCATATTGTAAGGATGATGCCGCCCGATATACAGCACTACGCCGAGCTGCTGCTCGATTGGAATCGTAGTGTCAACCTCACCGGTGCGCGCACGCTCGATGACGTCCTGGCCCAGATCGCGGCGGGGGATGTCCTGCTGGCCATGCCCTGGACCGGGATCGGGCGGGTGATCGACATCGGGAGCGGCGGCGGGCTGCCGGGGATCCCCCTGGCGCTGGCCATGCCCCAGGTGCACTTCACCCTTCTGGAGGCGCACAGCCGGAAGGCTGCCTTCCTGGAGCACCTGGCCGCCACCTTGAACTTGAGGAACGTGGCGGTGGCGACCGGGCGGGCTGAGGAACTTGGCCGGCAGCCTGAGCTTCGGGAGCAATTCGATCGGGCGATCTCGCGGGCGGCCGCGCCACCGGCAGTGCTGCTGGAGCTTGCCCTTCCCTTCGTTAGACCAGGTGGAGATCTCATTGCCCAAGTCAGCCCCATCGATCCACAGCTGCTCGAGCCTGCAGCGCGCCTCCTCGGCGGCGGGCCGCCGCGGCTGGAGCGTCCAGGGGACGGTGCCGGCACCCTCCTGGTGGTGCCCAAGCTGGTCCCAACGCCGGCTGGTTTTCCGCGTCGTACCGGAGTCCCCAACCGCAAGCCGCTCGCGTAACTGCGAACCCGGCTGGGGCGTTGCATGGGCATGAGGTCGGCTCTCCGCCTAAGTCCCCTGATGGTCATCGGCGCCGCGGCGGCCTTCCTGCTGGCTGGGCCGCTCACGTCTTTCTATAAGACCCACGCCGTGGCGAGCCGACCTCAACCATCTCCCTCGACCACCGTCGATCCGCACGCGTCACCCACTACCTGTCCTGCGTCGCTGCCCATGCCAAAGGCGCCGGCGGCGCTCACGCCCTCGACGCCGTCGCTCCCGTTCCCGATCTGGGTCAATGATCCGCTCGGTGTCAATCTGCGGTCGGCCGCGAGCGCCTCGAGCACGCGGTTGGCGACGCTGTCGCAAGGCACGCAGGCGACCGCGGACGGCCGGGCGCCTGACGCATCGGGCAACACCTGGTATCACGTCACGCTGGGCAGCCAGGCGGGTTGGGTCCGGTCCGACTTTGTCGTCACCACGGCGCTGCATGCCGCGAGCGGCTTTGGCTGGAGCCTGATGCTGGCGCAAGGCTACCAGGTCGCCCCCTCGTCCAGTGCGTCGCTCACCACGGTCACAAAGACCGGTGATGACCTGCCGTTCCTCATCCTGCAGACGACCACGTCAGATACGCTGACCATCCAGCTTCCCGGACTGCTCCGCCCGGATATCGCGCCGGCCGCCGATCATACGGCCACGATCGCGGTCTGGAGTGTCAACCCGGTCACCGAGCAGGTCTCGAGGGTCGCGCTCGATACCTGCAAGGTCACCTCCGCC
>WNEY01000793.1_pt1 | contig 20883 bp, 16 predicted proteins | sample 5400531 | NCBI WGS metagenome assembly WNEY01 (sample SAMN13153338, study PRJNA577476) | soil metagenome | isolation source: 200 cm saprolite under Douglas fir tree site 1 | place: USA:California | collected 2015-04-18
CCCAGCACCATTCCCAGCACGTAGTTCACGTGCTTGGACGGATCCAGGGGCGCGGGGGCCAACGTGGCAGGCGAGGTATCGAAGCAGCAGCCCATGTGCGTTTCCCAGCTCTGATCTGTCAGTTCGTCACCGGAATGCATTCCAGCGTGAGGCGCTCTTTCCCCGGATGTCCGGGCGGCGGCGCGAGATACGATTCGCCGATGTAGTTGCGGCCGAGCACGAGCGCGGGCATGAGCTGCGGCGCCCGGCTGCCCACATCGAGGAGCGTATCGGATCCGAGACGCGCGTCGCCGATCCTGAACAAGGCCCAGTAGAAGCCCACGTCGAACACCGTGTGCGCGGGCTTTTCCAGGTCCACCACCCGTCGCGCCAGATCGAGCTGCTGATTGAGCTGCGACAGATCGGTATTGGGTCCCGGCGTGGGAATGAGCACTCGGAAGCGGTGAGCAAGACGTCGCATCGCCAGCACCGTCGCCTGGTATTGATACCAGTCGGCCAGCGGCGCGCCGTCGCGCGGCAGCGTATCGGGCTGCGACACTTCCTCGAAGCTGGTCCAGCTCGTCTGGTAGGCGACGTTCAAAGCGGCGATGCGCCGGTAGCGGCGCGCAACGAAATCCTGCCACAGGCCTCGTTCGTGCGCCACCGCGGTCGGCTGCTGCAGCTCCAGATATTCGCTCCAGTCGCGCTGCGCCTGCGCGTTGGTCGGCAGATCACGCGGCAGCGGCACATCGCCGAAGGAACCGTAGGCGGTTCCGTAGGCTTGATTCAAGGCGGACTGATCGCCGCCGTAGATGGACGACAGGAAACCTTGCCAGGCCAGACGGTCGTCGACCACCGACGGCACAAAACCCAGAGCGCTCTGTGCAAACGCGCTCCAGCTCTTGGCTTCCTCGTCCCTAGCCGGGGGGATCAACGGAAAGGCGGTCGCCCCCGGAGCCTTGTTGGTGAGCGCGGTCACGTAGTCGACATAGCGCTGAGTCAGGCGAGCGCCGCCTTCCTGCGGGGTCCAGCGCGGCGCCGTCTTCAGCTCGCGCGGACCGGTGTTGCCCGTAGTGTCGCCAAGGACGATGCCCGGCGTGCGGCGCGTGAGGTAACGCTCGATGACGCGATAGCGCTGACGCGCCTCCGGAATCGACGCGGGAACCTCGAACTCGCAGTCTTCCACCGACGCGTCGAGCGCCAGCGCCAGCGCCATGCGCAGCCCGTGAATGGTGCCGCGGTACTGGAAAAACCGCATCGCGTGGTGGATGAACAGCCGGCGCCGCCTCTCGTCCCAGGCCGGATCGAGCAGCATGTCGAACCAGCGGGCCAGCCAGTCCAGCGTATCCGCCGGCACGCTGCGCCAGTCGAACAGCGCCTGCACGCCCGCGATTCTGTCCTCGAGCACCGTATAGAACCCCTCCAGATTCGCCAGGAAGCGCTCGAGGAAATCTCCGGAATCAGGGTCATCACGATAGACCGCGGGCAGATATCGCTCGACGTAGGAAAAGCGCGGATACCACACGCGCAGCGCGCGCAGCTTCGGTGTCGCCTGCTCGTTCCCTGCGACGACGAGGCGAAGCTGGAGGAAGCGGCCGCGGGCGCGCTGGAACAGAAGCTCCCACGTCGCGTAAGTCGTGTGCGTCGATTCGACGGTGTTGCACGTGGGGCGCGCCGGAGGCCAGGGTAGCTCGGAGCCGTCGCCTCTGCGGTACAGGCGCGGCTCACGTTGCCACTGCGTCAGGAGCAGCGTGTCGCGCTCGTTCGCGGCGCGGCTCCAGATCTCGACGCCGGTTTCGGGGGGAATGCAGGCATCGAGCATCAGTCGATGCCAGACGCAGTCGGGCTCACCGCTGTCGAGGTCGTTGCGGCGCGGATCGGACTCCGGATGCGCGCGCGTCTCGAGCATCGCCTGCGGCGCGTAGCGCGGACGCCGCTGCGCCACCAGCGGAACCCAGCTGTCGGCGAAATCGTAGTAGCCGTTCGAAGCGGAGACGAGCAATCCCTTTGCGCCGAATCGGCGCATCGGCAAGTACTTGGCGAGGGGCTCCAGGCGCAGTTGAGCGCCGTCCACACGCAGCGCCAGCGCGAAAGCCTGGTTTCCCTCGCTCGAAGCGACAAGGAGCTGGTCGAGCTCCCCGGCGCTCGCGCCGGCCGCGACACGCACGAAGTCGTGAGCCAGCACACGGAATCCGGTCCGCTCGTCCTCTTCGATCATTCCGGCCACAGGCTCCAGCGACACCGGGTCGCCGAGTTGCCGTTTGTAACGGTACCGCCATACCTTGGAAAACCCCGCCACCTCGTCGCGATCGAGTATGAGCACGCTTCCGTCCGGAAGCGCCTCGATGGCGATCGCATCGGTGACATCCACGGGGGACGCCGCGTCGTAGTCGATGCCGCGCGGAAACGTCAGCTTAGGCGTGGCACGCGGCGCGCCCATGCCGAGCGGCTGAAACGTGTCCTCCGCCGCTTCCGCCAGGGTCTTGAGGTCCTGCTCGTCGCGCATCACGCGCATATGCCGATCCAGGGCCCAGTAACGACGATGCGTTCGATCGAGTATCCACACGCCGCCGCCGGGACGCGGCGCCATATCGAACGGCTCGAAGTCCACCTTCGCCGGCCAGTACAGACGCGACGGCGGGCCTCCGGCGAACAGATCGAATACGAGCACTCCCGCGGGCTGCAGCACGCCCACCACCAGATAGTGGTCCTCGGTCACGGCGAGGCCCGCCAAGGGCAGCGGCGCCGCGGGAGGCTCAGGCGCTCCCTGGAAGTCGCCGTGCCGCGGCGGCGCAGCGCCGTCCGCGGTCGGCCAAAATTGCGTGGTCGCTGCGCTCCCGGTCGACTGGACGCGGACGGCGCGCGCGGAGGCATCGATCCAATAGAAATTGCCGAAGCGATCCGCCGCGGCACCGCGCCGATCGCTCAACCGCGGCGGCGCGTCGCGCCTGGCAGCGAGAAACCGAAACAGCCGCGGGCGCAGGGTCAACTCCTGAGCCGCATCGTTCCACTTCACCGGTGTAGCCGCGTCCTCGGCCGGGGAGGACTGCCATCGATCCGTCAACGCGACGCCATCGAGCTGGCAACGGCCCCAGTCCTCCCGCGTAAGCAGCAGATGGAAGCGGCTCTCGTTGGCGTCCACTCAGCATTCCTCCGGAATGAACGGCACGGGGATGACAGTGGTGGGGACCACGTCGGTGGGTTCTCCGCGCAAGGCGTCGAGGGGCATCGGCGTCCCCGCTTGCACCGAGATACCGAGCACCTGGGGCAGCTGCAGCCCGGTCATGGGCACTTGATCCGCCGCATCGGAGCGGCCTTGCGCGAGCAACAGGTCATTGACGAGGAGCACGCCATCCACGCGGCTCGCTTCGGCCATCAGCTCACGACTGACCACGGCCTTGCGCAGCGGCCAGCCCTGATCCTCCGTTGTGCCGTCCACCCAGCTGAAGTCGTCGTAGACAGGCGCGAGAACATTCAGCAGTCTCTGCTTCACCGCCTCCCGCACATCCGCCACGGCGTGGCCCGCCTTCACGTCGATCCCCACGGAGAGGTAGATCCCGACGTATTGCGGACCGCGCAGGAGAATCTCCGCGCTAACCAGGCGGCGCGGATCGAGATAGCGGCACAGCGCATTGAGAAAGAGAGAATCCGGCCGGGGTGCGCCCGGATGCTCGGCGTCGTGGCTGGGGATCACCATGAGCGCGACAACGCCGGGCGCGTCTCCGGGCTCGTTGGGAGAGAGTTCCGGGTGGAACGCCGGCAGCACTTCGAGCCGGCCGATCTGCACGCCTGGGGCGCGGCGCGCCACGGACTGAAAATCCTCCGCCGTGACCAGGCGATCGCGATGCTGCAGATAGCGGGCGACCTGCTTCTCGCCTTGCGACACCGATTCGGAATCGGCGCCCCCCCAAGTGCGCACGGGATTGCTCACGGCAAAGCCGGAAGGTAATGCCGGTCCGGTGCTGATGCTCGCTTGCGCGACGTTGCCGGCGGCGCCCTGGCTATAGTCGTAGGTCGCAACCAGGCCGGCGTCTTCGGGAGCACGGCGTCCGCGCAACCCGTCGCCGAATCGCACTCGACCCGCCTCGTAGTCGACGACGAACACGTTCGCGGGCTTGGGCTTCGGCGGAGGCGAGCCCGGAGGCAGGCGCGGGTCGGGCACGTCGACCTCGGACCCCGCCGAGAGGAAATCGTCGATTTCGGACCACACCTCCGTGGTCCCGTTTGCGGTGACCTTCAGCTGCGCGGATCCCGGCACCACCGGACTGCGCGCGAGCTGCCGGACCTGGTCCGGCAGCCCCGTCCCCGACTGCAGCACTTCGTTCGAAACCCGCGCCCGCTGGCTCACCTTCACCGCGTTGATCCCCAGCCAGAGCAGACGGATGTGGGCGCCGCTCGCGGCGCGGACGCGCAGCCACGTGATGATGCGATCCTCCAGATTGGTGTCGTCGAGCGCCGGCGGAAAATCTCCGACCCCGGCTTCGAGAGGGTCGAGGTTCTGCCAGAGACCGAGCTCGTCCTTCGGCGGCAAGGTGAGCTGGACCACTCCCGGCTCGACGAGCACCTTGTCCAAGGGCTCCGGCTCGCGCGCCTTGTAGCTCGCGACTCGCAGCGCCGGATCGGCGGGCAGCATCCCGTCCGGAGGCAGGGCCGGCAGCTCGAAGCGCAGCATCGGCTCGCCCTCCGGATTGGCATTCGCGGACGGCGACAGGCTCCGATCCACGTCCTGCACCGCGGGCACGATGCCCAAGCTGAGCGTCTTGCCTTCGATCTTCTTGCGCACGTCGTCGAGACCGTCGCGGGGCACGCGGGGCGGCGCCAGCAAGGCGATCCACACCGATGCATCGATCGCCTCGGACCCGAGATCGATGCCTTGGGGCTCGCTCAACTCCAGCGGCACCGTCTCGTAGAGATCGATCTTGAAATCGTCCGGCGGCGCGCTCCCTTTGTAGGACGCGTACAGAAGACGGTAGTAGTCCTCGAGCTGCGGAGTTTGCCCGGCGAGGCGACGCTTGTAGTACGGCCTGCCTTCGATCGGCAGGACATCCAGCGCGTCCCGGGTCTGAAAGGAGACCTCGCCGGCCCGCACTTCGAGGTCGGCGTTGAGCGTGACAGTCTCCAGCGGACCGCTCTTGTTGACGAGCGTCACGATCCCGCTCGCCTGGCTCCCCGGTTGCAGCGGCACGCCGAGCAGCTGCAGAAACTTGCGCCGGTTGCGATCCGGGACCTGGTTGGCCCGGTACAGCAGGTTCTCCGTGAGGAAGGCGAACAGCTCGACGACGGTCCGCCCCGGGTCGCTCGGCTGGTAGTTGGTCCATTCGGGCGTGTGAACGGGGATGCGCGCGAGCGCCTCGTTGAGGAGGTCCTGATAGCGTCGGTTGTCCAGGCTGGGCCCGTCGAGCGGCATTCGCTTCTCCTAGTTCGTGCCGAGCGATACCGAGAGCGTCACGCGCTCGCGCTGCTGAGTCGCGACGAGCCGATAGACGATCGTCGCCAGCGCCGACTCCCCGTCCTGCGGGTCGGGTTCGACCGACACGGATTCCACGCGGACGCGCGGCTCCCAGCGAAAGAGCGCATCGGATATTCGCTCCTGGATCAGCAGCCGCGTCGCCGGGGTGTTGGGCTCGAACAGAAAGCGGGCGAGCCCCGCCCCGAAGTCGGCGAGCTGCAAGCGCTCGCGCGGCTGCGTCATCAGGATGACGCGGATCGATTCGCGAACGTTGTCGTCGCCCTGAGACCAGACCACGTGCCCGTCCGGCCCGACTCGTGGCGGAAAGCTCATTCCCGTGCCGTAGAGGTCGGCCTGGTTCATGGTCCGCTCTTTCCTTTGAGTCCCAGGATCGGGAAGCAGATGACGAACCACGGGATCCAGCGAAAGATGAAGTCGAGGAGCGACACGATGATAATGAGCAGGATCAGCGCGCAGATCGTGACGATCGGGATCGAAAGCGAGCAGATCATCCCAATGTTCACGTCGCCTGCATTCTTGCAAGCGCCGCCGCCGCCGACGTTCAGGTCCTTGTGCAGCGGCCAGGGCAAGACCGACATCACGAGATCGCCGAGCCCCAAGCCCTTCGCGCGCTGGATCTGGCCGCAAAGGATGTCCGAGATGATGAAAGCGGTGTTCCTGCTGTGCTTGCGCAGCCCCGCGGGCGTCGTATCCAGCGGAAGCGTGATGCGCACCGGCCGCGCGGGCGCATCGGGATCGAAGAAGCTGGCGAGCCGGAAGCGCGGCGTCGGCGCCGACAAAGTCGGCGGGTGCAAAGGGCCGCAGTCGCGATTCTGATACACGCAGCGCAGTACGAAGACGCCCGCGTCGCCAATGGTGGCCCTCAGGGCATCGCGGAGTTGCAGCGCGAAAGGCAGCGGCGGCGCGTCGGTTTCCGGCCCCGGAACGAGCGCTTGTTCCACCAACGCCGTCAGGCGATCGACGTCGTCGACGGCAGCAACAGGGTCCGGCTCGGTCTCGCGCTTCTCCGGCGGCGGTAGAGTCGGCTGCGGAAAAGCCGTCAGCGCATTAAAGGCGCCGGAAGCTGCGTATGCGGCGTCGAGACCGGCGAGGAGGCAGTGAAAGCCCGGCCAGTCACTCGCAAAGTAGTTGGTGTCATCGTAGATCTTGTCGGTCTGCTCCAGACCGCTCCGGACCGCCGCGGTTCGAATTTCCTTGAGCGCCTGTCTCAGCGAAGTGCGATAGGGCTTGGGCTGGCTGATGTTAGGCGGGTTGCCCAGGGCGGCGCCGAGATCGGGGCTCGTCGTCCCAAGCTTGTCGTAGAGGGTCTTGCGCGCCGGCGACAGTGTTTGGGCTCCGCTTCCCGTTTCGATCGCGTCCCAGACATCGCGCAGATAGACGTACAGATAGTCCGCGAAATCGAGGAGGGTCAACCACGACTGCATCTGCCACTGGAGGTTCAGGAGGAATGCGCGTTTGTGCCTGTCCTCGTCGCTGGTCAGACCGTTCGGTGCCGGCACGGCCATCGCGGCCGACGCGGTATAGGCCGCCCGGATCAGGGCCTTCCAGGGCTCTGCGACTTCGAGCCTGAACTGTGTCATGCGCGCCGCGGTCGAACTCGCCGGCGCGGCGGCGGCGGACGGCAGCAGGGACTGCCGCTGCCCGACTGTGAGCGAGACCGCGGTGGGATCGACGCCGGCCGCCATATATTCCTCGCGCCGTCCGACCGGCACCAACCCGCTCCACAGCGTGCGCGTGTGCTGCGCCTCGTCGCCGTAGGTCACTGGAAACAGCGGCAGCAATTCCTCGCCCGGCGCGAGTTGCGCGGCGTCCTCGCCGTCTGCCACTCGCCGCCAAGTCGCCGACTGCCCGTCCTTGATGAATGCGAACTCGCGCAGCGTGGTCGGATCGTTCTTGTCGGGCGGCAGCAGCCGGCGCAACACGAAGTTCACCTGCTCCGCCCCGCCCGCCGTCATCGCGCGATCGGGCAGACCCGTGATGCCGCACACCAGGCTTGCCGACACCAGGTAGAAGCGCTGGTGCGCGGGGTGATAGAGCTTGAGGGGAAGGTCGCGCATCTGCCCCTGCTCCTTCACGGTTTTCGTATCCGGTACGGGGTCGACGGCAGGCTTGCTCCGCGCCAGGGCGGTGCGGTGCGCGGCGCTTCGCGCAATGCGCGGCAGGACGACGCGCTCGACGAGGTCGACATCTGCGGTGGGCTGCGTCCGCCACGTCTCCGGGCGGGCGAGCAGGCTTCCCAGATGCGCCGGATCGCGCGTCAGCGTGCCCAGCAGCTGCTCCATGAAATCGTCGCGGGCGAAGCGGAAGATCGCCGGGCGAAACTGATCGGGCGCGCCGAGCGCTGCCGTGGAAGTTGCGCCGAAGCGCGCCCACAAGGGTGCCGGCGCCTGCCACCGGATGGGATGTGCGGTCACGGCCTCACCAGATGTTGCCCGCGCCCGGCGTGTAGGACGCGCTGATCACGCTGTTGCTGATCACCGTGTCGGCCTGCACCACGCCGCTGAATTTGGACATGCCCGCGTCGACGGTCACCATGCCGGCCGACACCGCCACCTGGCTCGCGTTGATCGTCACCTTCGCCGAAGCCGTCACCGTAATCCCCGCCGTTTCGAGCTTCACGGAATTGCCGTTGCTGTCCACGATTTCCACCGCTCCCGGCCCGTCCTTGAGGGTGACTTTCTGGCCGCCGGGGGTCTCGAGGATCAGCTTCTCCTGGCCGTCTTGGTCGTCGAGGGTGACCATCACGCCGTTGCGCGACCGCAGAATCTTCTTGTAATTGTTTCCGGCGCCATCCATGGACGCGGGGGCGCGATCGCTTCCGTTCCACAGGCCCCCGATCACGTAGGGCCGGCGCGGATCGCCCGCCTCGAACGCCACCAGGACCTCGTCGTTGGCGTCGGGGATGAACCAGCTTCCCCGGTTGTTGCCTCCCATCATCGTGGCGAGGCGCGCCCAGCACTCGTAGCGCCCGCCGCCGCTGTCGGGCGACCACGGCAGAGACACTTTCACGCGTCCCTGGCCGTCCGCATCCTTGATGTCGGTCACCAGCGCCGGGAACACGCCGTACCAGCGCCCGCCCAGCCCCGCGGGCACTCTCGCATGGAGTAGCGCCTCGAGCGCGGTGCAGTCGTGCAGGTTCATGATCTATCTCTCAGGGTCGACCCAGCCCGGGCCGCTCTCCGGTGAATTCCGTGCGGCTCCCGTGCAAGGTGTCGAACATGTGGCGAACCTCGGCCACGTAGTATTTGCCGTTGAACAGAGGACCCAGTCCGCTGAGCTGCACGTAGGTGCCTACCCGGAGCTTGGGGTCGGTCTGCGCGAGACCACGCCCTACGATGAAGCGGCGCGCGATGGCGCGCATTGCAGCCTCCGCCTGCGCGCGAGCCTCGTCGGTCTTAAGCGGCATTCCGTGCGCGAGCACCTCCTTGCGTTCTCCGAGCGCAGACGAGAGCACGCTCGGGCCGCTGTCGCCGTTGTCGAGCTCGCTCGAGATCACCGATCCGTCCGCCTGGGCGCCGATGGCGGACTTGCCGGCCACGTCCCAGCCTCCGGCGGTTACGCCGGTGCGCTGATTCGCGAGGTCGGCCGTCACCGAGAACTCCCGCAGTCTCGCCCCCATGGCGAGCTCGAGCGGCGATCCGCTGGCGCGGCTCCGGCGCGGGGCCGCGTGCAGAGTCGTGCCCTCGACCCATACTTCGGCTTCGTTCGCGCGGGCGCGATCGCGCAGGAACGCCAGGTCGCTCTGGTTGACCTGAGCGAGCACCTTGTAGGTCGGCCCGCTCCAATTCGCCTGCGGGCTCAGACCGTGGTCCGACGCGATGCTGCTGAGCACGTCGCTGTCGCTCACATCGGCGAAGCTGCGCGTGCGCCGGGTCATGCGAAGGTCCTGCAGGCGGTCCTCCGCGAGGACTGCAATCTGCGGCGGACCGCCCTCGGGGTAGCGCGCCTCGAGCGCCATGATGCGGCCGTCGAACAGCGTGTCGCTGCCCATCTTCACCTGAAAAGCTTTCCCGAAATCCAAGGTGCGCCTGTCGAAGTACATGAAGCCGGTCGAGCCTTGCATCGGGCCCCAGTTTCCGAACAAGGCCTCGCAGCGATACAGACCGCTCGCCGTCTCGGCGACCAGCAAGGACAACAGACCCGCAGTAAGATCGGCATTGTCCTGGCCCGCCAAACGGATCAGCGGCCGAGCCGAATAGACCGAGTTATTGCTGCCGTCGGGCATGGCTCAGTGCGCCCACAAGCGCAGGGCCCGCTGCGCTTCGTAGTAGAGAATGCGTGCCAGCTCCTGGGCCGGTAGCTTGGCCTTTTCCGTCTGCGTCTCGGCGGTCGAAGGCGCCGCCTGCGCTCCCGCCGCCTGCGGCTCCGCGACGATCTCGAACTCGTTGATGACCACGGCCATGCCGGGCTCCTATGGGTTCTGCGAAATGCGAAGGTCGACGAGCTGACCCGGCGCGAGCAGCCGGGGGTTTTCGATGCCGTTGGCCTGCGCGATGGCCTGCCAATCCGTGTTCACCCCCGCACCGGCGGCCATGCTCTGTACCGAACCGCCGGCTGGCGCCTGGCTTAGCGGGCGCATGCCCGGCGAGCTCGACCGCCCGGGCAGGCGACCGGTGCCGTCGAACTTCGCCTTGACGATCTTTTGCTGCGACATGTTCAAAGAGACGCTCGCGCGCAACGGCTTGCCTTCGCTCGAAAACAGCTCGAGCGACTCCTCGATGGACTCGACGATGCCGTCGAACTTGAAAGATCCCCACTGGAACCGCAGACCGGGCGGGATAAATTTGGTGGCGTTGTCGGGCACTGTCATGAAGTAGACGACCCCCTGGGTCAATCTGCGCACATCGTCCACGCGGTTCGCATCGTCGGTCGCGGCCGACACGTCGAACCACAGCATCAGCGCGAGCTTGGTGGTGCCGGCGCCGACGTACTGGCGGCCCGCAGAGCCATGCGACTGATCTCCGGCGCCGGCCGGCGTCTGAATCTGATTCGCAAAGCTCACTTTCAGGGTCTCAGGATTGAACTGGACCTTGACGACTTTGCCGCCGGGCTTCGTATCCGACAGATCGTCATTCAGCTCAATGAGCGCCGCTTTCTCCAGTCCGGCCATGTTCAAGGCTCCCCTCGTCTCCGATCAATCAGGCTATGCGCGCCACTCGAGCGACTCGTAGGCGAGCTGCAACTCCTCCACCGCGACCATCCCATCCTTGGCGTTGAGCGCAGGCGCCTTCAGTTTCACCGGCAGGCAGCGCGAGAGCAGGAAGCGGGCGCGCTCGGTCGTCCCGTCGGCGGCATACAGCACCACCTCACCGCTCGCGCGCAGCGAGGGATCCTGCAGCGTGTCGTTCATCCAGTTCCAGAGATCGAAGCTGTCGGTGAGGCCACGCTTCAGCGTGAGCTGCCCATAGCTGTACGGCCCGGTCAGGCGTATCTGCCGTCCGTTGTTGCCTCCTTCGCGGATGGTCTTCACCTCCATCGTCAGCTCCAGCCCGTCGCACTCCGCGAAGGCCGCGCTACACAGGGGTTTCGAACCGTCGTCGCGCGTGATTTCCACCGCAAAATTGAACGCGGTGAACGGGCGCACGCCGGTAGCGTCGGCCATGGTCAGCGGCCCTCGATCACGGCGAGCTGGTCGCCCGCTTGCAGCAATCGGATCGACAGGAACCTCATGGGCAGCGAAGGCGCAACCCTCAGCTCCACCAGAAACCGACCGTTGTCGCGATCCTGCGGCGTATTAAGCGGGTCGCCCGTGACCACCTGGAAGGACGTTGCCGGCGTCGTGCCCGCAAAGGCACCGCGCTGGAACAAATCGAGCAGCGCCGCCTCGAATCCCCGTTGAACGAGGCGGCGAAACGCGTTGCTCAGCGGCTCGAACACGTACGCGGCTCCGCGGCGCAACGCTAGCCGGCGCAGCAGGATCAGCAGCCTGCGCACGCCGATCGGCCTCAAGTCCGCGTCCCGGCTGAGCGTGTCTGCGCTCAGGCACATGAAACCTCGGGGCTCCTGACGCACGAGGTTCACCTGCGCGTCCTGAAGCGCTTGCCACTGCTCGCGTCGCACCGGAGGCGAGAGGCCGACGATTTCGCTCATCGGCTCGTTAGCCGGGGCGATCCAGGCGCCGCGTACCGCGGCGCGCGCGGCCAACACTCCCATGGCCGGCCCGTCGGGCGCGATGGGGGCGATCTCACCGCCGGGCAGCCGCGTCAGGGTCCAGGGGTGATACAAGGCGCCATGGCTGAGCGCGCGCGACTCGCGCCGCCCCAGCGGCTGCACCGCCGATGGAGTTGATTGCGTCTCCGCCAGAGTAGCAAGCGCCGCCGTGTGCGCAACCGCGTCCTGCTCGCGATAGTGGGCAGGCAGAGACAGCACGGCGAACAGGTCGCCGCGCCCCGCGCACATCCTGAGCAGCGCGCGATGGATCGCGAGCAAGGTCTGATCGTCGTACTCGGCCGCGCGCTCCAGGCGCGCATCGGCCGATTGGCCGATGCGAAACGCCAGGGGCGCCGACCACTGGCTGCCATTTCGTCCGACCGAGGCGCGGACACGGTAGTAGTAGTCGCCCGCGCTGCGCCCGTACAGCGTGAGGGAAGTCTCGCTCCCGGAGTAGACCGTATGCGCGTCGCTGAAATCGGGAAAATTGGCTTCCTCCAGCGTGAACTCGCTGCCGCTTTCGCGTGAGGACCAAGTGAGCAGGAACGTGGCCGAGCCGTCGGAAGGGATCTTCTTCAGATCCTGCGGAGCCGCTATCTCGCGTGCAAGGCAGTCGCGAAACTGCGATCGATCAACGCCTGTATCCGGCGAGGTTTGCACCGACGGAGCGCAGGGACCAAGGTGCCACCAATCCGGAGGCGGAATGATCTCGTTCCTCGCCGACGGAGGCGACCATTCCGCGCTGGTCTCCCGCCAACGCCGATGCACCGCGTCGGGGACGGCGATGAGCGTGGCCTCTTCGATGATGGGCGATTCGAGATAGCCCAGAGCGGAATGAATACCCCGCAGCGGACGGGGCTTGGGCGCCAGGTAGCGCAGGAAATCGGCCTGCGGCAGGAGGGCGTCCACGCTCGCCTGCGAGAGGTCGGGGTCGAGAAACAGGTCCGCGCGAAATTCCCGCAGCCCGTCGCGCTCGAGGCGCGTGCCGGACTGCAGCAGAGGGCCGGCAGGCTCGGCGAAGAGCGTCGGGACGGCGAGCGGGCAGAACAGAAGATCGTTTTCCCCGGTGCCCGCCAAAGGGAACCGCACGACATTCGGCGCGGCCGCCTGCCGGAGGTCCGCTAGCTCGAAGTCCGGCTGCATGGAGTCGGCCTGCGGCGTCGTTTCGGGATCGCCGAAGAATTGTTCGTCGACCCGCAGGAGGTTCCAGTAGCGCGGGTGCCCTGCCGCAAGCCCGAGGCCGCGAAGCGTATAGGTCGCGTTCTCCCCTTGCGCCACGCGCAGGTCGAGCGTTACAAGCTCGGCCGTGATCGAGGCCTCGCCGGTGATGACCGGGGCCACGGCGAGAGTCCATCCCTGTCCCTCGACGCGGACCGCCCTCGCCGCTTCGGCGCCGGACGCCAGTCCGAGGGACGTCACCAGCACCCAGCACGGCGTTTCGCCAAGCTCGATTCGCAGCAGCGCGCCGGGCGCAGGCGCCAGGGCGGGCGCCACATCCAGGACCAGCGTGACCCGACCCGCCGGCCCATCCGGGAACTGCAGCTGGGCGGACACCTCCGTCTCGAAGCCCGAGGGCGGGCTGGCGGAGGCCAGCGCGCCGTCATCCGCGCCGGTCTCCTGGGAGTATATCCAAGCCCTGGTCGAGATCGTGATACCAGGAGACATGGCTGCGACCTGCGCGAAGGTCACTCTCGGTCCGAGCGTCACGCGCAACGGCGCGCTCGATGGAGACCCCGGCTGCGGCTCCGCCTCCTCGACCCTCGCGAATACGACTTGCTCACCTCCATTGACCTCGATGCGCATCACGTCGCCCGCCGCTGGCGCGCCTGCGACCGACTGCGACAGCCAGAGTGCGTCGCCGCCGTCGTAGGGCGCCGCCGGCTGCAACGGGTGCCGCTGCAGCGCCGTGCTCACCCGCAACTGGTCGGCCCAGCTGCCTTTGGCGCGCGCGCGCGCGAACGCAGGGATCGTCAGAACGCTCCCGTGGGCTACAAAGCGCGCGCAAAGCAATCCAGGGAGCGGAAAGTGATCGGAGCGCGCCTCGTCCGCCGCGACCCGAACGATCCAGCAGTGCCGGCCGCCGTTGGAGAAAAACGCCCGTACGCTCGCCCCGAGCTGCGCCGAGGTCGTTTCGCCCCGCTCGGCGTTCCACGCGAGCGGCGCGTCGTCGCCGAAGATCGCCTGGAACTGCGCAGGGCTGTCGACAGCAACCGGCGTGTGCAGAGGTCCGCTGGCCGCAAAGCCGACGAACACGGCCACGTCCATGCGAGGCAAGGCGTCCGCCGGTCGCGCTGGGCGCGGCTCGAAGCGGATACTAGGCAGCGGTCTCGTCGCCGTCTCGGGCATGTCACTCCATCTCCAGCCGCTCGTACGCTAGGACCAGCTCCTCCATCGCCACGTCCGTGCCCTTGGCGTTCAGGGGACCGCTGGTGTGCTTGATGATGCGTGCCCGCATGAGCTTCCACGTCTGCACGATCGCGGTGTGGTCTTCGCTCTGCAGATGGACCACCACGTTGCGCAGGGCGTTCTGGCTGCCGTTGCGGATATCGTTGAGCCACGTATACAGGCTCAGCGATCCGATAACGCCGCGCTTCATGGTCACGTCGGTCGATTTGTTCAGTCCCGTGACCTTCATGACGCTGTTCTCCTTGTGGTTGCCGTTGCGATACTCGGCAACCGTTACCTCCATTCCGATGCCGCTCACCTCCTGAAAGCCGGCGTCGGCCCCGTCGGTGCCGCTACCCAGATCGACCAGGAAATTGAATTGGACGTAGGGACGTTCACGTAGTTGAGCCATGGGATTCCTCCTGTCTCATACTTTGCGGTCGGCGGTCCACTGGCCGATCCGGAAGATCACGAACTCGGCCGGCTTGAGCGCGACCACCCCGATCAGGCAGACGAGGCGCCCGCTGTCCAGGTCGTTCTGCGTCATGGTCGAGCGATCGCACTTCACGAAATAGGCCTTCTCCGGTTTGTCGCCCAGGAGCGCGCCGTTTTGCCACTCGTTGAGGAGGAAATCCTCTATCGTGCGGCGCACGTTGGCCCACAGCTGCTCGCCGTTCGGCTCGAACACCGCCCACTGGGTGCCCTTGTCGATCGAATGCTCGAGGTACGCGAAGTAGCGACGCAGGTTCACGTACTTCCATTCCGGGTCGGAGCTGATGGTGCGCGCACCCCACAGCCGGTAGCCGCGGCCCTCGAAGAAGCGGAAGCAGTTGATACCCTCCGGATTGAGCACCTCCTGCTGGCTCTTGTTGAGCATGGTCTCGAAGCCGAGCGCCAGATTGACGACCTCGTTGGCGGGCGCCTTGTAGACCGCGCGGTTGATGTCGTTGCGCGCGTAGATGCCGGAGACGAATCCGGAAGGCGGCATGGAGACTTCGCGCTGCGTCACCGGATCGAGGATCCGCACCCAGGGGTAGTAGAGCGCCGCGTAGCTCGAATCGAACTGGGCCCGCATCGCGCGGATCTGCTGGATGGTCTGGCCGTCTCCGGCATCCAGCACCGCGATCCGGTAGCGCATCAGCTGGGCGTGCGCGATCAGGTGGCTGACGATGGTCATGGCATCGTCGCGATATCCGTTCTCGACCCCGAACGTGGAGCCCGGCGCGGCGACGATCGACACGTCGTCGAGATCTTCCAGCACCTTCAGGCCGGTCTTGAACGATTCGTTCGGCGGCGCTTCGCCCTCGTATTCGGCCGCCGTGGGACGCTGTCCGTCGTTCCCGCCGTCGAGCAGCAGGTCGATGGAGCGATCGGCTTCGCCTGAGCCCAGGTCGCTCAGAAAGGAGGCCAGGGCGGACTTGAAAGTGAACAGGGCATCCAGCACGTCGATGCCGTTGACGATATCGGTTCCGCCAGGATCGCTGGCGTCGTTGTGCGCCGCACGGCCACGCTCGATGACCACCGGGAGGCGCCGCGCGCGCGCGAGGCTGCTCGGGTGCGCCGCGAAATAGTCGAACACGGAGTCGGGTTGCCCCGATCGGGTATGACCGGGATCCAAGGGAAGTCCGGGCACGACCAAGGGCGGCCGGTCGCTCTCGCCGGTCGGGATCACGGTGACCGTCAGGGTCACGATGCGGATCTTGTCGCTTCGTGTCGGATCGGCGTTGGGCAGCAGGTCGATCAGGTTGCGGGTGGCGGGCGGGTTGACGGTTCCGACGGCCCGCACGTTGGTGAATCTCCAGGTGGTCTCCTTCGTGTCCGGATCGACATCCGCCTCCGCCAGATAGAAGTCGCCGCGCTCGCTATTTGGATCGGTCGGCGGGGAGCCCGGGACGTCGCTGATCCAGACCACGTCGCCCGGCAAAAGCCCGTTTACGGTATTGCGAAACTGCCCCGGGTGCGCCGGGTCGGGTTGCCGGCCGAGAACGTTCTGGGACAGGAACAAGGTGAGGCGCACTCGCGTGCGTCCGAGGTCTCCGGGAAAACGCGCGCGAATCTCTATGTTTCGGCGGACTTCCGCGTTGGTTGTGGGGCGAGCGCCCGTGCTCGTCAACCAGGCATTCGCGCAACCGTCATCGAAATCGCCGATCGGTTTGAACGCGCGGACCACGTACAGGCGCTTGCCGCCCTCCTCGAAGAAGGCGCGCGCGGCATGCCACATGAAGTTGTGCATCGGCGGCAGCTCGGTGGTGTTGCCGCTGCCCTCGTCCACCTCGGTGAAATTCAGCGGCTGGCGGTCGCCGTACATCTGCTCGAACTCGCCGAGGCTAGTGACGATTTCCGGCTCCAGATCGGTCGGACCGTACCGAGTGGGCCCGATGAAGGCGGTCGTCGTCGTGCTCACGCCCTCGATGGACTTCGCGCGAAACGAGACTTCCTCGACGTACACTCCAGGGGCCAGATACTCAGGCATGGTTGCTCTCCTTCAGTACATGACGAGCGTTCAGACGGGCGCCACGAGGACGCGGGATTTGGCCAGATACGATTCGCGCCCCAGGACCACGGTCGTCCGCCGCAGCTCCTCGGGGGGTGAGCTCGTGAACAAACGCGCCTCGGGCTGCATCAACACGTCGCACAGGTCGGGTAGGGTCGTTCCCGCGAGCGCGGGCGAATGGTGCACCCGCACTTCGACTTCCCAGGTCATCAGCGCGCTGGGCTGCGGAGGCGAGAGTGACTCGGGCGGAGACTGTCTCGGGCGGCGCTCCGGTTCCGGGTAGGGAAAGATCGCGGCAATCCTGCCTTTCTCGTCGGCCACGCCTCGGCCCAGAAACGCCCCGGCGAACTCCACCGTCAGCATGGCCCACGCGGCGGGCCTGCCGGTCGACGCGCGGGTCAGCTCCGCGCGGATGATGGCCATTGCGCTCGGCACGGCGCGCGTTGGTGCCGAGAAAAGCTCTATCCCCTGGGCGGACACTGGAGGGGACGGCGATGCGCACTGAACTTGAAGCAGGCCCTCAAACGGCAATCGTGCGTTGAACGCGACCGGTTGATAGCGGGATTGCGTATCCCTCACCGCACAGCGATAGTCCCTTGTCTCCGGAATATGCTGCCAATAGTCGGCGTCCCCCGCGCCGGTGGCGGCGCGTCCCAGTCCAGGACCGCTGTGCAGCACATACACACCGCTGGGATTGGGTTGCGCAAGAACGCGCAACTGCGGAGATCCGGTGGGATACAGCGTCACCTCCAGCCCATCCCGCACCACCGCGCCTACAACAGGGTCCCAGAATCGGACCCCAAGAGACGCAACCCGCGTCACCCTGTCGAGAACATCAACCGTCACGGTCACGGCGTCACCACCTCGCCCGTTTGCAGCTCGCGCGTCTGCACGGGGCCGAATTCCGGAGACTCGATCACCGAGTCCAGCAGTACCATACGCACTGCGTAGGTGACGGATGTCTCCTTCTTCGGCTTGAGTTTGTCCCAGAGATTGAGATAGTCGGTCAGCGCGAGCGGATCACAGACAATGTCGACCGCCTCATCGGCCCGGAAAGTGTCCGTTTCCTTGATGTAGTGATTCAGCAGGCCCGCGGGCAGCGTTCCCAGGTCCTCCAGAAACCGCATGCTCCAGCCCAGCATTCGCTGCTGGCGCTCGGGATCCACCGCCCAGGGCGTAAGCAGATAGTGGAGGTCGACGGGCAGAGACGGGCGGTAACGGCGCCCATCGATGCTCCGTCGCGGCGGGAAGTTGCGCCTCGAGGCATTGATCGAGACGTGGTATAGGCAGAGCGAGAAGCCTTCGTTCATAGGATGCTCGTAATCCACCGCGTGGTAGAGCTTGAACTCCGGATTGAGTAATAGAGACTGCGGACAGTAGTCCTCGATCAACCCCACCATCGCTCGGCTCACCGCAGCGAATGCGTTATACGTCGCCATGTATTGCGCTTTCTCGTTGGTCCCGGCGCGGTTCACCTGCCCGCGGACGAGCTTCCCTGCAGTCCTGCCGGCACGCGGCCGTAAATCACGTGCCCATCCTGGAGAACGGAGCGACGCACGACGCCCTTCTTCTCGAGCGAATCGAGCGCGGCTTGTACCCCTTCGAGGGTTTTCCCTCGTCGCTCTCGCCACAGCCACCAACGCATGATCCCCTCGATACCGTCGGCAGCTTGCGGGTTCTGCGCGAGGTAGTCGGCGATCTCCTCCGCCAGACTGTCGATCAAGCGTTCGTCGCTCGACATGGTTCGGTGAGTCGATGCGCGGGCAAATGCAAATATTCCAGCGACGAAGCAATGCACATGCCATCTGCGAGCGCGGCATAACGCGTTGATTACCCGAGCCCTCGCGTGTTGGCCAGCGTGTGCAATCGGGGACCTTTTCCCTCACGTGCATGCTCGCCGGCAGGTGAAAATGCGCGTGCGGGGAAATACCCTCAGGTATGTGGATGGATTTCCACTCCCGACGACAGGCGGGGTGCCCTGAAACAGTGATGGCGCGCAAGGCAGAGCCGTCGGTTTACGACGTTTGGTTGCCCGCGGCTCAGTACTCCTTCTGCCGCGTGGGTTCCCGGCGCCCGCGCCGCGTCGGGTGGAATTGGCGGATCAATTTCGCTGGAACTGTTGGCGCTGGATTCCGTGTTTTCGCAGCAGCTTCGACAGATCGCTGCGATCCTTGCCCGATAGCCGTGAGGCCAGACTCAGGTTGCCTCCTGACTTTGATAGCAGTGCGGCGATATAGGACTGCTCGAATGCGGCGATTGCTTTTGCCTTGGCCGTCTTGAATCCGTTGTCTGGCACTTCCGGCGAGCTGTGCGCCTCGCCTCGGCCAAACTCCTCTTCAACGGACCGGATCCGAATCACCGGGCCCGACTCCAGGACGTACCGCCTAAGCATCAGATTCTCCAGCTCGCGAACATTGCCGGGCCAAGAGTGCGCGATCAATGTGGCCTCAGACTCGGCATGCAAGCTCTTCGCAGGCCCCCTTGACTCACGGTTAAGGCGCTCCAGAAGATGTCCCGCCAGGAGCATCACGTCGCCGTGTCGCTCGCGTAGAGGTGGCAAGTGCACGGTCAGCACGTTGAGGCGAAAGAGCAGATCAGCACGAAAGTTGCCCTTGCGCACCATCGATTGAAGATCCGCGTTGGTCGCGCCCATTACTCTGACATCTGAAGCCATGGTCGATGTGCCACCGACGGGACGATACTCCCTGTCCTGAAGAAAGCGCAGCAAAGCCACTTGCGCTCTCATTGACATCCCCTCGATCTCGTCAAGGAACAACGTGCCGCCGCGCGCCTGAGAGATGATGCCCGGTCGCGACTCTCGCGCATCCGTAAAGGCGCCGCGCACGTGCCCGAACAGCTCGCTCTCGACTAGAGCGTCAGGAAGAGCGCCACAATTGACCGGGATGAAGGGAAATCGCCGTCGCTCACCCAGGTAGTGGATAGCCCGCGCAGCCAGTTCCTTGCCAGTCCCCGTTTCGCCCTGTATGAGAACCACGTGCTCGCAGGCGGCGAATTTCTCGATCAGCGTGAGCGCATCAAGGAACGACCGGGATCGGCCGATCAGATTGAGGCGTGCAAAATCCGTCATTGGTCTCCCTCAAATGACGCCGCGTGTCCTGCCGAGCAAGAAAATGTTCCTCTGGGAGGCGGTTTTACTTGGGTGCGTGCGTCGGAAGATCGTGATGAATTTTCAACATTGACAACAGGCGAGGCGCCGGATTGGGAGGCCCGGACAAATACCTCCTCCTCCGAATCCCCTACTGATCATCTGCAGGTGCTCTTACTGTATGAAAGGACGTGCTCGGTCTATTGGTCCTGTCGGCGCGCTTGCGGACAGCTTGGAGGTTGAGCACCCTGGCGCAGCAAGCGCAGGCACAGCGTTAGGAATTCGTAGCGCTCCTCCAAATTCATGGCGCCAACTTCTGTATGGGCGTGCGATTATTGGCGATGAAGATCGCCAACGCGACATGGAACAAGAATTTCATGGTGCCCTCCCTGGGCAGGACCAGTCTCCAATTGCCCTTGGCAACCGCGCTTATCTTTGAAAACCCAAGCGGCGAAACAAAATCTACGCGAGCAGTATCCGAGAGTCAAACAGCGATCGCTAATTACAGAGTATCGGCCCGATATTTCCCGTAGGGGTTTACCTTACACGCCCGTGGGCAGCCAACATTCGACGTAAGCGAGGCACGATATTCGAAGGGGAACCGGATGTTGGAAAAACTATTGGGTCAACGCGATGGGATTTTGGCGCCTCAGTTTAGCACTATGGAAACCGCGGTGCTTGACGTTCTTTCAAGAGACAGGTACCTACAGCGGAGATCGACGCCTGGATCGTGCAGCCCATCGAGCAAAAGCCGTGGAGCGCGGCCAGGGCTGCGCGCCACCCGCTCGGTCTAGCATGCTGGGGCAACTTTGGGGGCAACCGGCCTTCACCGAATCGCCCGGATCTAGCATTTACGCGGGGTTCCGGGCGGAAGCGGGTGTCGCCACCTCCACCAACAAGCGAAAAGAGGCCGCGCTTGCGGTGTCCCTCTCGACGGGCGAACATTGGAGTAGACTTGCGCCTATCGCACCGGGCCCGACGACGGTTCAGGGCGATATCCAAACGGAATTCCTGCTAGGAGAAATCTCGTGCCAACGGGCAAAGTGAAATGGTTCAACGCATCGAAGGGTTTCGGTTTCATTCAGGCGGACGACGGATCGAAAGACGTCTTCGTGCATGTATCGGCGGTGGAGAAAGCCGGCCTCGCCACCCTGAACGAAGGCCAGAAAGTCGGATACGAGCTGGTCGTGGGCAAGAACGGCAAGACGTCAGCCGAGAACATAAAGGCGTTGTGATGGCTCTCGATCGCAGCAGGGAGGAATCAGCGGATGAACATCATTTGGCGCTTCTATAGCGACC
>WNEY01000903.1_pt1 | contig 20877 bp, 13 predicted proteins | sample 5400531 | NCBI WGS metagenome assembly WNEY01 (sample SAMN13153338, study PRJNA577476) | soil metagenome | isolation source: 200 cm saprolite under Douglas fir tree site 1 | place: USA:California | collected 2015-04-18
GATTGGCGGCGGGCGGTCGTCCACTGGGGCTACTCGTGATCCGATCGCTCTGACGGTGGACAATCTTCGCTCGGCCCGGTGCTGACCTTGGCCACCAGCCAACGGGAGATACGCTGCATCACCTCATCGATGTGCGAGATTCCGGCCGCGTCTTGCATCTGGTGGTCGTAGCCGCGGAATTCCCAGTAGGTCAGGTTGCAGCGGCCGGCGCGTCGAAAGTCGTCTCGCACCTTGCGCGCGACCTGAACAGGGCCTGACCGGTCCCGCTCCCCATGGACGATGAGGATCGGAACGCGAACCGACAGCAGGTCCGCCGTGAGATCGTGATCCAGGATGTCGGCCCACCACCGGTAAGAGTTGCCTCCCCAAAGCTTCGGACTCAGGGGATCGGCCTTGATCTTGGCGAACTCGGAGTCAGCCTGGGCGGCGACCTCCGGAGGAACGGCGAGCTTGAAGCTTTCGCGGAAGGACCGGCCAGGCGCCGTGGAGAAGACGACGACCGCTGTCGGCCTGACGCGTGGCGCCAACATCGAGACGGCGGCCCCACCCTCCGAACCGCCGAACAAAACGAGAGGCCCGTCCCACCATGGGGACGTCTCCACCTGGGCCAAGACGCGTTGGTAGTCGGCCACGCGCTGGCTGACGGTGTGATGCGCATAGAATTCCGGGGAGCAGCCGCCGACCGGGTCCTTCGGTGCGTCGTGCGGGCGCACGCCGTACTTCTCCACCGTCACCACGGCGAAGTCCGGAAGCAGGCGCTTGGCGCGCACCAGGTTCGCGTTCTCGGTCGCGGCCAGGCAGCCCGAGCCTTGGGCGAGGACCAATATCCCCTGCTTCGGCCCGCCATGCTGACGATCGAGCGACCAATAGATCAGGCTGCCGTCGTCTCGCCGGGCCGTGAGATCCACGGAGGCGGCCGCGGCCGGTTGACTTGTGAGGAGCCACATAGAGCCGATCGCCGCTGTCAACGCCGCTCGTCGAGACACGAGGCGCCCTCCCGGTTGTCCGCGGAGGAGGATACGTCGAGCGTGGCCAATCATGTTGCGAGCCCGGCCGACTGTCGGCTTCGGGTCGGAAGTGGCTGTCAGAGTCGCCGTCGAGTCCGGCCTCGCGATCCGTGCGTTCGCTCGTGTGAACGCGTCGGCGGCTCCGCGGCGGCAAGCGCCTAAACCAACTGCCGGCTCCATCTAACGCACTGCGTCCCGTCCCGGGGCGGATACAGTTCCGGCGTGGCGTCGCGTCGCGCCGTATCGGACAAGTTACGTATGCGGGTCGTTTGCGATTGACAGGTTTGGAGCCTTCGCTTCGCAGACTGCTGCGAGCGTTCACAACAACGACCGTGTAGCTGCTGCAGACGCGTGGAGAGCGACCGTTTGGCGCACGTTCTCCTCGCGGGTCGGCCTACGGTCCAGCGCTCGCGTGCGGCGTCCGGAGGGCTCCGAAAAACGCCGTGCTACGACTGCGCACATGATGAACTCGCGAATCGTTGTCGAATCGCTCAGCTCCTCGGACCTCCGTTCCGCGACGCGGGAGCTGGTGCGGAGATCGCACGGCGTCGAGGCGGCGCTCCTCGTCCATCTCGGCGAGATCGACGAGCGGAAGCTCTACCTCGACTGGACGTTCTCCTCGATGTTCGCCTTCTGCGTCGGCGAGCTGGGTTTTTCCGAGGACGTCGCCTGCAACCGGATCGACATCGCCCGGGCCGCACGACGCATGCCGGTGATCCTGGAGGCCCTCCGGTCCGGGCACGTGCACCTGGCCGGACTGCGCTTGCTCGCGCCGCACCTGACGCCCGAGAACCAGGAGAAGGTTTTGGCGGAGGCGGCGGGCAAGTCGAAGCGCCAGATCGAAGAGCTGGTTGCGCGTCTTTGGCCGCAGCCGCCGGTTCCCACCGTGGTGCGAAAGCTTCCCGGCCGCCCCAACCCCGCACCCGAAGCGTCACCCGCATTCTCGTTCGGCGCCGCCATGCCGGTGGCGCAACCCGAGTCGCCCCCTGCTCTCGCGTTCGCACCGCCACCCGCGCCAGCGCCGCGACGCGATGAGCGGGCTGTCATTGCACCGCTCTCCGAGGAGACGTTCAAGTTCCAGTTCACCGCGAGCCGGGCGTGTCGTGACAAGTTCCGCCAGGCCCAGGACCTGCTCCGCCACCGTATTCCGGACGGAGACCTGGCGACGATCTTCGAGAGGGCACTCGACGTGCTCATCGAGCAGGTGAAGAAGGAGCGATTCGCCACGGGCCAGAAGGCGCGACAGGCTCCGGCCTCGGACACGGACGAATCGTCTTCCCGTCACATTCCCGACGCGATCAAGCGCGAGGTCTTCGAGCGCGACGGCGGCCGCTGCACCTTCACCGACGAGCATGGCCGCAGGTGCGGCGAGACAGGCGCCCTGGAATTCGATCACCGCGACGGCTTCGCGCGAACGCATCTCCACCGAGCGGACCGGATCCGCCTGCTCTGTCGTGCGCACAACCAACACGCCGCGGAGCAGATGTACGGTCGCGCGTTCATGGAACGAGCGCGCGGATCGGTCGACCGGCTTGGGGCCGGTCCTGGGACTCCTTCAGGGTGAGTGCAGGGATTATCCGCGCCGGGGCGAGACGCGCTGCGTTAAGGCGTGCACGCGGTGCGCGGACCTCACGGATGCGTTCTGGCCCTCATTCATCCCTCGCCAGCGCGGCGAGCAGCGGCTCCCGGTGCGTTTCGAGGAGGCGCGCGGACGCGGCGAGGACGCCGCCGTACGCGACGGCCATGGCCAGCGCCTCTCCGAGGTACGCGATCCCGAGTGGAAGACCGGTGATCCTCGAGACGAGCCAGGGCGCCCACGCCGCCGCGCCGAGCGCGGCCAGGGCGCCGAGCCGCGCGCCCACGGGGCCCGAGCCGCGCACGCGCCGCAGGTGCATCCCGCGGACCGGCACCGGCCACAGGACGCTCGCGACGTTGCCGAGCATGGCGAGGAGCGGAAAGGTCGCGAGGTGGGCGCAGAACCCGATGGCCACCTGCGCCGGCGTCACCGGCCCGGTGGCGCGCGCCACCACGACCAGACCCGCGAAGATGCAGAGGGAGAGCACGTAGCCGACCAGGTTCTTCGCGGCGATCAGCGTGCGCGGGGGCACCGGCCAGAGGAACCAGGCGCGCGCCGCGTCCAAGTCGCGGCCGAAGAGATTGGTCGCGAGCTCCAGCACGCCCAGGTGGGCGTACACCGCGGCGAAGAGGAGCGGCCGGCGCTCGATCCAACTCCCGCCGCGCGGGTCGAGGAAGACGGCGCGCAGCAGGAGGAATCCGATCGGGACCAGGACGATCTGCAGCCAGCCGATGCGGAGCACCGTCTTCGCTTCCTTCTCCAGGACGGCGGAGACCGACTCCGGCAAGAGCGGCAGCCTCCAGCCCGCCGCGCTCCTCCGCGGTCCGCGCGCGGTGCCCGACTCGACGGGGCGCAGGGCCTCGTGCGCCGACAGCTTGTGGGCCAGGACGCCGCACGCGGCGCCGAGCAGGACGAGGAGCAGCGCCGGAAACAGCGCGCGCAGCGGACGGCGCGCGGCCACCTCGCGCACCATCTCGGCCGCCCAGCCGGGCGGGGTGAAGGCGACGGCCCTCCAGTGCTCGGCCGCGAAGGCCGACGGGAGCCCGGGACGATCCGGGCGCGTGGCGAGCTGGACGCCCGCGGCCGCGAGGAGCGCCAGGACGACGGAGAAGGCGCGCCGGAGCAGGAGCCGCGAGTCGAGCGCCCCGGCGAAGGCCGCGGCGAGGTGAAGCACGCCCGCCACGGCCCACACGCTGAGCGCCTCGGCGCAGAGCAGGGCAAAGGCGCCGGGCATTCCGGGCAGCCGTCCCGCCGCCCAGGCGATTCCCGCCAGCATGGGCCAGAAGAAGAGCCACGCCGGATCGAGGAGCTGCGCGGCGAAGTTGAGCGCCGACACCAGCCGCGCGGGCACGGCGAAGGCGAGGAAGCGCCGCGGATCGAGGAACGGCGTCTGCCCGCGGGGAAGGAACGCGAACCAGACGCGCGCGAGCAGCGCCGAGGTGAGCCAGGTCGCGAAGAGCGCCAGCGCGCCTCCCTGCTCCGCCACGAGCTGCGGGCGGTTGCGCAGCTGCTCGCCGTACTGGACGAGCAGGAACGCCATGGACACGCTGAGCACGGCGCCCGTGCCGATCCCGAGGAGCGAGATGGCCAGCCGGCCCCACTGGCGCTGCTGGAAGAGGCGGCGCCGCCAGAGCGTCGCGCGCAGCCAGACCAGCGCGCCGGCCTGCCGCCCGATCACGGCAGGAAGCTCAGCGCACGAGGGCCGCCGCGCCCTTCGCCCACGAGCTGGACGAACGCGTCCGACAGGGACGGGGCCTCCCCCACCACCTCGCGCAGCGTCCCTTGCGCCACCAGGCGGCCCTTGTGGATGACCCCGAGGTGGGTGCAGAGCCGCTCCACCACCTCCAGGACGTGCGAGGTGAGGAAGACCGTCAGCCTGCCCCGCCGCACCAGGCCCGAGAGCAGCGCGGTGAGCGACTGCTTGGCCACCGCGTCCACGCCTTCGAACGGCTCGTCGAGGAACAGCAGCTCGGGCCCGTGGATGAGGGCCGCCGCGAGGCCGAGCTTCTTCTTCATCCCGAAGCTGTAGTCCGCGATCAGCTTGCGCGCGTCCTGCGCCAGCTCCATCGCCTCCAGCAGCTCGTCGGCGCGGCGCCCGGCCTCGGCGCGCGACAGCCCGAAGAGCCGCGCGACGAAGAGGAGGTGCTCGCGCCCGGTGAGCCGGTCGAACAGCAGCATGCCGTCGGGCACCACGCCGATCCGGCGCTTGACCTCGGCCGCGTCGCCCGTAACCTCGCGCCCGAGCACGCGCATGGCGCCCGCCGTCGGCGCGAGCAGCCCGGTGAGCATGGAGATGGTGGTGCTCTTGCCGGCGCCGTTCTCGCCCAGGAAGCCGTAGAAGCTCCCCCGGGGCACGCGCAGATCGATCGAGTCCACCGCCAGCTGCGCGCCGAACCGGCGGGTCAGCGCGTGCGTCTCGATGGCCAGGTCGGGCGGGACGACCTGGGCTTCGCTCATTCGGCCTTGGCGAGCGCCGCGCCCGCTGCGGCCGCCCCGGCCGGCGACGCCTTGCGGCCGAGCGCGACCGGCGAAGGCTGCGCGACGCTGCCGGTGCGCGGAATCGCGGAGCGCCGGGCGAACGCCAGCGACTCGGCGACCAGCTGCGCGTCGGCGCGCTCGGTGACGGCCGGGAGGTCCTTGTCGGCCAGGTGCGTGTGCACCTTCATCGAGCAGAACTTCGGGCCGCACATGGCGCAGAACTCGGCCGTCTTGAAGGCGTCGTGCGGCAGCGTCTCGTCGTGCTTCGCCTGGGCCGCCTCGGGGTCGAGCGACAGCCGGAACTGCTCGCGCCAGTCGAAGGCGTAGCGGGCGCGGGAGAGCGCGTCGTCGCGGTCGCGCGCTCCGGCCCGCTGGCGCGCCACGTCGGCCGCGTGCGCGGCGATCTTGTAGGCGATGATCCCCTGGTGGACGTCCTCGGCGTTGGGCAGCGAGAGGTGCTCGGCGGGCGTGACGTAGCAGAGCATCGAGGCGCCGTGCCAGCCGGCCAGCGCCGCGCCGATGGCGCTGGTGATGTGGTCGTAGCCGGGCGCGATGTCGGTGGCCAAGGGACCCAGCACGTAGAAGGGCGCCTCGTGGCAGACCTCCTGCTCGATCTTCATGTTCATCTCGATCTGGTCCATCGGGACGTGGCCAGGGCCTTCGATCATCACCTGCACGTCGTGCTCCCAGGCCCGGCGGGTCAGCTCGCCCAGGACCCGCAGCTCGGCGAACTGCGCCTCGTCGGAGGCGTCGGCCAGGCAGCCGGGCCGCAGCGAGTCGCCCAGGCTGAAGCTCACGTCGTACGCCTTGAAGATCTCGCACAGGTCGTCGAAGTGCGTGTACCAGGGGTTCTCCAGGCCTTTGGCCATCATCCACTGGGCCATCAGGGCGCCGCCGCGCGAGACGATGCCGGTGATGCGGTGCTGCGCGAGCGGGAGGAAGTCGCGCAGGATCCCCGCGTGGATGGTCATGTAGTCCACGCCCTGCTTCGCCTGCTCCTCGACGATGTCCAGCAGGTCGCGCGCGGTCAGCTCCTCGACGCGCTTGACGCGCTCGATGGCCTCGTAGGTGGGCACGGTGCCCAGAGGGACGGTGCTGTGGCGCAGGAGCACGTCGCGGATGTGCGGGATGTCGCCGCCGGTGGAGAGGTCCATCACGGTGTCGGCGCCGTGCTTGAGGCAGGCGCGCAGCTTGACCAGCTCGCCGTCCACGTCGCTGACGATCTGGCTGTTTCCGATGTTCGCGTTGATCTTGCACTTCGCCGCGATGCCGATCGCCATCGGCTCCAGCTCGGGGTGGTTCACGTTGGCCGGGATGATCATCCGGCCGCGGGCGACCTCGCTCCGCACCAGCTCCGCGGGCAAGCCTTCGCGGCGGGCGACGTGCTGCATCTCCTGCGTGACCACGCCCTGCCGCGCGAAGTGCATCTGCGTGACGTTCGCACGGCCGCGCCGGCTCTCGACCCATTCTGCGCGCATGGCTGCTTCTCCTGAGGGGGTCAGGACACTAACGACGGGCGCGCGCGCGGTCAATGGACGGGCCAGCCGCCGGATAGGGCGGCGCTGCTGGTCCTCCGTATCGGCTATCTCGGCCCAGCCTGGCTCGCGCCGCCTTTCAGCTCGGCGACCATCCGCTTCGCGCCGTAGATGCGGTCGAGCGACTCGAGCAGCGCGGGGCTGCAGACCGAGATGGCGCGGTTCACCGTCGGGTCGAATCCGTACTCGCCGCCCAGCGACTGGATGTTCCCGTCGAAGATGAGGCCGACGACCTCCAGGTTCTTGTTGAACACCGGCGATCCGGAGTTCCCGCCGATGATGTCGTTCGAGGTGGCCATGTCGAACGGCGTCCCGAGGTTGATCCGCCCGTCCTGGTTGGCGACCAGCCAGCTCTTCGGCAGCGCGAACGGCTCGCGGCCGGTGGCGCGCTCGAAGGCGCCGCCCATCGCGGTGATCGGGTTCACGCGGCGGCCCTTCTCCTCGTACCCCTCGACCGAGCCGTAGCTCAGGCGCAGGGTGAAGGTCGCGTCGGGGTAGCTGCTCGTCCCTTCCACCTGGAACTTCGCCTTCGCGATCAGCTCCGCGCCCTTCTTCTCCGGCGGCTCGATCACCTCGTCGTGCCACTTGCGCACGGCGCGTGCATCCGGATCGGTGAGCTTCGCGAGCTGGACGAAAGCGTCGTCCGAAGCGTCCACGGCGGTCTTGCCGCCCTCCCACAGCTTCTTGCGCAGCTCGAGGTCCTTCAGCTTCGCGCCGGCGATCAGCTCCTTGGCCAGCTCCTGCGGAGACTTCTTCCCCAGCACCTTCTTGACGAACGGGTGGTCGGCACCCAGCTCCTCTCGCAGCTTGACCAGGCCGTAGCCGAGCCGGAACGTCTCGAACTCGTCGTAGATGGGCGCGGCGGAGAAAAGCGCCTGCTTCACCGCCGGAAGGTTCGAATCGCGGAACTCGGGCAGCCGCTTCTCGTTGGGCTTGCCCAGTTCGTCCGCGGCCCGCACCAGCGTCTTCGCGAGGGTGAAGTAGCGGGAGCGGAACCCGCCGGGGCGCCCGGGCGAGGCGCCTTCGATGTACTGGTACTCCTTGCGCCTGGGCTTGTACCCGTCGACCGCCTTGGCCACCATGGCCCAGGCGGCGCCGTACTGCTTCTGCATGGCGCGGTCCTTCTTCACCGTGGCGCGCAGCTTCTGCTCCCGCTGCGCCTTGTCGTTCCACAGCGTGTCGGTGATCAGCGCCTCGTAGCGGCCCTTGAGCGCCTTGTAGCTGTTCTCGATGCCGAACAGCTCCGCCTCGGCGGTGCGGTGCTGCTCGGCGCCGAGATTGGTGTACATGGTGAGCGCCCCGCGGTACTCGGCGAGCGCGAAGAGCGCCTCGGGCAGCGCGACGTCGCGCTGGAACTTGAGCTGGGCGAGCGTCAGCTCGCGGTCGGTGCCGCCGGGGTGCCCGGAGACGAAGGTGAGGTCCCCCTCCTTCGCGCCCGTCGTCGACCATTTGAAGTAGTGCTCGGTCTTGGCCGGCCTGTCGTCCTCGTAAGCGCGGACGAACGAGACGTCCAGGTCGTAGCGGGGAAAGTTGAAGTTGTCCGGGTCGCCGCCGAAGAACGCGATGGCGAGCTCGGGGGCGAAGACCAGCCGCACGTCCTGGAAGCGCTTGTATCTGTAGAGGTCGTAGATCCCGCCGTGGTACAGCGTCACCACGTCGCAGCGGACCTTGTCGTCGTCGCCGGCGCACTCCTTCTCGATCCGCGCCATCCCGGCCCGCTGCGCCTCGGCGAACTTCTGGCCTTCCAGCCCCTGGGTGGCGGAGTGCATCCGCTCACTGACGTCGGAGATCGCGACCAGCTGGTTCAGCTCGATCTCCGGGCACTTCACCTCCTGAGCGAGCGTCGCCGCGTAGAAGCCCTCCTTCACGAAATCCTTCTCCTTGGTGGAGAGCTGCTCGATGCAGCTGTGCGCGCAGTGGTGGTTGGTCATCACCAACCCCTCGGGCGAGACGAACGAGCCCGAGCAGCCTCCGGCCAGCCGCACCGAGGAGAGCTGCGCCTCCGAGAGCCACTTCCCGTCGGGGCCGAAGCCGTACTTCTTCGCCACCTTCGCGCTGGGGAAGTTGTCGAACGTCCACATGCCCTCGTCGGCCCGGGCGGCGAGCGGCAGCGCGGCGGCGAGGCAGAAGGCGGCGAATCGCTTCATGTCGGCTCCTCGAGATACGCGGCGGGCCGCGGGAGTGCTGGGCAGCGCCGGGCCTTGTGCCTGCAAGGCCGCGCGCCGTCAAGGGTGGTGATCTACGGCGGCGACACGGCGCCGAGCAGCCCGGCGAGGCGCTCGATCTCGGCCGGCAGCTCGGGATCGGCCAGCCAGTCGGCGGGGAAGTGGCGCTGCGCGCGCAGGTAGGGGTCGAGCTGCGCGTCGCGCCCGTAGAGCGCCGACGCGGCGCGGACCGCCTCGAGGAGCGCGATCCGCGCGCGGGGCGGCTGGGCGAGCCGCTGGCGCGCCAACTCCAGCGCGCGGCCCGACGCCGCGAGCTGCTCGCGGTCGTGAAGGCGCAGGTTCTCGCGCCGGCTGATCACCGAGAGCGACTCCAGGAACCGCGCCACGTTCTCCGCCGCCTGCTTGATCTCGCGCGCGCGGGGCGCCTTCTCGCGGGCGAGCTGGTGCATCTGCGCGCGCGCTTCCAAGAAGATCCGCTTGTCGTACGTGCGCAGGGCTTGCAGCGCGCGCGTGCGGGTGAAGGCGTGCACGTCGCGCAGAGCGTCCTGCAACGCGGCGGCGATCCGGTCCTCCGGCGCCTGCGCGATGCGCTTGGCGTGCCCGCGGAAGAGGAAGGCGAGGTTGGTGGCGGCCTGGCGCACCAGCACCGCCTGGACCAGGTCCTCGGCGTATCCGGGGACGATGTCCGCGCGGGTCAGCTCGTCGACTCGGGCGGCGACGTCGAAGATCATCTCGCCGATCCCCGCGCGCAGCCGGCCGCGGAACTCGAGCAGGTCGGCGATCAGGTTCCAGGGGTCGGCGACGACGGTGGGGTTCCGTAGCCGCTCGCCGAGCCGCGCCACGTCCTGGCGCAGGACGCCGCAGATGGCGAAGACGGTACGCGCAATGCCCTGCTCCTGCGATTCGACCACCTCCACCTCGGGGAGAGGCTGCCCGCTGGAGGGGCCGAACGCGTCGTCCAGGTTGTCGGGGGCATCCGGCTGGTCCGGCGGCGGGAAGACCTCGTTGGCCACCGCGATCAGGCGGTTGACGCTCTCCACCGTCTGGCCCATCACCGGGGCGACTTCCTCCCAGACGGCGAGCGAGTGGGTGCCCTCCTCCGCGTCCGCCTCGAAGCGCACCAGGTCGACCTCGGCGAGCTGCCGGGTGGCCTCCTTGGCGGCCTGCAGCAGCTTGCCCACGCGCGGGCGCAGGCCTTCCTCGAAGCGCTCGGCGACGACGCTCAGCCGCCGGGTGATGGGCAGCGCATCGTCCGGGAGGACCGCCGCGGACCCTTGTGGCACCTTCGCCATCCCATGCCTTGGTAGCACAGGCCGGGGTGGTGGATGCGTACCCTTGGTGCGGAGGTTTCCCCACAATGGAACACAGACGGCTGGGCCGATGCGGACTACCTCCGGGAGCTACTGGTACCCCCCATACAAGGCCGCGCGGCGAGTGGCCACCGGTCTCCCGTCTTTCGTCGCCGGCTGGTATTCGCACGACTCCAGGTGGCGCTTGAGCGCCTTCGCGTAAGGGCCGCCCCCCTGGATATGGACCTCGCGCACCTTGCCGCGCGCATCGACCTGGAAGTCGGCGGACATGTCGGGAAGCGAGGCGCCTCCCGCCTTGGCGGAGGGAGACTCGATCGCGCAGCCGACCAGCAGGGCGGGGACGAGCTTCCCCGGCTTCCGCTCCGGGCGCGCGTCGCGGGCGCAGGCGGACGCGAGCAGGACGGTCGCGAGGACGAGGCGGCGCATCGGGCGGTGGTAGCCCGGATCCGCGCTTCCGGGAAGGAAACGGGCCGCAAAAAAAACGAAAGGCGCGTCCCCTTTCCGGGAACGCGCCTCCATTCGCGCCCTTCTCCTCGCCGCCTCGCCGCCGCTCTAAAAGCGTAGCGCCGCCCTATCGGCGGCGACTAGGCCGCCTCTTCGAAGTCGGCCAGGTACCGGCTGAGGAAGTTGCGCGTGCTCTTCTCCACCTGCCGGACGCGCTCGCGCGAGAGGCCCCACTGCTTGCCGAGGTCCTCCAGCGTCCGCGGATCGTCCTGCGTCAGGCGGTCGCTCAAGATGTCCCACGCCAGCTCGCCCATCCGCTTGCGCACCCGCCCGAGGGCGTTGCGCACGTTCTCCTGGCGCTCGGCGCGGATGATCTGCTCGTCCGGCGTCGGGCCGTCGTCGCTCAGCCGGTCGAGGTGGGTCGATTCGCCCTCGGGGTCCAGCGACTCCTCCAGCGAGATGTCCCGCGGCGGCAGGCCGCCGTTGGGCATGGTCCGGCGCACCGCGCTGGGCCCGTCCTTCAGGCAGCGCGTGATGTACGCGCGGATCCACCACACCGCGTAGGTCGAGAAGCGGTTCCCCTTCTCCGGGTCGAAGTGCTCGATGGCCTTGAGCAGCCCGTAGTTCCCTTCCTGGACCAGGTCCTCCAGCCGGACGCCGCGCCCCATGAACTTGCGCGCCACCGAGATGACCAGGCTCAAGTTGTGGACCACCAGCTGCTCCTGCGCGCGCTTGTCGCCCTTGCGGGCGCGCCGAGTGACCTTGAGCTCCGTCTCCCGGTCGAACGGGGGATGGGCCCTGATCAGCTTGATCAGCGGCGCAAGGTCATCGAACTCGCTGCGGTCGCGCATTTCTCTCCGTTCCTTCCTTTCCCCCTAATGCTGCCTACAACGCCCGAGCCCTCCCAACGATCCCGACCCCTGGAAGACCCCCGAGCTGCCATTGTCTCACCAACGCTTTCTTTGATGCACAACGCCCGGTTCTGTTGCTGATTTCGGTTCGCGGCGTTATGACGCATCGTTCACTCTCGGACGCCGGCCACATCTAGCGCAACGGCGCGGAAACGTTGCGGACTTCTCCACCCAGCGAATTCAGGCCGCCCGTAAGGGGCTGGTTCGAGGCCTCCTTTGCCTCTCCCACCCGCGCGCAGGTGCTCGGCTGGCCTCCCATCCTGTCGGGAAGGAGCACCCTGCTCCTCGCGCCGACCGGGTCCGGGAAGACGCTCGCAGCCTTTCTGACTGCGATCGACAAGCTGATGTTCACGCCGGCCCCGGAAAAGGGCGCGCGGTGCCGGGTCCTCTACGTGTCGCCCCTCAAGGCGCTGGCGGTCGACGTGGAGCGCAACCTGCGCGCGCCCCTCGCCGGCATCGCGGCGGAGGCCGAGCGGACGGGCGCCTCCTTCCACCTGCCACGGGTGGGCATCCGCACCGGCGACACGCCGGCGAGCGAGCGGGCGCAGATGCTCCGCGCGCCGCCCGACGTGCTCATCACCACTCCGGAGTCCCTGTATCTGATACTCACCTCGCAGGCGCGCGAGACCCTGCGCTCGGTCGAGACCGTGATCGTGGACGAGATCCACGCCATGGTCACCGGCAAGCGCGGCGCGCACCTCTTCCTCTCGCTCGAGCGGCTGGAGGCGCTGCGCGGCGGGCGCGAGCCCTTGCAGCGCATCGGCCTCTCCGCCACGCAGCGCCCGCTGGACGAGGTGGCGCGCCTGCTCGGCGGGGGCGAGCCCTCGGGGAAGAAATGGCGTGCCCGGCCCGTGGAGGTGGTCGACGCCGGAAGCAAGAAGCAGTTCGACCTCCGCGTCGAGGTGCCGGTCGAGGACATGCGGCAGATCGGCCAGCTCGAGGAGCTGCCCTCGGGCCCGGTGGGAGGCAGGCAGCGGCGGTCGATCTGGCCTTCCATCCACCCGCGGCTGGTGGAGCTGATCCGCGCGCACCGCTCCACCATGATCTTCGTCAACTCGCGCCGCCTCGCGGAACGGCTGGCGGGCGCGCTCAACGAGCTGGCCGGGACCGAGATCGCGCTCGCGCACCACGGCAGCGTGGCGCGGGAGAAGCGGGCCGAGATCGAGGAGCGGCTGAAGAAGGGCGAGCTTCCCTGCATCGTCGCGACCAGCTCGCTGGAGCTGGGAATCGACATGGGCAGCGTCGACCTGGTGGTGCAGATCGAGGCGCCGCCGTCCATCGCCTCCGGCCTGCAGCGCATCGGGCGCGCCGGGCACCAGGTCGGCGGAGTGCCGCGGGGGATCGTCTTCCCCAAGCACCGGGGCGATCTGCTCGGAAGCGCGGCGGCCGCCCAGGGGATGGCGGCGGGGCAGGTGGAGGAGACGTTCTATCCGCGCAATCCGCTGGACGTGCTCGCCCAGCAGATCGTCGCGGCCTGCGCCGAGCGGCCGTGGAAGGTGGACGAGCTGTACGGGCTGGTCCGGCGGGCGGCGCCGTTCGCCGAGCTGCCGCGGCCCTCCTTCGACGGCGTGCTGGACATGCTCAGCGGGCGCTATCCGTCGGACGAGTTCGCCGAGCTGAAGGCGCGGCTCTCCTGGGACCGCGTCGCCGGCACGGTGCGCGCCCGCGAGGGAGCCGCGCGCGTCGCGGTGGTGAACGGCGGGACCATCCCCGACCGGGGCCTCTACGGCGTGTTCCTGCTCGGCGAGCCTACGGGCAAGACCTCCCGGCGCGTCGGAGAGCTGGACGAGGAGATGGTCTTCGAGACGCACCCGGGCGAGGTGTTCGTGCTGGGCGCCTCGAGCTGGCGGGTGGAAGAGGTGACGCACGACAAGGTGCTGGTGAGCCCCGCGCCCGGCGAGCCGGGCAAGATGCCCTTCTGGCACGGCGACCGGCCCGGGCGGCCGCTCGAGTTCGGCCAGGTGGTGGGCAAGCTCGCGCGCGAGCTTTCCGCGGCGAAGCCGGCCGAGGCGGAGCAGCGGCTGCGCGAGCAGCACGGGCTCGACGAGCGGGCGGCGAGGAACCTCGTGCAGTACCTGCGCGAGCAGGTCGAGGCGACCGGCGAGGTGCCCTCCGACCGCGCCGTGGTGGTCGAGCGTTACGTCGACGAGGTGGGCGACTGGCGCGTGTGCGTGCTGACCCCGTTCGGGGCGCGCGTGCACGCGCCCTGGGCGACGGCGGTGGTGGCGCGGCTCAAGGCCGACCGCGAGACGGAAATCGAGAGCATGTACTCGGACGACGGCATGGTCTTCCGCCTGCCGGAGTCCGACGAGCCGCCCCAGCCCGACTTGTTCTTCCCCCCGCCGGACGAGATCGAGGACATCGTGACCCGCAGCCTGGGCGGGACCTCGCTCTTCGCCGCGCGCTTCCGCGAGAACGCGGCGCGCGCGCTGCTCCTGCCCAGGCGGCATCCCGGCAGGCGCAGCCCGCTGTGGGCGCAGCGCAAGCGCGCGGCGGACCTGCTCGCGGTGGCGCAGCGGTACGGCAGCTTCCCCATCCTGCTCGAGACGTACCGCGAGTGCCTGCGCGACGTGTTCGATCTGCCCGGGCTCACCGAGCTGCTGCGGCGGGTGCAGGACCTTCGCGTGCGGGTGGTGACTGCCGACACGCGCACGCCCTCGCCGTTCGCCTCCTCGCTGCTCTTCTCTTACGTCGCGAACTTCATCTACGACGGCGATGCGCCCCAGGCCGAGCGGCGCGCGCAGGCGCTCAGCGTGGACCAGGCCCAGCTCCGCGAATTGCTCGGCGAGGCGGAGCTGCGCGAGCTGCTCGATCCCGGCGCCGTGGAGCAGCTCGAGCGCGCGCTGCAGAGGCTCGACGCCCGCTACCCGGCGAAGCACGCCGACGCGGCGCACGACCTGCTGCTCGGGCTGGGCGACCTGACCGCCGGCGAGCTGGCCGCACGCAGCGCGCCGGACGCGTCGGTCCACGAGTGGCTCGAGTCGCTGCAGCGGGAGCACCGCGCCTTCCCGGTCACCATCGCCGGCGAGCAGCGCTGGGCCGCCGCGGAGGACGCCGCCCGCCTGCGCGACGCGCTGGGGATCCCGCCGCCTCAGGACATCCCCCGCGAGCTGCTCGAGCCGGTGCAGGACGCGCTGGGGGATCTCGTCTCCCGCTACGCGCGCACGCATGGCCCGTTCCGCCCGGAAGACGTCGCCCGTCGGCTCGGGCTGGGCGCCGCGCCGGTGGTGCTGGCGCTGGAGCGGCTGGAGGGACAGGACCGCGTCCTGCAGGGCGAGTTCCTGCCCGCGGCGCTCGCGGCGGCGCGCTACCCGGACGGAGCGCGCGGGCGCGAGTGGTGCGACGCCGAGGTGCTGCGCGGCCTGCGGCGCAGATCGCTGGCGAAGCTGCGCAAGCAGGTGGAGCCCGTCGAGCAGCCGGCGCTCTCGCGGCTGCAGCTCGACTGGCAAGGAGTCGCCCATCCCCGGCGGGGCGTGGATGCCCTGCTCGGCGCCATCGAGCAGATCCAGGGCGCGCCCGTCCCGGCCAGCGCCCTGGAGGGCGAGGTGCTGCCCGCCCGCATCGAGCCGTTCAAGTCTGCCGACGTCGACCTGCTCTGCTCCGCGGGCGAGGTGGTCTGGCGCGGGATCGATCCGATCGGACCGCGCGACGGCCGCATCGCGCTGTATCTCGCCGACCACTACCGGCTGCTCGCGCCGCCGCCGCGCCAGGCGGAAGGCGAGCTGGCGGTGCGGGTCCGCGAAATCCTCTCGAAGCGCGGCGCCAGCTTCTTCGGCGATCTGCAGCAGGCGACGGCCGCGTTCCCGAAGGACCTGCTCGAGGCGATCTGGTCCCTGGTCTGGGCAGGCGAGGTGACCAACGACACGCTGGCGCCGCTGCGCAGCTACCTGCGCGGACCGCCCGACCGGTCGCGCCGCGAGCGGGGCGCGGCGCCCGCGTTCCGGACGCGCCGCCTGGGCCCGGCTGGCAGCGAGGGGCGCTGGTCCCTCCTCCCGCAGCCGTCGGGCACGCCGACCGAGCGGTCGATGGCGCTCGCGCAAGTGTTGCTCTCGCGCTACGGCGTGCTCACGCGCGAGGCCGTCCACGCCGAAGGCGTCCAGGGCGGGTTCGCCGCCGTGTACGACGTGCTCAAGGCGATGGAGGAATCGGGCCGCGCCCGGCGGGGCTACTTCGTCGCCGGCCTGGGCGCCACGCAGTTCGCGCTGCCCGGAGCCGACGAGCGGCTGCGCGCCCTGCGCGACCCGCCGGAGGAGCCCGAGACGGCGGTGCTCGCGGCGACCGATCCATCGAACCCGTACGGGGCGATGCTCCCGTGGCCTTCGCGCGGCGCGGACGGCGAGGGCGCGCGCCCGCAGCGCGCCGCCGGTGCCCACGTCGTGCTGGTGGGCGGCGAGCTTCTGGCCTGGCTCGGCCGCGCCGAGCAGAACCTGCTCACCTTCCTGCCCGCCGAGGAGCCCGGGCGCACGCGCCGCGGCCGCGCCCTGGCGAACGCGCTGGCCCGGTTGGTCGACTCCGGCAGGCGGCGCGCGCTGCTCATCTCCCGGGTGGACGGAGAGCCGGTGCACTCCTCGGCGCTGGGCCCGCTGCTCGTTGCAGCCGGGTTCTCGGCGGGGCACAAGGGATACTTGAAACGGGCGCCGGTCGACTCCTTGGGGCTCCGGCTGCGCGCCCCGGCCGGGGCGCTGAGGGGGCCACTCGGACCGGACCTCCCTCGCCACGCCGCACCACCCCCCGATCGCGACCCCGAAAGATGATTGCCCGGGCTGTCAGGGCGTCGCGAGCTGAAGCCGGGCAATCACGCCGGCCACGATGCGATCGCAGCGTTCGCCGGCGAAGGCGAACGGGGGCAGCGCGGCGGCGCCGATGCGGTCGAAAAGGCCGTGGCGCAATGCCGCACGCGCGCGGTGCAGGCGCATCTTCACCGCCTGCTCGGAGAGGCCGAGCGACCCCGCCACCTCCGCGGTGGACATCCCCTCCACGTCGCGCAGCACGAAGACCGTCCGATACCCGACGGACAGCTCGTCGATGGCCGAGACGAGCACTTCTCGCAGCTGCTTGCCGAGGGCTTGCTGCTCCGGATCGATGGAGGGAGAGGGCATCGCGCGCACGGGCACCTCCTCGAGATCGACGAACCGGCCGCGCCGCCGCAGGCGCGCCTTGGCTTCGTGCGCCGCGATGTGAGTCAGCCAGGAGGCGAGCCGTTCGGGTTGGTCCAGCTGGTCGAGGTGCGTGTAGGCGCGTACGTAGGCGTCCTGGAGCACGTCCTCGGCCTCGCTGTCGTCGCGCAGGAGCGCGCGCAACAAGCGGAAAAGGCGCTGGTTGTAGCGCCGCATGACCAGCTCGAAGAGCGCAGTCTCGCCGCCCCGGATACGCCGCACCAGCTCGGCGTCGTCGAGAGGACCCATCACCTCGGCCAGAAGCTTGCGGGCGTTCAAGGACACCTCTCTGTCCATGGTCGGAGTCTCAAGCTGCAAAAGGGTTTCGCGAGTGTGACCTTGCCGAAGATGTGAACTCTATTTTGATGCAGCCGCACGACCGCTGCAAGGAGGCCCCCATGCGCCAGCTCACGCCCGCGATCGCGCTGCTCGCTGCGATCGGCTGCAAGAACAACGCTTCATCCTTCGATACCACCGCCGCCGGCGCGGACGAGCGCTCGGCCCCGGCGATGGACCATGACCGGGACGACGATCACCCGCGCCGCTTTCGCCTGAGCGAGGGACGCCACATCTTCCGCTTCGACACCTTCGGCGACGAGGATTTCTGGGGCGGAACACTGCGGCTGCACCAGGCCATCGAGGGCTCCGCGCACGGCGGCGTGGGTCCCGGCGTCAGCCCGAAGACCGCGCTCGCGGTAGGACTCAAGGTCGACGTCGACGCGCTGTCCAAGGCGACTGTCGATGCGCTCGAGGCCGGCAAGGTGAACCTCGACGACCCGGCCGTGACCATAGCTCTCTTGACCTCGAACGCGGTGGTCGGCGTGACCGGGTTCTCCGACGGCAAGGGAGGACTGCGCACCCTCGGCATCCAGTGCGCTTTCTGCCATTCGACGGTGGACAACTCTTTCGCGCCCGGCATCGGGCATCGCCTGGACGGCTGGCCGAACCGCGACCTGAACGTCGGCGCCATCGTGGGCCTTTCGCCCGACCTGTCGCCCGTCGCGAAGCTCCTCGGGGTGGACGAGAAGACCGTCCGCGCCGTGCTGGCCAGCTGGGGCCCGGGGAAGTTCGACGCCGAGCTGTTCCTGGACGGCAAGGCGTTCCGGCCCGACGGCAAGTCCGCCGCGACGCTCATTCCCGCCGCGTTCGGCCTCGCCGGCGTGAACCTGCACACCTATACGGGCTGGGGAAGCATCCCCTACTGGAATGCCTTCGTCGCGATTCTCGAGATGCACGGGAAGGGAAACTTCTATGACCCGCGGCTGGACGACGCGAGCAAATTCCCTGTCGCCGCTCGCGCGCGCTTCGGGCACGTGAAAGCCGATCCCGACCTGGTCACCTCCAAGCTCGCCGCCCTGCACGCTTACCAGTTGAGCCTCCAGGCGCCGCGCCCGCCGGAGGACAGCTTCGACGAGGACGCGGCGAGACGCGGCCAGCAGGTGTTCGCCGCCAAGTGCGCGCAGTGCCACGTGGCACCGCTCTACACCGAGCCCGGCTGGAACATGCATACCGGCGCGGAGATCGGGATCGACGACTTCCAGGCGAGCCGATCGCCCGACGGACGCTACCGCACCACCCCTCTGCGGGGCCTGTTCACGCGAGCGAAGGGTGGCTTCTTCCACGACGGCCGGTTCGCGACGCTGAATGCCGTGGTCGACCACTACGACTCGGCTCTCAAGCTGGGCTTGTCCGGCCCGCAGAAGTCCGACCTGGTGGAATTCCTCAAATCGCTCTGAGCGTTCCGCGGGAGGGGTGCGGCATCGTGGCGCCCCACCCCGCCGCGAACGCCGTAGGATGACCGATCCGCGGAGGTCTCGAGTGGAATCGATCCAGGGCCTGCTCGATTTCGGCTGGTGGCTGCGCATCGTCGCGGTCGCGACATACGCCGCCGCGTTCGTGGGGTACGCCGCCCGGCTCGCCGTCCAGAAGCTGAAGCTCGATCGCGCTGCCACCGCGCTCGCCGCGCTGGCGGTGACGGCGCACACGGCGTACCTGGTCACGCGCTGGGTGGCGGCGGGGCGGATCGAGATCCTCGCGCGCCAGGCGACGGGCGACGTCCTCAGCTCTTACGACCGGTTCTGGTACATGCTCTCGCACCCGCCCTACACGAACCTGTTCGACGTGCTGAACTTCGTCGCCTGGGCGATGATGGTCTGCTACCTGATCATCGAGCGCAAATGGGGCCTCCGCATCGTGGGGGTGTTGGCCGTCGCGCTGGCGCTGGTCGCGATGGGCGAGGCCTCGCTCGTCACGGACAAGCAGATCGAGCCGCTCGTCCCGGCCCTGCAGAGCTACTGGATCCTCATCCACGTGGGGATGCTGTTCGTCAGCTACTCGCTGTTCACGCTGGGCGCCATCTGCGCGCTCCTGTACCTGGTGCGGACCGGCACGCCCAGCGCGGTGCTGGGCGCCGTGCAGGCCGCGGCCGCGGCGCTGCTGCTCGCCCTCGTCGGAGGCGGCAAGCTGCTCTTCGGCGCGAGCTTCCAGATGGCCCCCGGATGGGAGCACCAGATCGCAAGTCGCCTGCATCCCGGCAAGCTCCTCACGGTGACGACCGCGGTGCACGTGGTGCCGCCGGGCACCGACAAGGCGGTGAAGTTCCTCACGCCGGTCGGCGGCGTGGGCCCGTTCCTGCTCGCAGCCGTCCTGCTGCTCGCCGCCGGAGCAGTGGTGTACTTCCGCGCCCGCAAGGGACCCGAGGAGGGCGTGCACGCCCGCGGGTACAAGATCGTCGCCGCGGGGTTCGCCTTGCTCACTCTCGGGCTCGCCCTGCTCGTCTACCGCATCCTGAGCAGCCACGAGATCGTCCTGCCCGAGGCCTTACGCCTCGCCCCGGGCGAGCACGGTCCCTTCCGCCTGGGCCTCGCCTCGAACTACGCGCTCGGCCTCATCGCGCTGGTGTGGGGGACGACGCTGGGGTTCCTGCTCACCACGCCCCTGCGCGACCGCATCTCCGCGACGCTCCCGGATCCCCGCAAGCTGGAGGACATCACCTACCGGGTGATCATCGCCGGCTGGCCGCTCCTCACCGTCGGCATCGTGATGGGCGGCATGTGGGCCAACGAGGCCTGGGGCCGCTTCTGGGGCTGGGATCCGAAAGAAACCTGGGCCCTGATCACCTGGGTCGTCTACGCGGGCTACTTGCACACCCGCATCACGCTCGGCTGGGCGGGGAAGCGGCCGGCGGCGATCGCGGTGTTCGCTTTCGCGGTGGTGGTGTTCACCTTCATGGGCGTGAACCTCGGCCTCACCGGCGAGGGCCTGCACACGTACGGGTCGGGTTGACGCGCCCGATCGACCCGTCGCGCCGCTCAGAGCTGCCGATAGAGCTGCTCGCCCAGGCTGGCGAGCTCGGCGCCGGCCTTGAGCGGCCTCAACCAGCGCTCCGGGATGCGACCCTTGCCGTGCTTGGCCCCGAGCAACGCCCCCGCGACCGCGCCGTTCGTGTCGGTGTCGCCGCCGCGGGCCACCACGGACACCAGGCCTTCCTCGAAGCTGGGCCCGGCGGCGAGCGCGCTGAAGGCGATCTCGACGGTGCGCAGGACGTATCCGCGGTCGTCGCCGTCCACCGCGATGTCCGCCGGCCGCCGCGACGCCCCCCGCTCGACGGCGGCGCGCACCTCGTCGGAGACGGCGCCCGCCGCGTCGGCTGCCTGGGCGATCGCTTCCTCCGCGTCGCGGCCGCCCCGCACCAGGAGCGCGATCGCGGTGGCCACCGCGACGCAGCCGCCCACGCAGCGCGGGTCGTGGTGCGTGATGCGCGAGGCTCCCGCCGCGTCGTCGGCGAGGCCTTCCAGGGCTCGCACGTGCAACAGCCCGATGGGCGCGCAGCACATGACGCTGCCGTTGCCCGCCGCGCGCCTGCCCGAGTCCTCCCAGGCGAGCGCGGACGCCTGCTGGGGCGAATCGCCCGCGCGCAGGTTCTCCAGCGACGCCCGGGTGAGGAGGCCCACGTCCTTCGGCCCCCTCGAGAACCATTCCAGGTACCGACGGGCGGCGTCGTCCTGATCGAACCGCCGCCGCGCCACGATCGACCGGAGCAGCGCCAGCGTCAGGTCGATGTCGTCGGTCGGCTCGCCCGCGGCCCACCGGCCCCCGGCGGTGATCTCGCGCAGCGGCCCCACCTCCTCCGCGCGCTTCCCCTCGTGCGGAACGCCCAGCGACTCTCCCGCGGCGGCGCCGAGGAGCGCGCCCAGGAAGCGGTCCTTCTCCTGGAGCTGATCGAGCGTGACCGCGTTCGGGTGCTTCTTCAGGAGATTTGGATCGGGACGGATCGAGCTCATGGCGCCCCCCTT
>WNEY01000795.1_pt1 | contig 20876 bp, 25 predicted proteins | sample 5400531 | NCBI WGS metagenome assembly WNEY01 (sample SAMN13153338, study PRJNA577476) | soil metagenome | isolation source: 200 cm saprolite under Douglas fir tree site 1 | place: USA:California | collected 2015-04-18
CTGGAACGTGATCGCGATGGAGGCGGCCGCCTGCTACATCGGCGAGTGCAAGAATCCCGCCCGCGACGCGAAGATCGCGCTCAACCTCGAGGGCGGCTACGGGGTATTCATCTACACGATGGTTCCCGTCGCCTTCGTGCTGGTGCTCGGAGTCAAGGCGCTCGGGGATCCGGCGCTCGTCGATGCCAAGACGATCTTCGTTCGGTTCGCGGGAAACGTGTTCTCGACCGGCGGCAACTTGCTGAACTGGCTGATCGCCTCCATGCTGATCATCGCGCTCGTCCTCTCGGCCCTGAACGCAATCATGGGATGTGCGCGTTCGCTCCATCCGATGTCAGTCAACGGACAGTTCCCACGTTTCTTCCAGCACACGAACAAGCACGGCGTGCCCGATCGTTCAATGTTGTTCAACGTCGGGTTCTCGCTTGCGCTCGTCTTCACCGGCGGCGCCGTCGAGATCTACTCGCTCTCGAACGTCGGCTATACGATCTCTTTCGTGCCGGTCCTGATCGGGTACTTCCTGCTCCGGAAGTACCGGCCAAACGTGCACCGGCCGTTCAGGCTGCCGGAGTGGATGAAGTACGTCGCGCTCGTCCTCGCCGCGCTCTTCTTCGTGATCTGGATCTTCGGCGGACTCGTCTACACATCCCTGCCGAACGCGTCCCTCGGCGGGGCGGACACGCGCATCTACTACTTCATTGGCTGGGGAATCCTGCTCTCCTACCTGCCCCTCTACTGGTACCGGAAGAGGATCGAGGACAGGAAGCACGCCGAGCAGGCGCCGCCGGCTGCGATTCCGAGCCCAGGCTCGTAGACACTCGACGCGGGAGCGCCGGACCGCCGGCGCTCCCAGAACCCTCACGATGCGCGCCTCGCGCCAGCTTGAACCGCCAGATCCGTCCACTCTCGATGTGCGGCGAGTCCTGCTCGCGTCGGAAGGACGCGAGATCCCGCCACGCGCGATCGAGTTTGCCGCCCGCATCGCCGGGCGCTCGCAGGCGCCGGTTCACGTCTTCTCGATCGCGCGGGTCTACGGCACGAGCTTCGGCTTCCCGAATCCTGGCCTCCTACCCACGAGGCACGAGTGGGACGAGCAGCGCAGGCTTGTCACAGCGGCCGTGAAAGCGCTGAAGAGGCACGGCCTAGAGGCGAGCGGGCACGTCGTCGGCACCCGCAAGGCGACGAAGCGGATCGTTCAGGAGGCCGAGCGGCTCGACTGCGACGCGATCGTCATGGCCGCGGATCCCCCCCGCAACCGACTTGTGGCAGACCTGATGTGGTCACAGGAGCCCTACCGCGTCCGGCGCCGCGCAGGCCGGCCAGTCTACGTCGTCACCGAGGACGCGTAGCTCTCTACGCCCTGGGCGCCGCGGTTGACTCGCGCACTCGAAGGCGCGGGCGGAACAAATAGTCCGGCAGCGGCTTATCCGGATCTGCAATCAGCGTTCTGAGTGCGTGGACGGCCGTTTCCGCGATGTCCTCGATCGGTTGCTCCACCGTCGTCAGCTCGAGCGGTCCCTCGAGTACGCGGTTGGGGCGCAGACCGAACTCGGCCTTCTTCCCGGGCAGGTGACTGAAGACAGTGAGCCGGCCTGGGTCGTCCCGCACGCTTGGAGCCACGCGATGCTTCTCCTGGCGGCCCGACCCGAGCTCGAGGTCGTCCGCTCGCAGCCCGCCGGCGTGCCTGCTCGCGCGCACGGCTGACCCGGCTAGCCTGACCGGCGTGTGTCTGCTGGCGGTTCCGCAGCCGTACGACTTCGAGCGCTCGCTCGACCGCTTCACGTTCTGGGGCGTCGACCGCGCCAACGTCTGGCACGACGGTGGCCTGCACCGGGTCGTCAGGGGACGGGAGGTGCGGATCGCACCGGCGAACGGCGGCGTCCGGGTGGAGCCGCTCGATGCCGTCACGGAGCCCGTCGTGCGCAAGCTGCTGGGGCTCGAACTCGACCTCGACTCGTTCTCCGCGTTCGCGCAGAGCGATCCCGTGCTCGCCGCTGCAGTGCAGCGTCTTCCCGGCTTCCGGCCGCCGCTGGCGCCGGACCCGTTCGAGGCTCTCGTCTCCTCGATCACGGCGCAGCAGGTCTCCCTCCATTCCGCCTTCGCAGTTCGGAGCCGTTTGATCGAACGCTTCGGCGAGCCCGCGGAGCGCGCCGTTGCGTTTCCAACGCGCGAACGGCTGGCGCGTGCCACAGACGACGAGCTGACGGCGCTCGGTTTCTCGCGCCGCAAGGCGGAGTACGTAGTCGGGCTCGCGCGCGCCGACCTCGACTTCGACGAGCTCGCGCTGCTCCCGGACGACGAGGTGAAGACACGCATCACGTCGCTGCGCGGCCTCGGCGAATGGAGCGCCGACTGGTTCCTCGCGCGCCACCTCGCCCGGCCCGAGGCGTGGCCGGCGGGCGACCTCGGCCTGCGCAAGGCTGTGCTCGCGTTCTACCCTGACGTGACGGACATCCGTGCCGCGGGCGTCCGTTTTCGACCCTTCCAAAACCTGAGCGCCCACTACCTCCTCGCCGCCCTGCGCTACCAGTGACGATCCGCCCCGCCACCAAAGCCGACCGCGAGCTCCTGCGCGAGTTGTGGGAGGAGTTCGAGGACGAGCTCGATCATCCGCCGTACCTGCGCGAGACCTGGGAGGAAGCCTGGACGGATCTCTCCGAGACCCTGCGCGACGGGGTCGCGCTCGTCGCCGAAGAGGACGGCCGCGCGGTCGGCTTCATCTTCTGCGTCCTCGGCGATGTTGGACGGAAGACCGCGCACGTCACCGACTTCTACGTCCGGCCAAGGGCGCGCAAGCACGGGATCGGCCGCGCTCTCCTTGCCGGACTCGTCGAGCCTGCGCGCGAAGCGGGTCTCGATCACGTCAGCCTCGAGGTGCTGCTGCGCAACACGGACGCACGGCGCCTCTACGACCGGCTCGGGTTCGTTCCCGTGGACGTGTTCATGGTCGCGCCGCTGGAGGAGCTCGCCGACCGGCTCGCGAGCGACGAGCGTCCGCCTTCGTTCGGCTCCTTGCACGTCCAGACGGACGACGAGACAGCGGTCGAGCGTGCCGTGCAGCAGTTCCTGCCTCGGCTCGGACGCTCCGAGCGCACCGAGGTAAGCCCGGCGCGCAACGGGTGGGTGACGGTCGTGGACGAGCTCTGCGACCGCGATCGCAGCGCACAGCGGCGGCTCGGCGCGGAGCTGTCGGAGCGCATGGGCGTTCCCGCGGTGGCATTCGCAGTCGAAGAGGAGGCGGTCGTTCGTTATCTCCTCTTCGAGCGCGGCCGCATGGTGGACGAGTACCTCTCGGTGCCGACCTACTATGGGGAACTGAACATGGCCGACGAACTGTCGCTGGCCGCGAATCCGACGCTCGCCTCTAGGCTCACCGGCGCGGATCCAGCACGCGTACGTGCCGTTGCGCGTGCTGCCTCGTCGCCGGCGGAGCTCCCACCCGCGCGGGAGCTGCTGGCGCAGATCGCCGAGGTGCTGGGCCTCGAGGCTAGGATCGACAGGTGATCACGCTCTACGACGCCGACCGCTGTCCGTACTGCGCGCGCGTGCGAATCGTGCTCGCCGAGAAGGGCATCGAATACGAGACGGTCGAGGTCGATCTCGACGACCGGCCGGCGTGGATCTACGAGAAGAACCCGCTCGGCAAGGTGCCCGTCTTGGAGGAGGACATGTTCATCCTGCCCGAGTCCGCCGTGATCAATGAGTACCTGGAGGAGCGCTATCCCGAACCGCCGCTCTGGCCCGCCGATCCCGGCGAGCGTGCGCTGGGGCGGCTGCTCGTGTACCGCTTCGACGACCTCTCGAAGCCGTACTACGCGCTTCGGCGGGGCGAGCACGGCGCGCGCGAGCGGCTCGACAACGAGCTGAGGAAGCTCAATGTGATCCTCGAGGCGCGACCGTTCCTGACCGGTCGCGACTACGGACTCGCGGACATCGCCTACGTGCCCTGGATCCTGCGCGCGCGCGACCGCATGGGAATCGACCTGGAGCCGCTTGCGGCGCTCGCAGACTGGGTCGAACGGCTCGCCGCGAGCCCCGCCGTCGCCGCTGAGCTCGACGTCGTCGCGTCGCTGTGACCATCCTCTTGTTGCAGGCGTTCCCGCTCGACGAGCGGATGTGGGAGCCGCAGCGCGCCGCTCTCTTCGGCCGCGAGGTGATCGCACCGCGCCTCTACGGGCGCGGCCGGACGATGGACGCGTGGGCCGACTCGATCGCCGGCGAGACCGAGGGCGAGCTCGTCGTCGTGGGCGCGTCGATGGGCGGCTACTGCGCGCTCGCGCTGGCGCGACGCATCCCGGAGCGCGTGGAGGCGCTGTTGCTCGTGGGCTCACGCCCCGACGCTGACTCGGAGGAGCGACGCGCAGGTCGCGCGGACACGATCGAGCTGATCCGAGACGAAGGACCGGACGCGCTCTGGCGCGCGATGGTGCCGAAGCTCTTCGCCGACGAGAGCAAGGCCGACGAGCGGCTGCTCTTTCGCGATCCCGACGGCCTCGTCGAAGCCGTCGAGGCGATTCGCGACCGCGAGGACTCGACGGACCTCGCGCGCTCGTTCGCCGGACCCCTGCAGTTCGTGATCGGAGAATCCGACCAGTTCGTCTCCGCGGGTGAGCTCAATGGCTTCGACGTCCGTGAGGTCGCGGGCGCCGGGCATCTGGTCAACATCGAGCGGCCCGATGAGTTCAACGGGATCCTGCGCGAGTTCCTCGCCCGTGTCTGAGCTGCCGCCCGTCGTCGACGTCGCGTGGCTCGAGCGCGAGCTCGGAGCGGAGGATCTCTTCCTCGGCGACGTGCGCGGGCCGAACGCCCACACGCGCGGGCACATTCCCGGCTCGAAGCCGCTCGTCCTCGGGTCGCCGCCGCCGATGAGTGACCGAGAGATGCTGGAGTCGCTTGCGCCGGAGGTCGGGCTACGCCTGCGTCGTCACGGCGTCACCGGTGAGGAGCGGCTCGTGCTGTATGACCGCGGGGACGGCGTCGGTGCGATGCCGGCCGCGCAGATGGCGGAGCTGGCCGGCCATCCGCGGGTCGCCGTGCTCCTGGGCGGCCTTGCCGCTTGGCGCGGCGAGATGGAGGCCGGTCAGGTCGAGCTCCAGCCGGTGAAGGCGACGTTCGAGCCGCGCTTCGATGCCGTACCGACCCGCGAGGAGCTTGCGAGCCGGCTCGAGGATTCAGCGCTGACGATCCTCGACGTCCGAACGGAGGACGAGTTCAGAGGCAAGCACGGCTATCCGTGTGATCCGCGCCAGGGGCGCATTCCCGGCGCGCGGCACCTGCACGTGCAGGAGCTGTTCGCTGGTCCCGGCGAGCCGCTCCCCGCGGACGAGGTTCGTGCTCTCGTCGGCGAGGCCGGCGAGATCGTGGCGTACTGCCACTCGGGCTCCCGCTCCGCGCTTGCAACGTTGGCGCTGCGCAACGCCGGCTACGCCGTGCGCAGCTACGCAGGGTCGTGGCACGAGTGGTCGCGCCACGACGACCTGCCGATCGAAAAGGGCTGACCGAAACCGACACGCCCCGTTCCGCCACGGCCGGGTGTCGGACACCGTGACGAGAGTGTGACGAACAATCCACAGGTCGAGCAACGTGCGCGGAGCATCGCCGTTTCCTGCCGCGCATCGCCCTGGCCGTACAGGCCACGGCCCGGTGTCGGACACTTGGACGTGGTCTTTTGGTACGCGGCTAGACCGGAGAGGCGACGCGTTCGGCTGCGTCGACGAAGGCGTTGCAGAGCTCGCGGCCGAGCGCGTTCCACGCGTCGATGCGCTTGCGCGTCTCGGCCATCAGCGCCTCGCCGTCGACCCCATCGACCTCCTCGTCAACCCAGCTCTGCACCTGGTCGAGCGTCACCTCCGGGTGGAACTGGACACCCCACACGCTCTCCCCGAGGCGGAACGCCTGCGTGCAAACCTGGCTGCGGGCAAGCTCGACGGCGCCGGCCGGCACCCGGTGGGTGTAGTAGTGCCACTGGAACGCGTCGAAGGACTTCGGCAATCGCCTGAGCAGCGGATCGTCCGCCGCGTCGTCCGTCAACTCGAGGGGATACCAGCCGATCTCGGACTCGCTGGCGGGATGGACCGGCGCATGAGCGGCTTTGGCCAGGAGCTGAGCGCCCAAGCAGATCCCGAGCACCGGCGTCTGCAGATCGAGGAGCCGCTCGAGGAAGAAGTTCTCCTCCCGCAGCCAGGGATGGTGGCGGTCCTGATCGGCATGCATGGCCCCGCCGAAGACGAGTACCGCGCCGTACGCGTCCAACGGACGCGGCAGCGGCGTTCCCCACGCGAGGCTCCACTCGTCGAGCCGATGGCCGCGCTCCACCACCACGTCGCCGAAGACACCGGCACGCACGCTCGCGCCGTGGATGACCGCAAGGACGTCCACTACGGCGCGCTCACCGGCACCTTCGCCTCCTGCAGCAACCGTTGGAGGGCCTTCGCGTTCGCGGCCGCCTGCGCCATCCGGCCGCCGCGACCGTCCGGGCTCGTGGCGTTGTTGTTGAAGAACGCATAGGCCTGTTCGGTTCCCTCCGCGAGCTCGCGTAGCGGCCCGACCCACTCCTGTAGCTCCTCGTCCGAGTAAAGGTAGTCGAAGCGCTCCGCGGCGCTGCCTCCACGCTTGTTCCACGTGGCTGCATTGCGTCCGTGGAAACGGACGTACGAGGTCGGGCTGGTGAGCGCGAGCACCGTCGGTACGAGGTTCTTCGCACCCTCGATCCGGGGCGCATCCACGATCACGTGTGTCGCGCCGAGCTCCTCGAGGAAGCGCAGCGTCTCGTCGCGGTGCTCGTCGTCGAGCCAGCTCACGTGGCGGAACTCGACGAGCATCTCGTCGTCGCCGAGCTGCTCGCGTGCCCACTGCAGGTAGTCGAGCGAGCGGTCCTTGTAGACGACGTAGGACGGGAACTGGAAGAGGATGCCGCCCAGCTTGCCCGTTGACCGCAGCGGCTCGAGCGCTTCCAGGAACCTGCGGAAAACCTCGCCGCGGAACTCGCGCGAGGGCCGCTCGACGCGCCCGCGCTCGTCCACCGGTGCCGAGTCCCGGAGGTCCGGCGGGAGAGCCTCCAGCTTTACGGGATGACGCGTCATCAGGCCGAACGCCTTCACGTGCATGACGAAACCCTCGGGCGTCCGCTCGGCCCAGCGCTCGACCATCTCCTCTCCAGGGACCCGGTAGTAGGTCGAATCGACCTCGACCGTGTCGAAATGCTCCGCGTAGTAGGCGAGCCGTTCGCCGGCGGGAGTGCCGCGTGGATACCAGTGCTTCGAGAGCGCCTCGTCGGCCCAGGAACAGGTGCCGATCCGGATCTCCGCCACGGTGCCAGCATACGAGACGGGGCCCATCCGGCCCCGTCTCGAACGTCCGCGTCAGATCTGGCCTAGAGGCGGATGGTGATCTTGCTGCTGAGCGCGGTGAACGGCGAGGCCGTTGCACTGACGCAGCCGCCTGGGATGCCGGGGGTAGGCGAGGCGCAGCCCGCCGCTGTAATGTCACGCTCGGCGACCGTCGTTCGCGCCTGGAACGTCACGGTGGTCTTCTTGCCGGTCTTCTTCAGGACGATGCTGTAGCTGCCGGTCGCAGTGCTCTTCGCCTTGAAGCGGGCCTTGCCGTTGATCAGGAGGCTCACCTGCGCTCCGGCGACGGCCGCGCCCGACTGCGTGACCTTGCCCGTGAACTTGACCTGTCGCTTCGCCTTGTCGATCTTCGCAGCGATCGACACTTCGCCTGGTCCGACGATCGCACGTGTCTCGACCGTGCCGACCGGGTTCGGTGCACCGGTGCCGGCCGCGTAGGGCGTCGTGATCGTCTTCCAGACGCTCTGGCCCGCCGGGACGGTGAAGGTGTTGTCCGTCGTGAACGTCGCGTCGAGCAGCTGTGCGCCGAACGGCGAGCGGCCCGGCGTGCCCGCCGGGACGTCCGACGGTGCGAGACAGACGACGAGCTTGTACGCGCCGAGCGCTGCTTCCGCCCCTGCCAGCTGGTCGACGTGCACCGGGAGGTTGATGGTCTGGCCGGCGACCGAAAGGGCGAGGTTCCAGACGGTGAGATGGGGGACCGGGTCGCACCCGGGTGCGTTCGTGGTCGGCGGAACGACGATCACGTCGCCGGCGAGCGGCAGCGGGATGTTTTGGTCACGCGCAAAGACCGTGCCCGTGGTCGTCCCGATCTTCGTTCCCGGCGCGGCCGAGGCATTGATCGAGTAGCCGCTCGGGACGTAGATCGAGATCTTCGCCGGCTGCGGGTCCGACTGGACCTGCGAGACCTTGATCGTGAGCGACGTCGCGGTCACCCGCGGGATGCTCAGCTTCTGCGTCGCCAGCGCGTTCCCCACGAGCGCCAGCGCCGCGGTGCCCGCGAGCGCAAGCACCGCCAGCCTGAGAAGTGTCTTCATACCCCTTCCTTTCCTACTTTCAAAAATGAGAAAAGCCCCTCCATTAGACGCGCGCGTCTCCGGATGGTTGAGCCTAACCCTGCGCGCTCACGAGGCTCCCGAAGAACTGCCAGTGCGTGCCGCGGTAGCGGGCCAGCTTGACCTTGTCCATCGGGTAGTAGTCGCTCGGCGAGGTCTCGATCCTGATGCCCGGCAGGAGGAACGGGTTCGTCTCGTCGAGATGCGTGGCGGCCCGGAGGACGCCGGCGCGCGTCGGATCGCGGCCCGCCTTTCGGAGCGTGTCCGCCATCGTGTACGCGACCGCCATCCCGTAGTAGTTGAACACGTCGTCGGCCTTTGCGCTCGGCAGAAACTGCTTGAGGATCGACTTGTAGAGCCGGACGGTCTTGTCCTTTGCCCACTGGTTCGAGGTCGGGTCCTTGACGAAGGCGATCGAGATCGAGCCCTCGACCTGCCGCCGGCTGGTCGCGAAGCGCGCGATCTTCATGATGTCCGGCGAGATCGACACCGAAGTGACGTACACGTGCGGGTGCCAGCCGAGCCGGAACGCGCCGACGTAGCCGAAGATCGCGAACTTCGGGGTGGCGAACAACATCAGCGTGTCGGCACCCGAGCTCTTGAGCTTGGCCATCTGGGAGTTGATGTCTGTGTCCACGATCTCGTAGGGCTGCGTCGCGACGACCTTCCCTTTGGCGCCGAGACCGCGACGCAGGCCGTTCAGCATGTCCTTGCCGAAGTCCGAGTTCTCGTACAGGACCGCGATGCGCGCCTTCGGCTGATGCGCGGCGACATAGCGGCCGTAGATTACTCCCTCGCCCAGGAAGCTCGGGAGGTAGCCCATCGACCACGGGTACTTGGCGTGCTCGGTCGCAAGCTTCGAGACGCCGCTGCCGACGAAGAGCTGCGGGACCTTGCGGTCATTGAGGTATGAGCGGATCGCGAGCGCGTGCTCGGTTCCGACGCTGTTGAAGATCGCGAGCACGTTGTCCTGCTCGACGAGCTGCCGCGTCAGCAGGATGGTCTTCGAGACGTCGAACTCGTCGTCGAGGTACTCGTAGACGATCTTGCGCCCGAACACCCCGCCGCGCGAGTTGACGAATTGGAAGTACGCCTCGGCTCCCTTCCCGACCGACGCGTACGCGGCCGCGGGTCCGCTGATCGGAATGGTCCCGCCGATGGTGATCGTGCTCGACGTGACGCCCGGCGTCGCAGTCGGAGCGCCGAGCGCGATCGCGGCTGCCGCCGCGGCCAGGTGTGAGATCACCGCGAGATCGTCTTCGGGAGAACGGGCAGCGTCAAGGTCACCTTGCCGACCGTGAGCCGCGAGCCATCCGGGACGAGCTTGAGGTAGAGCAGGTTCGCGATGTTCTGGACGGTGGACGTCGCGGCGAGATACAGGCGCAGGTTCGCGCCGCTGCGGATGAGGTTGGCGTCGGAGATGAGCCGGAAGGAGAGCGTTCGCGCCTTGGGACCGAACGAGGTCAGCGTGCCGCCGTCGCTCAGGACCGTCTCGGCGCCGCTTGCGTCGACCGCGGTGAGAACTCCAACGAGATGCGGCCACTGGTTCGGGGTCGACGCGGTGACATGGACGACGGGCGCGCCGAACTGCTCGACCGTCCGCTTCGGCAGGCGGAAGGTGCGCACGACCTTCCCGCGGTCCGTCAGCGCCGAGCGCCCGCTCGATCCGAGCGTGATCCGCTTGACGGTCGGGGGGCGCGCGAAGCCGGTCGCCGTTCCCGTCCACGGATCGGTCGCGACCTGTACGGGCTTCTCCTTGTCCGCCCCGTTCGGTAGTCCCTTCAGGAAGCGGTCGTACCAGCGCGTCGAGAGATCGAGCACGTACACGAGGTCCGGTCCCGGGAAGCTCGACGGGGAGTGGCCGAAGTCGCCGACGTACAGCCGCTTGGGGCCTGCGAGCCGGCGGTAGGCGTCGACTGCCTGGTCGATGTCGAACGCGAAGTCGCGGCGCCCCTGGAAGAGGAAGCTCGGCGTCGTCACGGCGGACATCAGCCGAAGGCTCGAGCGCGTGCCGAGCAGGTCACGCAGGGTGGGGAGGTTCTCGCTGCCGATCATCTGCGGTATGTACGGGCGCAGCTCGGGCTGGATGCGCTCCGCGGGGACGCTTTGCGAAAACTGGAGGATCGCGCCCGACTTGCCGAGGTTCTGCGGAAAGAGCGCGCCGTACAGGTCGCTCCAGGTCTCGAACGTCTCCAGCGCCTTGAAGGGGACGCCTGCCACGACGGAGTTCCACGCCGCGCCGCCGCCGAGCGAGATGCCCCAGGCGCCGATCTGCGTGTCGCTCACTTCCGGTCTGGCGGCGAGCCACTGGAGCTCGGCGCGGACGTCCGCGACCTCCCGCGGTCCGTCCAGCGAGACAAAGCCTCCGGAGGTGCCGTGCCCGCGCGCGTCGGGCGTGAAGACGGCGTAGCCCTTGGCGACGTACGCCTGCGCGAGCGTGGCGAGGCTCTTGTGGCTGCCGCCGAGGCCGTGGAACATCATGATCGCCGGCCAGCCGCCCGCCGGCGGCGCGCCCTCCGGCTCGAGCAGCGCGGCGTCGATCCGGACGCCGTCGTCCATGGTCAGCGACACCTCGGCTGCGCGACCGACCCCCGGCGCGGCCAGGGCGACCGCGAGGATGCTTGCGAGCGGAAGGAGGCGTCGTACCAGGTGCACAGCGTAACCCGGCGCTACGATCGGCGGGTGGATCGGCGGCCGGTTGGCGTGTTCGACTCGGGAGTGGGCGGACTGACCGTCCTCCACGAGTGCCTCGTCACGATGCCGCACGAGGACTTCGTCTACCTCGGCGATCATGCGCGGCTGCCGTACGGGCCGCGTCCCCTTGACGAGGTCCGCCGTTTCGCCCGCGAGATCGGGGGTTACCTCGAGCGGCAGGGCGTCAAGCTGGTCGTCAACGCGTGCAACACGGCGACTTCGGCGGCGCTGCCGCAGCTACAGGAGGATTTGGGCGTTCCCGTCGTGGGTGTGATCACGCCGGAGGCGCACGCCGCGGTGCAGGCGACGCGGAACCGGCGCATCGGCTTGCTCGCGACCGAAGGAACGGTCGAGGCGGGCCGGTACGGCGAGCTCGTGCACGCGCTGGACGCCGGCGTCGAGTTCTTCCCGGTCGCGTGTCCGCGGCTCGTGCCGCTGATCGAGAGCGACGATCCGTTCGCGGCCGAGACCACGGACGTGGTGCGCGAGTACGCCGCTCCGCTCAAGCAGGCAGGCGTGGACACCGTCATCCTCGGCTGCACGCACTATCCGTTGATCCGGCCCATCTTTCAGCGCGTTTTCGGGCGCGACGTGACGCTGGTCTTCTCCGCGGAGGAGACCGCCCGCGAGGTTGCGCAGACACTCGCCCGCAAGGGCTACGAGAACGACGCGCGCCGCGAGGGGTCGTACCGCTTCCTGACGACCGGCGATCCGGATGCGTTCCGCGCGATGGGCGTGCGCTTCCTGCAGCTGCCGATCTCCGAGGTCGAGCACGTGGAGCTTGCCGCGCTGGGTCTGGCGGCCGCGTGAGCCGCGCCGACGGCCGCCGACCCGACGAGCTGCGGGCGCTCGAGCTCGTGCCCGACTTCCTCGAGCAGCCGCACGGCTCCGTGCTTTTCGCCGAGGGGAAGACGAAGGTGCTGTGCACGGCCTCGATCCAGGAAGGCGTTCCGCGCTGGCTGTACGGAAAGGGCCGCGGCTGGCTGACGGCTGAGTACTCGCTGCTGCCGGCCTCGACGGGCGACCGCACCGAGCGGGAGGCCTCGCGCGGGAGGCAGGGCGGCCGCACGATCGAGATCCAGCGGCTGATCGGCCGGTCGATTCGCTCCGTGACTGACTTCGAGGCGCTGGGCGAGCGGACGCTCTGGGTCGACTGCGACGTGCTCCAGGCGGACGGCGGCACACGCTGCGCCGCGATCACCGGCGCATACGTGGCGGCACGGCGCGCGCTCGACCGCTTCGGCCTCTCGCGCGCGCTGACCGGTTCGGTCGCTGCGATCTCCGTCGGCATCGTCGACGGCGAGGCGCTGCTCGATCTCGACTACTCCGAGGACTCCCAGGCCGAGGTGGACATGAACGTCGTCATGACGGGCGAGAGTGCGCTCGTGGAAGTGCAGGCGACCGCAGAGCGGACGCCGTTCAGCCGCGCGCGCCTGGACGAGCTGCTCGAGCTCGCGGCAGGCGGGATCGAAGAACTGGCCGCCGCCCAGGCGGACGCCGTGGAGGTGCGCGCATGAGCGTGCGCTGCGGTCGCGCGGGAGCGAGCTTCTGCTCGCGACCGCGCAAGGAGGAAGCCGTTGCTGCAGGTCGCGTCTAGCAGCCTCCCGACGCTGAACTGGGACGAGTCTCTGCTGCGGCTCGCCCTCGCCGCGGTGCTCGGCGGGCTGATCGGAGTGGAACGGGAGCTGCGCGAACGCGAGGCGGGCCTGCGCACGCACCTCCTGGTCGCGCTCGGCTCGGCGCTCTTCACGATCGTCGGCGCATACGGGTTCCATGCGTTCCTCTCATCGGGACAGTCGGTCGTGCGCGCGGACCCGACGCGGATCGCTGCGCAGATCGTGACCGGGATCGGCTTTCTCGGCGCGGGCGCCATCATTCGCCAGGGCCTATCGGTGCGCGGCCTCACCACGGCGGCGACGCTCTGGGTCGTCGCCGCGGTCGGGCTGGCGGCCGGCGCGGGCTACTACAGCGCTGCGGTGATCACGACCGGGCTCGTGCTCCTCGCTCTCTATCCCTTGCGGATCGTCGCGTACCGGATCCTGCATCGCTTTCGCCCGGAGGACGGCCGACTGCTCATCGAGCTCCCGGCCGGTCAGCCCCCCGGCGAGGTGATCGACGAGATCGAACGGGCAGGTGCTCGGATCAACTCGGTCGAGGTGAGCGAGGAGGCCGATCGACGCCGCCTCGAGCTCGACGTCGTGCTCCCGCGCGACACGCCGGCGCCGCGACTCGTCGCACGCATTGCCGATGTGGAGCACGTCGCCGCGGTGCGGTGGAGCGACTGAAGGCGCGGCTCGCCTCGCGCAACGAGAACAAGGCGCGCGAGCTCGAGCGATCGCTGCCGGGTTGGGAGATCGAGCTGGTTGGCGCCGCCGAGTTTCCGCCCGAAGTGGGCGACACCTATTGCGAGAACGCGCGCGGCAAGGCGCGGTTCGGTCGGACGGTGGCAGAGGCCGACGTCTGGGTGCTGGGAGAGGACTCCGGCATCGAGGTGCCGGCGCTCGGTGGCGGCCCCGGCGTCGAATCCGCGCGTTCCGGGGGCGACGATCCGGTGGGCTGGCTCCTCGGGCAGCTCTCCGGCGTCGGCGGCGACGACCGTCGGGCCCGCTACGTGTGCGAGCTCGTCTGTCTCTCGCCGGAGCAAGAGGAGTTCCGCGGCACGGGCACGCTCGAGGGGCGCATCGCCGAGGAAGCCCGCGGCAGCGAGGGCTTCGGCTTCGACCCGATCTTCATCCCCGAAGGCGAGCAAGCGACGGTCGCCGAGCTGGGCAACGAGTGGAAGGCCGAAAACTCGCATCGGGCGAAGGCCGCGCGGGCGCTGCTCGCCGCGTTAAGCGAGACCGGCTAGCTCGTCGACAAGGTGCTGCTCGGCGCGGCGAGATCGCCACCAGTTCAGCTCTGCGCCGAAGACGATCACGTTCGACATCACGTAAAGCCACACGAGCAGGATCGCCGGCGCGCCGAACGCACGCAGTCCCGGATTGAGATCGGCGTAGCGCTGGTAGAGCGGCAGGACCTGGAAGGTTGCCTCGAGGAGGATGGCGGCGAGAATCGAGCCGGGGAACACCTCCCGCAGCGTCAGATCCTCGTTCGTCAGCACGTAGTAACAGGAGACGAGGAACACGAAGACGCCGATCAGCGAGACGCCGATGGAGAGCGCGTATGCGGTCACGGAGTTCGCCACGAAGCCGGGTGCGTAGTCCTTCAGCGCCGACACGCCGAGCGATCCCGCGAGCAGCGCGACGAACAGCGTGATCAGTGAGCCGACCATCAGCAGGAAAGCGAGTCCCTTTCCGTGCAGGAACGAGCGGTTCGGCCGCCCGTACACAATGTTGAAGGCCGACTCGAGCACGCTGAAGAGCGAGAGCGACGCCCACAGCAGCGCTGCTCCGCCGACGATCCCGAGGGCGGTGGCGTGATCCTGGACGGTATGGACGAGGCCGATGATCCGGTCGATCGGCGTCCCCGGCAGGGCTCGCTTGATCTCCTTGACGAGGAAGGACGACTCGTCGGCGCGGCCGGTCAGGCCGAGCAGCGAGAGGGACAGGAACGTCAGCGGCACGAACGAGAGCAGCGCGAAATAGGCGATCATCGCGGCGAGGTGCGGCCCCCGGTCGGCGTGGAACTTCCGCCACAGATCACGTCTACGCAACCGCATCCCGCGGCAGTATCTCGACAACGGCCGTGTCGGATGAAGACGGACACGCCGGCTAAGCCGGCGTGTCCTTATGCTTCCACGGACGATGGACGCACAGCAGGCATTAGCCGATCTGACCGAAATCTCCTCGCAGATCCAGGCCGCGGTCGTCTTCGACGAAAAAGGGAAGGTCGCCGGCTCCACGCTCGGGGACTCCGGCCGGGCGGACGAGTTGGCGAAAGCGGCCACGGAGCTCCTCTCGGCTGCCGAGGACGTCAGGACCGGTGAGAGTCCTTTGACCCAGCTCGAGGTGGCCACGAGCGAGGGCAGCGTCTTCGTGGTTCGCGACGGGAAAACCTGTATCGCCGCGACGACGGGCGGCAATCCCACCGTGGGGCTCGTCTTCTACGACCTGAAGTCCGCGCTTCGCAATGTGAGGCCGGCGGCGAGAAAGCCCGCTGCCCCACGCAAGAAGACCACCACTGCCGCTGCGGCCACGACCGCGAAGAAGAAGACCGCCGCCCGCAAGCCGGCGACGAGGAAGAAGCCGGATGCGTCGTAGCGTCGCCGGAATTCTCGGCGTCGTCGGCGGAATGCTGGCCGGCGCAGCCTTCATCCGCCGCAAGGGGGCGCAGCGCGAGCGCGCCGACCTCTATTTCGAGGACGGGTCGATGCTCTCGCTGACGAACGGCTCGCCGGGGGCCGATCGGCTCCTACCCCTCGCGCGTGAGATCATCGGCAAAAGTCGCGGTACTTGACGAACGACGAGCTGAAGCTCGCTCTGCGCGAGCACGCCTACCTCGAGGGTGACTTCGTCCTGCGGTCGGGCAAGCGCTCGCGCTACTACCTGGACAAGTACCGCTTCGAGACGCGGCCGGACATCCTGGCCGCGCTCGGCGAGCGCATCGCGCAGGCGGTGGAAGAGTTCGAGCCGGAGGCGGTCCGGCTCGCCGGACCTGAACTCGGCGCCGTCGCGCTCGCGGCCGCGGGCTCGCTCGCGTCGGGCCTTCCGTTCCTGATCGTCCGCAAGGCTGCAAAGGAGTACGGAACCTCCAACCGGGTCGAGGGCGTGTACGAGGAAGGCGAGCGCGTGTGCCTCGTGGAGGACGTCGTCACGTCCGGTGGGGCGCTCCTGGAGGCGGTGGAGGCGCTCCGCGAGGCGGGTCTCAGCGTGCAAACAGCGATCTGCGTGGTCGACCGCGAGGAGGGCGGGGCGGACACTCTGGCGCGCCACGCCGTCCGCCTGCGCCCGCTTTTTCGTGCGAGCGACCTCCTTAGCGCCATAAAAACACCCGCAAAACCGCATGGTTGAGCCAGTCCGACCCGGCTGTTAGGGTCTTTGCCCGAGGTCCGCACCGTCGACAGGAGGAGAAGGACTTGACGAAACAAGAGTTCGTAAACGAGGTCGCGTCGAAGGCCGGCCTCTCGAGTCGGGATGCGGCGAGGGCCGTTGACGCTTTTCTCGACGCGATCACCGACACACTGCGGGGCGGCGGAGAGGTGGCGTTCACCGGCTTCGGGAAGTTCACGACCCAGCACCGCAAGGAGCGCCAGGGCGTGAACCCCCGCAACCCGACACAGAAGGTGACGATCCCGGCGGCCACCGTGCCGAAGTTCTCGGCGGGGAGTCAGCTCAAGGCGGCCGTCAAGGGCGGCTAGCTCAGGAGCCTCTCCTCCAACGGAACGCGAGGGCCGCTCTACCAAGCGGCCCTCGTGCTGCTTCGAGTTCGTCGCGCGTGGTGAAGACGGAGGCGCGGGCAAGGCCCGCGCCTCCTCTATCAGGCGCCGACAAGCGGCGCCTTAGCGGCCCTCGCCGTCTTTCCACGGAAGTACTCTCCGGGCGTGGCCGCCGTTGCGACGACGCACTTCGCCGACCGCCTCGCCGAGGCGGTCGAGCGCAAGCGCTCGCAGCTCGTGGTGGGACTGGATCCACGGCCGGATCTCCTCCCTGTCGAGCTGAAAGGCGAGGCACATCGCGGCCGAGAGGAGGCTGCCGACGCGTGCGCGCGCTTCTGCCGCGGGCTCGTGGATGCGGTGGCGCCGTATGTGGTGGGCGTAAAGCCGCAGGTGGCGTTCTTCGAGGCGCTCGGCGCGGACGGGGTGCGCGCACTCGAGGACGTCTGCGCATACTCGCGTGCGGCAGGCTTGCAGGTCATCGCGGACGCCAAACGCGGCGACATCGGCTCGACCGCGCGTGCCTACGCGACGGCCTTCCTCGAGTCCACGAACGGCAAGCCGCCGCTCGCCGATGCGCTCACCGTGAACCCTTACCTCGGGCGCGACTCGCTGGATCCCTACCTGGCCGCGTGCCGCCGCGACGGGGCGGGGATCTTCTGCGTCGTCAAGACGTCGAACGCCGGCGGCGCAGAGATCCAGGATCTGGTCCTCTCGGACGGCCGGCATGTCTGGCACCAGGTCGCGGAGCTCGTCGCCGAATGGGGAGCGGATCTCGTGGGAGAGCACGGCCTCTCGGCCGTGGGGGCGGTCATCGGCGCCACCCATCCACGGGCGGTGGGCGAGGCGCGGAGGTTGCTGCCCCGCGCGATCCTGCTCCTGCCCGGGGTCGGCGCGCAGGGCGCGACCCCTGCCGACTTGGCCCGGGCGTTCACCAGCGGGCCTGCAAGCGCCCTTGTCAACGTCGCCCGGAACGTCATCTACGCCTTCCGCGTGTCGGGGATGGACTGGCGCAGCGCCGCGGCGGCCGAGGCGTCCAAGTACGCCCGCGAAGTGTGGTCCGTCTCCGGCTGGTGATGGGGGAGATGTGGATCCGCGCAGACGTCGGGAGCTGACGCGGTACGGCGCGCCGGCAGCCTTTCTCGCAGCGGCGACGATCGCAGTCCTCCTGATCAAGGCCGGTCTCAACGATCGATCGGCATCACAGCCCTCGACGGTGGGCGCGCTGCCAACGGCCGCAACCGCCACCACGCAGCCGACGACGACGAAGAAGCTCGTCCTGACGGCGCCGCAGGCGACGACCTCCACGACGGCCACCACCACGCCGGGAGCGCAGTACTACGTGATCCAGAGCGGCGACACGCTCGGCTCGATCGCCCAGAAGTACAGCACCACCGTGGAGAAGCTGATGGTGCTCAATCCCGGAGTCGACCCGACGTCCCTCCACATCGGCGAGCGCATACGCGTCGGCTAGCCTTCGCGTCCGTGATCCTGCGGACATGGGTCGCCGCCGCCGTCGCGGCGCTCGCGTTGGCCGGGCCTGCGCAGGCCGGCGCGCCACCGGTATCGGCGCGCGCGTTCTTCGTCGAGAATCCGGCCACCGGAGAAGTGCTCGCGCAACACGTAGCGTGGGCGCGTGCCCCGATCGCAAGCATCACGAAGCTGATGACCGTGCTCGTCGCGCTCGACCATGCACAGTGGAATGACGTCGTGCTCGTCCGCTCGGCGTCGGCCAAGGTCGGCGAGTCGACGATCAACTTGCGCGCAGGCGAACGGATCACGGTGGGCGATCTCGTCAAGGCCGCCCTGATCCAGAGTGCGAACGATGCCGCCGACGCGCTCGCCGATCACGTTGGTCACGGAGACAGGCAGGCCTTCGTCGACCTGATGAACGCGAAAGCCAAGGAGCTCGGTCTCGAACACACGCATTTCACTCGCCCGGACGGGCTCGATGCGCGCGCCCACTACTCGAGCGCCCGCGATGTCACGATGCTGGCTGAGGCCGCAATGCGATTTCCGAAGGTGAGGGCCGTGGTACGGATCAGGACGGACTCGATCGCCGGTGGGCGCCACCTGCACACGTGGAACGATCTCCTCGGCGTCTTCACCGGGCTCTACGGCGTGAAGACCGGCCATACTGCCGCCGCCGGCTGGTGCGAGGTCGCAGCTGTCCGTCGCTACGGCGTCACGCTGTACACGACCGTGCTCGGCAGCCCGACGCGCTCGCAGCGGAACGCCGATCTCGCAGCGCTGCTGCGGTGGGGGATCTCCCGCTACCGCCGGGCGTGGATCGTGCAGCCGGGACGCGTCTACCTGCGGGCGAGCGTCGGCTACGGGAAGGAAGCCGTGCCGATCGTCGCGGAGCGCCCACTCGCACGCCCCGTCCGCGTCGACAAGCCACTCGTCGAGCGAGTCGTCGCTTCGACCGTGCTGAAGTTGCCGGTCGAGCGCGGCCAGCGCGTCGGAGAGCTGCGCATCTATTCAGGACGCCGGCTCCTCGCGCGTCGTCCGCTCGTTGCGGCGCGCTCGGTTGCGCGCCCCGGCTTCGGTGGCCGGCTCGAGTTCTATGCGGGCCGGACGTTCCGTCACGTCGGAGACTGGTTCTCGTGATCGTCACAGTGACGCTCAACGCCGCGCTCGACCGGACGCTGACGGTGCCCAACTTTCAGCTCGGCCAGCGCCATCGCGCGAGTCAGGGCCTCACGCTCGCGGGCGGGAAGGGGATCAACGTCGCACGCGCGCTGAAGCGGCTCGACGTCCCCGTCGTGGCAACCGGCCTTGCGGGTGGGCGCACGGGAACACGCATCGTCGAGGAGCTCACCTCGGAGGCGATCCTCAACGACTTCGTCCGCATCGCGGACGAGTCGCGCACGTCCACCGCCGTGGTCGATCCGACCGCTGCGACCTACACGGAGATCAACGAGTGGGGGCCGCACGTCGAGCCCGAAGAGCTGGCGATGCTGCTCGACAAGATCAGCTACCTCGCGCGCGGCGCAGACATGGTCGTCTTCGCCGGGACGCTGCCGCGCGGCGTCGACGACTCCTTCTACGCGGGGGCGATCCGCGATCTCAACCGCCGCCACGTCCGCGCCGTACTCGACTCGGAGGGCCTGCCGTTGCGGCTCGGCGTCGAGGCGGAGCCGTTCCTCGTCACGCCGAACCAGCGCGAGGCCGAGGGTCTTGCCGGGCAGGAGTTCCGTGACGACGAGGACTACCTGATGGCGGTGGACCGGATCGCAGACATGGGTGCACGGAACGTCCTCGTGACTACGGAGACCCGGAGCTTCGGCCTCTTCCGCGAGGATCGGAAGCGGCTGCTCTTCCGCGCGATTGCGCCACGGGTCGAGCCTGTCTCGGCGGTCGGCTCGGGCGACGTCCTGCTCGCCGCTTTCCTCGCCGCCTTGCTCGCGGAGAAACCCCTCGAAGAGTCCCTCCGCAGCGCCGTTGCCGCGGGCGCGGCGTCGACCCTGGAGGTCGGCGCCGGGCGCTTCGAGCCCCGCGAGGCGGCGAGGCTCCAGAAGTCGGTGGACGTGCGCGAGCTGGAGCCGGTCGGGACCTAAGTACGCACGGCGTTTCCACCGAAACTGGGCCGTCGGAAGGCGCTGGTACCATCGCCAGATGGAGGGTCTGAACCTCGATCAGACGCAGCTCGAGCGGCTCGTCGAGCTCGACCGGAAGTTCGCCCAGGAAGGGCTGACGTTCGACGACGTCCTGCTCGTTCCGGCCGAGTCGCGCGTCCTCCCGAACGACGTTTCGACCGCAACGCGACTGACGCGCGGGATCACGATCGAGATTCCCATCGTCTCCGCGGCGATGGACACCGTCACCGAGGCGCGCCTCGCGATCGCGCTGGCGCGCGAGGGCGGGATCGGCATGGTCCACCGCAACCTCTCCATCGAGGCACAGGTGGCGGAGGTGGACAAGGTGAAGCGCTCGGAGTCCGGAATGATCGTCGAGCCCGTCACGCTTCCGGCCGATGCGCTCGTCTCCGACGCGCTGGAGCTGATGACGACGTACCACATCTCCGGCGTGCCGATCACGGACGAGGCGGGAACGCTGGTCGGGATCCTGACGAACAGGGATCTGCGCTTCGCGCCCGACTCGTCGCAGCCGGTTTCCGCGCTGATGACGTCACGCGATCTCGTCACGGCGCCGGTGGGGACGACGCTCGCGGAAGCCGAGGCGATCCTCCACAGGCACAAGATCGAGAAGCTTCCCGTCGTCGATCCCGAGGGACGGTTGAAGGGGCTGATCACGGTCAAGGACATCCAGAAGCGGATCGAGTTTCCGAAGGCCACGAAGGATTCACAGGGCCGCCTGCGCGTGGGTGCGGCGGTCGGCGTCGGATCGGATGCATGGGAACGCGCGGGCGCGCTCGTCGAAGCGGGCGTCGACGTGCTGGTCGTCGACACCGCGCACGGCCACTCCGCGGCGGTGCCGGAGATGGTCCGGCGGATCAAGTCCGAG
>WNEY01000952.1_pt1 | contig 20865 bp, 15 predicted proteins | sample 5400531 | NCBI WGS metagenome assembly WNEY01 (sample SAMN13153338, study PRJNA577476) | soil metagenome | isolation source: 200 cm saprolite under Douglas fir tree site 1 | place: USA:California | collected 2015-04-18
TTCCGGGTGGCAGTGCTCGCGGCCGCGGATCGCGGGGCGAAACTCACCCGCGGTCACATCGCCGCGTGCGACCAGCTGTGCGAGCGCTCCCTCGACCGCCGCGGTCGCAAGGCCCCACCGCTCAACGATGTCGGAGGCGACGAACGGCACGTGGGTGCGCGCCCACCGGCGGATCAATGATGTGAGCGGCTCGGTGCCAGGATCCAGGTACGCGTCCGGCAGGCCCACCGGAAGCGTCACCCCCAGCGCCTCGCGGTACCGACCCGCATCTTCGGCCGCGATCCAGCGCGCGTCACCCGCGATGCGCACGGTCACCACCCGCCGCTCGCGCTCCAGGGCTCGAAGCCATTCCATCTCGAGCCCACGCGCAGCCGCCTCTGAATCGTTGAGATCGCCCAGCCGGACCAGCAGGTCGTGAGCCTCGTCGGGATCGCGCGGAAAGCGTTCTGACAGCAGGCCCTGCAATTCCAGCTCCACCGCGGCGATGGACCCGGGGTCGAGGAGCTCACGCAGGTCCTCGCTTCCCAGCAGCTCGGCCAGCAGCTCGCGATCCAGAGTCAGCGCCTGCGCTCGGCGCTCGGCCAGGGGCGAGTCGCCTTCGTACATGAACTCAGCCACGTATGAGAAAAGGAGCGACGAGGCGAACGGCGACGCGCGCTCGGTGTCGACTGCGACGATTCGCACCTCACGGGAACGGATCGAGCGCAACAGTGTGGCCAATGCGGCCATGTCGAAGTGATCGCTCATCGATTCGCGCCAGGTCTCGGCGAGGATTGGGAAGTCGGGATACTGCCCGGCCACCTGCAGCAGGCCGGCGCTGCGCATGCGCTGCTGCCAGAGAGGCGTCCGCTGGCCCGGCCGGCGCCGGGGCAGCAGGAGCGAACGCGCGGCGTTCTCGCGGAATCGCGCCGCGAACAGGGCTGAAGCGGGCAGCTGGGCGGCGACGAGTCCCTCCACCTCCTCGGGGTCGAGCACGAGCTCGTCGAGACCTGGGGGCGACTCGACGTCCGGGAGGTGGAGGGCGATGCCGTCGTCGGTCCACAGCGCGCGGGCGTCGATGCCCAACCGATCCCGAAGACGCGCCTCCAAGGCGAGTGCCAGCGGCGCGTGCACGCGACCGCCGAGAGGCGTGAGAAGGCATACCCGCCAGTCCCCGATCTCGTCGCGAAATCGCTCGACGACCACCGTCCGGTCATCGGGTACCGAGCCGGTGGCGGCGGCCTGGTCGTCGAGATACGTGAGCAGGTTCTTGATCGCGCGGTCGTCAAAGCCCGCGCGCTCGCGCAGGCGTAGCTCGGCGTCCGCTCGCGAGAGCGCCCGGAGCTCCCGGACCATCTTGCCCAGCGCGAGCCCCAGCTCCGCGGGGCGGCTGGGAGCGTCGGCCTTCCAGAACGCGATCTTGCCGGGCTCGCCCGGGGCGGGCGTCACCAGCACCTGCGAGGGAGTGATCTCCGCGATCCTCCACGTGGAGGCGCCGAGCACGAAGGTCTCGCCCACGCGGCTCTCGTAGACCATCTCCTCATCGAGCTCTCCGACCCGTCGCCCGTCCTCGAGCAGGTTCACGGTATACAGGCCGCGGTCGGGGATGGTGCCCGCGTTGGTCACGGCGAGGCGCTGCGCGCCGGCCCTGCCGCGGATCGTCCCCGCCACCCGGTCCCACACGATGCGCGGCCGGAGCTCGGCGAACTCGTCGGACGGATAGCGGCCGCTGAGCATGTCCAGGACCGATTCGAACGACCGCGGGCCCAGGTCGCCGTATGGGTAGGCGCGGCGCACGACAGCGGCCAGCTCGTCGACGCGCCACTCGTCCATCGCGCACATCGCGACCACCTGCTGGGCGAGGACGTCGAGCGGATTGCGCGGGACGGTCGTCGATTCGATGCGGCCGTCGAGCATGCCCTCCACGACCGCGGCCGTCTCCACCAGGTCGCCCCGGAACTTCGGGATGAAGACGCCACGCGAGATCTCGCCCACCGAGTGCCCCGCCCGTCCGACCCGCTGAATGCCCGCCGCGACGCTGGGAGGCGATTCGACCTGCAGCACGAGGTCGACCGCGCCCATGTCGATGCCCAGCTCCAGGGTCGAGGTGGCAACGAGCCCGCGCAGGGTTCCGGCCTTGAGCTGGTCCTCGATCAGGAGTCGCTGCTCGCGCGCGATGGAGCCGTGATGCGCGCGCACGAGGTCTTCCTCGGCCAGCTCGTTGATGCGCGCGGCGATGCGCTCGGCCAGGCGCCGCGAGTTGACGAAGACGATGGTGGAGCGATGGTCGCGGATGAGCTGCAGAAGACGCGGATAGATCGCCGGCCAGATGCTGTTCGACGTCTGGCCGGAATCGTCGTACGACTTCAGATGCGCCATGTCCTCGACCGGGACCTCGACCTTGACCTCCATCGTCTTCAGGCGGCCGGCGTCGACGATGGCCACGTCGCGGCTGGTCCCGCCGAGGAATTTCGCCACCTCTTCCAGCGGCCGTTGCGTAGCCGATAGTCCGATCCGCTGCGGCTCGACTTTCGTGAGCGCGGACAACCGCTCGAGGCTCAGCGCCAGGTGCGAGCCACGCTTGGTGGCGGCCACCGAATGGATCTCGTCGACGATGAGCCATCGCACCGAAGCGAGGATCCGCCGCGCCGCGCTGGTGAGGATCAGGAAGAGCGACTCGGGAGTCGTGATGAGGATGTCGGGCGGGTGGCGTTCCATCGAGCGCCGCACCTCGGTGGGCGTGTCGCCCGTGCGGATGGCGGCCGAGATATCTGGCGCCACGCCCCCGGCCGTCTCGATCTGGTGGCGAATCCCCACCAGCGGCGAGCGCAGGTTGCGGTCGACGTCGTGGGCGAGCGCCTTCAGCGGCGATACATAAAGGACGCGACAGCGCTCGGCCTCCGCGGGCATCGGCTCCGAGGCCAGTCGATCGAGGCACCAGAGGAAGGCGGCCAGGGTCTTGCCGCTGCCGGTGGGGGCGGCCATGAGGACGTGCCGGCCGGCCGCGACCTCGCGCCAGCCGCGCTCCTGGACCTGCGTGGGCTCCGCGAAGGCGGCGCGAAACCACTCCCGCGTGGCCGGTGCGAAGAGATCGAGAGCGTCCCCCACACCGTCCAGTTTGATCGCTCTCCGGGACCCGGGCGTTAAGTTGAACGCTATCGACAAGTACCCGTTCGAACGCTTCAGCGACGACGCCAAGCAGGCGTTGGTGGCCGCCCAGAAAGAGGCCGAGATTTCGCAGCGGGGTTATATCGGGACAGAACACATTCTCCTGGGGCTCCTTCGTATCGGATCGGGTTCCGCCTTCCGCGCTCTATTGAAACTTGCCATCGACGCCGAAACGGTGCGCACCTTGATCGAGAAGGCTCTTCGCGGCGCCAAACGTTCCGGGCTCCCGCAGCCAATCCCGACGACCCGGGTCAAGCGCGTTGTCGAGATCGCATTCGAGGAAAGCCGGCGAATGGGTTGGCCAACTGTCGAGAGCGGCCACGTTCTGATGGGCCTGGCGATCGAAGGAGAGGGCATTGCCGCGCTGGTGCTCAAAGACCTGGGGGCCACGAAGAGCCGCGTGATTTGGGAGGTGGAACGCGAGCTCAAGACTCCTGCCACCGGCAGGGCCGAGTCGCAACGCCGGCCACCGGAGGCGGCGGTTCGCCAAGCCGAGCCCCCTGAGCCGGCACATATCACGGCGCTGCGGGAGAAGCTGGCATCGGTCAGGTTTGTGATGCAGCACGCGGTCGACGCTCGCGATACCCAGCACGCCTTGCGGCTGGGCAGCGAGGAGAACCGGCTCGAAAAGGAACTCGCACTAGCCCGAAAGGCATGGCTCGACTCGCTCAGCTGACTCGTCGGGCTGCGATGATCGCCGCTGATGATCGACCCCCAGAGGTTCCGCGAGACGATGGCCACTTTCCCAAGCGGGGTCGTGGTGCTTACCGCGTTCGGTCAGGACTCGCTGCCGCGCGGCCTCACGGTCAGCGCCTTCTGCGCTGTTTCCCTCGACCCGCCCCTCGCGCTAGCCTGCATCGACAAGGCGTCGAACACGCTGCCGGCCGTCCAGCATGCAGGTGGCTTCACCGCCAACATCCTTGCCGCAGGGCGCGAGCAGCTGGCCCGGCGGATGGCCACCAAGCTTTCAGACAAGTTCGACGGGATCGCCTGGCGCCAACCGAAGTCAGCCCACGGCGGCCCGATCCTCGAAGACGACTGCGCCGCGTATGCGGTGTGCACGCTGCGAGACACCATCGAGGCGGGCGACCACTGGATCCTGATCGGCAATGTCGTCGAGGGCGCCAACCGCGAAGGCGTCTCGCCGATGGTCTTCAGCCGGCGCGGCTATTTCGGGCTTTAGGACAGCTCAGAGGCTGCCCGACGGCCACGACGGGACCAACTGCGTGATGCCGGTCGCCAGGATCGTCAGCTTGTTGGTCAACAGCAGCAGTCCCATCGCGAGCAGGACCCCAGCCGAAACGAGGTCGATCGCCCGGCGATGGCTGTTGATGACGCGAATCAGCGGCCGCGCTCGCTCGAGCGCGAACGCCAGCACAACAAATGGAAGCCCGAGCCCCAGGCAGTAGGCGACCATCAGCACCAGGCCCTGGCTGGTCGTCCCGGTCGTGACCGCGGAGCTCAGCACCGCGCCCAACGTGACACCGATGCACGGGGTCCACCCGCTTGCGAACCCCATGCCCAGGACGAATCCGCCCGCGACGCCGCCTCTCGACGGCGCTCGATCCATCACTCGGTACTCGCGATCCAGAAACGGGAAGCGGATCAAGCCGGCCACGTGCAGCGCAAATCCGATGACCAAAACTCCGGCCACCACCGGCACGTAAGCGCGGATGGGCTGGACGGCGAATGAGAACACATAGAAGAAGAGGATGAAGATCAGCGACAGGCCGGCCACGAACCCGAGACCCGCGGTGACGACCGGCAGCGACGGCGAGCTCGTCTCTGGTGTCATGGCCGCGGCGCCTCCAGCGCCTGAGGCCGTTACAGCCACCGGCTGTCCCGCCCGCGCGCCGAGATAGGCAAGGTACGCCGGTACCAGCGGCAGCACGCATGGCGACACGAACGAAACCACCCCCGCGAGGACCGCCAGCGCCGGACTGATGCCGTCCAGGCTGCCGGCGAGCAGTACCACTACGCGCGCGGCTGTATGACGCCGGCTTTGCCAGCCGTCTCGACGATGGCGTCGATGACCTGCGGCCAAACGCGCTTCGGGATGTCGTGGCCCATCCCCTCGAGCTCGAGCATGCGCGCTCCGGGCACGGCGGCCGCGACCATACGACCGTTCTCGATCGGCACCAGGATGTCGTCCTTGCCGTGAATCACCAGCGTGGCCACGCGCACGCCGTGCAAGCGCTCGAGCCGAGGCTCGGCGGCCAGGACCGCCAGCAGCTGCCGGCCAGTGCCGACCGGGTACCAGGCACGCTGCACCGCTCGGGTTGCCTTCGCGCGCTCGAACGCCTCGTCGAACGGATCCCCGGAACCGACCAGCAGGCGGCGTCCCGACATCGCCATCTCGATGCTTTCGTCGGGATTCGATGGCGGCTGACGGAATAAGAGGGCTGATCCCTCAGGCGTTGGACTGATGCCTTCACCCCGGCTGGGGCCGGACATGATCGAGGTCAGCGAAAGCGCGCGGCCTGGGTGGTTGATCGCGATGAGCTGCGCGATGAAGCCACCCATCGACGCTCCGACAATGTGCGCGGCTTCGATGCCGAGCGTATCGAGCAGGCCGGCAGCATCGGCGGCCATGTCGTCGAGCGTGTAGGCGGGATGAGGATCCCCGTTGAGCGCCGAAGCCACGTCCGGCGGTCCCGCTGCCTCCATCCTCGTGGACAGGCCGGAGTCCCGATTGTCGAAGCGGATGACGCGGAAGCCACGGGCGGCGAGCTGCTCGCAGAAGGCATCGTCCCAGCTGATCATCTGGGCGCCCAGGCCCGTCACTAGAAGCAGGGCCGGTGCCTTCGGATCGCCGAATTCCTCGTATTCGATGTCGATGCCGTTGGCTCGCGCTCGGGGCATAGACCCAATCCTATGACTACTAGTAGTCTTAGCGGCCGTGGCCAGGACGCTCCCCACCCGGGCTGAGGTGGATGCGCGCTTCACTTGGGACGCGTCCAGCGTCTTTGCCGACGAGGCCGCGTGGGATTCCGCGCTAGAGACCGTCCTCACCCGCTTGCCGGACCTGGCCGAGTTCAAAGGTCATCTCGGCGACTCGCCCGATACGCTCGCGGACTGGTTCGACGCGACCGAGAGGCTCCAGCGCCTTTTCGGCAAGCTGACGGTGTACAGCACCATGTCGTACTCGGTTGACGTCACGAACCAGGTTGCCGTCGCACGCACCGATCGCACGCGAACGGCCGCCGCGCAGCTGGGGGCGGCGATGTCGTTCGCGCTGCCCGAGATGATCGCGATCGGGTTTCCGAAGTTGCGCGAATGGGTCGCGACGTCCAACCGGCTCGCTCACCTCGGGCACTACTTCGACCGCCTCGAGAGATTGCAGGGCCACGTGCGATCGCCCGAGGTCGAGGAGATCCTCACGCAGGTATCGGACCCGCTCGCGAGCGCCGTCTCGGCGCACAGCGTGCTCGCGAACGCGGACATGAAGTTTCCGCCCGCGGTCGGAGTGGAAGGTGCGGAGGAGGTGGCCCAGGGCACCATCGGCGCGCTGCTCACGAGCCCCGACCCATCCATCAGGCGCACCGCATACGAGAGCTATGCCGACGCTCACCTCGCTTTGCAGAACACGATGGCCACCAGCCTGGCGGCCGGCATCAAGCGTGATGTGTTCTACGGGCGCGCGCGCGGGTACGCGTCGTCCCTGCATGCGGCGCTCGAGCCGGCGTTCATTCCGCCCGAGGTCTTCCACAACATCATCCGGGCTTTCCGGGCCAACGTGGGCACGTGGCATCGGTACTGGCGGCTGCGACGCACGGCATTGGGCCTCGAGGTGCTGAAGCCCCACGACACCCGCGCACCGCTCCAGACATTCCAGCTCCACGTGCCATACGAGCAGGCGGTCGAATGGGTGGCCGCAGGTGTCGCTCCGCTTGGGGAGGATTACGTGCGGATTCTGCGCCGGGGCGCGCTCGAACAGCGGTGGGTCGACCTCTACCCGAACAAAGGCAAGCGGATGGGCGCTTTCTCGACCGGCGTGCCGGACACTTTCCCGTTCATCTTCATGAGCTACAACGACGACATCTTCGCGATGAGCACGCTCGCCCATGAGCTCGGACATTCGATGCACTCGCACTACGCGCGCGGGACGCAGCCGTTCGTCTACTCCAACTACGGTCTGTTTCAGGCCGAGGTGGCATCGAACATGCACCAGGCGCTCACGCGGCGATACCTGCTCGACACCCAACACGACCCCGAGTTCCAGATCGCGGTGCTCGAAGAGGCGATGGCGAATTTCTATCGCTACTTCTTCATCATGCCTACGCTGGCGAGGCTCGAGCTCGAGCTGCATGAGCGGGTCGAACGCGGCGGCCCGATCACAGCCGCCTACCTGAACGACCTGACGGCCAACCTCATGGGAGAGGTCTACGGCGACGAGGTCGACATCAGCGGGCCGGATCGCGACCGGGCCGGCTCGACGTGGGCGCAATTCCACACCCACCTCTACAGCAACTTCTACGTCTACCAGTACGCCACGGGGATCGCCGGCGCTCACCACCTGGCGAACCGGGTTGCGGCCGGGGATCCAGGCGCCGCCCAGGCTTACATCGCGTTCCTCGAGAGCGGAGGCTCGATGTACCCGCTGGACGGATTGAGGCTCGCCGGCGTCGACATGTCATCGACGGAACCGGTGGACGCGGCATTCGCCGCCCTGGCCGACACCGTGACCCGGCTGGAGAAGCTGCTCAGCTAGCGCAGATTCAGCCGGTAGACGTTGCTGTCGCGGAGATCGAAACCGAGCCGCGGGTAGAGGCGGTTGGCGGCCTCCCGCGATCGGGCCGACTGGAGCTCCACGACGCCGGCCCCACGCGTGCGAGCGACCTCTATGCATGCTTTGACGAGAGCCTCGCCCACGCCACCTCCACGCGCGGCGTGGTCCACGACCACATCTTCGATGCGCGCCTTGACCCAGATCGGCGTTGTGTAGACGACCACCGCGGCGACGCCCACGATCTGCGGCCCATTGCGCGCGACCAGGAGGGTGGCGGCGGGATCGGCCACGACCGCGGCCAGGTGGTCGAGGCTGGGAATCGGAAGCGACGGGTTGAGCTGGGGCAACAGCACCGCCAGCGCATCTCGCAGCTCAGGCGTGGCCCCGGTGGCGGCCTCGATGCGAACCCTCATCGTGGAGAAGGCTACCCGGGCTTTGGCCAATTGGGTCGCCCCACCCGGCAGCGGGCGCCACCTTTGGGGTCCCCGCGCCGAAGGCGCGGGAGGCAGCCTCCCCGCGTGGCGGGGAGGTGAATCCGGACTTGACAAACATCCGATGTCCTGATTGGATATATCAACATAACCTAAGGTCCACCTCGCCGCGTTCCAGATCTAGCCCGGTCGGTGTAAAGGAGTGACCGATGCCCGAGACATTTTCTCGTCGGAAGTTCTTGGTCCAGGGTGGGAAGGCGGTCGTCGCCGGAGGGGCGATCGCTGCCGCCGGGCCCTTGCTGTCGGCCTGCGACTGGTTTGCGAAGTCGGGCCCGACCTCCGCGACCGAGGTCGCCTACACGTACCCGACCTTCACGCCGGTGCCCGATGTGGCCCTGGTTCAGGACGCGATGAACAAGATCCTGAAGCCCAAGTACGGCGTGACGATCAAGCTCAACCCGATCGACTTTGGCGCTTATGACCAGAAACAGAAGCTGGCCGTGGCCGCGGGCGACGTGCAGGACATCGTCTACTCGGTGCCCTGGGTCAACAACTACTACGTGAACGTGGCGCAGGGCGCCCTCAAACCCCTGGACGGTCTTCTCAAGACGCACGCCCCGAAGACGTACGCCAGCATGACGGTCCAGGCCTGGCAGGCCACCAAGGTCAACGGCAAGATCTACGGCGTTCTCAACCAGCAGCCCTGGACGCGGCCGATAGGGCCGCGTGTGCGCAAGGACCTGGCCGACAAGTACAAGCTGGACCTCACGAAGGTGAACTCCTTCGACGACCTCACGCCGTTCCTGGCCGCCGTCAAGGCAGGTGAGCCCAAGGTCACGCCAATCGGCATCGCCCAGATCGCGGACAAGGGCGGGCCGTACAGCGCGGCGCTGCTCGGGTACGAGATCGTAGACGGCGTCTCAACGGACGCCGGCGTCATCGGCGTGAAGGCCGACGATGCCAACCTGAAAGTCGTGAACATCGCCACCTTGCCGGAATTCCTCCAGCAGGTGAAGCTGGCGCGTCAATGGTTCCAGGCCGGCTACTACCCGGTCGATCCGCCCGGCGAGCAGGCCACCGCCAACTGGCGGGCGGGCCAGTACGCGGTGGAGATCGACGTCGTACACCGGGACTCCACCGGTCAGCTCAAGGCCACCTACGGCTTTGACTTCGTCGCCAAGGGGCTGGGGCCGCTGGTCCTCACCACAGGCGGCATCATCGCCACGATGAACAACATCAGCAGCACGTCCAAGAATCCGGAGGCCGCGATGACGGCTCTCGAGGCCCTCAACACCGATGTCGACGTCTACCGCCTGATCTGCCGCGGCATCGCGGGCACGCACTACGTCGTCACGGATGCCAAGAACGCGGTCGTCGGTTTCCCAGCCGGCGTGACGGCCAGCAACAACCGCTACAACCCGCAGACCTCCTGGATGTTCGGGGACCTGTTCAACGATTTCTACTCTTCGGAGGACACCGTGGGGGCCTGGCCCCTGTCGCTCAAGGACAACCAGACCGCGATCCCCTCCAAGGCGCTCGGATTCGCGTTCGACCCAACCAACGTCAAGACCGAGCTGGCCCAGGTGCAGAAGGCCCAGCAGCAATACGGCTATCCCCTGATCATGGGCCGGGCCGACCCCAGCGCAGGCTTGAACACGTACCTCAGCAAGCTGCACGACGCGGGGGTCGACAAGGTCATCTCCGAGATCCAGAACCAGCTCAACAGCTGGAAATCGTCCAAGTAAGCGGATTACTCCTCCTTGGCGGGCGACTGAAATGCGTTCGGTCGCCCGCTTTCCTGCCCCAGAGCCCATGACCCGGAACAGAAAGCCTTACTTTGCACATGTCAACATGTCCACCTGCCGGCTAAAGCCATGACCGAGCCGAAAGTCTGGACAGTCGACCCCAACAACCCCCTGCCGCTGTACTACCAGGTCTACGCATCCCTGCTCGAGCGCATCCAGGGGGGCGAGTTTGGACCCGGGAGCTACCTGCCCGCCGAAAGACAGCTGACCGAAGACTACGGCGTCAGCCGGATCACGATCATCAAAGCGCTCAACGAGCTGTCTCGCGAGCATCACATCAAACGCCAGCAGGGCCGCGGGACCCTGGTGACGCATCCGGCCGATCGTCCCAGCGGTCAGCGCCGCTCCATAGCTTTCATCTGTCACCTTCTCGATCACCCCTACCTCTTCCATGTGCTCATGGGCATCGCGCGCACCGCGGCTGAAAATCACCACGACCTCCAGGTCATCAGCTCGTACGACGCCGACGATGACGAGGCGCAGCACATCAAAGCTGCGATTGTTCGCAACGTTGACGGGATCATCGTCTATCCACACCACAGGTACCGCAACCAGGCGCTGTACGAGGAGCTGCAGCGGCAGCGGTTCCCGCTGGTGATGGTGGACCGCTACTACCCGCAGATCGACACCGACCGCGTCGTCTTCGACGACGAGATCGCCGGCTATGAGCTGACGAGCAGGCTGCTGCAGCGGGGTCGTCGCCGGATCGCCGTGATCTCGTATTTCGAAGTAGAAGCGACCAGCGTCAACCACCGGCTGAGCGGATACCGCCGGGCGCTGCAAGAAGCCGGCTTGCCTTACGACGAAGACCTCGTGTGGCTCGACGTGTACCAGTCATTTCATCGTCCGGATGAGCTTCTGAGCGATGTGTCGGCTCGGGAACGTCTACGCAAACGCCTCACGCAGCTCCAACCGGACGCGCTGTTGACCCTGAACGACGACGTGCTCGAGCGGGTCACCTACGACCTCTTGATCCTCAGCCGCTCGGTGCTTCCGGTGACCGCCTCGGATCGCAAGCGCACCGCGTCGATCGACTGGAAGGGCGAGATCGCCACGTTCAGCCACAAGCTGCCGACGCCATACGCCCACTACTCGCTGTCGGCGGTTCACTCCGGCGAGGTGCTCGGGGCCGAGGCGGCCAGGCTCTTGATCGAGCGCACGAAGCGGTCGCTCCCAAAGGAGCGCCAGGTGATCATGGTTCCGATGACGATCGTCGACAGTGAGTCAGATGCGTCGCTGCCGGGCAAGCCGGCGGTCGCGGACGACTCGCACGCGTGAAAACAATCTCCGCACCCGCGGCCGTTGAAAGCCCCATCTCCCCACCCGGCCAGCTCGCTCCGCGAGCAGGCCGGCCTCCCCACAGAGTGGGGAGGCGACTTGCCACGCGGGTGGGGAGGGACGGGGCCTTGCTTCTGATGATGGCTCCCGGGCTCCTGGTTCTCTTTGTCTTTGCGTATCTCCCGATGTTCGGCATCATCATCGCCTTCAAGGACTACCGCGCCTATCAAGGCGTCCTGGGCAGCCGGTGGGTCGGCCTGAAGAACTTCTACTACCTGTTCCAGACCGACGATGCGCGGCGCATCGTCGTCAACACCCTCACCATGAACGCTCTCTTCATCGTGAGCGTGCTGGTGGTTGCGCTTGGCATTGCCCTGCTGCTCAAGGAGGTGCAGGGCTCGAACAGGTGGCTGACCAGGTTCTATCAGTCGACGCTGTTTTTCCCGTACCTCTTTTCGTACGTCATCATCAACTACTTCGTCTTCGCCCTTCTCAACACGAGCAACGGCCTCGTGAACCACACGCTCCACAGCATCGGCGTCCAGGCGGTCCACTGGTACGAGTCACCGCAGGACTGGCCCGTGATCCTCACCCTCGTCACCGTCTGGAAGAACGGCGGCTTCTGGAGCATCGTCTACCTCGCGGGGATGATCGCGATCAACCCCGAGTACTACGAAGCCGCCAGCCTGGACGGCGCGACCGCGTGGCAGAAGATCTGGCACATAACGCTGCCGCTGCTGAGGCCGCTGATCATCATCAACGTGCTGCTCTCGATCGGCAGAATCTTCTATGCCGACTTCGGGCTCTTCTACCAGGTCACCCGCAACGCGCCAGAGCTCTATCCGACTACCGATGTCATCGACACCTACGTCTACCGAACGCTGACGACCATCGGTGACGTGGGCATGGCGTCCGCGGCGGGCACGTTCCAGGCCGTGGTCGGATTCCTCCTGGTGATCTTTTCGAACTGGTTGGTGCGTCGTACGGAGCCGCAGAGTGCAATCTTCTAGCCTGGCCGCGCCCCTCCAGGTGGCGTCGCTCCTGCGGCGCCAGCGATACCGTCGTCCTCGCGCGGGCAACCTCGCCGTGCACGCGTGCTTGCTGCTTCTCAGCTTCCTTTTCCTGGTGCCCTTGATCCTGCTGATCTCGGCGTCGCTCTCGTCCGAGGCCGACATCAGCACGTATGGGTTTTCACTGGTCCCACGATCAATAGACTTCGCCGCCTATCAATACATCCTCAACGATCCGAGCCAGATCCTGAGCGCATACGCCGTGACGATCACAGTCACCCTGGTCGGCACGTTCGCGGGCGTGCTGATCATGGCGCTGCTGGCATACCCGCTGTCGCGCACCGATTTCTCGTTGCGGCGGCCTCTGTCGTTCGTGGTGTTCTTCACACTGCTCTTCAGCGGCGGTCTGGTCCCGCTGTACATCCTCGTCACCCACTACCTGCAGATCCAGGACACGCTCTTTGCCCTGATCCTCCCCTACCTCGTCATGCCGTGGTACGTGCTTCTGCTGCGCGCGTACTTCGCCCAACTACCGCGCGAGCTCATCGATGCGGCCAAGGTGGACGGGGCAGGAGAGTGGCGCATCTTCTTCCAGATCGTGGTGCCGCTGTCGCGACCGGCGCTGGCGACCGTCGCACTGTTCTGCGCGCTTGCATACTGGAATGACTGGTACCTCGCGCTGCTCTTCATCAACAATCCCGCCCTGGTGCCGCTCCAGTACCTGCTCTATCAGATCTCCACCAACATCGCCATCCTGCAGACGAGCAGTCAGGCGTTCGGCGTCCAGATCCCTGCGCTCTCTGCCCAGATGGCTATCGCGGTGCTGGCCATCGGTCCCATCACCCTCGCGTTCCTCGCCGTGCAGAAGCACTTCGTAAGCGGAATCACGCTGGGCGGAGTCAAGGAGTGACTGACCAGACGACGCCTCTCGAGCTGACCGCCTTCTGCGTGCGCGGCGAGCCCATCAGCTACGCCGACGCCATTCGCGGCGAGTTCGTGCCGATCAAAGTTGGCGATCCGTGGGGCCCGCCCTGGAGCACGACGTGGTTTCGCGTTCGGGGTCGGGTGCCCGAGCACATCGTTGGGCAGCGGGTGATCGCCTGCTTCGACCTCGGATTCGACGGGCCCACTGGATTCACGTGTGAGGCGCTGGCCTGGAAGGACGGCAAACCGTGGCGCGGGGTCGACCCCAACCACCGGTGGCTCCCGATCGATGGCGATGAGGTCGATTTCTATCTCGAGGCCGCGGCCAATCCACGCGCCACCGAAGCAGGGCCCGAGCCCGCGCCTTCGATGCTCGCCTTGCGAGATTCGCCTGAGCCCGCATTCGTCCTGCGCCAGGCCGAGCTCGCTCACGCCCCTCTCCCCGACCCTCTCCCCCAGGGGGAGAGGGAAGTTCCTTCACACCGCATCACCGCCGTCGGTCACGCCCACATCGACACCGCCTGGGAGTGGCCGATCCGGGAAGCCAAGCGAAAAGTCGCGCGCAGCTGGTCGACGCAGCTGGCGTTGATGGATGAGCACCCCGACTACGTCTTCGCCGCATCCCAGCCCGCCCAATACGCATGGATGAAGGAGTCGCACCCCGACATCTATCGCCGCATCAAAGCGAAGGTCGTTACCGGCCAGTGGGAACCCGTGGGCGCGATGTGGGTGGAGGCCGACTGCAACCTGCCCTCGGGCGAGTCGCTGGTCCGCCAGATGCTGCAAGGCAAGCGTTTCTTCATGAACGAGTTCGGGTACGAGACGAAGATCCTCTGGCTGCCCGATGTGTTCGGCTACCCGGGCAACCTACCTCAGCTCATCTTCGAAGCCGGCTGCGATTTTTTCCTCACCCAGAAGCTCTCCTGGAACGACACCAACAAGCCCGAGCACCACACCTTCATATGGGAGGGGATCGACGGGACCCGAATCTTCACTCACTTCCCACCCGCCGACACCTACAACGGCAGCTTCAGGCCCGAGGAAGTGGCTTGGAGCATCCGCAACTTCAAGGACGGCCACAGCTCGCACAGGTCGCTCTACCTGTTCGGTTGGGGTGACGGAGGCGGCGGCCCTCAGCCCGAGATGATCGATTCGGCGCACCGGCTGGGCGTGGAGATGGGTCGCGCCGGCGATTTCTTCGAGGCCGCTGCCGCCGAAGCGGACGGCCTGGCCACATCGGTCGGCGAGCTTTACTTCGAGCTCCATCGCGGCACGTACACGAGCCAGTCGCGGACGAAGCGGCTGAATCGCCTGGCCCAACAAGCGCTCCGTGAGGCGGAGATGTGGTCGGTGGCGGCCGGCGGCTCGTATCCGTCGACTGAGCTGAGCGCGCTGTGGCAGAAGCTGCTTCTCAACCAGTTCCACGACATCCTGCCCGGCTCGAGCATCGACTGGGTCTATGAGGAGGCTGAGCGCGACCTCGCGCAGGTCATGGAGCGGGCGACGGGCATCGGCGAGGCGGCGATGTCGGCTATCGCGGGCGAGGGCGAAGTGTTGACGGCCTTCAACTCGACATCTCATGCGCGCACGGAGGTGGTAAGCCTGGGCGGCGAATACGCGCGCATAGCGGCTCCGTCTTGCGGGTGGGCGTTCGTCGTCCCGCACCCACGTGAACCCGAGGTCACCGTCACCGACCACAGGATGGAGAACGAGCTGCTCCGCGTCGAATGGGACGACCGCGCCGTCCTGACCTCGATCTGGGACAAGGAGGCGAATCGCGAAGTGCTGAGCGGGCCGGGTAACCTGCTGCAGCTGCACGAGGACAACCCCACTCGGTGGGATGCGTGGGACCTCGACGCCGAGCACCGCGACTCGTTCGTGGAAGTGACTGCGATCGAGAAGGGTCAGCAGCGCGGCGGACTCCGTGGACTCCTCGCTTTGGGGCGTAGGTTCGGCGAGTCATGGCTGTTCCAGACCATGAGCCTTGACGCTGGTTCGCGAGTGCTCCGCTTCGAGACATTTGTCGAGTGGCAGGAGCGCCATAAGATGCTGAAGGTCGCGTTCCCGGTGACCGTCAAGGCACGCGAGGCGACGTACGAGATCCAGTTCGGCCACCTCCGGCGGCCGACCCACGAGGACACGAGCCAGGCCAAGGCGATGTTCGAGGTTTCGGCGCAGCGCTGGGCGGATCTGGGTGACGGCGACTATGGGGTCGCGTTGCTCAACGACTGCAAGCACGGCTACGACGTCCACGGATCGGTGATGCGACTCTCACTGTTGCGCGGACCGACGCATCCGGACCCGACCGCCGACCTCGGCGGCCACCAGTTCACGTACGCGTTGATGCCGCATCCTGGCGATTTCAGAAAGGCCGGGGTCATCGAGGCCGCGGAGGACCTGAACTCGCCGCTGCTGCCTGCACATGGAAACCTGGCGGCCGGCTCATCCCGATCGCTGATCGAGCTCGACACCCGAGAGGTGATCGTCGAGGCGATCAAGCGCGCCGAGGATTCGGACGCGACGATCGTGCGGCTCTACGAGGCGTGGGGCCGGCCATGCAAGGCGCGGCTGCGGACCACGCTCCCCGCATCGCGCGCATTCCTATGCGACCTGCTGGAGCGCAACCGTGAAGAGATCGCTGTGCACGACGGCGTCATCGACCTGGAGCTCGCGCCGTTCAAGATCCTGACCCTGAAGCTCGAGCCCTAGGACTGCGCCTGAGGACTTCCTAAGAAGAGACTCACCTTGGTTGAGCCCCAGGCTCATTGAGCAGGCGCTGCGCATCAGCTTTGAGGTTTAGCCAGCTTATGTAGGTGGGTGGATCTGCTGTGGGATCTGGTTTGGCCTTTCCAACGACTTCGATTTCGCTCGGACGCGGCAAGGCCTTCAGTCGCGAAATGACGTGGTACCGGGCCCACGGTTCTCGCTTGAACATCAATGCCGGATTGTCGTAGTAGAGACGGAACGGCCGGCCCATGTCGTCGATCAGTTCGACGATGGGAAAGTCGCCCATTCGATGCTTGTCCATACCTAAGACCCGAAAGCGGGCTCGCCGGCCATCGTCCAACATCACTAGGAACACGTCCCCAACGTTCACAGGGCTAGGCACTCGCTTAGGCGTGCGCACCTTTACGGGGGACTTCTGTGGGCCTAGCAGCTGAGCTCGAAGGTGTTCGAGGACGGCCCGACGTTTGGCTGCCAACTTGGGATCGGTCCAGAGGTGGAGATCGCCGCCTGATTCGATCAACAACACGGCGCGGTCCCGCACGCGCGGCTGGAGGACACCCAAAGCCATTTGAGCCGCCGCAAGGCCGGTCCAAAGGCTAGGCCCGTCGTCTGGATCGTCCACGGAATCGCGAGCGTTGCCGATAAGTCTCTGCGTTGCTTGGTCCGCCGTCAGCCCGTCTTCAAGGAGCGCCCGGAAGTCACCTCTGATATCAGCGGCGGTGTCATTGCTGAAGATGCCGGTTCCCCAGGCGCCCATTCGACTCAATTATTCAGCGGGCGCCGCCGGGCTACGTGCCTGATCTACTACTGCTCCCGCCGTGACAAATTAGAACGCAGGGTCGGGGATGCCTCGAGCGAACGGGATGAGTTCGGTCAGATCCTTGACCGTGAACAAGGCTCCCGCTCTTGCCAGCTCGCCGTCAGTCGCGGAGCCACTCACCACGCCGATCGCCGGCATACCGGCCGCGACGGCCGCTTGCATGTCCCAGATCGCGTCGCCTACGTAGCAGCAGCGCGACGGCTCGACCTCGAGCTCGCGGGCGGCAAAGAGGAGCAGATCTGGAGCCGGCTTGGCATGCTCGACATCGCTGCCGTCGATGACGATTGGGCGCCTCGAGCGCGACAAGGCTTTGATCGATGCGTCGACCTGTTCGCGCCGACTCGAAGTTGCGATCGCCCATCGTTGCCGGCTCTCGTCGAGAGTCTGCAGCAGCTCGAGGGCGCCGGGGAGTGTCTTAGGGTCGAGATTCAGGTCGCTGTAAATGTCGCCGGCGCGGCGATCGATTTCCTCCTCTCGATCAGAGTCCAGGGTCTGGCCGGCCGCCTCGGCGACGATACGAGCCAGCCGCCGGCCATCCGATCCGATGAGGCTGGCGACGAGCACACGATGGACTGGTATTCGTTGTTCCTCGAAAGTTCTCAGCCAAGCCACGATCCTGGTCTCAACTGTATCCACCAGCGTTCCATCGAGATCGAAGATCCACGCGGCCGGTTGCACCAGTTTGATAACGGTTGAAGTATCGGATACGCTCGAAAGCGTGGGACTAGACGTTTACGCAGGCCCTGTCAGCCGATACGTGGCGGGTGACTGGAAGACGATCATCCAGCAGGCGGGCGAGGCCTTAGGCAACCCGGTGTTCATCGTGCGCCGGAACCCAGCCGAGCGCCCGGTTGCGGCTGCCGACGTGGCCAAGTGGCGTGCGGGATTGATCGCGTCCATGGGGCTCGCCGAAGAATGGCAAGAGAACCCTGGTGACGACTACTACACCGACAAGCCCGATTGGTATGGGTACGGCGCCGTCATTCTGCTGGCTGCGTATGACGAACAACCGCAGCTTGCGCCGGGCGCCGAGATTCGCCGATTCCTGGGCCGGTCCACCGTCGCCGCTGTGGAACCGGCCCGGTTTCAGGAGGCGCCCGCGTTCAAGGCGGCCGTTCAGTCGCCGGCCCGATTTCCAACTCTGCTCTTGGGAGCTCAATGGTGTCTTCCATTGGCCGGAGGTCCGCCTGTGTTCAAAGCCCCGACGCCGTCTGGCGCGCATTTGGTCATGGGCCGCGTCGCCGGGCTGGTCGAGGAGTTGCACACGCTCAACCAGCGCACCCTGAGGTTCAGTTCCGAGCAACTCACGGCGGCCGCACAGGCGGGTCCACCTGGGGTCGACGCGCCCCTTGAGGCAATGGCCCCATTTGGTTTGGCTGTTCTAACAGCGACCGCCGAATTCGCCGCGCATCATCAGGCCGCTTGGATCATGGATTACTAGCTCCCAGGGGAAAGGCGAGCATCCCTAACCCAGCGGCGACTTGTAGTAGTATCGGGCAACAATGCTCACCGTACCGGAGGCTGCTCGTCGCACCAGGCGTGACCCTGAAACGGTCCGTCGCTGGATCCGATCCGGCCGCTTGAGGGCAACTCGAGTCGGCACCCAGCACCTGATCGATGAAAGTGACCTCGACCGCCTGACCAGGGGCTCAACCCTTTCTCTTCCGACAGGCTGGCGCCGCACCGCCACCGGGGAGGCCATGCCCGACGTGCTGGCGGCAATCCGTTCGTCGCGTACCGGGCGCTGACGTTGCTTGTAGTCGATGCCTCCACCGTCATCACGGCCTGCCTGAGCGAGGCGGGACTGTCTCCGTTATCGCGGGAACAGCTGGTGGCCCCACATTTGATGTGGTCAGAGGCCTCGTCGGTGCTGCACGAGTTGAGGTGGCGCAGAGAGATCTCTTCCGAGCTGGCCGCGGTTGCGCTTGAACGATTGGGAAGTGCCGAGATCAGTCCGCGACGGCCCAAAGGTCTCACCGCGGAAGCCTGGAACGTGGCTGATCGACTTGGCTGGGCCAAGACCTACGACGCTGAATATGTTGCGCTGGCGCGCCTGCTCAGATGCCGCCTGCTAACTACAGATGGAAAGGTAAAGGCCACGGCATCGGGTTTCCTCGAGGTCATCGGACCAGGAGACTTGTAACCACCGCCGACAACGCTCGCGATATGCCGATAGCGCTGGACTATCGGCAGCCGGTCAGAGCAAGCGCAACAGGGCAGCGGTTGCAGCGGCCGAGGCCACGACGACCAGGAACGGCGCTCTCAACAGCACCGCGATCGCGGCCACGCCCAGCGCGACGGCGCGCACGTCCAGCACGAGATGATGGCCGGTCGAGAATGTCTGCGTCGCCACCAGAGCGGCTAAGAGCGCGATCGGGACGAGGGGAATCGTCCGCTGCACGCGAGCGTCCTGCAGCAAGCGGGCCGGCAGCGAAAGCCCGGCGAGCTTGAGCAGGTAACAGGCGGCCGACGCGGTGAGTAGTCCTGCCCAGAGCATTGGGTTATTGCGACTCCCCACCCGGCGCTGCGCGCCGACCTCCCCGCGAAGCGGGGAGGCGAAACACGCCGTACAGCCCGACCAGGATCGCGACGCCGCCGGTACGAACGGAAGGGAGACCAGCGCCACCATCGCGGCGGCGATCGCGATCGCGAAAGGCTCTCGCGCCCGAAGGCGCGGGGCCAGCAAGGCCAGAAACGCGGCCGGCGGGGCGGCGTCCAGACCCAGGACCCGTGGGTTGGACAGGGCGTGCGTCGCGAGCGCACCAATCAGCGTGCCCAGGTTCCAGAGGACGAATAACGCCAGCCCAGTCGCCCAGAACGCTAAGCGAGAATCCATGACCTCGTCGCGAGCGACCGCCATCGCGGTGGTCTCGTCGATCACGAATTGGGCAGCCGCGGCGCGGCGCAGGCCTCGCACGCCGAGCAGCGACGAGAGCCTCACGCCATACAGCGCATTTCGGGCGCCCAGGAGCGCGGCCGTGGCCGCACCCGCCCACACGCTGCCGCCGGCTCCGATCACGCCGACCATCGCGAACTGCGATGCGCCGGTGAACATCAGCAGCGACAGCGCGCAGGTCTGGAGCAGCGACAGGCCGGCCGTGGTCGAGATGGCACCGAACGAAAGGGCGTAGGCGCCGCTCGCGATCCCGATGCCCAGGGCATCGCGAACGATGCCGCTACGGGCCTGTCTCAAGCGGCAGTCCGGGCGTCGTTAGTGCATCGCCGCGCCGGACGGAGTAAGGACCCACCACAAGCCGCCGAAATTGTCGACGCCTTGCCCGGTCGCATCACCGGGCTGCTTGTCCGAAACGAAGTAATAGAGAGGATGGCCCGCGTAGGTCACCTCGACTTTTCCGTCCGTGCGTGTCGTCGTCCCGAGCAGCGATGCGGTCGCGCCGGTCCCAGCTTGCGGCGATCCACTGGTCAGAACCGGGGGCCAGACCTGCGCGCAGCTGGTGTAGCAGGTTGAAGAGGCGCGAGTGTCCTTCACGAACAGGTAGACGGTGATTCCCTTCCCGTCGACGAGGATCTGGCCGAGCTTGGCATTGGTCGCCACGGCGATCGAGGTTCCGGTTGCGGCGGGGCTGGTGGATGGGCTCGAACTTCCGCACCCGGCGACAAGCACCGAGGCGACCATCGCGCCTGCAATCACCAGTCTCGATTTCATGCATGCCGATACAGAACCGGGTTACGGCGACGAGGTTACTCGGAGGTCACGTATGCGGCGCTGAGCCCCCCGTCGACGAGGAATGTCGCCCCGTTGACGTAGCTCGACTCGTCGCTCGCCAGGAACAGCGCGGCGTTGGCGATCTCGCGCGCCTTGGCCAGGCGGCCCATCGGCAGGTGCACGCGCCTCCGCTCGTACGCGCCCGGCGTCTCTGAGAACAAGCGCATCAGCAATGGTGTCTCGACGGGTCCCGGGCACAGCGCGTTCACACGGATCCCTTGCCGTGCGAACTGCACGGCGAGCTCGCGGCTCATGGACAGGACCGCC
>WNEY01003105.1_pt1 | contig 20864 bp, 19 predicted proteins | sample 5400531 | NCBI WGS metagenome assembly WNEY01 (sample SAMN13153338, study PRJNA577476) | soil metagenome | isolation source: 200 cm saprolite under Douglas fir tree site 1 | place: USA:California | collected 2015-04-18
ACGAGGGGCAGTAGTTCGTTGATAGAGCGCTTGCGGATCCAGGTGTTGATGAAATTGTGGCTTATGGTAAAATCGTATTCTTCGGAAGCAGAGTCAAAGGCTTCTTGGACTGTCGAAAAGTAGCTGTTGCCCGCAGACTTCCAAGATTCAAAGTCCAGCTTGGCATCCATCTCGCCACGCACGGCATTCCTCCGAGTAGGTGGACCGGTCGGGTACAGCTTGAGACAGAACTCAGCTCGCGCATACCAGTTGTCCACAATTCGCGCACCGTAGCGCTTTACAAACTGTCGTAAGCTCCGGGCCTGTTCTTGCGGGGTCGCCTTGCAAACAAAGACGGGATAGACACTTTGGCCTACTCGGACCCTTGGGGCTCCCCCTAGTGCGTTGAGGACCCAGTCACTCGAACTATCGCCAGCGAAGACGAAGAAGGCATCTTCAAAGCGAACAAATCTCAGCTCTACAATATGCGGCAGACCAGTGCGCCTTCCGGCGGTCAAGAGTTTGAGTGTTAGAGGCTCTGCGATAACCTCAGGGTGCTGCATCATCACGTAGGTTGACCTCTCGCTTTCTCGGGTGATGGATACTCAGCTGAGTAGGGTTTGAACTCGCCATAGATGCGTCGTAGTGCCAGATAGCTCTGGGACTCGAAAATGCAATGGTCCGGGCTGCTAATTACTCTGAATAGCGAGTCTAGCCGGCCTGCCCTTCTGAGCTTTTGGTTTAGGAGAATCGACTTCAACTTGACATAGTATCCAACTGTCAAGAACAAGAAGTGGTTCAATGCCTTCCGTGCTACGATGGGCCGAGTTACGTTCATGTCTTCAAACGTCCCTACGTGTTGAGCCTTCCTCAGCCCGTGCAACTTTGGGAAGTAATCTGAGAGCCATTGTCCTCCTCTTTGCAATAGGCCGTCGTAAAATAGCGAGCCTCGCAAGACTTGGGCTGTGAGTGCGTCGCGTGCGAACAAGGCATCATTGGGCGATGCAAAGAGTCTTCTAGCGTAGTCCTCGTCTAGCACGCAACTGAAGCAGAACCTAGGGGACCCCGGTCGAACTAGTTTGAAGACCCTTGCTAGCAAGAGGGCTTTGGTAAGATAGATCCAGAGGGAGTCCTTTTCCGTGACGCAGAAGATGTCTATGTCGTCATTCTCTGACGTGGCCTTGTAGGACGTTGAACCGGCAACCGACAAGACTCGAATCCATCTCTTTCCAGAGAGGAAAGAGAATTCACGCGCATATTCGATATATCTCTCGGCTCTCGCCTTTCGTTGATTTGAGTCCTCCAGTGTCTCAGTGCGAGCTTGACTGCTCTTTACATGTTTTTCGATGAGCAAGCCTCCTTGGAGCTCGTACCGCGAATCTAGACTTGGGAATCGATTCCAGATCGACCGCAAGTCAGATCCTGCCGGGAGAAGACCGGTAAGTTCGTCTATATCCTTGGCTGACAGAAGCGAGCCTTTTACGCGCGCGATAGCAAGAAGAAGCTCTACCCTCGAGACCTCATCGGTTGGCGACGAAAAGCCCATCGGTTCCTCTGTCATTGAGATTAGGCTCAAGAGGCCATTTAGAATCTTAGTATCGTATAAGTACTACTATTGCAGTAGTAGCTTTACTTTGTGGCCAAGAAATTCACAATCTAGAAATGTCCCGGCATGCACACTTAGAAGCGCAATCTCTGATTCGCAGGTCCGGAACCTTTTGAGACGACGTTCCGCAAGCCTAAATAGGCACATGGCGAGCACAGTCGCATAACTGGTGTGAAGGCGATGGGTGGTCATCTTTACTGGCATGAGTGCCGCGTCGAGACCATCCTCTGCGACTAGGCACAAGAATCAAGTCTTACAGCTCCAAGAGCCGCATAACTCTCCATCTCTCCGTCGAGCATCTTCCTTCCGTAAGCGCCGCCGCTTGCTTATTGTCAAGTTCGGCGGATCCAGCTTATCCAACCCTAAAAGAATCAACCTCGCCGTAGCATCTGTCGCCCTAGAGTATGCTCGTGGAAACCATGTTGTCGTCGTTGTCAGCGCTGTAGGCAACACGACAGACCAACTTCTCCAACTAACAAACGGGGGAGGTGAACTGGTCGAGACGGACAAAGATGACATTTTGGCAATGGGAGAGAGGACGAGCGCTAGGATATTCGCGGCCTCGTTGAAATCTCGTGGAATGCAAGCGCGGTACTACGATCCATCCGACCGAGACTGGCCCATTATCACTGACAACAATTTCCAGAACGCAAACCCTCTCAAGACCAACAGTATCAATCGAATCCGACGCTACCTCAAGCCAGTCCTCGATGACGGAATGATTCCTGTAATCGGAGGATTCATTGGCCGAACGAGAGACGGACGGATCAGCACGCTCGGACGAGGAGGAAGCGATACGACAGCTCTCCTACTAGCCATGGCACTGGAAGCAGACGAAGTTGTGCTCGTGACCAGCGTGCGAGGAATACTAAGCGCCGACCCAAACCTGGTCGAGAACGCCCGGGTCCTTCCAAAGATCGACATGAGAACATTGACCGGAATAGCTGACACAGGAACAAAATTCATACATCGCAAAGCGCTGCAGTTCAAAGACCCCAGCATCAACGTCCGAGTAATTTCTAACACGAATGGAAAGCTAGACTCGCAAGGGACGCTAGTTACTGGCGGCCCCCTTCCCGAGTTCGAAGTGACCATAAACAATCCCCACCCAGTAGCATCCGTAACCATCGTAGGAACAGGCCTGCCTCGGCAACCAGAAATTGTACAAAAGATCTCAAAGCTAGCTGGTCCAAATCTAGTAGCTGGCTCCCAAGACAGCGACAGCGCCATCCTCTACATAAAACAGACAGCAAAACTACAGCAGCAAATAACGAGACTTCACGACGCCATCCTGAATGATCCTCACGGAATAGCCCTCGCCGCCAGGATGGGAATGGCCCTCATCACAGTACGTAGCATTGGACTGGAAGGACGACCAGGAGTGGTTGCAAGGATAAGCGATGCACTGCGTTCCGCGAACATCAACATGTTCGGAGTCCTCACAATAACATCCTCTGTTCTCGTTTTCGTGGACTGGAAAATCCGACGCAAAGCCGCCAGCCTGATCAGAAGTTCGTTGGAGAAGAACTGACTGACAAGTATGCTGTGATCATGATGGAATCTGGAAAAACACGCAGACTCGGACGAATATTCCGAGACGATGGCAAGACCGTCATCGTTCCGATGGACCATGGAGTATCGGTTGGTCCAATCCAAGGACTAGGCGATATGAGAAAAACCGTCAACCATGTGGAGAAAGGAGGAGCAGACGCAGTACTAGTACATGCAGGCCCAGCGAGGACCGTCGACACTACACAACTAGGGCTCATCGTCCACCTCTCAGGGGCCACACAGCTAACCAAGGAACCCAACTGGAAAATGCAGCTCTGCAGCGTCAAAGAAGCAGTCCGTCTGGGCGCGGACGCGGTATCCGTCCACATCAACGTTGGATCGGAGCACGAGCAGGACATGCTGGAAAACTTCTCACGAATACTGGACGAATGCGACGACTACTCCATGCCACTCATCGCAATGATGTATCCAAGAGGACCGAAAATCTCAGACGAACATTCCTACGAAGTCGTCAGCCACGCAGCTCGACTAGGATACGAGCTCGGAGCAGACATCGTGAAGACGAACTACACAGGTGACATTGAAAGCTTCAGAAACGTCGTCAACAGCGTAAGAGTACCCATAGTGGTCGCAGGCGGACCCAAGACAGACCATGTCAGCGAATGTCTTCGACTAGTCTACGAATCTATCCAAGCAGGAGCCGCTGGTGTATCCATCGGCAGGAACATCTTCCAACACCAAGATCCAAGTATCATGACCAGAGCCATCGCTGAGATCGTACACAACCAAGCCGACCCTGGCAACGTACTGTCCACTCCCGGTGAGAAAAGTGAAACAATTCTGGCTAGAACCTAGTCACGACCTATCCGAAGATCACCTTCGAAAGATAGCCAAAGAGGCCAAACCACACACCATAATCCTGCCCAAGATGGTCCCCGGACTCCCGGTGAAAGTCGCCAGCCCGGTCGAAGGAGCAGACATCTTAGTCACCTGCGATATAACAACCGCCCACGCCGCGAAAGAACGAGGAATTCCAGTAGCACTTCAGATCACAATCCAACACAGGAATGACCTAGAGAATGTTTCACGGTTCCTTGCGGCGGACCCCGATTATCTGCTCATTGAATGTCCCAACTGGAAAATTATCCCTGTGGAGAACCTGATCGCAGTAGCCAGAGGAAGATCTAAGATCCTTGCTAGAACTAGGAGCTTTCAGGAGAGCAGAACTGCCCTATCCATACTGGAGCAGGGAACGGATGGAATATCCCTCGCACCTGATGATCCCAGCGATATCATCAAGACCCGGGACCTGATCCTAGAGCAACCCGAAGCAGTTTCGCTCTCCTTGGCAAAAGTGACGAGTATCCGACCCATCGGGACCGGTGCCCGGGTCTGCGTCGACACATGCGAGATTCTACGCGATGGCGAGGGTCTTCTCACCGGCAGCTCTTCCCAAGGACTGTTCCTCGTCGAAGGCGAAGTCCATTCCAACCCGCACGTGAACCCTCGGCCCTTCAGGGTCAACGCGGGACCAGTCGCCTTGTACCTCCTGGCACCGAAAGGCAGGACGCAGTATCTTTCAGAACTGACCGCGGGACAATCTGTTCTACTCGTAGACAAGCAAGGGCGGACGAGGACAGTGGATGTCGCTCGCGTCAAGATAGAACGCAGGCCGCTGATGCTCATAGAAGCTTCCGTGGGATCCGACTCTGTGAAAACTATCGTTCAAAACGCGGAAACAGTCCGACTCGTTAACCGCGCCGGATCAAAGTCCATCTCAGATATCAGACCCGGCGACGAGGTACTTGTTCGATACGAGGAAGGTGGACGACACTTCGGGACACGGGTCCCAGACGAGATGATTATTGAAAAGTGAAACCCAGAATCTGCGTATCTCTATCCTCCAAGAACCCTAACGAACTATACCGGAAGGCACAGCGCGCGGAGGCTTTGTCGGCTGACTTAGTGGAAGTCAGACTGGACGAAATCAGCAACTATCAAGGAATATCGAAGGTTGCCAAGGCAGTTGAGATACCCGTAGTCGCTACGAACCGACGAGTCTCACAAGAAGGGTCTTTTGCGCATTCGGAGAGCGAACGATTGGGCCTGTTAATGGACGCAATCGAAGGAGGAGCCGCCTATGTAGACATTGAAAGCTCAACCAGCCATCTTGACCAAGTCATCGACACGTTCCGGAAGACCAGCGCCAAGATCATCCTATCACATCACGATCATTCTCGAACTCCAAAGTTATCAGAGCTGAAATCGACACTGGCCAAACTGCAGAAAAGCAAGTCAGACCTCTACAAGATTGTCACCACTGCTCGATCGTTAGAGGACAACCTAACAATCTTCAGTCTGCTAAAGACGAACCATGGAACCAACCCGCTAGTCTCCTTTGCGATGGGAAAACCCGGGGTCTGGTCAAGAATACTAGCACCATTCTACGGTGCAGAGTTCACCTACGCTTCACTGAAAAGAGGACTGGAAACTGCGCCCGGACAGCCTAGCATTTCCGAACTACGACGCATTTACGAGACGATCACTGCAGAGTAGGCGGTTAAACATAACGGGAGAAACAAGGGTGCATTCACTGTTCGGTTCACCGGTTGAGCACAGCCTCAGCCCGGTGATCTTCAACACTACCTTCCAGAAACTGTCGCTAAACCGCGCATACCTACCCTTCAACGTCAGCAAGAACCAGCTCAAGCATGCTGTAGAAGCGGCTCTCACGTTAGGGTTTGACGGCTTCAATGTTACAATGCCCCACAAGACAAGGATACTAGAGCTGGTCGACCGGCTCGATGATGTTGCTAAGAAGGGAGGCACAGTCAACACCGTTGCCAGAGTCGGGCAGAGGCTTGTCGGATACAGCACCGACGGGGAGGGAGCATTACGTGCGATCAAGTCATACGGATTCGAACCCGATGACAAGAACATACTTGTAATCGGAGCAGGGGGAGCTGCTAGAGCCGTTGTCCAGAGTCTCTCAGCCCGACACAATTCGATAAGAATTCTGAACCGTTCCTTGGACAGAGCGAAGAGAGTCGCCGAAGACCTCGACGGTCGAGGAAGAGTCTCCTATGGGACACTAACGAAGAAGAACCTGGAGACTTCGATCCCCGATACGAATCTCCTAGTCAACGCAACGCCGCTGCAAACCACGAAAATTCTCGCCGAGCTAGCGATTCAGCCTCAGAGTTTGAGAGACATTGACTGGGTCTTCGACCTGGCGTATGACGAATCATCTGACCCTCTCCCGACCAGGAGTGGCCGGATTAGTCCGCTGGAGATGCTCTTGCACCAGGCAGCCTTGTCCTTCGAAATTTGGCTAGGAAAGCCCGCTCCACTTGCTCTCATGCGCTCTTCATTGACAGACCATTTAGGGCGAGACTGGAAATGAGGGGCAACGGCCGGGCGGTCGCACATGGCGCCGTTACTATTCTCAACGCCTTCGCGACGGGGAAGGGGGCCGCTATGGGTGTTGATCTTTGGACACGGGCAAAAGTTACTTTGCAAGACGGAGGGGGCGCATCTTTCGGGATAGTATCTTCAGACCAACAGGCGTCCAGCCAGCTCGCCATTAGGGTGGTGGACAAGGTCCTCGAACTATACGGATACGGAGGAAAGCTGCACGGCGAAGTGGTAACCACCTCGAACATTCCAACTGCAGTGGGTCTAAAGAGCAGCAGCGCGGCGGCCAATGCGGTGGCCCTAGCAACTGCCTCGGCGCTTGACCGTGAACCCGATGATGACGTTCTGGTCGAAATCGGGGTCGAGGCATCGCTAGAGTGTGGCGTGAGCCTGACCGGGGCTTACGACGATTCCTTCGCGTCATGGCATGGAGGCGCTGTTCTGACTGATAATGATCGAAGGAAAGTGGAGAAAGTTCTCAAGGTTCCAGATGACATCAGAATAATCATATTGGTTCCTCCGAGACAGACACTGACAGGCAACTTGGACCGGCACAGGTTTGCGCCTATCAAGAGAATCTCACAGCTGGCGTATGACGCGGCCTGCAACGGCCATGTGTGGGACGCGCTCACCCTCAACGGCCTCGCATTCTCTGCTGTTCTAGGAGAAGATCCCCGCCCCGCACTCTCCGCAATCGAAGCAGGAGCACTAGGGGCAGGACTCTCGGGAAAAGGACCAGCAGTCGTGGCAGCGGTCGAGGAAAATCACGTGAAAATGGTCCGTCAAGCATTCGAGAAGTTCGAGGGGCGTATTATCGAAACCGAGCCGAACTACTCAAGAGCATGTGTCGAGACTTGATAGTGAGGATCAAAGGTCCGCAATCGTTCCGGGGCAGAGTAAGAGCTCCAGGTTCTAAGGCGTACACTCACAGGGCATTGCTGGCCTCTCTTCTCTCGCAAGGAGAGACTATCATCCAAGGAGCTTCTGAATGCGATGATGCCCACAGAACCCTCGAAGCCATTCAATTCCTAGGTGCAAGAGTCCAGATTCAAAATAGCCGGATCGTGTCTTACGGAACAGGAAGGCTCGCCTCAAATACTGCCCCTATAGACTGCGGCGAGTCAGGTGCAACTCTCAGACTTCTAACCGCCATCGCCGGAACGTCTCCGACGAGAACAACGCTCGTGGCTGGTCATAGACTTGCCAAGAGACCATTGGAGCCACTACTGAAGGCGATGGAAACGCTCGGTGCCTCGACGACGATAGCCGAGAACGGAGAAGGTTGTGAAGTAAAGGTTCACGGCCCTCTCAAGGGAGGAGAAACGTGGATACGGGGCGATGTCAGTTCACAGTTTATCTCTGGACTCCTCTTCGCAGCTCCACTTGCCGCGAGTGATGTCACTATCCACTTGAACGGTCGGTTAGAATCACGCCCTTACGTCGAGATGTCTCTCCAAGTTTTGAAGAGACACGGAATCTCGATCGCTGTAGGGGACAATGATTTTCACATTCCCGCGCCGCAGAAATACACTGCTGCCTTCCACGATGTTCCCGGAGACTTTTCTTCTTCCGCCTTCCTCATTGCCGGTGGGGGACTTGCTGGAGAAGAGATTACTGTTTCTGGTCTAAATCCGGGGTCAGGGGAGCCCGACGCAGTCTTCCTGAAAGTCGTGGACCAAATGGGTCTGGATGTCAGAAATGTGGGTCAGACCCTGGAGGTCCGAGGAAGCAAGCTTGAACCCTTCGAGTTCGATGCTATGAATAACCCCGACCTCGTCCCCCCGCTCGAGGTCCTGGGATGTTTCGCTAAAGGAATCTCTGAAATCCGTGGCGTGAGGAGGCTGCGTTACAAGGAAACCAATAGGCTGCAAACGATCCCGGCCGAACTCGGAAAGATGGGAGCTAAGATCAGGGTCAATGGCGACATTGTGAAGATCCGAGGAGGAGGATTGGTCGGTTGTGAACTCGACTCGAAACGTGATCACAGGGTGGCAATGTCTTGTGCCATCGCAAGCATTGGTGCAACGGGAGACTCGTCAATTCATAATGCAGAAGCTGTCTCAAAATCCTATCCAGAATTTTTCCAAGACCTCAGTACACTCGGGGTGGACCTTAATGTGGAGTAACTCCCTCGGCAAAGCCTTCTCCGTCACATGTTTCGGTGAAAGCCACGGTCCCGGAGTAGGAGCTACGATAGACGGCTGCCCAGCGGGCCTTTCGCTATCGATCGAGGATGTGCAGCAAGCATTGGACCTGAGAATCCCGCAGGAGATAGAAGTTGTTTCTAGCCGACGAGAGCCCGACGTCGTGGAAATATTTTCAGGCGTTTTCCAGAACTACACCACCGGTGCCCCGATCACGTTCAACATTAGAAACAGAGACACGAAATCTTCGGACTATGACCAGTTGAAGGATGTTGTTCGGCCCGGACACGCCGACTATCCAGCTAAGGTGAAGTACGGAGGTTTCAGCGACTATAGGGGAGGCGGACGGCTCTCAGGCCGAATGACAGCGGTCTTCGTCGCGGCGGGAGCCATTGCGAGGAAGTTGCTCTCCCAGTCCAGGGTGGAGGTCCTTGCGTACACTCGGGAAATCGGTGGCGTCAGACTTGAGAATTCGCCTAGTCCGGATGATGCTAGGAACCTGACCTATCAGAATTCCATGAGGTGTCCGGACGCTGTCGCTGCGGAGAAGATGCGAGATGTTGTGTTGAGCGCGAAAGCAGACGGAGACAGTGTTGGAGGCGTGGTCGAGTGTACCACGCTAAACCTGCCGGTCGGCGTTGGTGAGCCGCTCTTCGACGCTCTCGATTCCGAGTTGGCGAAGATATTGTTCGGAATCCCCGCCGTCAAAGGCGTAGAGTTCGGAGCTGGCTTCCAATCCTCAAGACTGAGAGGATCCGAGAACAATGACCAGTATGAAATCAAAGAGGGTAAGATCATGACTCTAACCAACAATTCTGGAGGGGTTCTCGGGGGAATGTCGACTGGCATGCCCCTTCTCCTACGAGTTGCTTTCAAGCCGGCCTCGTCGATCGCGAAAGCGCAGAAGACGGTTGATGTGTCGCGAATGGAGGAAGCAAGCCTCTCGGTCAAGGGCAGACATGACCCTTGTGTGGTCCCGAAGGCGGTCCCGGTGGTCCAAGCGATGGTGGCGATAGGGCTCGTTGATCTGATGATCCGCGGCGGGGTCATTCCAAGAGTCTTGAAGAGCTAGCACTATTGGACGAGATTCCGAGGATTAGAGAAAGGATTGACGAGATAGACCAGCAACTGGTCTTACTACTCAAGGACAGATACGAGAACGCTCGACTACTAGGACGAATAAAGCGAGCAAGAGGCATCGCGTCCCGCGACCCAGAACGGGAAAGGATCATCCTCCGAAAAGTGCAAGATACCGCATCCAAACTAGAACTGGAGCCAAGGCTTACACTTCCAATATTCAAAGCGATATTCAATTTCAGTGTGCAAGCTCAACAGTTTCCAGTCCATAATCACGCAAACGGGCTTGAGGGGAAGAACATCCTGATCGTGGGAGGAACCGGCGGCATGGGCCGTCTCTTTGCGAATTTTGCAAGTGTTCACGGGGCATCAGTGAAAATTGTCGGCCGAACCATTTATCGAACCCAGGAGACGGCGAGAGAGATGGAGGTAGAAGCTGGTTCAATCTCAGATGCAGACGCATCCGATATTGTCGTCGTAGCAGTTCCAATGGGATCCGTAGTAGAAAGTTCGATCGAGATTGCGCAATCCATGCGGGACTCAGCATTGCTCACAGACTTGTCCTCTGTCAAAACCGGAATCACCAACCGAATCTCATCCAAAGTTCCGGAAGGTGTAGAGTACGTGAGTATTCATCCACTATTCGGACCAGGCATCGACCACGTAGAGGGGCAGAACATAGTCGCAGTACCCTTCAAGACTGGCCCGCAATGGAGAACTTTCTCTCGAGCTCTTCGAAAGGCCGGCGCAAGAGTCCACATGATGTCAAGCGAACATCATGACAGAGTGATGGGCTATGTTCAAGCTCTGCACCATTTTGCGCTTCTTTCTCTAGGGGTGGCTCTGAGGAAGTGGGATGGCGAGCTCAAGACAAGCTCAATCGTCGGAACTCTTGATAGGATTGATGGTCTCTTACGTAACTGGGACACGTTTGTCGGGATTCAGAGGTTGAACCCTTCGGCTGCTGCGGTTCGTCGGGAATTCATCAAAACATCTCGCGAACTGGTCGGAATGCAGCCAGCAGACGTCTCTAAGATGGAAAGGATTCTGCGGTCTAATGTACAGAAATGGTCACGCAAGCTATAAATGCGACTTACATGATAGAAAGCGCGGCGAGTCCCATGGGGTATAGCCTTTGGACAGCAGCTCTCGACGACACGGTCGTCAAAACTGAACTATTTTCCAATCGCGACTAGCAAGCCGCCTATCGAACTCTTCTCCTCTATCCTGCGCAAGTCAGAGACAGCCTTCATACTGGAATCAGTTGAAGGACCACGTCGACTAGCCAGGTACACTTTCCTCGGATTTGACCCGCAAAAGACCGTTCGGATAAGCAAAAGACACGTTGAACTGCTGGATAGGCGAAACTCGGAACGCCGCATCGAAACCTGCAACGCCCCACTCTCATATTTGGAGAAGCTGAATGCTCCTGCCAAGGACGGGAACAGAAGCGAGAGATATTCCGGGGGCCTCGTTGGATACGTATCTTACGACCTAGTCCGGTCTCTTGAAGAGATTCCGAGCGTTGGCCCGAAACGCGCCGGATTCCCAGACGCTGAGTTCGGATTATTCGAAGATGGCATTGTCTTCGACCACGTCAAGGGTGGATCTTACTATTTCTGCCGGGGCGAAAACAGAATCGATCGAGTGAGGAGCTTACTCAAAGAGTCTGGAGGTGAGGCCCGGCTTGTTTTTGGCGAGCCCAAGTCGAACCTAAGCCAGGAAGAGTTTTGCGCGCGCGTTGGACGAGCTAAGGAGTACATTCAGTCTGGCGACATTTTCCAGGTAGTTCTCTCTAGGAGATACAAGATTCCCTTCAAAGGTTCCCTACTCCGGTTCTACCGGGCGCTGAGAAAGATCAACCCTTCTCCATACATGTACTACCTCAAGTTCGGAGACAGAGAGGTAGTCGGATCCAGTCCTGAAATGCTCGTCAGGAAGACTCGAAGTACTGTCGAGACCTTTCCTATAGCCGGAACACGGCCTTTCACGGGCGACACAGCAAGGAATAGAGCACTCGCAGCCGAATTGTTGCAAGATGAGAAGGAGAAAGCGGAGCATGTCATGCTGGTGGACCTTGCAAGGAACGACCTTGGTAGAGTCTGCGAGTACGGGACGGTCCAAGTTCCCGAGTTCATGAAGATTCAGAGCTATAGCCACGTCCAACACATCGTTTCGAGAGTCATCGGACGCCTACGACGAGACTCAACGAGCACGGATCTGTTCAAGGCAGTATTTCCCGCCGGGACTGTGACAGGGGCGCCGAAGGTGAGGGCAATGCAGATCATAGAAGAGCTTGAAGTTGGTGCCCGTGGACCCTATGCGGGAGCCGTTGGCTACTTCTCGTCCAACGGAAACGCGGATTTCGCGATAACTATCAGGACACTCTTCGCGCAACACGGTTACTGCTACCTACAGTCCGGCGCGGGAATAGTGGCGGACTCTGTTCCTGACCGGGAATGGATCGAGTCTGAGAGAAAGACCGCGGCACTCTTCACGGCGATGGATCAGGCACATGGGGACCGGCTGTGAAAGTCCTCATCCTCGACAACTATGACAGCTTCGTCTACAACCTGGCCCAGTACGTCGGCGAGATCGCGGACGAAGTAGTTGAGAAACGGAATGATGAAATCCTCCGAAAGGTCAGCAGCGAAACTCCGACGCTTGGAGTATGCCTCGGCCACCAAGGGATTGTTCACTCTTTCGGAGGAAGGATAGTCAAGGCGAAAAGGCTTCGCCATGGCAAAACCAGCCCGATAAAACATGATGGGAAAGGGATTTTCCGGGGACTGCGGAACCCATTCGAAGCTACGAGATACCATTCTCTCGTCGCCGATCGCAGAACCTTTCCGGACAGCCTCGAAGTGTCAGCGCAATCTGAAGACGACCGAGAGATAATGGGGGTACGACATCGAGTATTCCCTATTGAAGGGGTCCAGTTCCACCCAGAATCCATCCTCACAGTGCACGGGCATCGAATCATAGAGAATTTCTTGGAGCATTGAGAAAAAATGATCAGAGAGTATATTCCGGTTCTTCTCGAAAACCACGACCTAACGCGCGAACAGGCGGAGGCTGCAATGATGGACATCATGACTGGACAAGCTACGCCCTCGCAAATCTCCGCATTCCTGATTGGGTTGAAGAAGAAGGGTGAGACGGTTGACGAAATTACTGCTATAGCCCGAGTGATGAGGTCTTTCAGTAGAACGGTAAGCCCGAAGGTTGACGGCTACTTGCTAGATACGTGTGGTACCGGCGGAGACAGGACCAAGACCTTCAATGTTAGCACGACCGCGGCCTTCGTAATAGCTGCAGCCGGAGTCAGAGTTGCAAAACATGGCAACCGCTCTTTCACCAGTCGTTGCGGTAGTGCAGACCTTCTAGAACAGCTCGGCGTTAAACTGGAAGTCGAACCTGCGCTGGTTGAGAAAGCGATTGAGGAAATCGGAATCGGGTTCATGTTCGCACCCAATTTCCATCCCGCCATGAAGAACGTAGCCTCGATAAGACGAGAAATAGGAGTACGGACAGTGTTCAACATTCTAGGCCCGCTAACCAACCCAGCGGGGGCAAATGCTCAGCTCATTGGTGTCTACGACAGTGAACTACTGGAACCGATGTGTGACGCCGCCTACAACCTCGGAGCAAAGTCGGTCATGACAGTTTACGGCCTTGATGGGGTCGACGAGATTTCTCTAACAGGAAAGACCGCTATCGTCAGGCACCAGAACGGGAGAACAGTGCGGGAGGAAATTTCGCCCGAAGACCTCGGCTTAAACAAGACTACTCCAGAAATGTTGGCAGGCGGAGACCCCGAGCAGAACGCTCGCCTCGCCGCCAAGATTCTTTCCGGCCATTTGAAAGAGGATGATCCCCGCGTCCAAATAGTTGTGGCAAACGCGGCAGCCGGGTTGGTTCTGTGCGAAGAGGCACGTGACATGAGGTCAGGCGTCGAACTGGCCCTCAAAGCGGTGCAAGACGGAAAAGGATTCAGAATATTGCGTCAGCTAATCGAGCTGTCCGGTGGGAATCCCACTCGACTAGAAAGCATGGCATGAACGTCGATGGTCGACTATGTTGCCGATCTGGCCGCAAAGGCGGAGGCGAGGGTCGGACGCGGCTATTACGACAACGTCCAGACAGGAAAACGTTTCAGCAAAGGACTAGAAGAAACGATCCAGAAACTAGAAAGCACTCCGGTCATCACAGAAATAAAATTCGCTTCTCCATCAGCCGGGAAGATAAGGGAAATTGAAGACCCGCTCCAGATTGCGATGAAGATGTTGAAGGGCGGAGCTTGCGCGATTTCCGTCGTTACGGACCCTGACGACTTTCAGGGAAATTTGGAGACGCTGGCAAACTTGAGCCGGGTAGTGGATGCTCCACTGATAATGAAAGACATCATTGTGTCCCCTGTACAAGTCCAGGCCGCTGCCAGAGCCGGGGCGACAGCAGTCGTGTTGATCAGTGAATTGTTCAGTAGACGATTAACTGACGAACCACTTGACAGACTGATACGAGAAGCTGGTCGGCTCGGAGTTGAGGTTCTTCTGGAGGCAAATAGCCCGCCTGAATTTCGAAAACTACCCGAACATCGGCCGGACCTTTACGGAATCAACAACCGAAACCTGTCTACTTTCAACCTGGATCTGTCAACTACGGAACGAGTACTGGCCATGAATAGTCACCTTGATCGCCCGGTCGTGTCCGAGAGCGGTATAGATCACCCGAGAGACATTGTGCGGTTGAAAAAAGCCGGGGCGAATGCGTTCCTCGTTGGAACTTCGATCATGAAAGCCTTAGACGTCGAGTCGAAAGTGCGGGAGTTGGTTAACGCTTGACGAGCTTGGCGAAGTTGGCCTCAGCATACCCGCCTGGCAGGTTTGGAAGGTATGGCGGACAGTATGTCCCTGAAACCCTGATGGAGCCACTGAAAACACTAGCAGATGCCTATCGTAGTTTTTCTCGAGATCCCTCATTCAAGAAAGAGTTGGCGAACTGGCTAGAGCAGTACGCAGGAAGACCGACCCCTCTGTATTTCGCGGGTCAGCTGACCCGTCATACTCATGGAGCCAAGATCTACCTCAAGAGAGAAGATCTCTTGCATGGTGGCGCTCACAAGATCAACAATACTCTCGGGCAGGCTCTACTCGCAAAGAAAATGGGCAAGCGCAGGATCATAGCCGAGACGGGAGCCGGACAGCATGGAGTCGCCACTGCGATGGCCTGCGCGGCTCTCGGCTTGAAAGCGGAAATCTACATGGGTAGCGAGGACATTGAGCGACAGAAACTCAACGTATTCAAGATGAAGATGCTCGGCGCGAAGGTGCACCCCGTTGAGTCAGGTTCCAAGACACTCAAGGACGCCATCAACGAAGCGTTGAGGGACTGGGTCACCAACGTCGAGGACACCTACTACCTCCTCGGGTCCGTAGTAGGCCCACACCCATACCCAACGATGGTTCGCGACTTCCAGAGCGTTATTGGTAAAGAGGCACGGCGACAGATCCTGAGGCAAGAAGGCAAGCTCCCAAATGCTGTGGTTGCCTGCGTCGGCGGAGGAAGCAACTCGATCGGCATATTCCACTCCTTCCTAAATGACCCAGAAGTGAACCTGCACGGAGTCGAAGCCGGTGGACACGACATGTCCCCAGGGAAACACGCCGCACCTCTCGTCGCAGGCAGGGAAGGAGTCTTGCATGGAATGATGACCTACGTGTTGCAGAATGCGGAGGGTCAGATAGAAACCACTCAGAGCATCTCGGCCGGGCTTGACTATCCCGCCGTGGGTCCAGAGCACTCCTACCTGATGGGCATTGGACGGACAAAATACGTTACACAAACAGACTCGGAGGCACTGAACGCTTTCAAGCAGCTCTCACAACTGGAAGGAATAATGCCGGCGCTGGAGCCTGCTCACGCACTCAGCTACGCGACACAGCTGGCCAAGAAGATCGGAACTGAAGACTCGATCATCGTAAACCTCTCAGGACGAGGAGACAAGGACGTGGACACGATTGCAAGACAACTCCCTCACTGACAACCCGATTGAACAGAAATTCCGGGACCTGGGTAAGCGTTCCGAAGGAGTATTAGTTGCCTATCTGATGGGTCATGATCCGGACCCGAAATCGTTCTTAGCAAACGCCATATCGCTCATTGAAGGCGGAGCTGACATTCTCGAGGTAGGCATTCCATTCTCTGACCCTGTGGCAGACGGTCCAATCATCCAAGCTGCGGGCATGCGAGCCCTCTCCGCCAGGGCTACACCTCGCCAGATTCTCGATACAATCGGGGAACTCTCAACACAGTTTACGTTACCGATAGTGACCTTGACCTACTACAATCCTATACTCGCAATGGGCATCGAGCGTTTCATGCGAACTGCGAGTGACAGCGGGGTCAACGGAATGGTTGTTCCAGACCTACCGATGGAGGAAGCTGACGCATTCCGCGATATGGCACTCAAACACAACCTTGACAGCATCTACCTTGCTGCACCGAACACATCTACAGAGAGGTTGCAGAACATCGTTAACAAGTCGAAAGGGTTCCTCTATCTCGTCTCTCTCTATGGGGTCACAGGCCCACGTGACATTCTCAGCACACAATCACTGGACACCGTCAAGAAAGTCAAATTGCTGGCAAGAGGAAAGATCCCAATTTCAGCCGGGTTCGGGATCAGTCGGCCAGAGCACGTATCATCATTATTACGCGCGGGGGCAGATGGAGTCATTGTCGGTAGCGCTCTAGTAAGAGTAGTTGCCGAACATTTGGACAACCCGAGAGAGGCGCAGGATCATTTGAAAATTCATCTCACCAGATCTGAAGTTCTCTTCACTCCAGGTCTGAAGGTTGGCGTATCTCAAATGATGAGATGGATGAGCATGCTGTCTTTTGGTGGAACTCTTCCACGTGATCTCCGCCTGCTATTCTTTTCGCTCTTCCTGTGGACCTTCGGTCTAGGCGTCTACAACTATGTCTGGTCTCTCTATCTTACCCAGCTTAACGCAAACCCGGAACAGGTCGGGCTCGTCTCCTCCATCGGCTATGTCGCCGCCGCCATATCGATGATTCCTGGCGGAATCCTCGCCAACAAGTACGACAATAGGACCCTGCTCATAGTAGGCTGGGCGATGAGCATCCCTGTCCCTATCCTGTTCTATTTTTCACGAACCTGGTCCGACGTCATTCCAGGACTGATTCTGTTCCAATTATCGGCGTTCAATCTACCGGCGATGAACTCCTTCATTGGCCAACTAGGGGATCAGAGACGCATGTCATCAGCATTCGGAGCAGTCTACTCCGCGTTTCCGCTTGGCCTTATCCTCTCTCCAGCTGTCGGAAGCTTGCTCCTCACTTGGTTTAGTATCCGTGATTTGTTTTGGATTACCTTGGTTCTCTGGACAGTTTCCACAGTCATCCTGTTTCCGATCAAACGTCAGCCGCCAAGGGAAGTAGATTCGAAGGCTCCTTTGTTCGAGCTTCCCAGATCGCCTCAAGAACTTACGATTCTAGTATTCCTTTTCGGAGTACCCGCAGCCATCAGTATCACCTCACCGTCTTTCCTTCCCCTATTCCTTCAAGATGAGCTGCATCTCACAGCCGCCCAGATCCAGCTACTAGGGGCGGCTCAGTCTCTTGGCGCCGCGATCTCTGCAATTCTTCTAGGACGGTGGGCCGCTACCCGCAACCCTGGATCAACGATCGCGAAGGAACTCTTGCTCGTCGCAGGAGGAGCTCTTGGAATAGTTCTTGCTGGCTCTCCTCTCCTGGTTGTGCCCATGGTGTTCCTGCTCGGCGGGGCGAGGGCTCCGAGCTACGTCTCCTACTCTCTGCTCTCGAACATGAGAGAGGGAAAGTCTAGAGCCGGCCAGTTCGGATTCTACTTGACCTTCGAACAGCTAGGCTTCGTAGTAGGCTCACTCATCGGCGGCTTCCTCTACGCCAGCAGCCACACAAGCGTCCTCATTACTACATCCTTTCTGTTCGTTCTTCTTGCAGTACTTGCAGGACTCGGTATTCGAAAAGCGTCAGACGGTAATCAAGCGAACAGGTGAGCGAGGTTGAGAATCGATCTGCTTCTTCTCAGGTTCTGAGAGAAGACTATGGCGTAGGCGGGGCTGGTCCCGGTCCCAAGCCGGGTGATGGTGTCGGTCCGGATGTCATTGGGAGAGGCGTTTTCGATGCGCGTCTCTTTGCCAGGTAGAGAACTACGCCCGCAACAATGGCGATCGCGACAACCGCTTCGATGGCCAGCCCGACCGGTGATACCAGGAATGCTAGGAAGCTGTTCGGTAGGGGCTGGACTTGAAATTCTACAGCTGAAAGCGATGACGCATCCTGAAGGTTCCTCCAGGTCGCCGAGTTGGATGTCGTACTGCTAGGCTGCGGCGTGCCAGGTGGGACGACGATTTTTACTTGATTGCTACTATCCGAACCGCCGATCAGTGTGAAGTTCACTCCAGGCGCTGGCGTCATACCCATGGTCTGGAAGAAGCCAGGAATCGTAAAGTTCGTGTTGCTCCCAACCGTCGGAGGTTTGAGAATGAGTCCCGTGATGCTGCTCGACGAGGTTCCTGCGCTCAGGTCAAGGTCGCTTGTCGTTGACATCTGGCTGATGGTGATTGAGGTCGCGTTGAGGAAGACTAGCGAGGCAGGGGCTGTTCCGGCGGGAAACGCGGCGAGTAATGGCTGGAGGTATTGTGTCTTCAGTTTGTTGACTTGAGCGTCCAAGTCGCTGACGTAGGTTGTGGTGGATTGAAGAGTCAAGAGGTACGTCGAACCGTCATAGGTCAGGTTGACCGTCTCACCAGTCTGAAGGTTTAGGGCCGACCGGAATATCGAGTCCAAGCCAGTCCCTCCGAAGGGCGCTAGAATGTTGTCGAGCACCGTGACAAAGTCTGTCCCGGGCTGAGATGGTACTGCAACGAATCCAATCGACACAGTTGCTTGGGTTGAATCTATGGAAGTTAGGTTGCCGTTGAAGGCCGTAACTGTGACGTAGTGTTTCGTTGCATTCTGGATTTGGTTGGCGATCTTGTCTGTCCATGCCGTGTTTCCGAATGTTGAGGTCCAATTCTTCTGGAAGATCGTCTGATTAGCAAGGAATGTTCCGCCGAAAAATGATTGGGAGAAGTAGAGCTGAGCGGTGGCGTTAGCTTTCACCTGCGTGGGGCTAGTCGAGAACGTGACCGTGATAGTGCTCGTTGGAACATTTGTTGTGATCGTTAGCGAACCAGAACCTGTGAGTCCGTTCTGAGTGTCACTGAGACTGATCGACTTGAAGATGCCTACCGATGGCGGAGGCAGTTGATACTGGATTGTAGTGGTCTGAACTACCGCGCTTGACTGTTTGGTGAAGTTGGACGAGGAATGAATCGCATAGCCGGGAGTGAATAGGCTGCTGACATTCTGAGTAAGCGTACCCAAGGATGATGTTGTGGTCCAGGAAACCCCGACGCTCTTATCAGGATTGACTGTCAAAGCTAGCGCATCGTGGTTTACGGGGAGGGAAACGGCACCATGTCCAGATGGGCTGAGTGAGGAGAATAGGGCCAAGAGCATTAGGCCCGAAGCGAGAAACCGGGCCGTATCGCGTCGTGAGAGATTCAATGTCGTAACGTAGCGAGGGCGAGAAGTTTCAACTGTTAAGGGTTATGCAACCCTTCGCCCTCTTTCCGGATGAAGCCTGCGAGCATGGCCCCCGGAATTGGTTGTGCTAGTCGGCCAGTTTCAGGTCTTAGCTGTAAGCGAGTTGACCATAGCGTCGGCCTCGGCAGGGCCGTCATGCCTCACACCGTTCACGTAGAAAGTTGGGGTCCCGTTGACGCCACTCCGAACTCCTCCCATGAAATCATCCTTGATTCTCTTCTGGTAGACGTGCTGTGATATTTCGCGCTCAAACTTCTGAGTGTTGAGTCCCAGTTTCTTCGCATATCCCAGTGCCACGCTGGGATCTCCAAGGGTTCGTTGTTGTTCGTAGAGAAAGTCGTGCATTTCCCAGAATTTTCCTTGAGTAGCTGCAGCTTCAGCGGTCTCGGCGGCGTCCATGGCAAACTCGTGAACGTTGGTCAAGGGAAAGTTGCGGAATACAAAGCGAAGCCTCGCTCCCAGCTCCTTCTGAACCTTCTTCACTTCAGGATATGCCGCGCCACAGAATGGGCATTGATAGTCCCCGTATTCTACTAAGGTGAGGAGGGCTTTCGGGTCTCCCTGAATATGGTCCCGACTCGGATCGACTGGAACCACTAGCTTCGGAGGTTCGTAGCTTTCGCTCTCTTTGCCTGTTGGCTCCAGCAGGGTTTTGCTTGGTCTTCGGCTATGCCTAGTCGCTGTTGTGGTCGCCATGTTTCGATACCCTCATTCACGTTTGAGGTTTGTTGAGTTGTTCGAGAGCAGAGAGAATGCCCTCGGCTCCGGGGTTGACACCATCGGGGGAGAGGTGGCTCCACCGGACGATGCCTTTGTCGTCCAGTACGAAGAGTGCTCGTGCGGATTCACCAATTTTCTCTTTGTATGCTCCGAACTTTCTCGAAATGTTTCCCTTTGGCTCGAAGTCCGAGAGAACAGGGAAGTTGAGTTTGCGATCTTTCGCGAACGCGAGATGGGACCATATATTGTCAACCGAAATGGCGAGAAGTTCCGCGTTGAACTTCTTGAATTCCGGCATGACCATCGCGTACAAGGACAGCTGGTCCGTACACACTGGACTCCAATCCGCAGGATAGAAAGCAAGAATCACTGGCTGGCCACGGAAGTCACTGAGAGATACCTTCTGGTCTGGCGTACTATTGAGCGAGAAATTCGGCGCCTTCCTCCCCGAGTTGAGAATGGAAGAACTCTTTCTCACATTCTTTGTTCTTGTTCGGTTAATCCTCTTTCTTCGGTTTCTCTGCAAGGTGACCGCCTTCAGAAGAGACACATCCTAATCGGAAAAACGTCTAACATTAGTCCTGCTAAACCTCTGATTGAAGTATTTAGACATGGCCCGATTTCCCCTGCCGCTTAAGTCACTAGTTCAATCGGCACATCCGGGACGCTTGGCAGATAGTCGATGTCTACCAGCTCATAGACTGTATCTAGCTCAATGAGTTCTGCGTTACTTAGCTGGTGCTTGGTCGAGCCCA
>WNEY01000801.1_pt1 | contig 20855 bp, 16 predicted proteins | sample 5400531 | NCBI WGS metagenome assembly WNEY01 (sample SAMN13153338, study PRJNA577476) | soil metagenome | isolation source: 200 cm saprolite under Douglas fir tree site 1 | place: USA:California | collected 2015-04-18
CGCGCGTTGAAGAGCCGGCGGCAATGAAACATTTCTCCATGATCCGCGATTTTCATCTCGCGGATCTGCTCACGCTCGCCAACGGCGGCAGCGGCACCGCCGCCTTGTTCCTGGCCATGGACCACGTACGCGAGGCCGGAGCGGGCAAGCTCTACGCCGCAGGGGCCCTGGTCGCCGCCGCCCTGGTCTTCGACGTGATGGACGGGCGCGTGGCCCGGTGGCGCCACCGCGCCTCGCCGCTGGGCCGCGAGCTGGACTCGCTCGCGGACGTGATCAGCTTCGGCGTCGCTCCCGCCGGCCTCGCCTTCGCCGCCGGCATGACGGGGCTCTGGGACGCTCTCGGCCTGATCTACTTCGTGGCCTGCGGGATCAGCCGGCTCGCGCGCTACAACGTCACCGCGGAAGCCATGTCCGCGGAGACGGGCAAGGTCACGTACTTCGAAGGGACTCCGATACCCACCAGCGTCCTCCTCGTCGCGCTCCTCATGGCCCTCGCGCGCGCCGGGCGCATCGGCGATGCGATGCTCGGAGGCGTGTGGAGCATCGCATCCTTCGACCTGCACCCGCTCGCCCTGCTCTTCGTCCTGTCCGGCTCCTTGATGATCTCCAAGACGCTGCATATCCCCAAGCCCTAGTAACATTGAGCTCGGAGGCCGTTCGCCCATGGGTTTGAAGGAGTACTACCGCAAGCGCGACTTCGGGATCACTCCCGAGCCACGGGGCAAGGAGAAAAAGAAGGAAGGCCGCTCGTTCGTCATCCAGAAGCATGCGGCCACGCGCCTCCACTACGACTTCCGTCTCGAGATGGAGGGCGTGCTCAAGAGCTGGGCGGTGCCGAAGGGCCCGAGCCTCGACCCGAAGGACAAGCGCCTGGCCATGATGACCGAGGACCACCCGGTCGAGTACGGCGGCTTCGAGGGGATCATCCCCGCGGGCCAATATGGCGGCGGCACCGTCCTGCTGTGGGACCGCGGGACGTGGGAGCCCATCGAAGATCCCCACGCGGGATTGCGCAAAGGCAACCTGAAGTTCCGGCTGAACGGCGAGAAGCTGCACGGTGGCTTCGCGCTCGTGAAGATCAAGGGGCGCGACGCCCGCGACTCCGAGAAGACGTGGCTCCTCATCAAGGAGCGCGACGAGTTCGTGCGTCCGGGATACGACATCACCGAAGCGCGGCCGGAGAGCGTCACCACCGGCCGCACGCTGGAACAGATCGCCGCCGACCGGGACCGCATCTGGGACTCGGGCGTGGGGGAGGTGACGGTCGCGAAGGGGAAGAAGGCGGCCGCGCGCGCGCGGCCAAAGCCGGCGGCCGTCGACCCGTCGAAATTGCCGGGGGCCCGCAAGGCTCCGTTGCCCACCTCGTTCCAAGCGCAGCTCGCGACCGCGGTCACCGACCCGCCCCGCGGCGACGAGTGGCTGCACGAGATGAAGTTCGACGGCTACCGCATCTTGAGCCGCCTCGAGAAGGGCCGGGTCAGGCTCGTGAGCCGCAACGGCAAGGACTGGACCGATCGCTTCCCCACGCTGAGGGACGCGATCGCGGGCCTCGGCGCCGAGCGCGCGGTGATCGACGGCGAGGTGGCGGTCCTGCTCCCGGGCGGAAACACGAGCTTCCAGGCCCTCCAGAATTTCATGAGCGGGGCGGCCGGCGGGCAGCTCGTCTACTACGTGTTCGACCTCCTCTACCTCGACGGCTACGACCTCTCCGGCGTCGCCCTCGAGAAACGCAAGGAAGCGCTGAAGCGGCTCGTCACCGGCGTGAGCGGGGGCAAGATCCGGTACAGCGACCACGTCGTCGGCCAGGGCGAGAAGGTGTTCGAGAACGCGTGCCGCATGGGCATGGAAGGGATCGTCTCGAAGCGGCGCGACATGCCCTACACACCGGGGCGGACGCGCGGCTGGCTGAAGGTCAAGTGCCACCTCGAGCAGGAGGTCGTGATCGGCGGCTTCACCGATCCCGAGGGCACCCGGGTGGGGCTGGGCGCTCTCCTCGTCGGCGTCTACGACGGCAAGGGCCGTCTCGTCTACGCGGGCAAGGTCGGGACCGGGTTCACGGAGAAGATGCTCCAGGACCTGCGGCGACAGCTGGAGGCGCGGGAGCAGAAGACTTCACCCTTTACGGCGGGGACCGGGCGGCCACGCCACGCGCACTGGGTGAAGCCGGAGCTGGTGGCGGAGGTGGCGTTCACCGAATGGACGAGCGAGGGCCACCTGCGCCACCCGACGTTCCGGGGCCTGCGCGAGGACAAGCCGGCGGCACAGGTCGTCCGCGAGAACCCGGAGCCGACGGCGCAGGCGGAGGCAGAGGCGGAAGCCCAGGATGAGGCGGCCACCCCGCGTCGTCCGCCGCGCGGGCCCGACAAGAAATCCGGCGCCGCCAAGGCCACCGTCGCCCGGCGGCAGGCGAGCAAGGCCGGAGCCAGGACCGCCAAGGCCGAGGTGCTCGTGGCCGGCGTGCACATCACCAACCCCGACCGCGTCATCTACCCCGGCCAGGGCCTCACCAAGCGCGACATCGCCCTCTATTACGAGTCGATCGCCGACCAGATCATTCCCCACCTCAAAGGCCGTCCCACGACGCTGGTGCGCTGCCCGGAAGGGATGGGCAAGCCGTGCTTCTACCAGAAGCACATCGGCTACTGGGCGCCGGACACCTTGCGCCGCGTGCGCATCCAGGAAAAGAAGAAGGTGGGCCAGTACCTCGTGGTGGATGATCTGCCCGGCCTCATCGGCCTCGCCCAGATGGGGATCCTGGAGATCCACACGTGGAATTCCACCGTGGAGCACCTCGAGCAGCCCGACCGCCTGGTCTTCGACCTGGACCCCGACGCGGCCGTAGGCTGGCCGGCGGTCGTCCAGACGGCCGAGCGCATCCGCGAGCTGCTCGACGGCCTGGGCCTCGCCGCTTACGTGAAGACGACCGGCGGCAAGGGTCTGCACGTCGTCACGCCCCTGCGCCCCGAAGCCGGCTGGGACGAGTGCGCGGAGTTCTCGCGGGTCGTCGCCGAGGCCATCGTCCGCCCGCACCCCGACGAGTACCTGACCGAGGCGTCGAAGGCCGCGCGCAAGGGCAAGATCTTCATCGACTGGCTGCGCAACGTCCGCGGCGCCACCTCGATCGCGGCCTACTCGACCCGGGCGCGCCCGGGCGCCCCCGTCTCCGTCCCCGTGACCTGGGAGGAGGTGCCGCGCACGCGGCCGGACGGGTACACGGTGCAGACGCTGCCCGGCCGATTGGCCTCGCTCAAGAAGGACCCGTGGGAGGGGTACGAAAAGGCGGGGCGAGCTCTCACGACTGCGCTCCGGGCCAGGCTCTAAAACGCAGAGATCGCAGAGGCACGCCAGAGGCACCGCTCGATGATACGGATGAGCCGAGGCAATTCAGACGTCGTCGCCTAATCGCCGATGACGTGGACGACCACCTCGCGGCGGTGGCGCCCATCCCGGTGCTCCCAGACGTAAACGCCCTGCCACGTGCCGAGGACGAGCTCGCCGTCTCGCACCGGCACCTGCTCGGAGGTGCGGGTGAGGGCGGCCTTCACGTGGGAGGACATGTCGTCGTCGCCCTCGGCCACGTGGGTGAACAGCGGGTCGCCGTCGGGGACGAGGCGGCTCAGGAACGCCTCGAGGTCGCGCGGCACCGCGGGATCGGCGTTCTCCTGGATGAGCAGGCTGGCCGAGGTGTGCCGGATGAAGATCGTGCACAGGCCGTCGCGGATCCCCGAGCCACGGACGACGCCCCGCACGCCGCCGGTGATCTCGGTCAGGCCCCGCCGGGTGGACACGCTCAGCGTCTCGCGGCGCTGCTTCATTTGATCCGCGGCCCTCGTGGCATTAGTCTAGGCGTTTCGGCGGGCCGGGATGGAGCCGGAGACGATGATGCGGAAGGCTAGTCGCGTGGTCTTGATCGTGGCGCTGGCCGGCGTTGCCGGCTGCGGGGGAAGCTCGCCGACCGTGCCGCCCGTGACGACGCCCACCGCCGCGCCGACACCCACCCCGACCCCGAGCACCACCCCGACGCCATCGGCGACGTCGTGCCGCTACGGCATGGGCACGGTCGACACGTCGTGCGTGCGCAACAGCCCGACCTTCCTCGGCGACGTGGACGGCGCCATCAACCTGCTCGGCCAGCAGCACCCGGAGCTGTTCAACTTCAACGACACGGCCGGCGAGGGCGCGTGGCGCGTCCTCGACGCCGACCGCTACTACTCGGGTGTGATCGCCAACCTGCAGGCCAAGGACTACTGCGCGGGGTTCGACCTCCAGAACCTCCAGGTCAAGAACAGCAACGCATTCAGCGAGGACTACGACATCCTGCTCTCCTCCCACTTCATCCGGCGCGGCGCCGCGTCCTATCGCCAGACCTGCTCCCCCGCCAGCTTCCCGCTCGATCCCAAAGACCTCATCGACAGCGTGCGGGTGGCCTTCTTCGGCTTCAAGTGCCCCGATGACGTCGCCGTTCCCAACAACGGCGGGAACCGCCTGCCCGTGGGCTGCACCGGCAACGTGACCGCGACGCCAAAGAACAAGCAGAACCAGGACGTGGACCCGCGGATCCACGGTAGCCAGATCACGTGGACCTTCGAGCTGGAGAGCGGCAAGCCGGCGGAGCTCATCAACTACCCCGACCAGCCCTTCAACAAGAGCGTGGTCGGCCTCGCCCTCGGCAACTTCACGCTGTGCGCCATCGTGAAGGAAGTGCAAGGCTGCCTGCACGGCGAGGTGGTGCCCCCAACGTCTCGGTAGTTCGGGGGAGTACGCTACTTCGGCCGGGCCAGGCCCGGTACCACCTTCACCGCGGGGAGGCGCTTCAGCGCCGCGGGCGCGAGCTTGATCTTCGAGGATCGGCCCCCGCCCCCGAGGACGACCCACTCCGGCGCCATCACCGCTTCGTCCACGTAGACGGGAAGCCCTTCGGGCAGGCCGAAGGGCGTCACCCCGCCGACGAGCATCCCCGTCACCGCCACCGTCTCCTCGGCCGAGGCGAACGAGAGCCGCGAGACGCCGAGCAGGCTGCGCACGGCGTGGTTGACGTCGAGGGACGTGGCGGCGAGGACGACGCACGCCGCGTAGACCTTCGGCTCCTTCTTCGAGGCGACGAGGATGGTGTTCGCGGAGCGCTCGGGGGGAATGCCGTAGCGGGCGCAGAAGACCGCGGTGTCGGCGGCCTCGGGGTCGCACTCGAGCCGCTCGTACTCGATCCGCAGGCCGGCGAGCGCGGCGAGCACGGGTGCCTCCGGATCAAGCATGCCGCGCGCAGGCTATCATGGTGACGGCATGGACGAGGTCTACCGCAGTGCGCTGAACCGCGACGTTCCCCCCGCGCGAGCGGAAGAGTTCGCCCCCCTCCGCGTCGGCGCGATCGCGGTGTGGCCGCCGGTGGTGCTCGCTCCCATGGCCGGCGTCACCAACCCGCCATTCCGCACCCTCTGCCGCCGATACGGCGCCGGCTTGTATGTCAGCGAGATGATCACGGCCCGCGCGCTCGTCGAAGGCAACCGCAAGACGCTGCTGATGGCCAGCTTCGACGCGGAAGAGACGACGCGCAGCCTGCAGCTCTACGGGGTCGATCCCTTCTACGTGGGCGAGGCGGTACGGCTCCTCGTCGGAGAGCGCCGCGTCGACCACCTCGACCTCAACTTCGGCTGCCCCGTGCGCAAGGTGACGAGCCGCGGAGGCGGAGCCGCCATTCCCGTGAAGCCTCGCCTGCTGCGGAGCATCGTGCGCTCGGCGGTGGCGGCGGCGGGAGGCGTCCCCGTCACCATCAAGTTCCGCATGGGGATCGACGACGAGCTCCTCACCTACCTCGACGCGGGCCGCATCGGCGAGGAGGAGGGCTGCGCGGCGGTCGGGCTCCACGCGCGAACCGCGGCGCAGCTCTACGATGGCGCGGCGTGCTGGGACGCGATCACCCGGCTGAAGCAGGCGGTGAAGACCGTTCCCGTCCTCGGGAACGGCGACATCTGGGAGGCGGAGGACGCCCTGCGCATGATGCGGACGACGGGCTGCGACGGGGTGATCGTCGGGCGGGGCTGCCTCGGCCGGCCGTGGCTCTTCCGCGACCTCGCCGACGTGTTCGCGGGCCGCGAGGCGGCCGATCCTCCCGGCTTCGGAGGCGTGATCGAGGTGATGCTCGAGCACGCCCGCCTGCTCGCGGAGTGGCTGGGCGACGAGGCCTCGGCGATGCGCTCCTTCCGCAAGCACAGCTCGTGGTACACGAAGGGATTCCGCGGCGGCGCTCCGCTCCGGCAGCGGCTCATGCAGGTGACGCGGGTGGCGGAGCTCCGGGAGGTGCTGGCGGAGGCCGACCGCACCCAGCCGTTCCCGCCGGACGCCGTCCGCGTGCCCCGCGGCAAGACCGCGGGCCGCCAGAAGGTGGTTCTGCCGGAGGGCTACCTCGACGACCTGGAAGACGACACGCCTCCCGGCATCGAAGCCGAAGCCGCCGATTCGGGGGGATAGCTCAAAACTGCGCCGGGAAACACGTCGTGATGTAGGCGCCCGTCCCCTTGCGGATGTAGCCTCCGGTCGAGACCCAGACGTTGTACTGCTCGTTGAAGTCGTTGCTGGTCTTGACCGCGATCTCCTCGAACTCCTCGACCGCGCACACGCCCTGGGCGTGAATCGCCTCCACCACCGCCTTGACGTACTTGCTGCGGTCCAGCACCCGGTAGTTCCCGTCGAAGAGATCGTCATGGAGATCGAACAGGCCCGGGTGGTCCTTCACGGTCTGGGCGATGGCCTTGTCCACGAACTGGTTGAGCTGCGGCGCGAGCTTGGGGCAGGTGTTGTGCAGGTCGGGCATCGCGGGCAGGGGGCAGGAGAAGGCCTGAGGGGTGGCGGCCGGAGCGGGGGTCGGCGTCGGTGTGGGAGCGGGATTGCTGGCGGCCGGGCTCTTGCTGGAGCCGCATCCCGCGAGCGCGATCGCACCGAGCATGACGGCGGCAAAGGCACGGTTCATCTTCACTAATGGGCCTCCCGGGAAAAACACGGGCGGATTGTAAGCGGGTCAGGTTCCCGATCGGGTCCGAATGCCTCTAGCGCTGGAAGGCGTACGACAGCTTCACGAAGAACTGGCGGTCGACGCGACCGAGGTGCTCGCCCGCCTCGTCCAGATCCCGGTTGTCGCCGTAGCCCACGAACAGCACCGTCTGCCAGTTGAGCTTGTAGGCGAACAGAGCGGAGCCGCTGAACGACCCGTCCTTGCGGGCCACCTCGGAGGAGTAGAGGGTCGGGTCGCGGCGCGTGCCCACGTACTGGCCGATGAGGCGCAGGAACGCGCGGGACGTGAACGTGTAGGTGGCGCGGAGCCGGTCCACGCGGGCTGTGAACAGACGGGCCCGGGAGCCGGCGGGAGCATCCACGTTCAGCCAGCGCCGCGCTTCGTTGAAGCGCAGCTCGACGTGGTCGGTGGGGCGCAGCGTCGCCCTGAAGTTGATGTTGGCGCCGGTGCCGGTCCGCGCGCCCGCGAAGTCGATCTCCTGGCCCACGAACCCCTCGACGACGATCTGGTTCACCACTCCCGAGGGGCTGGCCTGCGCGATGTAAAGGAGCTGCTGCCGTGGCAGCGTGATCTCGCCCGCGCGCACGCGGTCGACGGCGTACCAGAGGCGCAGAAAAGAGTTCCACTTGCCGTCCATGCCCGCCCCGAATGACAGCCGGCGGTTCAGCAGGCTCCCGTCGCGCTCGGTCGATCGGTCGGCGATCGCGAACGTGCGCAGCCGCCGCAGGAAGCCCGTGGGGCGGAACGTGTAGCCCGCCTCGGCGTAGGTCTGCCGGTATCCCACCTGGGGCACGAAGCCGCCGTCGGCCCGGAAATCGTCGCCGAAGTCCTGGTACTGCGTGAACCAGTCGACGGCCTTCGTGCTGTGCGCCCACCACGCGTTCGCCCCGTGGCCGGTGAGCCGCCGGCCGTCCCATTCGTCGGCCAGCTCGGGCCGCACGGGCGTCCGGCTGTCGCTGTAGAGCACCTGGCCGGTGATGGTGTCCTTCACCGACGGCCGCCACTGGAAATCCGGCCCCACGACGCGGTTGTGCCCGCCTCCCCGGATCTCACGGTCGGTCGCGAGCACGCTCACGAAGGACTTGCCCAGGTCGCGCCGCAGCCGTCCCGCCGCCGCGAACGAACGGAAATCCTGGTCGGCGAGGTGGGAGCCGTTGGGGCCGGGGATGGTCACGCGGCCGCCGCCGTCGTCCTCGGCGAAGAGCGTCGTGTAGGCGGTGGCGCCGAACTTTCCGGTCCCGCGCACGCCCCAGCGGGGAGCCGTGACCGTGCGGGTGTAGACCGCCTGGATCGGGGTCGCGAACAGCTCGAGGCCCTCCAGGAAGAAAGGACGCTTCTCGGGGAAGAAGAGGGCGAAGCGTTCGTTCGCCCCGATCTGCGCCACGTCGGACTCGATCTGGGAGAAGTCGGGGTTGACCGTGGCGTCGAGCGCGGTGCTGGCGCTGGGAGTCCACTTCACGTCGAGCCCGCCGTCCGCCTTCACTTTTTCGTTGACCCACGGGGTGCCGGGGCCGTCCACGGCCGCGCCGGCCTGCCGGCCGGTGACGTAGGGGGCCAGGACCACGTGGCCGCCCGAGGGCAGGCCCGCGAGGCCGGTGAGGGCCGTGCCGCGGCAGATGAAACAGTTGCCTCCCCGCGGCAACCGGACGTTGAAGAACTGGTAACGGTAGTCCCGGGGATAGTTGCGGTAGACCATGATGCGCCACGTGCGCGGGTCGCCCTTGGGGTAGCGAAGCGACGAGAACGGGACCCGCATCTCCAGGACCCAGCCATCCTTCGTGATGCGGCCGGTGGCGTCCCAGAAGAAGTCCGGGGAGGAGTCCTCTCCGCCGCCGGTGTCGTCCGAGACCGCGTCGTATTGGATGCCGCGGGGGCTGGCGAGAAGGAGGAGACCGGTCTTGCCGTCGTTGCGCGTGTCGAGAATGACGCCGCCGTAGTCGGTGGTGCTCGGGACGTTGTCGCGGTCGCCCAGAGGGGCGCGGATCTTGGAGGGTTCGGGGTCCTGGAACTCGAATCCGGCATAGAAGAACTTGTCGTCGTAGGTCAGGTAGCCGACGTTCCGCACCTTCGGCGGCGTGTTGTCGCCGGGGTTGACCTCGTACCACGTGTCGACACGCACGGCTCCCTTCCAGCCCTCGTCGGAGAGGTCGCCGTCGATCATGATGGGCCCCGCCGCGCGATGGATCTCGATGGGCGGCACCGGAGCCTCTTCCTCCGCCCATGCGAGGACCGTCCCTCGCATCATCAATAAAATCAGGATTTTGAACGGGCGGGACAGGGGCATGTTTTCGTTGATACGACGTCGCTCGTAGACGATTGGTTGGGGTGAAAGTTCCTGCCCGTGATCCTTGACTTTTTCGTACAGATTCAATAGATTCGTGGTTGGAGGACCTTCCCCCCATGAGCTCGGACTCGATCACCGCCAAGGACATCGCCGCGCGCGAATACCGCGCCGGCTTCGTCACCGACATCGAGTCGGAGACCGTCCCCGTCGGCCTGAGCGAGGACGTGATCCGCCTGATCTCCACCAAGAAGGGCGAGCCCGAGTGGCTGCTGGAATGGCGGCTCAAGGCGTACCGGCATTGGCTGACGATGAAGGAGCCGACGTGGGCGAACGTGCACCACCCGCCCATCGACTATCAGTCGATCGCCTACTACTCCGCCCCCAAGCAGAAGAAGGACGGGCCGAAGAGCCTGGCCGACGTGGACCCGAAGCTGCTCGAGACCTACGAGAAGCTCGGGGTGCCGCTGCACGAGCGGGCGAAGCTGGCGGGGGTGGCGGTCGACGCCGTCTTCGACAGCGTGTCCGTGGCCACGACCTTCCGGGCGAAGCTCGAGGAGGTGGGGGTGATCTTCTGCTCCTTCTCCGAGGCGGTGCAGAAGCACCCGGAGCTGGTGCGCAAGTGGCTGGGCACGGTCGTGCCCTACACCGACAACTTCTTCGCCACCCTCAACTCCGCCGTCTTCACCGACGGCAGCTTCTGCTACATCCCGAAGGGCGTGCGCTGCCCGATGGAGCTCAGCACCTACTTCCGCATCAACGCCGCCAACACCGGCCAGTTCGAGCGGACGCTGATCATCGCGGAAGAGGGCGCTTACGTGAGCTATTTGGAGGGTTGTACTGCCCCAATCCGCGACGAGAACCAGCTCCACGCGGCCGTCGTGGAGCTGGTCGCGCTCGACCACGCGCAGATCAAGTACTCGACGGTGCAGAACTGGTACCCGGGCGACAAGGAAGGCAAGGGCGGCATCTACAACTTCGTGACCAAGCGGGGCAAGTGCCTGGGGCGGGCGTCGAAGATCTCGTGGACCCAGGTCGAAACCGGCTCCGCGATCACGTGGAAGTACCCGAGCTGCATCCTGCAGGGCGACGACTCGGTGGGCGAGTTCTACTCGGTGGCGCTGGCCAACAACTACCAGCAGGCGGACACCGGCACCAAGATGATCCACATCGGGAAGAACACGCGCTCCACCATCATCTCCAAGGGGATCTCCGCCGGCCACGGCCAGAATACGTACCGGGGCCTCGTGCGGATCGGCAAGGCGGCCGACGACTCCCGCAACTACTCCCAGTGCGACTCGCTGCTCCTGGGGGACCTGTGCGGGGCCCACACCTTCCCCTACATCGAGGTGCTGAACTCGACCGCCCAGATGGAGCACGAGGCCTCCACCTCCAAGATCGGCGAGGACCAGCTCTTCTACTTCCAGCAGCGCGGCATCGCCCCCGAGGACGCGGTGAACATGATCGTCAACGGGTTCTGCAAGGAGGTCTTCAAGGAGCTGCCGATGGAGTTCGCGGTCGAGGCCCAGAAGCTCCTCGGCGTGAGCCTCGAAGGGTCGGTGGGCTGATGCTCGAGGTCGAGGACCTCCACGCGAGCGCCAACGGACGGGAGATCCTGAAGGGCGTCGACCTCTCGGTGAAGGCGGGCGAGGTCCACGCGATCATGGGACCCAACGGCTCCGGCAAGAGCACGCTCGCCCACGTGATCGCCGGGCGGCCGGGCTACGCGGTGACCCGCGGCCGCGTGCTCTACAAAGGGCAGGACCTGCTCGCGATGACCCCCGAGGCGCGGGCCCGCGAGGGCGTGTTCCTGGCCTTCCAGTACCCGGTGGAGATTCCGGGCGTGAGCAACGTCTATTTCCTCAAGGCCGCCCTCAACGCGATCCGCAAGCACCGCGGCGAGAGCGAGCTCGACGCGATGGACTTCCTGGCCCTCGTGAAGGAGAAGGCGAAGCTCGTGGACATCGACGAGAGCCTTGCCAAGCGGTCCGTGAACGAGGGCTTCTCCGGCGGCGAGAAGAAGCGCAACGAGATCTTTCAGATGGCGGTCCTGGACCCGCAGCTCGCGGTGCTCGACGAGACCGATTCGGGCCTCGACATCGACGCCCTGCGCATCGTGGCCGGCGGCGTGAACCAGCTCCGCACGCCCGCGCGGGCGATGGTCCTCGTCACCCACTACCAGCGGCTGCTCGACTACATCATCCCCGACGTCGTTCACGTGCTCCTCGACGGCCGCATCGTCAAATCGGGCGACAAGGAGCTGGCCCGCGAGCTGGAGGCCCGGGGCTACGAATGGCTGGAAGCTCCGGCGGCCCCATGACACCGGTCAGCGTGGCGGGTCGGGGGGGCGCGCCGCCGCGCCCCCCTGCGCAATCAATGACCGAGACCGACCGGTATCGGGCCGAGTTCGAGGCCTTCGCCGCGGGCCGATCCGCCTCCGAGCCGGCGTGGCTCCGCGCGCAACGTGAAGACGCCATCGCCCGCTTCCAGGAGCGCGGCTTCCCCACCGTGGCCGAAGAGGAGTGGCGCTTCACGAGCGTCGCTCCCCTCGCGCGCACGGCCTTCCGGCGCCCGGCCCCCGGGGAAGGATCGGCGGTGCGGGCGGCGGACGTGGCCGCCTTCGGCTTCGATCGCGCGTTCGAGGGCCACCAGATCGTCTTCGTCGACGGCCGCCTCGCCCGGGGACTGTCGTCGATCACGCCGGAGGGCGGCCTGCAGATCGGCAGCCTGGCCGACGTGCTCTCGCGGGAGCCGGAGCGGCTCCAACCCCGTCTCGGCCGGGTCGTGAGCGACGGGGCGTCCTCCTTCGCCGACCTCAACGCGGCGTTCCTCGAGGACGGGGCTTTCGTCTGGATCCCGCCCGGCCTCGCGGTCGAGAAGCCCATCCACCTCGTCTTCATGTCTTCCCGGGGAACGGGCTCCGCGCCCACGATCAGCCACCCGCGCACGGTCGTGGTTGCCGGCCGCGGCAGCCAGGCCCAGATCGTGGAGAGCTACGCGGGGGTGCCCGGCGCCGCGTACTTCGCCAACGCGGTCACCGAGATCGTCCTCGAGGACGGCGCCGGCCTCGAGCACTACAAGGTCCAGCGGGAGAGCGAGGCGGCGTTCCACGTGGGCTTCATGGCCGTCGTCCAGGGCCGCGCCAGCCGTTTCAAGGCCCACTCGTTCGCCCTCGGCGGGCGGCTCGCGCGCAACGACGTGCGACAGCTCTTCGCCGCCGAGGGAGGCGAATGCGAGCTGAACGGGCTGTTCGCGGTCGCGGGCGAGCAGCACAGCGACACCCACACCGTCATCGACCACGCCCATCCCCACTGCACGAGCCGCGAGCTCTACAAGGGGATCCTGGACGGCAAGTCCCGCGGCGTCTTCGTCGGGCGTATCCTCGTCCGCGAGGGCGCCAGCAAGACCGACGCCCACCAGACCAACAAGAACCTGCTCCTGTCGCGGGAGGCGCTGGTCGACAGCGTCCCCCAGCTCGAGATCCTCGCCAGCGACGTCAAGTGCAAGCACGGCTCCACGACCGGCCAGCTGGACCCCGCCGCCCTCTTCTACCTTCGCTCGCGGGGAATCCCGGAGGCGGCCGCCCGGAGCCTGCTCGTGTGCGCCTTCGCCAGCGACGTCGTGGGCCGTGTGCGCGTCCCCGCCCTGAAGGCCGGCATCGAGCGCCACCTGCGGGAGCACCTGCCCGGCCTCCGCGACCGGGAGATCCAGGAGGCGGTCCTATGAGCGCGTCCCCCGACGTCCGCCGCGAGACCCGGCCCTCTTCCACGGTCGCCATCGACCTCGCCGCGGTGCGGCGGGACTTCCCGATCCTCTCCCGGCAGGTCCACGGCCGGCCGCTCGTATACCTGGACAACGCGGCCAGCAGCCAGAAGCCCCGATCCGTGATCGACGCCGAGCGCCACCTGTACGAGCAGTACTACGCCAACGTCCACCGCGGCGTGCACTCCCTGTCCATGGAGTCGACCGACGCCTACGAGGCGGGGCGGGTCAAGGCCCAGGCCTTCCTGAACGCGGCCTCCACGCGGGAGATCATCTTCACGCGCGGCACGACCGAGGCCATCAACCTGGTGGCGGCGACCTTCGGCCGGTCGCGGGTGCGCGCCGGGGACGAGGTGCTCGTGTCCGGCCTCGAGCACCACTCGAACATCGTGCCCTGGCAGATGCTCTGTGAGGAGAAGGGGGCCCGGCTGCGATCGGTGCCCATCAACGATGACGGCGAGGTCGTCCTGGAGGAGCTGGAGCGTCTGCTCACGCCGCGGACGCGGATCCTCGGCATGGCCCACGTCTCCAACGCGCTCGGCACGATCAACCCGGTGGCGCAGATCGTCGAGATGGCCCACGCCCGCGGCGTCCCCGTCCTTCTCGACGGCGCCCAGGCCGCCCCCCACGTCGCCGTGGACGTGCAGGCCCTGGGCTGCGACTTCTACGCCTTCTCCGGCCACAAGATCTATGGGCCGTCGGGCATCGGCGTGCTCTACGGCAAGACGTCACTGCTCGACGAGATGCCTCCCTATCAGGGCGGAGGGGACATGATCCTCTCTGTCAGCTTCGAGAAGACGACCTACAACGAGCTTCCCTACAAGTTCGAGGCGGGCACGCCCAACATCGCGGGCGTGGTCGGGCTGGGGGCGGCCCTCGACTGGGTGAGCGGCATCGGCCTCGACCGCATCGCCGCCCACGAGCACGAGCTGCTCGAGTACGGCACCGCGCGCCTGCTCGAGGTGTCGGGGCTTCGCATCATCGGCACCGCCCGCGAGAAGGCGGCGGTGCTCTCGTTCGTGATGGACCGCGTCCACCCCCACGACCTGGGCACGGTGCTGGACTACGAGGGCGTGGCCGTGCGCACCGGCCATCACTGCGCTCAGCCCGTGATGGAGCGCTTCGGCGTTCCCGCCACCACCCGCGCCTCCCTGGCCGTCTACAACACGAAGCAGGAGATCGACGTGCTGGTCACGGGAATCGAAAAAGCCAGGGAAATGTTCGCATGAGCTCGGAACTGAGGGAGCTGTATCAAGAGGTCATCCTCGACCACAGCAAGCGGCCGCGGAACTTCCGCGAGCTGCCCGCGGCCACCGGCCGGGCCGAGGGCTACAACCCGCTCTGCGGGGACCGCGCCACCGTCTACGTCGAGCTGCAGGGCGACCGCGTGAAGGACGTCAGCTTCAAGGGCGCGGGCTGCTCGATCTCCACCGCCTCGGCCTCGATGATGACCGAGGCGCTCAAGGGCAAGACGCGGGCGGAGGCGGACGCGCTGTTCGACCGTTTCCACCGCCTCATCACCAGCGACCCGTCCCGCGCGGCCGAGAACGCCGCCCCCGAGCTGGGCAAGCTGGCCGCCTTCTCCGGCGTGTGCGAGTTCCCGGTGCGCGTGAAGTGCGCGTCGCTGCCGTGGCACACGCTGCGCTCGGCCCTGGACGGCGAGGCCACTCGGGTCTCCACGGAGGAGACCGAGGCCAGCCGGGGCGACGCCGAAGGAAAGACGCGGCCGGAGGGGTCGTCATGAGGGAAGAGACCGTCCTGTCGCGCGACGTGGAGGGGACCGCCATCCCGTACGGCGACAAGATCCCGCTCACCGCGGGCAGCCCCGTGATCATCAGCCAGGCCCTGGGCGGCTCCTACACCGTGGTGACGATGCAGGGCTACATGGTCCGCATCGACGGGAAGGACGCCGACGCCATCGGCAAGGAGGTCGTCGCGCCGCCGAGCGCGGAAGACGTGGCCGGCCGGCCCCTGGTCGACCTCGTCTGGGACCAGCTCAAGACCTGCTACGACCCCGAGATCCCCGTCAACATCGTGGAGCTGGGTCTGGTGCACTCCGCGGAGGCCGCGCCGCTGCCCGACGGAGGCCAGAAGGTATCGGTGCGGTTCACGCTCACCGCCCCCGGCTGCGGCATGGGCGACGTCTTGCGCCAGGACATCGAGCGCAAGGTGCTCGAGCTGCCGGACGTGAAGGAAGCCGACGTGCAGGTGCAGCTCGACCCGCCCTGGGACCAGAGCCGGATGTCGGACGCCGCCCGTCTGCAATTGGGGTTGATGTAAATGACGCGAGCAGCGAGCGAGCGATTCACTCGCGAGCGAGCGATAGGGGGGGGAGCGCGAATGCGCGCGGGGGGGTTGCTCCCCGCCGGGACCCCCCCGGAGTTGACGACATGAAGCTCTCTGCTCAAGAAGAGTATGGGTTGCGTTGCCTGCTCCGCCTCGGACGTGAGGGTGAGGCGGCGAGCCTGACCATTTCCGAGCTCAGCCAGCGCGAGGGCATATCCGCGCCCAACGTGGCCAAGCTGATGCGGGTCCTCCGCCGCGGCGGCTACGTGCGCAGCACGCGCGGCAAGGAGGGCGGCTACACGCTCGCCCGGCCCGCCGAGGAGATCAACCTCGGCGAGGCCCTCGCCGTGCTCGGCGGCCGGCTCTACGACCCGGCCTTCTGCGGGCGCCACTCCGGCGTGGAGCGCCTCTGCACCCACATGCCCGACTGCTCCATCCGCTCGGTGTGGCGGCTCGTCCAGGGCGCGGTGGACCAGGTGCTGGGCCGGCTCAGCCTTCGCGACCTCCTCTGCACCGAGGAGCAGATGAGCGGGTGGAAGGGCCCCAACGCCGTCAGCCTGCCGGTGACGTCGCGCCCGGCGTAACGCTCGCTCGGGAGTGAATCCCTCGCTCGCTATTCAGCTGGGGGGTGCTCCGCAACCCCCCAGACCCCCCACTGGTCTCAGACCGTAGCGATCTTCGGCCGCTTGAGGCCGAAGCCCGTCGCCTGCTCGAACGCGTGGGCCATCTGCAGCACGCCGAGGTCGTCGCGGTAACGCCCCACGATCTGGATCCCGACCGGCAGGCCGTCGGCGGTGAACCCCGCCGGCACCGATGCCGCGGGGCGGAAGGTCGTCGTGATCCAGTAGGCCGACTTCATCCACGCCACGTAGTTCTCCATCTTCGCGCCCTCGATCTCGTGCGGCCAGTCGAGGGTGGCGTCGAAGGGGGGCACCTGGTTCACCGCGCACGCCGTGAACTCGTACGTGTCCTGGAAGCGCCGCATGCGCTCCAGGATCTCGCCGTGCTGGGCCATCGCGCGGGCCACGTCCGCGGCGCCGATCCGCGATCCCGACTCGATCTGCCAGACCGCCTCCGGCTTCATCTGCTCCCGATGCTTCTCGAGCAGCGGCCCCAGCGCGTACCACGAGGTCCATAGCCGTATCGCAAGGAACGCCTCGTCGACCCCGCTCAGGTCGGGGCACGCGTCCTCCACGATGCAGCCCAGATTCTCGAAGGTTTTGCGCTGCGCCTGGAGCACTGAGCGCACCCGCCGGTCGAGCGGCAGGCGGCCGAGGTCGGGGCACCAGGCGACCCGGACGCCCTTCACGTCGCGATCCAGCGGCTGGGCGAAGACCGAAGGGGCGGAGGGATAGCCGCCCGGGTCGCGCGGATCGTAGCCGGCCATGACACTCAGCAGGAAAGCGGTGTCGGCGACCGTCCGCGCCATGGGCCCCTTCACCGCGAAACCCCCGAACGGCAGCAGGCTGGGCGCCGCGGGCACCAGCCCCACCGTCGGGCGTAGAGCGACCACGTTGTTGAAGTTGGCGGGATTCCGGAGGGAGCCACCGAGGTCGCTGCCGTCGGCGAGAGGGAGCATGCCGGTGGCCAGGGCCGCCGCCGCCCCGCCGCTCGAGCCGCCCGCGCTCTTCGTCAGGTCGTAGGGATTGAGCGTCGTGCCGTACACCTTGTTGTAGGTGTGCGAGCCCATCGCGAACTCGGGCACGTTCGTCTTTCCGATGGGAATCGCGCCCGCCTTCCGCAGCCTCTCGACGAGGACCGTGTCCTCTTTCGGCATGTCGTTCTTGAAGATCGGGGAGCCGCGGGTCCAGGGAAAGCCGACGGCCGCCTCGGTGTCCTTGAAGGCGATGGGGAGGCCGTGCAGGGCACCGACGTCGGCGCCTGCGGCCAGCCGCCGGTCGGCCTCGTCGGCGAGGGCGAGGCAGGCGTCGTCGTCGAGCTTCGCCACGATGGCGTTGGTCCGGGGGTTCACCCGCGCGATCCGTTGCAGATGCGCGGCCATCACCTCGCGCGCCGAGAGAGCGCGCGTACGGATGAGGCGCGCCAGCTCGCGCCCGCTCATGAAGCAGACGTCGCTCGACGGACCGGCCGCGGCGGCGGGAGCCGCCTCGGTCACCGTGCTCACCGCCACCGTGGCGCCGGCCGCCTGCAGGAAACCGCGTCGATTCGTCTTCATCGGCCGCGATCTTACACCCCGGCGCTCGACCTGCCCGTGCCCCGGACCGGCCTATGATGCTGCGGTGGGCATCCGTCCCGTCGTCCTCCTCGTGCCCTCCCTGGCCGCGGCCGTGGAGCTGCCCCGCCGCCTGGCTAGCGCCGGCCCGGGGCTGGCCGGCCTCTATCCCTTCAAGGTGCTCGACCTCGCCCGCGCCGTGGCCGAGCCGTCGCTGCTCGGCCGCGGCCTCGAAGCCTGGCACCCCGGCCACGACGCCCTCCTCGCCGCCCGCGTCCTCGAGGAAGACCCCTCGCCGCTCGTTCCCGCCGACGTGCCGCGCGCCCCGGTCGCCGCGGCGCTGGCGCGAACGCTCTCCGCGCTGCGCATGGGAGGAGTCGAGCCGAAGCATCTGGAAGGCACGGCCGCGAGCGCGGGGCCCGGAGACGCCGGCCGGCTCCTCTCCCTGGCCCGCCTGTACCGCCGCTTCCTTTCCGAGGTAGACGGTCGCCTCGCCGACCCGGCCACGCTGCTGCAAGCCGCCCGCGAGAGCCTCGAGGCCGCCCGCTGGCTCGAAGGGGCCGAGGTCTTGATCGTGGACGACCTCGAGCTGGACCTCCGGGAGCGCGAGTTCGTGGCGGCCCTCGCCCGCGTCCGGCCGGTTCGGCTGGTCGCACGCGAGCGGCCGGTCGGTCTCGGCGCGTCGTCCTTCGCGGCATGGGCCGCCGGTCACGGCGTGGTCGAGACGCCCCTCGAGCAGACGGTGCTGGCGGGCCTCGCGCCGCCCGCCCCTCCGTCGTCGCTGCAGCGGCTGCGCACGCGCCTGTTCGAGCCGCCGCAAGGCGAGGCGATACGCGACGGCGCCGTGGAGCTCGTCACCGCGCCGGGCGAAGCGGCCGAGGTGAGGGCCCTCGTGCGCCGGCTGCTGCGCGAGGCCGCCCGCGGCGTGCCGTTCGAGGAGATGGGCGTCATCCTCCCCCGCCCCGAAGACTACGCGCCGCTGGTGACGGACCTGCTCGAGCGCCTCGCGGTTCCCCATCGACTCCATCCCTCCCTCCCGCTGCGGTGCGGCCGCTCCGCGCGCTCGCTGCTCCTGCTCTTCCGCTGCCGGGGACTCGCCCGCCGCGCCGTCATGGAGTTCCTGACGTTCGCCCCCGTGCCCGTCTTTCGCTCGCTCGGGAATGAATCCCTCGCTCGCTCGTCAAACTGGGGGGTACGGCGTCCCCCCCAGACCCCCCTCGTCTCCGTTGAGGATGGCTCGCAGGGGCGGCCGTCGCGGTGGGACGCGATCAGCCGCGACGCCGGCATCGTGTCGGGGCTGGACCGGTGGCGGGTGGGGCTGCAAGCCCACGCGCAAGCCGAGCGCGCGGCCGCAGCCGATGAGCCCGCGGGCGATCGCGGGGAGCGCCGGCGGCGCGGCGCCGCCGAGGCCGAAGCCCTGCTCGTGGTCGTGGAGGCGCTGGCCAAGACGCTCGACGGCCTCGCGGGCGAGTCTTCGTGGCCGGAGTGGTCACGGCGCCTCGCCGCCGTCTTCGACACGTGGGTGGGGCGCGAGCGCGATCGCGAGGCGGTTGCGGAGGTGCTGGCCGATCTCGCCGGCCTCGCCTCGGTGAGCCCGCGGGCGGCGTGGAGGGAGGTGGAGGCCGTCCTCGAGGCTCGCTTCGAGTGGGAACGGTTGCCCCTCGGGCCCCTCGCGAGCGGAGGCATCCACGTCGGCGCGCTCGACGCCATGGCCGGCCTTCCCTTCCGCGTGGTGGCCATCCCCGGACTGGTCGAGGGCGGCTACCCCGGCGTCCTGCGGCCCGATCCCTTCCTTCTCGACTCCGAGCGGGAGGCCCTGGCCGCGAGCGCGGCATCTCCCGTCCGCCGTGAAGACCCCCGCGCCCGCGGGCAGCTCTCGCTCTTCGATCACGAAGAGGGCGCGGCTCCCGCCGCCGGCGCACCTCCGCGTCTCGCCACCACGCAAGACCGCCTCCTCGAGGCGCGGCGGATGTTCCACCGCGCCCTCGGCCAGGCGACGGAACGGTTGATCCTGTCCTATCCTCGCGCCGACCCCCGCACCGGACGCGAGCGCCTGCCGTCGCTCTTCCTCGTCGCCGCGGCGTCCGCGCTCGAGGGGCGCCCGGTGGGAGCGGCCGACCTCGGCGCGCTCGTCGGCGAGGACGACCTCGATGCCCTTCCCCTGGAAGACGCGCTCGACGCCTCGGAGCGCGACCGCATCCGTGTCCGCCGCAGCGGCGACGAGGCGGCGGAGGCCATCGCCCGCGGGTCGCTCTTCTTCCGTGGTGCGCGCCAGGCCCTGAGGGCGCGCTGGTCGAACCGGCTCACCGCCTACGACGGGCTCGTGGCCTATCCCGCGGAGCACCCGGAAGCCCCGCGCTTCGCGGCCGAGATCCGTCCCCGGCTGGATCCCATCAGCTCCGGCTGGCCGCTCTCGGCCAGCCGCCTGGCCACCTTTGCCCAGTGCGGCTTCCGCTACCTGCTCCAGCACGTGATCGGACTCGACGCCGTTCTCGAGCCGGAGGAGCGGCGGCGGCTCGAGCCCCTGGAGCGCGGCAGCCTGTTCCACGCCGTAGCCGAGCGCTTCCTGCGCGAGCGACGAGACAAGGCGGAGCTGCCGGTGCGCGACCGCCCCGAGATGCGCCGCCGCCTGATGGAGATGGCGGACGAGGCGCTCGACTCCCTCGTCGCGGGCGGCCCTCCGCGCTTCACGCTGCTTTGGCAGCGCGAGCGATCGCGCTTCCGCGACGGGCTCACGGCCTGGCTGGAGCGGGAGGCCGGGAGCGCCCACCGCGCGACACCCGCCCACTTCGAGGTTGCCTTCGGGCTCTCGCGCGAGGTGGGGAGCGCGGAGCCACACTTGGCAGAGCCGCTCGTCGTTGACCTCGGCGACGGGCGCAGCCTGCGCGTCTCGGGACGGATCGACCGCATCGACCGCCGGCCCGACGGCACCCTCGTCCTCCGCGACTACAAGACCGGCCGGGCGCCCCGCGACGACGGGGGAATGTTCCGGGGCGGGCGGCAGCTGCAGATCCCGTTCTACGTCCTGGCCGCGGCGCGGATCTTCCCCGGCCAGCCGGTGGTGGAGGCCTTCCTCGACTTCGTCGACGGCGGCCGCCAGGTGAGCTTCGATCCCGAGCGGGTGCGGGGGCACGAGTTCCAGGAGCTGCTCCGGGGCCTCGTCGACGCGATCGCCGAGGGCAGCTTCGTCCAGGAGCCCACCGCCTGCGACTGGTGCGATTTCACCGCCGTGTGCGGGCCCAAGGGGCTCATCGACGCGCGGCGGCGGTACAAGCTCTCCGATTTGCGGATACAGCGCGTCCTTCGGCTGCGCGACGTCGTGTAAGAGGCCGTTCGACGGGACGGAT
>WNEY01000802.1_pt1 | contig 20853 bp, 18 predicted proteins | sample 5400531 | NCBI WGS metagenome assembly WNEY01 (sample SAMN13153338, study PRJNA577476) | soil metagenome | isolation source: 200 cm saprolite under Douglas fir tree site 1 | place: USA:California | collected 2015-04-18
GTCTTCGCGTCTTCGCGGTGAGATTTGAAGAGGGATCCTTTGTTGCTCCTTGAATCGTGATGCGCACCCTTGTCTCCATTGGACTGGCGCTCGCTGGTGTGGCTACCACTGGCGCGGCAGTGGTGCGGAGCAATGGGCCGGTGCGACCGGCATCGCCGTGGTCGCTGGTAGAGCGGCTGGGCGCGCTGAGGATCGATCGCGCCTTGCCGCCGGCGCTGCGCAAGCAGGCGACGTTCTCGCTGCGCGGCAATCATGCGGTGCTCAAGGTGCGCGAGCCCACCGGGCCCGTGCTGCTCAAGTGCCCGATGCGCGCCGACGTGTCGGAGGCCTTCGTCCGCTACGCCACCGCGGGCGCGCCGCCGGAGTGCGATACGCAGGCCGTCGACGAAGTAGGCGACGTGCTCCTCTACGAAGTGAGCGGCCGCGTGGCGCCGCTCTGCCCCGGCCAGTACACGACGCTGACCGAGCAGCAGCTGCACAACGCGCTCTTCCTGCCCGCCCTGCAGCTCGGCTCACCGCAGGATGACGGCGCGCCCGCGGCGGTGCTGCAGCCCGGCCGCCTCGAAGCATGCGGCGCGGGCGAGGCGAACTGCGCGCTGAGCAAGGCCGCGAGCGCGCTCCTCTACTGCGGGGAAGTGCGCACCTGCGCCGAAGGCGCCTGCTTCCAGGGCACCGACATCCAACCCGACGATGTCGCCGCCAGCCTCTACTACTCCCAGGCGCTGGCGCAGGCGAAAGCGCCCGCCGCGGTGGCGCCGGCGTCGTGCGGGCCGGTGCCCATGAGCGTGCACCTGAGCGCGCTCATCAGCGAAGCCGTCACCGCCACCAGCGCGGCACGCTTCATCGAGGCGCAGCCCTGGAACGCGGCCACCCTCGCCGCCAGCTCTTCGGAGACGGCGGGCGAGCTGCGCGCCTTCTTCGATCGCCATCGGCGCGGCATCTGCCTCTTCATCCGCGGCATCGATCTGGCGCGGCCCCGCGACGCGGAGATGGCCGCGCAGAGCCTCGCATTCCCGGTGTTCGCGCCGTTCGATCCGCGCCTGCCCGGCCGCGCCACACCGCTCTTGCGCTCGCTGCAGCGCGCCGCCTTCGACACCGAGGCGATGTCCGGCCTCTTCTCGCGCTGCGATCTTCTCGGCGATCGCCCCTGCAAGCTGAAGCGCGAGCGCATGGCGGCGCAGCTCCGCGGTTCCCTGGGCAAGCTGCAGCCCGCGCTCAGCAATCTCGCCGCGGACGAGATCCCCTACCACGTCGGCGGCTCCGGGCCCTTCCATCTTGCCGACTACGACTCGCTCCACGTCTCGCTCGAGGCTTCCACCGGCAAGGCGAAGCGGCTGATGATCAGCTACCAGCCGCTCTGGCCCGAGTCGGTGGCGGAAAAGCGGCTGCAGTGCTCGCAGCAGCCCGGCATCTGCCTCTTCCGCGCCCTCTGGAACGTGGACCCGCGCGCGCGGCCCCGATCTTCCGACGAGGATGGATTCGAATCGCTGGTTGCGCTCTTCGCACGGCGCGACTCGAACACGCGCTGCACGCGGCCGCTGTTCAACGCGCTCGCCTCCGCGGGCGACGATCGCCTGCTCGAGTTGCAGCGCGATCTGCGCGAGCCCGTGGGCGCGGGAGAAAACCGCGCGCCCTGCGACACGCGATCGCGCGCGCTGGCCGGCCTGGTCCCGCGCGGCGAGGATGGAACCTCGTGTCCGGACAAGCCGGAGGAAAAGCCTTTCGGTGAAGCCGCCGGCGAGGGTTGCCGCCCCGTCAGCCTCGTCTACGTGCAGGAAGAGCCGTGGGCGGCGGCGGCGACGCGGATCGCCTTCATTGCCGCAAGCCAGCGCGTCGCAGTCTCCGTCTCGGGCATCAAAGCCAGCGAAGTGCACCGCGGCTCCCTGGGAAGCTGGGACGTGCTCCTGACGGTGGCCAGCAACTATTACAACCGCAGATATCCGACGCTGGTTCCCCTGCTCCATCCCGCGGGCAACCAGAACCTCAGCGGCGGCCAGGCCATCAGCGAAGCGCCTGGGCGGCAGCTTCTCACTCTCTACGAATCGTCCATCGTCTACCCGCCGCCCTCGTGGCTCGGGGTGCTTTCTGGAGTGCCTTCGCCTTCCGGCTACGGCACGACCGCCGCTCCGCCCACTCGCGCGGAGAGCCTGCGCATGCTCGAAGACGACGTGGCCCGCAACGGCCCGGCGCCCATCTTTCCGCTCGCGTTCCTGCGGCCTGCGACACTCGCCATTCCCGAATCGCAGGGCGAGGCCGCGCACAGCCCGTGGTATTTCGCCCGGCTCCTGCAAGCCTGGAGCGCGCAGCCATGATGATTCTGCTGCTGGCGCTGCTCGACTGGTTCAGCGTCTACCAGTACGCGCCCAAGGCCGTCGCGCTGCGCGGATGCTCCGAGTGCAAGGGCGAGCCCGACGACGTCTGCGAAGTGCGCTCCGGAGCGCAAGTGCGGCGCGTCGATGAGCTTCGCTCGACGGCTGACGGGCGCGTCTACCTGCTGCGCTCCAAGGCAGACCCCGACTGCGCGGTGCCGGCCAAAGCGCTGTTGCATGGCTCGCTCGAGCTTGCGGCCATCCGCATGGCGGGCGCGGCGCCGTCGCAGGCGTTGCTGGAGAAGGCGAGGCCGGCGGTGAAAGGCTGGCCGCGCGCGCCGGAAAAGCGCAAGGCCGACCAGGCCTCCGCGGCCAGACCGCAGCGTTCTGCGCTGCGGCTCTCGCTGGTCTGCTGGGCTTCCGAGCAGGGCTGGCCGCGCGCAGGGCTGGACGCGAGCAACCCCTGCGAGTGGTGGCTCCTGCCGATGAAGGACAAGGAGCCCGACCTCGCCGCCGCCTCGTTTCCTTTCGATACCAAGGCGTTCGCATTCGGCGACAGCCGCTGGGCAAGAGCATTCGACCCCGCCGCGACCCTCGATGACTCGATCCTGCTCGGAGAGCCCGCTGCGCCGCCGCCTCCGCCGCCGGCGGCGCCAGCCGTCGTGCGCTGCGGAGATGCCGCGCGGGCGCACCCGGCGGTCCTCGATCGATTCGAGCAATGGGAAACCCAGATCCGCGGAGCGCGGCGATCGATCGACACCGCGAGCTGGACCCTGAAGGCCGCCGCGTGGTCGGGACATTGCCAGGAGATGGACGTGCTCCGCGCGGCGCTGGAACAGCAGCTCGGCTGCGCCCTCTCGCAGCAGGGGCAGTGCGCGAGGTCGCCATGAGGATCGTCGCGCCCACCGACGGCCTCGGAGCGCTGGCCATCGAGTCGCGGGCCGCGAAAGCCGCCGCCTCGCTGCTGCGCTGGACCTGCGCCTGCGCCGTCGCATTCGCCGGGCTGCTGCTCGTCTCGATCGCGCTGGCGTCGTTCGAGCGCACCGGGGCGGCCGAGCCCGCCCAGACATCCGCGTCGGCGTACCTCGATTTCGATCTCTCGGTCTTGCGCGCTCTCGCCGATCGCAGCCTGCCCGGCGAGCCGCCGCTCCTCTCGATGTGGGCGAACCGCCCCGACTGGCAGCTCTCACCTGCGCGCGCCGCTTCGATGCGCCTCGTCTCCGTGCGCGATGCGTGGGCAGCCGTGACCTCGGGAAAGAGCCATTTCCGCACCGCCGCGCGCGGAGCGGCGGACGCGCTGCCGTTTCTGCTCGCCGGACTCGCGCTCTCGCTATTCGCCGCGGCAGCGGCGGGGGCGCTGGCGCTGGTTCCGCGCTGGGCCCCGCTCGGCGCCGCGCTCATCGTCTACCCCGCCTGGCGATTGCTCGATGCGGCCGTCTTTTATGACCGCACGCGATCGCCAGGGCTGGGCCTCTCCGCCGCGCTCTTCGTCGCCGCCTTTGCCGGCGCGATGTCCGGCGCGGCCGCGCGCGCTCTCTTCGCGCGTTCGCCGCAAGCCCGATACCTGAGCGCGCTGGGCCGGCGCCCCGCCCTGCTCGCTGCCGCGCGCATCGCCATGCTGGATTCCGCGGCCTGGCTGATCCCGCTGGTTCCTGCTCTGGCGGCGGCCGCCGTGTTCGTCTGCGCCAAAGCGGATCAGGATCCGTCGGTCGCCTCTTCGACGAGCGGCCTGGGCTCGCTCATCCGCGCGGCCATGCTCGAGCCCGGCGCCGGGGACAGGCTCGCCTCCTGCGCGCTGGTGGCCGGCGCGCTGGTGGTGCTCTGGTTTCTCGGGCATCGCTTCGTGGTGGAAGTTAGCGAGGCGCTGCGATGAGAGGCTTTCGCGCCATGGCCGGCATCGCGGGCCTGCTCCTGATCCTGGGCGCCGCGCAGCTCGCCGCGCTGGCGGTGCGCGACGAGCCGTATCCACTCGCCGCCGCGGCGCTCGCGTTGCTTCTCGCCGCGGGCGGCGCGGTGCTGACAGCGTTCATCCTCCACAACGCGCGCCGGTCAGCCGCGCCGCAGCGCTCGCCGGCCGATCTGCTCATCGCCGCTGCTCTCGCCTTGATCGGCGGCGAGGCCGTCCATGTTCTCGCGAGCACCGGCATCTTCTTTCCGCTGCGCATGGCGCTCTGGTGGCGCGCGCCGCCCATCGCCGAGCCGCCGCTCCCCATGATGCTGGCGGGAACCTGCCTGGTGGGCCTGGGCGCGGTTGCCACCGCAGCGCTGGCAGGCGCGCTCTGGCTCTTCCTCTACGCGCGCGGCCTGCAGCGCGCGTCGCGCGCGGCGGGAGCGGTGCTCTCGTTCGCCGGAGCGGTCCCCTACGTCGCTTTCGCGCTGGTGGTGCGGGCGCTCGTCTGCGGCCCGGTCGCCTTCCTCGCCGCGGGGCGCTCGCTGGCGCTGCGGCCCGATGAGCAGCTCGCCTATCGATCGTTTCTCGGCCTGGCGCCGGGACTGCTCGCGGCTTCCGCGGCGCTTGGACTCTGCGTGGGGCGCGGCCTGTGGAGCTGGCTGGAGCAGGTCCGCAGCGCCGAGGAGAGCAGCGACTCCTTTCTCACCGCCACGGTGCGGGGACAGCGGCCCTGGGAGATCGTCCTCCGGCACGGGCTCTGGCTTCGTCGCCGCCGCGATCTGGGCGCGCTCCTGCTGGGCGGATTCGCCGCCGCGATTCTCATCGACATTCTCTCCAACACCTTGATCGACAGCTTCCGCCCGCCGGGATTCCCGCCCTACCCCTCGCTGGGCGCGGCGCTCTTCTTGCGTGGGCTCGGCGACGACGGCGCTCCCGCGCCGCTCCTTCTCTCGTGGCAAGCCGCGCACGTCGCCGTCGTGCTGGCGGCGCTGGTCCTCCTTCTCGCGCAGACGCTTCCGCGCAGGACCGGGCGCATTTCGCTGAGCGATGGAGCGCTGCGGATCGGCGGCACCGTGTTGGCGCACGGCGTGACCAGCGCTCACGGCATCGCCACGCGGCCCGCGCTGCAGTGGGTGCTGGGCGCATCCGGCTCCGGCAAGAGCACTCTCTTGCGCGCCTGGTCGGAAGAGCTGCGCAACGCAGTGGTGGTCCCGCAGGATCCCGACGATGCGCTGCCTGGCTCGTTCTCCGGCACCGATCTGGCGCGCTTCGCGCGCCGCGCCAATCCGCGCGGCGATCGCGTGCTCTGGGATCTGCTCGGCCGCCTCGACGACGAGCGGGTGCGCCGCGGCCTGTTCGATCCTTTCACGCCTTGCTCGACCTTCTCGCGCGGAGAGCGCCAGCGGCTGACGATCTGCCTCGCGGTGGCGCGGGCGCTGGACGATCCGGACTGCGCGCTGCTCTTCGACGAGCCCACCTCCGCCCAGGACTCCCAGCGGACGCGCGCGCTCCTCGACTGCGTGCGCGAGCTCTTGCCCGCGCAGTTCACCGGGACGGGATCGATCGTGCTCACCTGCCACGATCCAGAGTCGCTCGACGCCTTGCTCGGCGATCGCAGCGCGCAGCACGTGACCGATCACGTTCTCTGGCTCGAGGACCGCAAGGCGCACGCCGTGCCCTGGGACGGCGCGCCCAGGCCGGAGGGCCTGCAGCTCTATCTCGGCGCGATGGAGAAGATGCTCGACGCGCGCGATCAGGCCGGCGTGCACCCCGGCGCGCTCATCGATGGAGCGCGCGTCCTGCGCCCGCGCGTGCTCATCGGCGGCCGGCTCCATGCAATCTCGCCCGAGGCCAGGGTCGCCGGCGGCGAGCTGGTGGTCCTCTCCGGCCCATCGGGCAGCGGCAAGTCCACGCTCCTGCGCGAGATCGCCGGCAACGCAGCGGTCGATCTGGGCTACGTCATGCAGGACGCGGCCCGGGCGCTGCCGGCGGAGATGCCGGTGCGGGAAGCGCTCGGCGCGGCGCCGCGGCAGGACGTCTGGTTCGGCGCCAGCCTGGACGGGGAGATGCTCGAGCGTCCCGTGGGCGCGCTCTCCGAAGGCGAGCGCCAGCACGTGCTCTTCGCCGGCGAAGTAGCGCGCCTGGAGCAGAGCCGCGCGCGGCTCCGTGTCCTGCTCCTCGACGAGCCTTTCGGCGCGCTCGATCCCGCGGCCCATCTTCGCCTGATGGAAGCGCTCCTCGGCTGGCTTGGCGACTCCCGCAACGCCGCGGTGCTCGTTTCGCACAGTCCGCTGGTGGACCTCGGCCTGGCGCGCGCAGCCGGCGTTCCGGTGAAAGAATGGACCATCGACGGGGGACAGCCATGAAGCCTCTCGAAAACAGACCCTGGGCGCTGGCCATCATCGGCGCCGCCGGCGTGACGCTCTTCGTCCCCAGCGCCCTCTCGCTCCTCGCGCCGCCCGAAGTGCTGGACGCGCTGATACTGATGGGCGACGCGCGCCTGCTGCTTTCACTTTCGGGACTGTTCGCGGGAAGCGCCGGCCTGCTGCGCGTGCTGTTGCGGCGGCGCAGGCTTCCGGAAGAGGAGCTGGACGTCGATCCGCTGCCCGCGCCAGTCGAGGAGCGCGCGGTCTCTTCTCGGGGATATCTGCGCTGATGGACGCACGGCGCGCAGCCGGCGCGGCGTTGCGCGGCGTCCGCCGGCGCGGCGAGCCGCTGCGGCCGGCGCTCGCCATCGAGGCGCTGCTGGCGGCGATGCGCGCCCGATTCCAGCTCGACGCGGAGACGGTGGACAAGCTCCTGCGCCCGGCGCTCGCCGACTGGCGCGACGCAGTGGGCTGCGCCGATCCGCTCCTGATGCCGGCCAATGCGCTGACCGAAGAGAAGGCGCTCGTGCCGCTGCCGATGCCGTCGTGGTGCGCGTGGCTCGTGGAGTCGGGTGTGCTGCGCCTCGACGGGCCCCCTGCCGTCGAGGGGCCGCGCGTCGTCCAGGCCGCATCGCTCCTGGTGATGCGCGAAGCGGAGCTCTCCGCGGTGGAGCGGTTCTCGTTTGCCTTCGCGGGCCGATACGGATCGGGCGCCGCGTCGCTGCACGTGCACCTGGCGATCTCGCCGCCCTTTCTTTCTCCGGCCTGGCGCGCCCCGATCCTGCTGCGCGCCGCGGCGCAGCGGCTCGACCAGAAGCGCGCGCCGGTTCCTCTCTGGCTGGGACCGCCGGCATCGCCGCAGGGCACGGCGGCGGGCGCGATGGGCGAGAGAGTCGCGACCTGGGCAGTGGAGAGCTGGCCGCGGTGGGCGATCCTGCGCGTGCTCGAGGGCCGCGAGCCGCAGGCGCTCTGGGATCTGCGCGCGCTCCGGGCTGAAGAGCCGGGCGAGATCGGGGCCGGACCGCCCGGGACGATGCGCCTCGGCGTGGACATCGGCAGCACCTCCACGGTAGTGGTCGAGGAAGACAGCGCGGTCGCGGGCTCGGTGGGCTCGAAGCTCCTCCGCGCGGCGTGCTCTTCGGGCTTCCGGCGGCTGGCCGGCGATCCGCTCACCGCGCACCAGGTCGGCTGCGCGGAGCATCTTCTCGCTCCGGGGGGCCAGCTTCCTACCGCGCTTGCCGCGGCGACGCCGAGCGCCCTTTTCCATCCCGGGCAGATGTGGCTGCCGCAGGCGCCGCCCGCCGGCGCTCCTGCGGGCGATGCGGGACTGCTCATCGATCGCTTCAAGTCGCCCGAGCTTCTCCTTCTCAGCGACTGGCTCGGCGAAGCGCCCGATCTCGATCGCGCGCAGATGAGCCGCCGGCTCTTGATGACCTACGCGCATCTGCTCGGCCGCACTCTCGCCGCGGCGCACGCCGCGCCTTTGGTCATGCCCGAAGGCGGCCGATGGGCGCAGCGCCTTCCGCGTCTGGGCGCCGCCGAAGCGACGGTCACGTATCCGCAATGCGCCTTCGATGCCGAATCGTCGGAGCCCTTCAGCAGCGTCTTCGACGAAGTGGGCCGCGAGCTGTGCCGCGGTCTCTCCGCGGCGTGGGCCACTGCATCGCACCGGCTGGTCGCCGATCCCGCCGCGGCGCGGGCGGCGCGCGCGCAGGACGCGAGGAATTCGCTCGAGGCGTTCGTCGACTTCGGCGGCCTCACGCTGCAGATCACCATCCACGTTCCGCGCGCCGCGGGACGCCCCGCTCCGTTCATCGCCGGCTCGTCGATGAGCTACCTGCTCGGCGGCGAGCGGCTCATCGATTCCGGCGCTTTCGCCAGCGCCTCGGTTGCGAGCGGCGATCTGCGCGAGGCCTGGCGCGCCATCGCGCGTCGCTGGCGCGCGCTCATCTCCGGCGGCGGACACCTCCAGGACGGCGTCGAGGCCGTGGGCGACGCCATTCTCGAGACGGTGTTCGCGCTGGTGCGCAGGCAGCTCGAGGGAACGCTGCGGCGCGCGGCCGCGCTGCGCGGCGCGGGCGTGCGGCTCTACCTCCTGGGCGAGGGCTGGAAGCTCGTCGCTCTCGACGCGCCCGACGAGGATCGCGAGCGCGAAACCCTCCGGCGAATCGAGGATCATCTCGCCGCGCAGCCACTCCTTCCCGGCGCCGCTCTTCAACTGCAGCGGATGGACAAGCGGCGCGTCTGCGAGGGCGCACTCCGCGTTCACGGCGCGGAATCGAGCGAAGACGCCGTCGAGCTGCAGGGCGTGGACGTCGCCTCCAGCGAGGGCCTGCGCCAGCGCTGGTTCGGGATCGCAGGCGGCCTCTCCGGCCCCGACCTCTCGCCCTCGCCGCACGATCGGTGGTGGCTCTCTTTCGCCGGCGGCGGCCAGTCTTTGCTGAGAATGGAGCAGTGGTTCAGCACTCCCGCGCCATTCGAGACGCGGCTCGAGGGCGGCAATCTTGCGTTCGACGCCCAGCGATCATTCCTCAAGCAGTGGCTCGACGTCAGCGGGCCCTCGCTGGTGGCGCTGCGCATCAACAGCGCGCTGCGAGATAGCGCTACGTAGAGCTCGACATTTACGTTCCTGTGTCCGGCGCGCAGGCTCCATTTCCCCCGAGGGCCACGCTCGTGATCCCGATCCGCGACACCATTCCACACCGTCACACGCCGGTGGTCACCTGGTCCTTGATCGCCATCAACGTCGCCGTCTTCCTCTACCAGCTCACGCTCTCGCCGGAAGACCTGCAGCGGCCACGCGGAACCGCCTCGCGGATCCAAATCGCCGTAACATGAGGGGCCATGGGTCCCGCCCTCTCCCTCTTCTGCGTCCAGGCTGTCCGCGCGCTGGCCCGCAACAAGCTGCGCAGCACGCTGGCGGCCCTCGCCATCATGATCGGCATCGGCGCGGTGGTCTGCGTGGTGGCCATCGGGCGGGCGGGATCGCGGCGCGCCGAGGAGCAGCTGCAGAACCTGGGCGACAACTTCCTCTGGATCGAAGCCGGCGGCCGCGCGCCCAACGGCGTGCGCACCGGAACGCACGGCACGACGCGGCTCACGGTGAGCGACGCGGAGGCCATCGCCCGCGACATGCCGCTCATCAAGCGCGTCACGCCCAACGTGGACGGCCGCGCGCAGGTGATCGCCGGCAACCGCAACTGGAACACCCACTGGCGCGGCATCAACCACGAGTACTTCGACATCCGCCACTGGAACACCGCGCTGGGCTCGCCCTTTCTCGACGAGGATGTGCGCCGCGTGCGCAGCGTCGTGCTGCTCGGGCAGACGGTCCGCGAGCAGCTCTTCGGCGACGCCGATCCGGTGGGCCAGGTGGTGCGCGTCAACGAGCAGCTCTTCCAGGTGGTGGGCGTGCTGGAGCGCAAGGGCCCGAGCGCGTTCGGCCAGGACCAGGACGACACCCTCATCCTTCCCTGGACGACCGCGCAGCAGAAATTGCTCGGGCGGAACCATGCCTGGCTCGACGACATCCTCTGCTCGGCGATCGCGCCGGAGGCGGTCAAGCCGGCCATCGACGAAGTCACCAGCCTGCTGCGGCAGCGGCACCGCATCCGCCCCGGCGAGGAGGACGACTTCAACATCCGCCGGCCAGACGAGATCATCAAGGCGCAGATCGAGACCAGCCACACGCTGGAGGCGCTGCTCATCAGCATCGCCCTCATCTCGCTGGTGGTGGGCGGAATCGGGATCATGAACGTGATGCTGGTCTCGGTGGCGGAGAGGACGCGCGAGATCGGCATCCGGCTGGCGGTGGGCGCGACCGAAGGCGCGGTGCAGATGCAGTTCCTCGGCGAGGCGGTGCTGCTCAGCCTCTTCGGCGGGGTGCTCGGCATCTGCCTCGGCGTGGGCGGGTCGATCTTGCTCGGCCGCACGCTCGGGTGGTCGATGATCATCCCTCCCGAGGCCATCGTGGCGGCGCCGGTCTTCTCGGCGCTGGTGGGGATCTTCTTCGGCTTCTATCCGGCGCGGATGGCGGCGCGCCTCGATCCCATCGAGGCGCTGCGCCACGAGTAGGCAGTTCGCTTCCGGCGTGACGCAAATCGTCATGAGAAATTGCGCAGCACGACTTGACGGCCGGGCGGCGGGTTGAGTATCGGTTCACTCAACTAAACTAAACCAGTTGAGTTGCCGCCGGCCGTTCCCTCTCCACAAGGAGTACCGAATGAGATCCCTTCGCCTCTCTTTCCTGCTCGCTTCCTTGCTGGCGCTCCCCATCGCCTCCCCGGCCCGGGCGCAAGTCTCGGGCACCTTCAATGGGTGGACCTTCACCATCTCGGGCTCCGCCGGCGGCTTCGCCAGCTACACCATCTGCGACAAGGCCCCCAAGGTGGGCGACTTCTATGTCGCCTGCGCCGGCGGGCCCGACGTCAAGAACAGCACCTCGATCTCCTCGGGCCTGGTGCCAGGTCACGCCACCTTCGAGGTCAAGAGCACCGCTGCGGGCTGGGATTTCGGCGGCGCGCTCGGCTGGTGGTCCAACGCCGCTGCTTCGGGCTCGGGAAACAATGCCGCCTTCGGCTCCACCAACACCGACCAGCGCCAGAACTACGTCTTCTTCGGAAAGAAGGATCTCGGGACCATCAAGGTGGGCCGCGACTTTGCCGTCTTCGGCGGCGAGGCCCTCGGCAACGACATGACGGTCGCCGGCGTGGGCAGCGCCGGGTACCACGGCCCCAACGGCAACTCCACCGCGGGACGCATCGGCGTCGGCTACTTCTTCCTCGACGAGGCCGCGCAGATCACCTACAGCTCGCCGAAGCTGTCCGGCTTGCAGGTGGTGATCAGCATCGAGCAGGCCTGGGACCTCATCGACAAGACCTTCAAGCGCGTCGTCACCGTGCACGAGACGCCCGCGCTCGACGGCAAGGTCACCTTCGACCTCGCGCCCGTGCACGTCTGGGTCAGCGGCTGGCTGCAGAACGCGGCCACCGGGGGTCCCGCCTCCAAGAGCATCACCACCGCAGTTGCCGACGTCGGTATCGCGTTGACGCCGGTCCCCGGGCTGAGCATCGTCGGAACCGGCTACTACGGCAGCGGTGCCGGCATGTTCGCGCGCGGCTTCTACGCCCTGGCGGACGATCTCTCGACGCGCAACTCGGCCGGCTACTACGGCCAGGTCACCTACAAGATCTCCGACGTGAAGCTGGGCGTGAGCTACGGCGCCAGCCTGCTGAGCCTCGCCTCCAGCGAGACGGCGACGAGCAATCCCACCCTGCTCAAGAGCAACGCGTCGATCATCGGCGGCCTCTACTACGGCCTGACGCCCAACGTGACGCTGACCGCCGAGTTCACCCACACCACGACGAAGAGCCAGAACGACGCCAGCGCCAGCGACAACAACATCGCCCTTGGCTCAATCATCTTCTTCTGAGGAGTCCCCGATGGCGCACCACGTCTTGACTGCCGTCCGGGGTTGGTCGAGTTTTGGTTTAGTTTAGTAAATGTTCCGCACCCGCACGAAGGAGGCCTTGATCATGGAGACTCTAATGGCTCGTGTCAGCGCGCTCGCCGCCGTGGCGATGCTCGCCGTTGCGCCGTCCGCGCAGGCGCAATCGAAGCAGTTGACCCTGTGCTGGGCAGCGTGGGACCCGGCCAACGCCCTGGTGGAGCTGTCCAAGGACTTCACCGCCAAGACGGGCACCCAGATGAAGTTCGAGTTCGTGCCCTGGACCAGCTTCGCGGACCGCTTCCTCAACGAGCTCAACTCCAAGGGGAAGCTCTGCGACCTGCTCATCGGCGACAGCCAGTGGATCGGCGGCGCGGCCGAGAACGGCCACTACGTCAAGCTCAACGAGTTCTTCGACAAGAACGGCATCAAGATGAGCGACTTCATGCCAGCGAGGGTCCTCGGCTACTCCGAGTGGCCGAAGAACTCGCCCAACTACTGGGCGCTGCCGGCCATGGGAGACGCGGTGGGATGGACCTACCGCAAGGACTGGTTCGCGCGCCCCGAGATCAAGGCGGAGTTCAAGAAGAAGTACAAGCGAGACCTCGCTCCGCCCAAGACGTACGCCGAGCTCAAGGAGATCGCCCAGTTCTTCCAGAACCGGACCATCGACGGCAAAAAGGTCTACGGCGCGTACATCTATACCGAGCGCGGGTCCGAAGGCATCACCATGGGCGTCACCAACGTCCTCTACGACTGGGGTTTCGAGTACGAGGACCCGAAGAAGCCGTACCACATGAAAGGCTTCGTCAACTCGCCGGATGCGGTGAAGGGCCTCGAGTTCTACAAGTCCCTGTACGACTGCTGCACCGCGCCCGGCATGACCAATGCGTACATGTCGGAAGGGCTGGACGCGTTCAAGTCGGGGCAGGTGGCGATGCAGATGAACTTCTTCGCCTTCTGGCCCGGCCTCTACAAGGAGGTGGGGGCCGACAAGATCGGCTTCTTCACCAACCCGGCCGGCCCCAAGGGCCGCTTCTCCCAGCTTGGCGGCCAGGGGATCTCGGTGGTCTCGTATTCGCCCAACCGCGACGCTGCGCTGGAGTACATCAAGTGGTTCGCGCAGCCCGACGTGCAGAAGAAGTGGTGGGCGCTGGGCGGCTACTCGTGCCACAAGGCCGTGCTCAACGATCCGGGCTTCCCCAAGAGCACGCCCTTCGCGCAGGACTTCCTCGTCTCGATGGGCATCGTCAAGGACTTCTGGGCCGAGCCCTCCTACGCGCAGCTCTTGCTCGCCATGCAGAAGCGGGTCCATGACTACGTGGTGGCCGGCAAGGGCACGGCGAAGGAGGCACTCGACAGTCTCGTCACCGACTGGGAGAAGGTCTTCAAGGACGACGGCAAGATGTGAAGCAGGCTCTTTCACAAACGGGAACCGCGCCGTCGCTCCAGGCAGGAGAACGGCGCGGTCCTCGCGAGAACCCTCTCATGCGCGACAACAGCGCCCCGCTCAGCTTCGTCGATCGCGCCGCCAAGGCCGCGCCGGAGGCGGTCGCGCGCCGGGTGCGCGGGCTCTCGGATCGGGCCATCGCCTGGCTGTTCATCTCGCCGACCGTGCTGCTGCTCCTGGCGATCAACATCTTCCCGCTCGCCTGGACCATCAGGCTGTCGTTCACCAACTACCGCGCCAACCGGCCCAATGCGCGGCTCCTCGCCGTCGGCATCGCCAACTACGTCTCGGTGCTCACGGACCCGGACGTGTGGGCGGCGATGCAGGCTACCGCCCATTTTCTCTTCTGGACGATCCTGATTCAAACGCTGATCGGCTTCGGGCTCGCCTGGCTCGTCGACCGCCGCTTCCGGGGTCACGGCTTCTGGACCACGGTGATCCTCATCCCGATGATGCTCTCGCCGGCCGTGGTGGGGAACTTCTGGACGTTCCTCTACCAGCCGCAGATCGGCCTGTGGAACTACTCGCTGGAATTCCTCACCGGCGTCCCGGCCTCATCCTTCAGCATGATCGGCTCGGTCAAGCTGGCTCCCTGGGCGATCATCATCGTCGACACCTGGATGTGGACGCCCTACGCGATGCTCATCTGCCTCGCCGGCCTGCGCTCGATCCCCGACTACATCTACGAGGCGGCCGAGGTCGATCGGGCCTCCAAATGGCGGCAGTTCTGGACCATCACCGTGCCGATGGCCCTGCCCTTCATCATGCTCGCCGTGCTCTTCCGCGGCATCGAGAACTTCAAGATGTTCGACATGGTCAACCTGCTCACCAACGGAGGGCCGGGCTCGACCACGGAGGTCGCTTCGATCACCCTGAAGCGGGAGGCGTTCGAAAAATGGCGCACCGGCTATTCGTCGGCGTTCGCCATCATCCTCTTCGTCACCGTGTTCGGCCTGGCGAACATCTATGTCAGGGCGCTGAACAGGGTGAAGAGCCGCTGATGAGCCCTGCCAGGACAACCGCGCACTCGGTGGTCGTTCCCTCGGGCCGGTCGAAGGGAATCGCCGGAGCGATCGTCGTGCTCTACGCGGTCCTCGCCATGGTGCCGCTGGTGTGGATCTTCCTCACCGCCTTCAAGTCGCCGCCCGACTCGATCGCCTATCCTCCGAAGATCGTCTTCACTCCGTCCCTGGCAGGGTACTGCAACCTCTTCAACAGCATCTCCCGGCAGACCGAAGACTACATCGCCAGCCTGCCCCCCGCCGGGAACGTCTGCGACCGGCTCGCCCGTGCGCGCAACATGGTGGTGGTCGGCCCCTCGAACTTCGTGCCGCGCTTCTTCAACTCGCTGATCATCGCCTTCGGCTCGACGGCGCTCTCGGTGCTGCTAGGCGTGACCGCCGCCTACGCCTTCTCGCGCTTCAGGGTGCCGGCCAAGGACGACCTGCTCTTCTTCATCCTCTCCACCCGCATGATGCCTCCCATCGCGGTGGCCATTCCCATCTACCTCATGTACCGCGAGGTCGGGCTCTCGGACACGCGCCTCGGCATGATCGTGCTCTACACCGCCGTCAACGTCTCGCTTGCCGTCTGGCTGCTGAAGGGTTTCATCGACGAGATCCCGCGCGAGTACGAAGAGGCCGCGCTGGTCGATGGCTACACCCGCCTGCAGGCTTTCCGGAAAGTCGTGCTGCCGCAGGCCGCCACCGGCATCGTCGCCACGGCGATCTTCTGCCTGATCTTCGCCTGGAACGAATACGCGTTCGCGGTGCTGCTCACCTCGGGCCAGGCCCAGACCGCTCCGCCGTTCATCCCCATCATCATCGGAGAGGGTGGCCAGGACTGGCCGGCGGTCGCCGCGGCAACGACGCTCTTCCTGGTTCCCATCCTGGTGTTCACCGTGGTCCTGCGCAAGAACCTCCTGCGCGGGATCACCTTCGGCGCGGTGCGCAAATGAGCTGGCCCCGCTGGCTGCGACGCAGGCCGATGGAGAGCCTCGCTACGGTGGTCATCGCTGCCGGCGTGCTCATGCTGCTGCAGCCCTTCTCGATGGCGCTGTTCACCTTCTCGTTCGTCACCACGCTGGCAGGAACGGCGCTGTTCACGATCGTCTCGAAGTTCCCGGAGTAACGCCATGGCGGAGATCCGAGTCGAAAACCTCCACAAGGCGTTCGCCCAGTTCGTCGCCGTGCGCGACTCCTCCTTCACCGTGCGCGACGGAGACTTCTTCTGCCTGCTGGGGCCCTCGGGCTGCGGCAAGACCACCACGCTGCGCATGATCGCCGGCCTCGAGCTGCCCACCTCCGGGCGCATCCTGCTCGGCGGCGAGGACGTCACCTTCAAGCAGGCCTCGCAGCGCGACATCGCCTTCGTCTTCCAGCTCTTTGCGCTCTACCCGCACATGAACGTGCGCGCCAACATCTCCTATCCGCTCAGGTGCCAGGGCACTCCACGAGATGAGGTGGCGCGGCGCGTGGAGGAAACGGCGAAGATCCTGCGCATCACCCATCTTCTCGATCGTTCCGTCTCCGGCCTCTCGAGCGGAGACCGCCAGCGCGTGGCGCTGGGCCGCGCCATCGTCCGCGAGCCGCTCGCCTTCATGCTCGACGAGCCGCTCGGGGCGCTCGACGCCGAGTTCCGCGAGCTGATGTGCGGCGAGCTGCGGGCGCTGCACGACCGCCTCAAGGCGACCACGGTGTACGTGACCCACGACCAGCTCGAGGCCATGTCGATGGCCGACACCATCGCGCTGATGAACAACGGCGTCGTCGAGCAGCTCGGGCCGCCGCAGGAGATCTACGATCGTCCGGCCAGCATGTTCGCGGCCGATTTCATCGGCTCGCCGCCGATGAACCTGATCCCCTTCCGCGGCCGCGTGGCGCCGGGAGACAAGTCCGTGCGGCTCGGAGAAGCGGCGGTGGCCGTGCCGGAGGCGCGCGAGGGTACCGAGGAGACAGAGCTCGCGCTCGGCGCACGTCCCGAGCACGTCCGGCTGACGCTGGACTCTCCACTGCGCGCTTCCGTCCTGGACACCGAGTACCTCGGCACCACGCAGATCGTCACTCTGACCACGGCGCAGGGCACGACCCTGAAGGCGCGCGTCGCCTCCGGAATCGCGGCGCGGCCCGGCGACCAGATCGGGCTGGCGTTCCGCACCGAAAAGCTCTCCCTGTTCCACAAGGCGTCCGGACGCGCCCTGCGCTCGGCGCTCCACGAGGAGGCCGCGCGTGGCTGAGGTGGTCCTCGACGGCGTCTCGAAGCGCTTCGGCCACACGCAGGCCGTCGCCGAGCTGCGCCTGCGGGTGGCGGACGGCGAGTTCCTCGTGCTGCTCGGCCCGACCGGCGCGGGAAAGACCACCACCCTGCGGCTGGTGGCGGGCCTGGAAGCGCCCGACGCCGGCCGCGTGAGAATGGGCGACCGCGACATCACGGCAGAGCCGCCCTCGGCGCGCGACGTCGCCTTCGTCTTCCAGCAGTACTCGCTGTACCCGCACCTCTCGGTGTACGACAACCTGGCCTTCCCGCTCCGCTCCCCGGCGCGGCGCCTGCCCGAGGATCAGGTCCGCACGCGCGTCGTCGAGATCGCCCGCCTGCTGCACCTCGAAGAGAAGCTCGACAACCGCGCCACCGAGCTCTCGGGCGGCCAGATGCAGCGCGTGGCCATCGGACGCGCGCTGGTGCGCCGCCCGTCGATCTATCTGATGGACGAGCCGCTCTCTTCGCTGGACGCGAAGCTGCGCGCCGAGATGCGCGTGGAGCTGAAGCGCATCCAGCGCGAGCTCGGCGCGACGATCCTCTACGTCACCCATGACCAGACCGAGGCCATGACCATGGCCTCGCGCATCGGGGTGCTCGAGCAGGGCCACCTGGTGCAGCTCGGCAGCCCCCGCGAGATCTACGAGGATCCGGTCAACATCCATGTCGCGACGCGGCTGGGAAGCCCTTCAGTGAACCTGGTGCCGAGGGGCCTGTTCCCGTCGCTGCAGGCGCCCGAAACGACGGTGACCATCGGGGTGCGGACCGAGCACGTGCGGATCCGCAAGAGCACGACGTGGGATCGAGCCGTAGGCACGAAGGAGGAGACCGAAGGTCCGAACGGCTCGGCCGTCGGCCGCATCCGCTGGGTCGAGCACCTGGGAAGCCAGAGCCACCTGCACGTGACCATCGCCAACACCGAGGTGGTGACGCTGGCGGATCCGCACTCCGCCCTTGCGGTGGGCGACGAGGTGGAGATCGAGATGCTGGCGCCGCTGTTCTTCGATGCCCGAGGCGATCGCGTGGGGCGATCATGAGGAGATGGCATGAACACCAGCCCGAGGCTCGACGTGACGGTTGAAACGGATCCCCTCATGGGGCGCTTGATCGACGCTGCGGTCGCAGTGATCCGCGAGAACGCCGAGAAGCTCGGCGATCTCGATCGCGCCATCGGCGACGGCGATCACGGCGTCAACATGCTGCGCGGGTTCAACGCCATCGACGAGGCGCGCGACTCCATCGCCGCGCTTCCGCTCGCCACCGCGCTACAAGAAATGGGCAAGCTCCTGGTGATGAGCGTGGGCGGCGCCTCGGGTCCGCTCTACGGCAGCCTGCTGATGGCGATGGGTTGCGCCGGCAACTCGCTGGGGGAGATGCTGAGAGTGGGCGTGGCGGCGGTGAAGAAGCGCGGCCGGTCCGAGCGGGGCGAGAAGACCATGCTCGACGTGCTGGTTCCGGTGCAGCTCGCCTGGGAGCAGGCCTGCAAAGAAGGTCTCGACACCCGCGAAGCGATCGAGCGCATCAAGCGCGCCGCCGAAGACGGCCTCGAGTCCACGCGGCCGCTCCTCGCGACCAAGGGCCGCGCTTCCTTCCTGCGCGAGCGGAGCATCGGGCACCTCGACCCCGGCGCCGGCTCCAGCTCCTTGCTGGTGCACGCCGCTTGTGATGCTTTCATCGAGACGAAGCCATGACCGAACGAGTCGCCATCGTCATCGTCTCCCATTCCCCGGACGTCGCCCGCGGCGCCGCCGCCATGGTGCGGCAGATGGTCGGCCGCGAGGTCCGCGTCGCCCACTGCGGCGGCAACGCCGAAGGCGGCCTCGGCACCGACGTGGCAGCCATCAAGCGCTGCATCGAGCAGGTGTACGGGCCCAAGGGCGTCGCCGTGCTGGTGGACCTGGGCGGCGCGGAGACCAACTCGGAGATGGCCATCGAGATGTTGCCCAAGGACTGGCAGGCGAACATCGTCATCTGCTCCGCGCCCGTGGTCGAGGGCTCGGTGATGGCGGCGACGGAGGCGGCCGGCGGCAGCAGCCTGGCGAAGGTGAAGGCGACCGCCGAGGAGATGTATCGATGAGTGACGAGGGGCTCATCGCCGGGGAGGCGCTCATCACCAACCCAACCGGGCTGCACGCCCGGCCGGCGGTCAAGCTCACCAAGCTGGCCAAGAGCTTCGAGGCGAATCTCCGCGTGCGCGTAGGCCTGGACGGGAAGTGGACCGACGCCAAGAGTGTCGCCCGCGTGCTGGCGCTGAGGGCTCCCGCCGGCCAGACCCTCTTCTTCGAGGCGGAGGGCCCGGATGCCTCGGAGGCCCTGTCGACGATCACCGAGCTGGTCCGCCGCAACTTCGACGAGGGCTCGCAGAGGGAGCGACAGTTCGAAGGCCAGGTGGCCTCCGCCGGGCTGGGCGATGGGTTCCTCGTGGTGCGCATTCAGCCCGCCATCGACGGCTTCGACGGCGGCGCGGCGGCGAATCCGCAGGCGGAGCGCAAGCTCCTCGAGGCCGCCCTGGCGAGGGCGGCGCTGGAGCTGGAGCGCCTCAAGTCCGGAGCTGGCGCCATGGCGTCGGAGATCCTCGACTTCCAGATCGAGCTGCTGCGCGACGCCGCGCTGCTCGAGCCGGCGTTCCGATCGATCGCCAGCGGCAAGCCTGCAGGCCACGCCTTCAGGGCGGCGCTGGAAACGCAGATCGAGGAGTATCGCTCCGCCACCGACAAATACTTCGCCGCGCGCGCGAGCGATCTCATCGACCTGCGCGATCGCGTGCTGGCAGCTCTTGCGCCCGTTTCGAAAACGCCGGCGCAGGCGGCGCCCGAAGAAGGCGGGATCTACGTCGCCGACGACTTGACCCCGTCGCGGTTTCTCGAGCTGGACTGGTCTCGCTGGCGCGGTGCGGCCCTGCTCGGCGGGAGCGCGGCGAGCCACGTGGCAATCCTGGCGCGATCGCGCGGCGTGCCGCTCCTGGTCGGTGTCCGCGCGACCCTCGGCGATCTGGCCGACGGCGAGTCGGCCGTGCTCGACGCGGAGACCGGACGGCTGATCCTCAGCCCCTCGGAGATCACCGCCCGCTGGTTCCGCGAGCGCCAGCAGGCGCGCGCCCAGCGCGCCGAGCTGGAGGAAAAATACCGCGCGGCGCCCGCCGTCAGCGCTTCCGGGACGCGCATCACCGTCCAGATCAACGTCGAGAGCGAGAAGATCCTCGACCATCTGGCGCCCGGCTCCTGCGACGGCATCGGCCTGACGCGCACCGAGTTCCTCTTCCACGGGAAAGCGGCGCTCCCCGACGAGGAATCGCAGTTTCAGTTCTACCGCCGCCTCATCGAGTGGGCCGCGGGCAAGCCGGTCACCATCCGCACTCTCGACGCCGGCGGGGACAAGCCCATCAGCGGGCTGACCCGCAACGGTGAGCTGAACCCGTTTCTGGGCGTGCGCGGGATCCGCCTCAGCCTTGCGAACCCGGAGGTCTTTCGCGTCCAGCTCCGCGCCCTCGCGCGCGCCGCGGCGCTCGGCCCGCTCAAGGTCATGTTGCCGATGGTCACCATTCCCGCGGAGCTGGAGAAGGCCCGGGAGATGCTGCACGAAGCGGTGGACGAGCTTTCTGCCCAGGGCGTGCCCGCGGCAGTCGCGCCGCTCGGGATCATGGTCGAGGTGCCGGCGGCCGCGATCGCCATCGCGAAATTCGATGCCGCGTTCTACTCCATCGGCACCAACGATCTCATCCAGTACGTCACCGCCTCGAGCCGCGACTCCGTCGGGCTGGCGCCGCTCTACGACGCGCTCAATCCGGCGGTGCTCGAGCTCATCGCTCGCGTAGCGGCCCACGGCCGGGAGGTGGGCCGCGAGGTGAGCGTCTGCGGCGAGATGGCCTCGAACCCGGAGTACGTCCCGCACCTGCTCGACGCGGGCATCTCCAGTCTCTCGGTGGCGCCCGCCGCCCTGGGGTCCGTCAAGCATGCGGTCGCGGCCCATGCCCGCTAGGTCGCGAGCCAGCGGGAGCCCTCAGGCGGAGGTGGGACCGATCGCCGCCTACAAGGCGATCCTCAGGGGCTACATCGATCGCCGCCCCGCCGGCATGCGGGCGCGGATCGCCGATGCGCTGGGCAAGCACAAGAGCTTCGTCTCGCAGCTCACCAATC
>WNEY01000803.1_pt1 | contig 20851 bp, 21 predicted proteins | sample 5400531 | NCBI WGS metagenome assembly WNEY01 (sample SAMN13153338, study PRJNA577476) | soil metagenome | isolation source: 200 cm saprolite under Douglas fir tree site 1 | place: USA:California | collected 2015-04-18
CGAGTTGTCGAGGAGATGTCGAAGCTCGGAGTCGGACGTTATCTTCGACTGCTCGGTGTTATGGAAATTGCATTCGCGGCGCTGTTTGTCGTGCCAGCCACGATGAAACTCGGGTTTATTCTCGCGTCCTGCTACTTCGGCGGTGCGATCGCGACCGAGCTGTCGCACGACGTTTTGAAGGTCAATCCTTTTGTCCCGATCGTACTGCTCTGGATCGGCGCTTTCATTCGGGATCGCTCGATTTTCTTCTGATACGCAATTGAGCGCCGGATCTGCGCAGTAATTCGCCACGGACACGGACATTGGGAGCGCGCCCTGGATGGGATCCGTTCCGATTCACGAAGGACAATATCGACCAGTTCAGAAGGGTCCGTAACCTGCAAAAATGATCAGAATTGACAGGTTTAGTCCTGCGTTTTGAGCCGAATGTCAAAAAGGTTCCAAATGCTCCCGTTTAGGGGCTCGACCCAGGAGAAACTACGTTCTTGGATTTTCCGTTTCGGCTAAAGAAAAGCCTTAAATGACAAAATGGTACCGGACCCCGTAGGCTCCGCGGTTTTCACTTCGCATTCGTGCGCAGCGCCGAATCAGAAATGAAACGAAACCGCTCCACGCAATCGATAATCGGGCACCACCTGCAACGCTGATGGAAGCCGGAAACTCGGCAGCAATTTCGGCGCTGAAGCGGCCACGTAACAGCCGCAGAGATCACATCCCCGACTTACGCCCACCGCAATGGAGAAGAACGCGACGGCCAGCCAGAGCGAAATCTTCATTTCTGGCGCGCGACAAATCTTCCATTGCCTTCGTCGAGATAAATTGTCGATCCAACGTGCGCGACCCGCAGCGTTTGTTGCCATCTTCCCGAAGAAAATTCGCGCGCCGCTCTCAATGTTTCACTGCCGGTCTCAGGTAATCGCGCCGCTGTCTGCATTGCTTCCACCAGGACTCGCCCATCTAATTTTTCTGCCGAGCTGATTCCAAGCACCGCCAGAATCGTCGGCGCAAGATCGACATTGCCCGTCGGCAGATCATCCGTCTGACCACGGCGAAAATCTGGGCCGGCAGCGATGAGGGTGTTGTGCATGTCGAACCGGCTCAAGGTCGCGTGAGTCCCCTTGCCTGCTTTCCGTTGCCAATCGGCATCGATCATTCCTGAAACGCCGAACTGGTTTTTATTTCCATTCCAACGAAATGCCATTGCCACATCGGGCGCGTGTTCATTGTCGATCCCGGCATCTGCCAAACGAAAAGTTCCCTCCAGCTTGTCGCGCGTAAAAATGACGCCGGCGAAATCCGATTGCTGCAAAAATTCAACCAGACGACGTGTCACTGTCGCGTCGTGTCCGATCACATAGAAGAAAATCGTGCCGCCGTTTCCATCCAGCATGATTTGGCCAGGCTTCGGTTCGTTCGCAAACTCCGTCACGACGTCGAAGCCGGCGTCTTTCAAAATTTTTCGCAAGTCGATTGCGCGCTCGATCGTGGAGAAACCATGATCTGAAACGACAAAGATATCCGTTGTCGCTTTTAGTCCGCCTAAGGCGGATCGATCCAACGCCGCGAGAACGAGCGCAAGATCGTCATCAGCGGATTTGATCGCGGCGAGCGCCTCCTTTGAACCCGGCGCGGTTTCATGTTGAGTTCCATCCGGCTCGCTCAACCACAAAAGCGAAAACGCGGGGACGCCGTTCTTCCAAAAAATGTCCTTCAATGCTTTCGTGGTCCAAGAATCCTTCTGGGCAAAACTAAGCGCCGGAAATGGACCGAGCAGCGAGACAACGGATGAAAGCGCCTCGGGTGAGCGCATCTGGCCGGAGAAAAGCGCCGCAGAATTTTTGTCGCGTGTTGAGTCGAGATGTCGATCTTGCAAAAGCCCAACGGTTTTCGCCGTGGCCACGACAGTTTGCCGGCCGCTTGCGCGAACAAGCTCGGCGATTGTGGGCAGCGCGACGTACTTACCACCGGAAATCTCGTCGCCTTTCCGCACAACGTCCGGATCTTCGACGTCGATTATTTTCCGGTTGTCGATCTCAGGCCGATATTCGTGGTTCGCAATGATTCCGCTGCGGCCGGGATAAGCCCCAGTGACGAGCGCAGTGCCGTTCACATTGGTCGCGCTCGGATAAACCGAATGATGATTGCGAAAGACCACACCGGCTCTAGCCAATTTCCAAAGTGTCGGACTGTCTGTTTCACTCACGAGATCGGGGCGCATTCCATCCCAAACAATCAGCACGACGTGCTTTGAAACTGGCGGCAAATCCTCCGCGAATGCGATTCCGCACAAGATCGACATCGGCAAAATCGAGAATCTCTGCGCAAAAGCGCAGCCGGCTCGGTTTTTCATCGCGTTACGGATCATGCCGAGATTTGAGATGGCTGCTAATAAACAATAAGGATGCGATTCCGCTGGCGAGCGCTAGCGCCGCGCCGATCGACATGACCGTGCGAAAACCGTGCACGAAAGATTCGTCGATCGCTTTACGCAACATCTCGCGCATCGGCGGCGCGATCTCTTTCGGAAGCGTCGCCGCGGCCAGATTGATTCTTTGGTCGTCCAACAAGTGTTTTGTGGTGGTAGGCACTTGAGCTTTGGACAAATGCTGGTCGAGCGAACGATTGAATGCATTCAGCATGACGATGCCGAGGACAGCGATCGCGAGCAGCGCGGCCGCGCGCGAGACCGCGTTGTTGATTCCCGAGGCGACGCCAACGCGATTGCGCGGGACCGCACTCATGACAGTTGTGGTCAGCGGCGCGACGCTGACGGCCATGCCGATGCCCAACACGAAAATCGCGGGAAAAAATTTGCTCCAGTAATTGGCTCCCACCCCCGGCACAATGAAAAGAGCAAAGCCGGTCGCGGCGATGACTGGGCCGATGATGAGGGGAAGTTTAGCTCCATAACGCTGCACCAAACCGCCGGACCATCGCGACAAAAAAAACATGATCAAAATAAATGGAAGCAAGGACGCGCCGGCGGCGGTGGCTGAGTAGCGCTGCACCTGAATCAAATTCAGGGGCAGGAAAAAGAGCGTGCCGCCGAGAGCGCTGTATAAAAGAAGCGTGAGCAAGTTCGCACCGGTAAAATCAGGCGAACGAAAGAGAACGAGCGGTAACATGGGGTTACGCGTACGCACTTCGACGAACAGAAACGCGAGCACGAGAGAGCCACCACCGATCAGCGAGGTCAGCACCGCGGCGTGGCCAAATCCAAGACGTGAAGATTCGATCAAACCGTAGACGAGCGATCCGAGGCCGATGGTTGCGACCAGCGCGCCCAGCCAATCCAGCCGCTCATTGTCTTTTTCATCCCGGCTTTCCGGGACGCGATAGAATGAAATCAGCAGCACGATGATTGCGAGCGGCAGGTTAATAAAAAAAACCATGCGCCACGAAATATGTTCGATCAGCCAGCCGCCGATAACTGGGCCAATCGCCGCCGTGATTGCGGTGAACCCAGACCATGTGCCAATGGCGCGGCCGCGATCTTCGTCGCGAAAGGAGGCGCTGATGATTGCAAGACTTCCGGGGACAAGCAGAGCCGCTCCGATGCCCTGAATGGCCCGAGCCAGAACTAGTTGGCGAATGGTTGCAGAAACTCCACACCACGCCGAGGCAAAGGAAAAAAGCGCCACTCCAACAACAAAGATGCGACGCCGGCCGTATCGATCGCCGAGCGCGCCGCCCATGAGCAAAAAAGCGGAGAGTGTGAGTGAGTAGGCTTCGACCACCCATTGAACATCGACAACGGTGGCGCTCAAACTCGCTTGCAATGCGGGCAACGCGACATTCACCACGGTGCCGTCGATAAACGCCATGCTCGAGGCGAGAATCGTCGCAGCAAGAATCCACGGGCCGGAAGATTTCGCGCATGGTGCGATTGCCGTCCTCGATTGAATGACAACTTCGTCACAAGGCGATCGAATGAAATTGGACATCGCAACGCGCCCTCGACACGGAGGCGCACCGTGACGTTGCAAAAAATCGCGCGATCACCCAAGCCAAAAGGAACGTCCAGGCTGCGGGGCGGACGACGGGTTGACCGGTCTACGCCTGCTTTCTAGCGTCCCCGCATGCAGAAGATTGTCAGCCTGGCGCTTGCGGTTGTTCCACTAATCTTCGCGTCGGGCAAAGAATTAGTTCCGACAGCAGACGGAACGACGTGGCTCTACGAGATGACGCAGGAGACGGGCAAAAAGTTCGCCTTTTCCGACGCGAAGCCTGGGCCCGACGGGAAAGTTCATCGGCTGGCGGCTTATCGAATTAACGGAACGCAAGAAGTGAATGGCAAAATTTTGCTCAAATTCGAAATGATCCGCGAGGGAGTGATCACGAACACCGACCTCATGACAGTGGATGAGCACGGAATTTCTTGCGCAGCCCGCGTCGATCAATATGGCGAGTTAACCAAACTCGATCCGACCCAAACCATGATCGCCGCACCGCTCAAATCCGGCGCGACCTGGGAATTCGACGGCAAAGTGGCGGATGCGAATGTGCATCAGCATTATGACGTCCTAGCTGAGGAAGATGTCGATCTACCGGCCGGAAAGTTTCGCGCCTTCCATATTCACGGGGAGCAGACCGAGCCGATGCGCATGACGATCGATCGCTGGTTCGCCAACGGCACCGGGATCGTCAAGGATGTAACAACCGTAAAAATGCCGGACGGCGGATTGTTGCGCCGCATTTCGCTGGAACTAAAGGAAAGGCCGAAGATTGCGCCGAGGCCAGAGGTAAAGCCGGTACCACCGCCAAAAAAAATTTCCGTGATTGTAGGGAAAGGACCGATGGGTGATTCGACGAACCAATTCCGAGAAGACACGCCGAAAATTTATGCGCGCTGGCAAGGGCGAGGTCTGCGCGACCAGGCAAAGATCCGGGTCGTGTGGATCGCGGAGAAGGCAGCCGATGTTCCTCCGAATTACACCATCGACGAAGCCACCACGACCGCCGACAGCCGGAATGCGCACGGCACATTCACCCTGGCGCGGCCGGACACAGGATGGGCGCCCGGCGATTACCGGGTGGACTTTTATCTCGACGCCGAACTGGTCGACACGGCAAAGCTCAAGATCACAAAATAAGCCGGGATGTCGGTGTAGGGGCGGCTGTCCTCAGCCACATAACTGTTTCTGTCCGCGCTCGCCGCGGCGAGCGCCTCTACACCACGCTAGGTTTTTTGAATCCAAAGCCGGCCTCGACTGCATCGAATCAAGAGAAAGCACTTTTTGCCATGAAGAAGACTTACATTGCGCTCCTTACAGCTGCGGCCGTCCTTGTTTGCGGCTGCCATTGGGCCGGCATTCGGGGCAACGGCCACGTCACCACCGATTCGCGCAACATCAGCGCATTCTCCGAAATCGAAGCCAATGGAGCTTTTCAAATTGAATGGCGCAACGGCGCGCCGGCGCTCAGCATCACGACGGACGAAAATCTTCTCAATTACATCGAGAGCGAAAACACCGACAATCGACTGCGCCTGCATTCCTACAAAAATCTCTGGCCGACGCACGGAATCAAAGTCGTGGTCTCCAGTCCCACGCGCTTTGGCGCAAGACTCACCGGCGCCACGCGATTGACCGCGAATCAACTTTCGGGAGCGAAGTTCGCCGTTGAATCGACCGGCGCGGCGCACGTCACGCTTGATGGAAACATCGACCAGCTCCTTGCCGATATGACCGGCGCAAGCGAGCTGAACGCGCAATCGCTACAAACAAAAACCGCCGAGATTTCAACAACCGGCGCGGCCGACGCGAATATTGCGGTGAGCGAAACCCTGAAAGTCTCAATCACCGGTGCGGGCAAAGTCATTTACTCCGGCAACCCGCCAACGATCGAAAAACACATCGCCGGCGCGGGATCAATCCGCCACAGAGAATAAAAACATGTCGCTCTTTCTTCTTCTTTGGGCTTTGATTTGTAACTCAAGGTCAAATTAAGAGTCGCTGTCGCGATTGAACCCTTGCTTGTAGGGGAAGCAGTTTCGTGGCAAGCGGGAATCGAGCCGCTGGGAAGCGCGCGAGATGGATGGGTAACCCGACTGGGTGAGCTTTCGGGAGAAGGCGAATCAACGCTTGTCCTACAACGCCGAGAAGCGGGTCGGTCATTTGCGACGATCAAAGATCGCCGCTACAAACATAAGTCGCGATGGAAAACTTCATCTGCGTGCAATGCGGCACACAGTTTGGCAGAACAGCCGAGCCGCCGGCGCGCTGCACAATTTGCGAAGATGAGCGGCAATTTGTTCATTACGGCGGCCAGCAGTGGACGACGCTGGAACGCCTGGCCGCCGATCATCGCAACCGCCTCGAAGATGAGACGCCGCAACTTCTCGGCATCGGCAGCGAGCCGGAGTTCGCGATCGGCCAGCGCGCATTGCTCTTGCAATCGGGTGGCGGAAATCTCCTCTGGGATTGCATTTCATTGCTGAACGATAAAACCATCACCGAAGTGAAAGCGCGCGGCGGCATCCGCGCCATCGCGATTTCCCATCCGCATTTTTATTCGTCAATGGTCGAATGGGCCGAGCATTTTGACGCGCAAATCCTTTTGCATGCGGCTGACCGCCAATGGGTCATGCGCAAAAGTCCGCGCATTCAATTTTGGGAAGGGACAACCTTGTCACTTTGGGATGGGCTCGCATTGATCAATTGCGGTGGGCACTTCGAAGGCGGCACAGTTTTGCACTGGCCCGCAGGCGCGAACGGCAAAGGCGCGCTGCTTACCGGCGACATCATTACCGTGGTGCAAGACCGCCGTTACGTCAGCTTCATGCGGAGTTATCCGAATCTTATTCCGCTCGGAGCCGCTGCCATCCATCGCGTCCTCGAAACAATCGAACCGTTCTCCTTCGATCGAATCTACGGCGGCTGGTGGCGGGCCTACGTATTGTCCGACGCAAAAGCTGCGGTGTCGCGATCGGCGCAGCGCTATCTGCGCGCGATCGCGCAAATCTAGCAGCGGCTGCGTGCCCGCGAATGCTTTCGAAGTCTTCATGCGCGTGCGGAATCGTACATTTCGGCTTGTTGCGATTACGACAGCGCGCAAAGTTGCGCAATGCAGCCTGAGTTTCCGCAGCGTCTTCACGAACTAGTCGAACGCGCCAAGGAAATTCGACGCAAAAGCATTATCGGCGTCGATCCCGAAGAATACACGAAGCAACACCTCATCGAACCGCTACTACAAGCTGTCGGTTATGATTCAGATGATATCCGCAAGGAGTTTCACATCTTGGGCGATCAATGTGATTACCTTTTGGAAACGCGCCGCCCGCTCCTATTCGTAGAAGGAAACAGTTTGTTGGATAAGTCAAAAGACCTGTTCGAGGCGCATCGGGAGCAGGTCCTTCGTTATCTCCGCAACTATCGCATCAGTCCCGAGCAGGTCGCGATGGAAAGGCCGGTCACATGGCTGCTTCTTACCAACTTTGCGCAGCTTCATTTCGTTCGTGTCAACGAAGAGAAACCATCCTTTTCTTTCCGTTTCGACGAACTGGAAAAGCGCGCTGATGAGCTTTGGGAATTGCTTGCACCAGACCGGCTCGAATCAGGGCGCATCGAGGAACTTTATGACCAGCAGCAAAAAGCGGATCTCGACCAGCGTTTTCTTGTCGATCTAAAACAATGGGACTCATTTTGGCCAATGCCTTCGGTATCGCCAATCAGAAGGCTTCACTCGCCGAACTCACCAACGCCAGCCAGCAATTGCTCGATCGTTTTCTCTTTTGTTGAATGCTCGAGACGCATGGCCTGATCGAATACAACAAACTCGCCCGGGCGTTCGTCAGCTATGAAACATTCTTCGGCCACAGTTCGACAATCACGTTCGCTCGAATTGTAGAACTGTAGGAGAAGCAGTTTGCTTCCCAATCCGTAACGATCCTCCGCTGAGGACAGCGGACGCTACAGAAATTGCCGTCTCACAGAGACGGCCTACAAATTATTGGATGCGTTTGTCTCGCGCGCAAATTGGTCCAGCCGGTTGATTGTTTCGATGATGTCCTCGTCAGTGGTCCGCGGATTGATCGTGCAAAGGCGTAAGGCGGTTTGGCCGCGCAACGTCGTGGACGTCAAAAATGCGTAGCTGTCTTCCAACATTTGATCGACCAACCTTGTTTGCAGCGCGTCGTCCCGACCAAAACGAAAGCAAACCGTGGCCATCTGCGCGGGTGAAAGAATTTCCCAGCCGGCGCGCGCGCGCAGCTCACGTTCGGCAAGCTCCGCCAGTTCAAATCCGCGCATGATCGCCTGCCGAAACGCCGCGACTCCGAAAGTTTGAAGTGAAAGCCAGACTTTTAGCGCGCGAAAACTTCGCGTCAGTTGAACTCCATAATCACAGAAGTTGATTTCCTGGATTTGGCGGTGCACGTCGCGCAAGTAATCGGGCTTAATCTGAAACGCCGATTTCAAAAGGGCAGCGTCGCGAACCAAAACGCAGCCGCACTCGAACGATTGAAAAAGCCACTTGTGCGGATCGAGCGCGATCGAATCCGCGCGCTCAAGGCCCGACAATAGCGTGCGTCCGCGCTCGGACAGAATGGCTGCCGCGCCGAATGCGCCATCGACATGGAGCCAGAGTTTTTCCGAGGCCGCGATGTCAGCGAGCTCCGGCAGCGGATCGACTGCGCCGGTGTTCGTGGTGCCGGCATTGGCGATTACACAAAACGGCCGCAAACCTTTCGCGCGATCTTCTGCGATGGCTGCGCGCAGCGCGCCGAGCGACAACTTGAACTTTTCGTCCGACGACAGCTTGCGGATTTGCTCCGGTGCGAACCCAATCACGTGCAGCGCCCTTTCCACCGAAGAATGCGTTTGATCGGAGAAATAAACAATCGCGCATTCCACGCGATCTTGCAGACGCGCGTGACGCGCCGCGACGAGCGCGGTGAGGTTTGCCATCGATCCACCGCTGACGAACAATCCGCCAGCGTTTTCCGGCAGCCCGCAAATTCGACAGAGCCAGCGGATAACTCCGAGCTCGACTGCGGCGGCGGCCGATCCGCCCAGCCACGTTCCATTGAAAACATTGAAAGCGGCAGCGAGCGCGTCCGCCATTGCGCTCATGAAATTGTTTGGGCCTGGAACAAAGGCGAAAAAGCGCGCGTGATCGACATGCAGATTGTTCGGGAAAACATCGCGCTCGAGTTGCGCGAGAAGTTCTTGCGGGTCGCGTCCGGTTTCCGACGGACCACGGTCGAAAAGTGAAACAATGTGCGCGGGATCGGCCTTCGCCCCAACGGGACCGCGCTGCATGTTTGCGAAATGGTCTGCGATAAGATCGATAACTCGATAACCAAAACTCCGCATTTCTTCCAAGGGAAGCGAAATGCGCGAGCGATCGGAGGAAGAGTCGTTCATTTCAATGCTCTAACAGTCTGTAAGGGAAGCAGCCTGCCTCCCAAAACGGGACGCTAACAGCGTCCCCTACAGCTCATTTCAAAATCTGCTTTCTCCTTCAACCTGACCTCTGACCTCTGACTTTTGATCTCTGACCTTACTCCCAGCCGATCTGCCGGCCTTTGTTTTGTTCTTCGAGCCAGCTCATCAGCGGCTTGAAGTAATCCATCATCGCGCGGGTGGAGATGTCTTCGCCGGTCGCTTCCTTCAAAACTTTGCGCCAATCTTCGGTGCCGCCTTTCTTCAGAATGTTGTTCAACCACGCTCCGACTTCCTTGTTGTCGGCGTAATTACAAGATTGCGGCGGTTGATGCAGAATTTTGCGCGCAATGTAATCGTGCAACTGAAACTTAAAGACCGTGGCGAAGGCGTAATTGTAGTAGTAAGCTGGGTTATCGTTGATGTGCGTCTTGGTAGCGGCATCGCAAAATTCTTCGCCGCGCGGCGACGGCGGCTCGACGCCCTGCATCTCGCCGACGTATTTCCACCAACGCGCGTTCCATTCGTTAGGCGGAAGATTGTGCGCATAAATGTCGGCTTCCCAATGCGGCATGACCCCGCATGAAAAATAAATAAATGGGATTGAGCGCGCGAGCGCATCATCGAGCAGGAACGCAGTCTTGTCCGGCTTGAAATCTGCCGGCAAAACCCCGCGCGATTGCAGATACGGGACCTGACTGGAGGCGAGCGCAATCAATTCGCCGACGCCTTCGTGAAATCCGGGCGCGGCGCCAAGTCGTAACAGGTACGGAACCTCCGGTCGCGTATAAGCTTTGAAGTAATAGCCGTGCCCGAGCTCGTGGTGCGCGGTGAAAAACCAGTTCGCATTCGGCTCGATGCTTTGGAGCGAGCGAATGTCGTTTTCAAGATCGACGTGCCAGCATGAGGCATGCGTATTTTTCTTCCGTTTGTCGCCCGGCGGCACGGGATATAAATCGGATTTTTTCCAAAAACTTTCCGGCAACGGTGAGAATCCGAGGCCGGTATAAAACTGCTCGGCCGTCTTGATGATCCATTCCGGTTTTCGATCTTCGAAATATTTGTCGATGTTGGCCGCTTCGACAAGGTCGGGCCATTCCTGACTCCAGCGATTGTTGATCCAATGCGCGGGAATTCTCTTCGGCACCGGCTGATGATATTTTTCGGCCAGCTTGTATTTCGCCCACGTGTGTAGTTGCACATAAAGCGGACGGACTGTCGCCATCCAATCTTCCAGCATCTTGAGCATCTCATCGGTCGTCATCCCGTAGGAGGCGACTTCGAGCGAAAAGTAATCGGGATACTTCATCTCTTTAGCGACGCCGTTCCGCAGATCGCGCAGGACAACCAGGTTCGGCTTAAGCGCGGGGCCGGATTGCTTCGATGCTTCCCAAACGGCTTTGCGCTCCGCCAGGTCATTGCTCTTCTCCAACTTATTGTCGATCTCGTTGGCGGTGATCTTCTGGCCGTTGAGCTTGAATTCGAAGCTGTTGAGGATCGATGCCTGCTTCGTTTCGGCCTCGACCCGCTTGCTCACAAGATCGGGGTTGGTCATCGGCCCTTCGGCCGCGTTCAGGAGAAGTTGTTTCAATTGCCGAACCGTCAGCTCGCTCAATTCTTTCTCGTGTGTGAGCAAATCGCGCGCTTCGATGATGATTGCCGGATTTCCGTTAAATGCGGCGTACGCTTTGCCGGCCGCCGCGGCCGCGGCATCGTGTTCCGGCGTTACATCGGTCACAGCCAGCCACTGCGCTTCGCTATTAACGCGATAAAGCGCCTGATAACCCGCGTTGGCCAACTTAAGGAAGCGATCGGCGCGTTCTTGGATCGACGACGCGGCGAATGCGAGCGATGGGAGTAAGAATAAGAATAGGAGCGGAGGAGATGAACGACGATTCATGAGCGCAGGTTAGCCGAGCGGAATGTTGTAGGGCAAGCGCTCCCGCTTGCCACGAGCAAACGTGCCGCCGACAATCTCGATAACCGTGAGTTTTCCGGGGACAGCAATCATGAAAAGAAAGCTGCTTCTTTGTGCCGCGCTTTGCGTTTCGATGGGTTGTACCCTCTTTAGGGCGGGCAAGAAGCGGAGGCAACTTGATTATTTGATTTACTGAAAGGGGATTCACAAAAAGGAGGAGAAGCCGTGCTGCATTGGCCAGTTTGGATAGGAATCGTGTGCGATGATCTTGAGTCTCAGAGACACTTCTATCGGGATGTGCTGGGTCTAAAAGAGCTAAGGTCAGGGGGAGACTTCGCGTGGTTCGACTTCGACGGGAAGCTTCTGGAGCTGCCGGCAAAGGCCCCACTTCCACAGTACGACCGTCGCCGCGTGTCCTTCGCCTATGAAGTTGATGACATCCGCTCGGCGCGAGCGGAACTTATTAATCGGGGCGTTGAAGCCGTGACGGAGGTCGAGGGAGGGCCGCAGTCGCTCCAATACTGGGCCTACTTTAAGGATGCCGAGGGGAACCTTTTTGAACTAGTTCAGCGATTAAATTGATGCATCTCTACGAAACGCATATTCCGGTGGCCGACACGAACGTAGCGCAACGATTCTACCAGGAAATCGTCGGCCTACCCTTCGCTTATCGTGATCCGACACGCGACATCGTGTTCATGTGGGCGGATGCGAAGGAAAAAGCGATGCTCGGTTTATGGGGACCCAACACGGAGTACGGCAAACAAGAAAGAGCCTCGCAAAAGCATCACCTCGCGTTCGCCGTTCCCCTGGATGAGCTATTCGCCGCGATTACGAATTTAAACGAAAAGGGCATCGAGGTCTTGGGATTCAGCGGCGAGAAAACGGATGAACCGACTGTGATCGGGTGGGCGCCAGGGGCGCAAATTTATTTCCGGGATCCCGACGGACACATGTTGGAATTCATTACCATCTTAGCGGACCCCCCCAATCCAAGCTTCAATGGGCGCTACTCAGAATGGAAAAAGCTGACCACGAGACCGAACGCGAGCCAACGCTGAACGGCTTGGTAGAGACCGCGCTCTTCGTGGAGGACCTCGCTCGGGCGTCTGTCTTTTACGAGAACGTTTTGGGTCTGGAGAAAATTAAAGCTAGCAACACCGGCTGCGTCTTTCGCATTGCCGAGCAGCGATATCTTCTTCTGGTCAGTCGCGAGAGTGCGCGAACGCAAAACAAAGCACCGTTCGGCGATCTTCTGCCGCCATGCGCTTTGCCACAGCACAACGGTCGAGGTCCGGGGCATATCGCGTTTGGTGTTTCGGCAGACGCGTTGGATTCCTGGCGAGGGCGACTCGCCAACCATGGGATTGAAATTTTAAGCGAAGTAGCCTGGGAACGCGGCGCTCGCAGCATTTACTTCCGCGATCCAGATGGCCACATGATCGAGCTCGCCACCGCCGGGATTTGGGAGCCGGTTTGAGGAATTTTTTCGATCCAGCCGGCTAAGTTAAACCAGCGCCAGCGGCAAGGGCAGCGACGCGCAAAGCTAATCGCATCCACGCGAAGTTGTGAAGGGCGAAGAGCGCGTTAGCTTTCGATATGCACAGAGCGGTGAAACCGGCGGCAATCAAATCATTAGACACCATGGCGATATGTTGATTGTGATGAAAACCAGCGCCACCGCGCGCGAGGTCGATGCGGTGGTGGGCGTTATCCAAGCAATTGGTCTTCGTGCCCATCCAATGCCTGGTGCGACGCGAACCGCCATCGGCATAACCGGCAACGAGGGCGTGATCGATAGCCGGCGTTTTCAAGACCTGCCCGGTGTGGCGGAGGTCATCCGCGTCACCAAACCGTACAAGCTGATCACGCTCGATTTGCGGCCGGAGAAAACAATTGTGCGAGTTGGCGACGCTACGATTGGCGGAAGCGAGTTCGCGATTATTGCAGGACCATGCGCAATCGAGAGTCGCGATCAGGCGTTGGCTGTGGCGGAGGCGGTGAAAGAAAGCGGGGCGCGGTTTTTTCGCGGCGGCCTGTGGAAGCCTCGAACTTCGCCCTATTCATTCCGGGGTTTAGGAGAGAAGGGGTGGGAAATAATGGCGGAAATCCGCGAAACGTTCGGACTCAAGATCGTGACCGAAGCCCTCGATGAAGCAGGTATCGGCCTGATCGAACAGTACGGCGACATCATTCAGATCGGCGCTCGCAACATGCAGAATTTTCCACTCCTGGAGAGGGCTGGCCGCTCGAAGTTGCCCGTGCTGTTGAAACGCGGGATGGCTGCCACACTCGAGGAATGGCTGCTCGCAGCCGAATACATCATGGCCGAAGGCAATTACAATGTGGTCCTGTGCGAACGGGGCGTGCGAACCTTTGCCCAACACACCCGGAACACGCTCGATCTCGCCGCGGTGCCGGCTATTCGCAGCATTTCCCATCTGCCGGTGATCGTTGATCCATCTCACGGCAGCGGCAATACCTACATGGTCACGCCGCTGGCCCGCGCTGGGGTGGCAGTCGGGGCGGACGGTCTCATGGTCGAAGTCCATAATCATCCCGAGCTGGCACTTTCCGACGGCGCACAAGCGCTGACTCCTTCGCAGTATGCGCAGCTCGTGAATGAAGTCCGCGCCATTCGCCAGCTCACTTCAGCGGGTGACTGACAGCACTCCTCGAACGTGAAGCCTCCAAGAATCGATCGCGTGAAAATCCATGCTCCTGCTTCTCGATAACTACGACTCGTTCACTTACAACCTCGCGCAGTATTTTGGCGAGCTCGGATGTGAACTTCTCGTTAAACGCAACGACGAGATCTCCATCGATGAGATTACCGCCCTAGCGCCGCGACACATCTGCATTTCGCCCGGGCCGTGCACACCGCGGGAGGCGGGCATCAGCAAAGACGTCGTCCTGCGCTTCGGCGGGAAAATTCCCATCCTGGGCGTGTGTTTGGGCCATCAATGCATCGCGGAAGCGTACGGCGGAAAGATCATTGGTGCTCCCCATCTCATGCATGGCAAATCATCGATGATCAGCCATGACGGCAGCGCACTTTTTGTCGATCTTTCAACGCCGTTTGAGGCCGGCCGCTACCACTCACTCGTCGTGGAGCGAGACTCCTTTCCGGCGTGCCTCGAAATTACCGCCGAGAGCGACGACGGGGAAATCATGGCGTTAAGTCACCGCGAATTCCCAGTGCAAGGAGTGCAGTTCCACCCCGAATCAGTTCTGACCCGGGATGGCAAAAAGGTCCTCGCCAATTTCCTTGCGCTCTCGTCAAACTAAATGACAACGCAGCTGACACCGACCCGAAGCGAGTTCATTCGACTCGCCGAACGCGGCAACGTGATTCCCGTTTTCGCCGAGTTCGTTGCCGACTGCGAAACGCCCGTCTTCGCATTCAAAAAACTTGAGAGCGGCAGTTACAGTTTTTTGTTTGAGTCGACGGAAAAAAATGACGTCTCGGGACGATTCTCGTTCGTCGGGAGCGACCCCCGCCTGATCATCCGCAGTCACGGTCGCGAGATCCAGGTTATCGATGGGGACCGCCAGCATCGTTTTGAGACGATGACCAACCCGCTTGATGAAATCCGCAAATTGGTGGCGCGTTATCAATTTGTCTCGCTTCCGGAAATGCCACACTTCGCCGGCGGCGCCGTCGGTTTTCTCGGCTACGAAGCGATCAGTTTCTTCGAACCGAAAGTTCCCGTCGCGCAACGTGACGATCTGGATTTGCCCGAGATGCTCTTCATGATCACGAGCAGCCTGCTCATTTTCGACCATCGCTTGCGCAGCTTAAAAATCGTGGTGAACGCATTCCTCGAAGAGGGCCCGCCTGAAGAAGTTTATGCGCGAGCGGCTGAATCGGTTGGCGCGCTCATGCGCCAGCTCGCGCAGCCTGCTGATCTCCCGCTCGTTTTAACTGAAGAGTGCGAAATGCAGCCGGCTCGCAGCACTTTTCACCGCGACGAGTTCGAGCGCGCGGTGCAACAGGCCAAGGAATACATCCGCGCCGGCGACATCTTCCAGGTTGTCCTCTCGCAGCGTTTCGAAGCTGATTTCGGCGGCGACCCGCTCGATTTTTACCGGTGTCTGCGCTTCATCAATCCTTCGCCGTACATGTTTTGCCTCAAGTTCGGCGATGATTTCGCGCTTGTCGGCAGCTCGCCGGAAATGCACGTGCGGCTTGTCGGCGACACGATCGACATTCGTCCGATCGCAGGAACGCGCGGCCGCGGCGCCACTGTGGCGCAAGACGAACGCAATGCCGCCGAACTCCTGGCCGATCCAAAGGAACGCGCTGAACACATCATGCTTGTCGATCTTGCGCGCAACGATGTTGGCCGCATCGCGGATTTCGGCAGTGTGCGCGTTACCGAGATGATGGAGATCGAGCGTTACAGCCACGTCATGCACATCGTTTCAAATGTCACTGGCCGCCTCCGAACCGGATGCAGCGCGTTCGATTTAGTGAAAGCGACATTTCCCGCTGGCACCGTCTCCGGCGCGCCAAAAATCCGCGCCATGCAAATTATTAGTGAGCTGGAAAAGACCAGGCGCGGCTGCTACGCGGGCGCGATCGGCTATTTCGGATTCGATGGCAGTGTCGACTCGTGCATTGCGCTGCGCTGCGCGGTGTTGAAGAACGGGAGGGCATACTTTCAAGCCGGCGCCGGCATCGTTGCCGACTCCAACCCGCGCTTGGAATATGAGGAAACAGTGAGCAAGGCGCGCGCGATGTCGAAGGCTCTCGCGATGGCTGCGCGAATGGAACGCGCCCATTCCGCAAAATGAATTCCGAGCAAAATAAGGATGGTTCGAGGCAAATGAGCAGAACGTTTCTTTCTGAAATCGTCGCGCGAAAGCGACGGACCGTGGCCAAGCTTCGCGCCACCTCCACCGTGGGCGCGCTTCGCGCGCGCGCCGTCGAGATTCGAAAAAATGCTGCCCCGCATCGCTTGTGCGAAGCGCTGAATGCGACGTCTCCCGCTCTCAAGATCATCGCCGAATTCAAACGGTCTTCACCGTCAGTTGGCATGATTCGGGGTGATCTTTCACCCGCCGATGTTGCTGGTTGTTACGAGCGCGGCGGCGCTTGCGCGATTTCCATCCTGACCGATGAAGAATATTTCAGTGGTTCGATCGACGACCTCAGCGCGATCCGCACCCGCACGCACCTGCCGGTTTTGCGCAAAGATTTTATTGTCGATCCAATCCAAATCTACGAAGCGGCCATCGCAGGCGCGGACGCAATACTGCTCATTGTGGCGGCGCTGGACGACAACTCGTTAGGCGAACTGCGCAAAGTGGCTGAAGACGAGCTCGGGCTCGATGCACTCATTGAAGTGCATACGTCGGACGAGTTGCGTCGCGCGCTGAAAGTGGGCGCGAGAATCGTTGGTGTAAACAATCGCGATCTTCAGACGTTTGAAGTTTCGTTGAGCACGAGCGAGCGCCTGATCGCCGAAGCGCCGCCAGACAAATTGATGCTGAGCGAGAGTGGGCTGCGCGATCCGGAGCAATTGCGTTACCTTCACGCGCTTGGATTTCATGGTTTTCTAATTGGAGAAGCACTGATGCGCGCGAAAGATCCCGAGACCGCTCTGCGCGATCTGTTAGCTAATGCTGACGATCGGCAAATCGTGGCTCATGAGACGTCGTGAAATGAATCGCGTGCAAATCAAAATTTGCGGTGTCGCCAATCTCGCAGATGCGAGAGCTTGCGTCGATCTTGGTGCCGACATGATCGGGCTAAACTTTTATCCTCGAAGTCCTCGCTACATCGAACCGGACCGAGTAAGAGAGATTGTCGAAGCAATACCGCGCAGTGTTCGCGCGGTCGGCGTGTTCGTTGACACGACGGCCGACGAAGTTCGCACCCTGGCAAAGACAGCTGGTATCGAATGTGTGCAACTGCACGGAGACGTGTCGTCTGAAACGTGTCGCGACTTGGCGCGTGAATTTCGCGTCATTCGCGCTTTTTGCACCGGCGCCAAATTTCACCCCGAAGATGTCGGCGCATTTTCCGACTGTGATGCGCTTCTTGATGCGCCTCATGGGGAATTGCGCGGTGGGACAGGATTGACCTGCGATTGGTCGGCGGCACGAGCGACGTTACCGTTCGCACGCTTCCTTATTCTCTCTGGCGGCTTAAACGCGCAAAACGTTGGCGACGCCATCGCAGCCGTAACGCCACACGCGGTGGATGTTTGCAGCGGCGTGGAGAGCACACCGGGCGTGAAGGATCATCGCGCAATTGAAAAGTTTATCGCGGACGCGCGAACGGCCGAACGCTTACGGGTCGATCCCGCGGCATAACAATCGATACATGCAGAGATCGACAATCACCGCGAGCGAGCCGGACGAGGATGGTCATTGGGGCCAGTTCGGCGGCCGTTACGTTCCCGAAACTTTGGTCGCGCCGCTGGACGAGCTAACGAAAGAGTTCACGCGCGCGAGACATGATGCGGATTTCTGGTGCGAACTTGACCAGCGACTTCGCGATTACTGCGGCCGGCCAACGCCGCTGTTTCACGCGCAACGGCTGACTGCGCACGCGGGCGGAGCACAAATCTACCTGAAGCGTGAAGATCTTTCCCACACTGGTTCGCACAAGATCAACAATGCGATGGGCCAGGCCTTGCTTGCGCGGCGAATGGGCAAGCGCCGCATCATTGCCGAGACTGGCGCAGGTCAGCACGGAGTCGCCACGGCGACGGTTTGCGCGATGTTTGGATTGCAATGCATCGTCTACATGGGCGCAGAAGATATGCGACGCCAGGCGCTCAATGTTTTCCGAATGCGGTTGCTTGGCGCCGAAGTCGTTGCCGTGAATGCCGGGGCGCGCACCTTGAAGGATGCAATCAATGAGGCGCTGCGCGATTGGGTAACGAATGTGCACGACACCTACTATTTGCTGGGCAGCGCACTCGGTCCGCATCCCTACCCGCTGATGGTGCGCGAATTTCAGCGCGTCATTGGCCGCGAAGCGCGCGAACAAATTTTGTCCGCCACGGGACATTTGCCGCGTGCGCTGATTGCCTGCGTGGGCGGCGGCTCGAATTCCATTGGATTGTTTCATCCTTTCATTGGCGACCAATCTGTTCGACTCATCGGCGTGGAAGCCGGTGGACGCGCGGATTCGTTAGGCGAACACGCGGCGAGATTTCACACCAGCGTCGCGAGTGGCGGAGGACGCGTCGGAGTTTTGCAGGGCACCATGTCGTACGTTCTTCAGAACGACACTGGACAAATCGCAACCACCCATTCGATTTCTGCCGGCCTCGATTACGCAGCAATCGGCCCGGAACATGCATTTCTTCATGACAGCGGACGGGCCGAATACATCTGCGCCAGCGACGCCGAAGCGCTCGAGGGATTCAAAATTTGCGCTGAACTGGAGGGCATCATCCCCGCGCTCGAATCATCGCACGCGATTATCCCCGCCGTTCGTATCGCGCGTGAACTGCCGCAAAGCAACGCGATCATCGTGAATCTGTCCGGCCGCGGTGATAAAGACGTCCAGCTCGTTGCGGAACTAAACACACGATGAGCCGAATCCGCGACACGTTCGCCGGCCTGAAGCGCTCCGGACGCGGCGGTTTCATCCCGTTCGTCACGGCGGGCGATCCCGATCTTGCCACCAGCGAACTCTTGCTCATCGAACTCGCGGCCGCGGGAGCAGACATCATCGAACTTGGCGTCCCTTTCAGCGATCCGGTCGCCGATGGTGAGGTTATTCAACGCGCATCTGAACGCGCGCTCCGAAACGGCGTGACGCTCCAGGACGCGCTTACATGCGTTGCGCGTGCGAAACAGCAAATCGATGTGCCCGTTGTCCTCTTCAGCTATTTTAATCCACTGTTGCAATTCGGCCGGGAGCGGCTAGCGAACGAGGCTAAACAAGCCGGAGTGGACGCAGTGCTGGTCACCGATTTGATTCCTGAGGAAGCTCAGGCATGGACTGAAACGCTGCAACAGCACGAACTGGATCCAATTTTTCTTGTCGCACCCACAACATCCGGCGAACGGCTCGCGCGGATCGCGCAGCAAGCGCGCGGGTTCATCTACGCTGTTTCACGCGCGGGCGTGACCGGTGCGCGAGATGAAATGACACAGGACGCCGAGAAACTTGTTCGTCGCGTGCGAATGGTCAGCGTTTTACCTGTTGCCGTCGGGTTCGGCGTCTCGACCGCAGAACACTTGCGCGAAGTCTGGCGCTTTGCCGACGCCGCCGTGGTCGGCAGTGCAATCGTGCGCGAAATCGAAAGATTGAAAACGGCGCCGGATTTGGTGCAGCGCGTCGGCAAATTCGCAAGATCATTACTCGCGACCAATTAGCAGAACGTTCGCGATCCAGGAGCGCTCCACTTGCCATAAACAACTGCAACGCGCTAAGTTCCTCACATGCGCAAAGTGGTGAAATCGGACAAGCGACCCTTCGAGATCAAACCGCAAGGAGAATCGGTCTGGATTTGCATGTGCGGCCTTTCCAAAAACCAGCCGTTCTGCGACGGATCGCACAAAACCACCAGGGACGAAGAAGACAGCAAGATTTATGAGTACGATGCGGAAGGACATCGTCATGAAATCTAAGATCGACAATTACAAGATCGATAATTACAAGATCGACAATCATGAGCGCTGACACTCTCTGCTGGAGGATATCCCGGTGACCAATCTCGATCGCGCGATTAAATTCTATTCAGCGGTTCGAGGCAACGAAGTCAGGAGAATGTTGGAGGCCCGCACGGTTTTCGCGCCATTATCGTCGACTCGCAAGGCAATCGGCTCGCGCTCCATTCGTCCGCAGTTTAATGTTTGACCTATGGGAGACCCACGAAACGTCGCGCACGATAAGAAAGTCATCCAAGAGAAGCATCACAAGGGCGAAGATGTGGCAAAAGGCGCCGTTCATGCGCCGCAGCCCGGTAAGAAGACGCACCTGGCCAAGAAAAAACAAGCAGCTGTCGCGCAGGCGAGTTCCGCTGTTAAGAGTGCTGAACCTGCAAAACCGGAGCCGAAACCAGATCCGACACAGTTGGAAAAGTCGCTGGCTGTTCTCGCCAAGCTCCGGGAATTGGAGTTTCACTCGCGCGGCAATATCGAGAAGTTGGCTGAACTTAGCTTGACGATCGAAGACGAGCTCAAGCAGAAGGCTTTCGTTGAACCGATCGGGGCTCTCTACTCCGCACAGGACGCCTTCCACTCCAAGATCGTAGCGCTGATCGCAGGCTACGAAGCGGAGTGCGAACGTTTGAAGCCGACGGGATAAATTTCGGCGTCAATCGCAATGCCGTTTTGCGCTAAGCGCAGCTTTCTAAGAGGAACGTTTGTAGCCACGCGCTTGTGCGCGTTGTGAACAACCAGCCACGCGCCGATCCGAAAAGTCAAAAATCAACAGCTCATAGAGCCGTGGCTACAACCAGAATTTGTAGATCAGTCCGAGCGCTCCGCTACCGAGCACCACGGGAATAATATCCCACTTCCAGCGCAGCATTCCGACAAACGCGACCAGACTAACGACAACCGCGAACCAGTCGATGGC
>WNEY01003365.1_pt1 | contig 20840 bp, 20 predicted proteins | sample 5400531 | NCBI WGS metagenome assembly WNEY01 (sample SAMN13153338, study PRJNA577476) | soil metagenome | isolation source: 200 cm saprolite under Douglas fir tree site 1 | place: USA:California | collected 2015-04-18
ACGATGCAGGCATCGGCAACTCGGGCCGTGTAACCGCCGTCACGCCCAACAATTCCTAATATGGCCGCTCCCACCGACTTCGAATAATCAAGGGCTGACACAATGTTGGGACTTACATTCTGCTCTAGATTCCCTCCTCCGACAGAGAGAATCATGACCGCGTCCTGGGATTTTAAATGACTGCCCCGCAGCCAGGCGGCAAATACGGTGGCCCAGCCGTCATCGTTGACCCGGGCAGTTAGTTCCGAGACATTGTCTGTTGGCGCGTAGGTTTCAATTCCAGCGATCTTGCGGAAATCGTTGACAGCATGGGATGCATTGGCTGCGCTGCCACCCACCCCAAGAATGAACAAGCGCCCGCCGCGCTCACGAACTGCTACGAGCAAATCCACCATTCTTTCGAGGGCCGCCGGATCTAACCGCTTGGCAATGTCTTGCACTTCGGCGAGGTACGAAGAAGAAAAGTCAGGTTTTGATTGAGTTTTGTCCAACATACAAAAATAAAAGCTACCAATCTTAACATTTTGAGGTCGCGAACAGTAACGCGCAAGCGAGCAGTGTTCGGGAAAAACCTATACTGGCTCCGAGGCAGATTCAAGGTAAGCCGCGGTATCTCGCAACCCTTTCAGGGAACCAATTTCGTAAAACCGCTCATGAACCTCGTGCGCCGCGAGCTGGCGTGATTGCAGCAGGTCCTTATATACGGACGCAAGATCGCAAATTCGTCCCTCTGGTATGCGCGAGAAAACACTTCGGTCGAAGGCGCCGAGTCCGTAATCGATGTGATGCATGGCCGGGCTGGTGTGCACCTTGTCATGCTGCAGGATCCGTGCACCATCAAATTCCACATTACTCTTGTCGAAGCGCCCTTCGTTGCGATAAACCGTCATCAGTGCTGGAGCTCCACTCTGCTGAAATGCAGCCTGCACTTCGGCATAGTTGCATGTTAGATACGAGTCCCCATACAGCACGAAGAACTGCTGAGGCAAAAGGGGCAGCGCGCTGCGGATGGCACCCGCAGTCCCTAGTAAGGTTGGTCCGTCAAATGAATACTGGATTGAGATCCCGAGAGCGGTGCCGTCTCCGAAACGCTGGCTGATTGCATGCCCGAGATGAGCGACCAGCATAATCACGCGCCGAATCCCACTCCGCCTGAGCAATGTGAGCTGGTGCCAAAGAAACGGCCGCCCAGCCACTTCAATCATTGCCTTGGGGGTGTTTTGTGTGAGCGGTCCCAGGCGTGTTGCCAGCCCTCCTGCGAGTATGACTGCCGGCATTAGCTCATTCGAATGTTCCATAGGTCTACTCTTGCGAGACAATCCGTGTGCCTTCAAAATCGAAGCGGAACCGAACTTCTTTGAGACCCTTTTCACGCATAGCGTGACGCAGTCTTGTCTTATCGCAGGCATAAAACATTAGAAAGCCTCCGCCTCCAGCCCCAATGACCTTGCCGCCCGACGCGCCGTTGGACATAGCGTGCTGATAGTATTCGTCGATTCTGCCGTTGCTCATATCTGCGCTCCGGCGTTTTTTGTGTTCCCAGTGCACATTCATTAGATTTCCAAATTGCGCCAGGTCGCCGCTTTCAAGCGCTAACCTGCTGCGGACGCCCAGTTCTTTAATGAAATGCAAATTCTCTATCATCTCGGAATCTGCGAGCTTGCTTTTATTGTCCTGCTCTTTGAGGATTGCCGACGCCGAGCGTGAGTAGCCCGTGAAGAACAGAAGCAAGTTGTCTTCCAGGTTGAACCGGGTCTCTTCCGAAATTGCGAGAGGCCATGCCCGGACCGAATCGTCGGTCCCAAATTCAAAACAAGTGATACCGCCGTAGGCTGCTATGTACTGATCTTGCCTGCCAATCGGCTCGCCAAGAACATCGATTTCCAAATGGCACGCCTGAGCAGCAAGTTCGTGGGGATGCACCAAGTTTCTTTGGTACGCATGCAATGCCTTGAGAAGTCCGGTCGTAAAACTGCCGGACGACCCCAGGCCCGTTCCTGCCGGGATATCCGCCATACTCGTGATTTCGAGATTTCGGGCCTTAATATCTACAGTCCGAAGAGCCTCCCTGATAATCGGGTGACGGATTTGATCGATCGATGAAGCCTCTTCAAGCTGCGAGTACTTGAGCAAGAAACCTTCTACGAATCGGGGGTGGATCATTATGTAAACATATTTGTCGATCGCACCCGCAATCAAAAACCCGCCATGTTGCCGTGAATAAGATGGCAGATCTGTGCCTCCTCCGCCTAATGAAACTCGCAAAGGTGAACGCGTGATAATCATTGTTTGGATATTGTAAATACCGGCAAGCGCTGAGAGTATAGTTGAATTAAATTAACGAGAGGATTTTGTGATTGTGGACCAGTCTTTTTCGCCTGCAAAGACGCACGTTTATTCAGCTCGAAAGCGCGCCATCCGTGATTTGGCCGACAAGCTTGCGCCCGAGCGTGATCGTTGGATCAAGCGCAGTGGCTTCTATTACAAGGAAGATTATCGGTATTTGCAATTTCTTGTTCCGCCCGGGGCCAGGATTCTTGATCTCGGGTGTGGCACCGGCAAGTTGCTGGCTTTTTTGGAGCCCTCGCGGGGAGTTGGCATTGATTTCAGCCCCACGACGATCGAGTTCGCCCGCCAGAATCATCCAGAGCTCGAATTTCATGTTGGGGACATCGAATCTCGCGACGATCTTGAACAAGTTGAGGGAACGTTCGATGTGATCTTGCTTTCCGATACCATCGGCTCGCTGGAAGACTGTGACTCAACCCTGCTGCACTTGCATCGTTTCTGCACACGGGATACACGGCTCATTGTTACGTACTATTCGAGGCTTTGGGAGCCGCTGCTCGCACTAGGGGAGAAAGTTGGGAGCAAAATGCCGCAGGAACAGCAAAACTCGCTTTCTACAGGCGATATTGTTAATTTGCTGGAGCTGGCGGAATTCGACGTCATCAAGCGCGAATGGCGCCAACTGATGCCTAAGTTTTTTTTGGGCATTGGATGGCTGCTGAATCATTTTGTGGCTCCTCTGCCCGGGATTCGTCAATTGTGTCTGCGCAACTATATTGTTGCCCGCTCCTTGCGATATATTGAACATAATCCCAAATCGGTTACAGTGCTCATCCCTTGCCGTAACGAAAAAGACAATATTGAGCCTGCCGTCAAACGATTACCCAAATTCTCCCAGGACATGGAAATCATGTTCGTGGAAGGCCATAGCCAGGACGGCACTTTGGAGGAAATCCATCGCGTGATTGCCGCCTATCCCGACATTGACATTAAGGTATTGGTGCAGGAGGGCAAGGGCAAAGGGGACGCGGTGCGAAAGGGGTTCAGCCACGCGCGTGGCGATGTATTGATGATTTTGGATGCGGACCTTACTATGCCGCCCGAGGCCTTGCCGAAATTTTATGAGGCCTTGGTGAACGGCAAAGGCGAGTTCATCAACGGAACGCGGCTTGTATATCCCATGGAAAAAGATGCCATGCGATTTTTAAATTGGCTCGCAAACCAGGCTTTTTCGGTTTTGTTCACCTGGCTGCTGAACGAGCGTTTTACCGACACACTCTGCGGAACCAAGGTGCTAACCCGCGCGCATTATCAGAGAATCGAAGCCAACCGCAGTTATTTCGGCGATTTCGATCCATTCGGCGATTTTGACTTGATCTTTGGGGCTTGCAAATTGAATCTGAAAGTTAGAGAAATTCCCATTACATATGCCAGCAGGGTTTACGGCACCACACAGATTTCCCGCTTCCGCCATGGATGGTTGCTGCTGAAAATGGTGATATTTGCTTTTCGCAAGCTAAAGGCCTTCTAGATTCATGACCCAACAAATACTCGAAGATCACCGCGAGCTCTGGAAGAAAAAACCCGTGTTGCGCGCCATCTACGCTGATTTTTACCGGCGTATCCTGAGCGCATGCCGCCCCGGAAGGTCTCTCGAAATAGGGGGCGGGTTTGGAAATCTTAAGGAGTATGCCGGCAATGTGGTTTCAACCGACTTAGTGCCGGTTCCCGGGCTGGATGCGGTCGCCGACGCACAGGCCTTGCCTTTTCGGGATAGCAACTTTGACAACATAGTCGCCGTTGATGTGCTGCATCATATCGAACGGCCGCAGCGGTTCTTTTCTGAGGCAGACCGCGTACTTAGACCGGGGGGAAGGATTATCCTCGTGGAACCCGGAGTTACCGTTTTGAGCTGGATCTTTTACAAGCTTCTGCATCCCGAGCCCTGGATTCTCAAGGCCGATCCGTTTATGGAAGGCCCGCTTGATCCCAATCGAAAACCCTTTGATGCTAATCAGGCTATACCGGAACTGGTTTTTGGCCGCTACTTACAATGTTTTGAAAGTAAATTTCCATCCCTGAAACTGGTTCAGCGGGAACGATTCAGTTGGCTGGTCTATCCTCTTTCGGGTGGTTTTCGCCCCTGGAGCCTGATTCCAGGGAGATTGTTGAAAGCTCTGCTTGCAACGGAGCGCAAGCTTGCACCCTTAATCGTTTGGCTGGCGGCATTTCGGTTATTTCTTGTAATTGAAAAAATGGATCCTTCCAAATGTAACAGCAATAGCGACAGCAGACGAACGAGACCAGCAACTGAATAGAGAATGATGTTGACTACAGCTCAAAAACTTCTTATCGCGAAGATTGCGTATTGGGTTCTCATGACAAGCCGTAGAGTGGTTGGACTGACACACCAAACACAGACCCAGCGCGGCGGCATCCAGTGGTCACTTGATTTGAGAGAAGGCATTGATATCTCAATTTATTTACTGGGAAACTTCGAACCCAGGACCCAGAGACTTTACCGAAGATTAGTGAAACCCGGAGACACAATTTTCGATGTCGGCGCCAATATTGGTTCGCATGCGCTGCCGTTGTCACTTCTTGTTGGAAATCAAGGCAGGGTCTTTGCCTTCGAACCCACAGAGTTTGCTTATCGCAAGTTGCTTGCGAACATAGAATTGAACCCCGAACTGAAGTCCAGGGTTGTCCCCCGGCAAATTATGCTAACCGCACCTTCGCACAATGGAATCCCGCCAGCACTGTTCGCCAGTTGGCCACTTACAGGATGCGACGAAGTACATGAGCAGCATAGGGGGCGAAGCATGGCCACTTCGGGCGCTGGCGCGAAAACGCTGGATGAGGTCGTTAGCCAGGAAAACATTAAGAAAGTAACGCTGATCAAACTGGATGTCGATGGTTATGAATCTTCCGTGTTGAGCGGTGCAGTCGAGACCCTGAAACGAGACAGGCCCGACATTCTTTTGGAATTGGCTCCATACTTACTCAAGAATTGCAAAGAAGACCTGAGGAGGATGGTAGAAATTTTTCGCGAGCTTGATTATGCCTGGCTGGATGTAAACAGGAAACACCCTTTGCCTCTCGATGAAAAACAACTGTGGCGCCTGGTTCCGGCGGGAGCCTCCCGAAATGTTCTGGCCCGTTTTAGCCCAGGTCCATGCACTACTATAAAATAGACAATTGCCTTATTACGGTTCTCACAGCATGCAAAAAACTGCGCTTATCACAGGAGTAACGGGACAAGATGGAGCGTATCTAGCAGAATTTCTACTCAAAAAAGGCTACATCGTACACGGCATTAAACGGCGCTCCTCTCTCTTTAACACCGATCGGATCGATCATCTTTATCAAGACCCGCACATACGTGATCGTCATTTTATTCTCCACTACGGAGACATGACAGACTCCAGCAGCCTGATTCACGTGATTCAACAGGTGAAGCCGGATGAGCTATACAATTTGGCGGCGCAAAGCCATGTTGCCGTTTCTTTCGAGGAACCGGAATACACTGCCGACTCCGATGCGCTTGGCACGCTTCGTTTGTTAGAAGCGATTCGAATTCTTGGCTTAAGCCAAAAAACCAGGTTTTATCAGGCTTCGACTTCAGAATTGTACGGGCGAGTCATAGAGACCCCACAGAATGAAAACACGCCCTTTTATCCTCGTTCGCCCTACGGTGTGGCAAAGCTGTATGCGTACTGGATTACCGTTAATTATCGGGAAGCCTATGGCCTGTACGCCTGCAATGGCATTCTGTTCAATCACGAATCCCCTATTCGCGGAGAAACATTTGTTACCCGCAAAATCAGCCGTGCCCTGGCGCGCGCCAAGTTGGGGTTGCAAGATTGCCTCTATCTTGGGAACTTAGATGCCAAGCGTGATTGGGGCCATGCTCGTGATTATGTCGAGATGATGTGGCTTATGTTGCAACAAGAAAAACCAGAGGATTACGTGATTGCCACAGGAGAGCAGCACAGTGTTCGCGAGTTCGTCACGCTGGCCGCCGGGGAGCTGGGAATCTCTATTGCCTGGAAGGGTGCAGGCATTGAAGAAAAGGGCTTTGATTCGCAGGGAAACTGCCGGGTGGCGATTGACCCGCGTTATTTTCGTCCTGCTGAAGTGGATTCGCTGCTGGGTGACGCAAGCAAGGCCCGCCAGAAGCTGGGGTGGAAGCCGGTCATAAACTTTCGTGATCTGGTCAGGGAGATGGTTCGAGAAGATCTCAAAGCTGCCCAATGCGATGAGCTTGTGCAACGGCATGGATATACCTCGTATGATCACCACGAATAAAAATGGGCTCCATGGGAAAATCTACGTTGTGGGACATCGAGGTCTCGTGGGATCTGCCTTGGTACGCCGGTTATCCGCAAAAGGATACGCCAATCTTGTAATCCGTACTCATTCTGAATTGGATCTTACTTGCCAGAGTGCGGTCCGCAGTTTTTTTGAACGGGAGCGGCCAGAATATGTATTTCTTGCCGCCGCCAAAGTGGGAGGCATCCATGCCAACGCCACTTATCCCGGTGAATTCTTGTATGAAAATCTTGCTATTCAGGTCAACGTGATTCACTGTGCGCACTTGTTTGGGGCAAAAAAACTCCTGTTTCTCGGTTCGAGCTGCATTTATCCCAAATATTGCGCGCAGCCGATGAAAGAAGAGGATTTGCTGACAGGTGCTCTGGAAAAAACCAATGAACCTTATGCGATCGCCAAAATAGCCGGCATTAAAATGTGTTCTGCCTATAACCGGCAGTACGCCACAAATTTCCTAAGCGTAATGCCGACAAATTTGTATGGTCCCGGCGACAATTACGACGCGCAAAATTCACATGTTTTGCCCGCCCTGATTCGAAAGGCTCACGAAGCCAAACTCCAGCGAAAAGAAGAAATAACGGTATGGGGTACCGGGACGCCCCGTCGCGAGTTCTTATTGAGTGAAGACCTGGCTGATGCCTGCGTCTTTCTGATGGAAAACTACAATGCTTCTGACTTAGGGGAATTTGTGAATGTCGGGAGTGGGCAAGAGGTTTCTATTTCCGAGCTCGCTCGATTAGTTGCAGGGATCGTTGGCTATCAGGGCAAGATATTGTTCGATGCTTCCCAGCCGGATGGAACGCCCCGCAAGCTGTTGGATTCATCCAAACTTTCCATCCTCGGCTGGCATTCCAAAACCGCTTTAGAAGATGGAATTCGGCAGACCTATGAAAAGTATGTAACAGACGCTGCCCTGTGCACCTCCTGATAGAGCAGCCGCGCTTTATGGAAGTACAATAAGCTTATACTCTGGAATCTCTAATTCCCTGGATGAATAGATGCGATGTTTAGTTCTTGGAGGGCGTGGTTTCCTCGGCTCTCATCTGGTAGAGACATTGCTGGCCGAAGGAAACGATGTCTCTGTCTTTAAGAGGCCCCACTCGCCACGTTTGCTGAATATTCCCAACCATCAACATGTGCAGTGGTTCGAAGGCGATTTTGTGAACCGGGAAGATGTAGCCCAGGCCGTACAGGGGGCTGAGATCGTTTATCACCTTGTTTCGACCACGATTCCACAATCCTCCAATCAGAATCCGGTCTATGATGTCGAATCGAACCTGGTCGGCACACTGAATTTATTGGAGATTGCAAAGGAGTCAAAGGTAAAAAAAATCATTTATGTCTCCTCGGGAGGGACAATTTATGGAACTCCCAAAACGGTCCCTATTCAAGAAACCCATCCCACTGATCCGACCTGCTCGTATGGAATTGCAAAGTTGGCAGTCGAAAAGTATCTAAGCCTGTATCACCATGTACATGGTCTGGATTATTGCATCCTCCGGGTCGCCAATCCTTACGGTGAACGGCAATTGCCGAATAGTGCGCAGGGAGTTGTGGCGGTATTTCTTGGCAAGGTGTTGCGGAATGAGCCGATTGAGATTTGGGGAGATGGCAGCGTGGTGCGCGATTATATCTATGTGAGCGACGTGGTTGAAGCTTTGGTCAAAGCGAAGTCGTATGAGGGCTCTTACCACCTGTTTAATATTGGGGGAGGCCAAGGGCTCAGTCTCAATGAATTGATAGCTGCGATTGAAAAGACACTGGGTAAACCCATTCAGCGGAAATATCTACCCGCCCGATTGTTCGATGTTCCAGTCAATGTGCTCGATATTTCTGCGGCGGCAAAGTTTCTAAACTGGAGCCCCCGGACATCATTTCAAGAAGGTCTGAGAAGAACATGGGCTTGGCTGCAGCAAGGATCCACACTTTGAATCCAGCGGTTGACACTCAGCAATCTGCACCCAATGTTTCGTCTCAAGCAGCAGGGCCATGGCGGACGGCAAAAATTCCATGCTTGAGACTTTTGAAACGGCATGGATCCCGGCTGGCGCTTCTATTGCTTCTCCTGTGGCTTATGCTGGTCGGCGCTGCTCTTTGGCAAAAGGCCCAAGCTGCAGTACAACCGCCGGCTTACGATGCAGCTACCTATTTTCAAAAAGCAAAGAGCGTCTGGACGGGGCTTCGCGCCAGACCCATGGTCAATCCCTTCAATGCAGCTCCTACCGTGCGCCCGCCCGGAACAGTGCTGGTGGCTGGCCCCGCGGGGTTCAATCCTGATTTTCGTAGCTTTTACTTTCGTTCAACTTTTTTACCCATCATTGCATTCGCGGTTGCTATCTATATAGCTGCTTGGACTCGAACTTTGGGCGATCGGAGCCAATGGGATCTGGTACTTGCAACAATGTTTCTAACCGCCTTGCCGATGTTTTATCACCTTGAACCAGTCGAGGGAGTCTATTTGCCGGTTCATTGGGGACTCGTTGACAATTTTTTATCGGGAATCGCTGCTGTCGGTGCTGCCTCCATTCTGCGCAGCGTGCGATACCCCTCCGGAACTTTTCTTGTCCTCGGGGCCCTGATGGGCGCTCTCTGCGTGTTCATCAAGCCGGTTGGGCTTTTAATCCTGATTTTGCTGGCCGCGGCGTGGCTCTGCATAATGTTGTTTGCACTGAAACATGAAAAAATCTCTCTGCGAAAATACACATTAAAAAGACTGCTCTGGTTCGGGCTGTTCCTGTTTGGCGGAGTTTTCTCTGTGGTATTGCTGGCTTGCTATCGCACAGAGTATTTCTCTGCCCAAAATATTCACTTTGGCAAAACTGCAGTCTGGCTGTTGAAGGGGGAGAATGTGTATGCTTATTTTCCGCTATTTACTAAAATCCGCGCCAGCTTCGGCTTTGGGATATTTCTGAGTTTGGGGATTTTTTTCTTATTTACAGCCCTCTTTCCCCGAAGGGCAATAGGTGGTTTCAGGCAAAGCGGTATTGTTTGCCGGGGATCATACCTCTTTGGTCTTCTCTATCTTGCGGTTGGTGGTTGGTTTTGGTGGGTTTCAACCGGAGGAGACATCATTCGCTATTTTTTCCCATTTGCCCTCATGGCAATCGTTACATTCATGCCTGCTGTTTTGGAAACACTCTCAGTGATGTCGTTCCCATGGCGAAGGTGGCTGTGGGGAGTCTGGCTGGTTACGGCTATCGGATTGCTCATGCTCTTGCTGCAAAGCAGCCCGGCATCCGGATGGCAGAGGATCTGGGGGGTCAATCTTTCTTCTGGTGAATATCGGGCTGAAATCCAACAGGCCCAGCAGCTTGTTCAGGAATTGAGGGCGGGGAAACGCGATGCATTTATTTATTCTCTCGATTCAGGAGATTCCACCCGCGCCTTCGAGAGTGTCAGCGCTTATGAGGCCACGATATATCCGGACCGGGCAGATTTCTATGTCCGTTTGCCGGTCGATTGGCAGAGCGTGCCCGGCTACAGCATTGATGGAATTGTGAATTCAGATTATGTTCTTTTCAGCCCTATCCTTGATCAAAACCAGGGGCAAGCCGCTCTTACCCAGACTTTGGTCTCCAGCTTTGCGGATCAGAAACTCATATTCAATGCCTGGATTTCCAGTCTCACTGCAAAAGATGGAGTAACCGTGAAATCAGAAACAAAACACAATCGTTTGCTGGAAATTCAAGACCCTGGAAGCCTCGCGGCTTCTCTCAATCGCCTGCTGGAATTTCACGTTTGGGGCGACAATTTCCGCAAGGTCAATTCCAACCATTGGCTTTCTCAACAAGACCTCCAGAATCTGCTGAAACAGAATGCTCCTCTCATTACGAACGTAAACTTTGCTCCTTTTTATAAGTTAGATGCTCTCGGGATTGAAACAGAAGGGAGCGATCTGAAAGTTAACATATGGTGGGAGCCTCCCCAGGTGGATTCTGCGCCTGATTGTTTCTTTTTTGTTCATCTCCTTGATGCAAAAGGGGCGATTATTGGCAACGCACAATTTAATGTGAGAGGGAAGATGTATCATCCTCAGGGCCGCGCCGTTCGCGTTGATTCCCTCCATTACCCGTCGGAGCTAAGCTCACAGGCGGTTGCCTTGGGCGTGGGCATTTACCTTCCACAGGGCGATTTCATGATGCCAGATCAGGGTACGCGCGATTGGGGAGGACGTAGGATCTTGCTACCCCTGACCAAACGCCCCTGAACTTTCGTGAGGTCGTATTTCCGTCCAAATCCTAGAAATCCAGAGTTTCTGCTTGACAGGAAGGCGAAATGCATTATATAAAGTAAATCCTCCCCAGTTAACTTCAAGTATATCCAACAATTTCGGAGGCTAAGAAAACTCATGAAAGCTAGCATTCTCACTATAGCAGTAGTCTTGTTGACCTCGTCCATGGTCTTCGCAGGAACTGCCTGCAATACAGCGTCTCCTCTTAGAGGAGATGGTGACGGCACCAAGTTTGATTTTGTAGGCCCAAGCAGCTCCAATTACTATCAGTTCTCTGCCAGTATGGGGCGTTCCTATTCGGTGCAGGTAACCAGCGTCTACGACGACGTGAATACCGATATAACGGCGACAGCATGGACAGACACTGGGTGCAGCGTAGCTCTGGCTGGAACCGTGAATACCGTCAATGCCAATCCCGGCCTGCCGGCCAACTCCACCCGCTTTAGCTTTACCGCCGCAGCCAATGGAACTGTCTATCTTAAAGTCACCAACGCCAATGGTGCCACGGGTCGTTATGTTGACATTTCGGCAGAGGAAACTTCACTTTATAACCCACGCTGGACCACAACCCAGGGATATCTGACGGTGTATGGAGTGCAAAACACCACCAATCAGATCGCTCATGTGTCTATGGTTGCAACCATCGATTTTAACGGCAGCAGCTTCGGTAACTTTGGCACCGTGACACTCAATCTGACCCTTCAACCTAACCAACGTCAGCTCGTAGCTTTGGCGCCTGGTCAGAGCATCAATATTCCGGCGGGCGAAGGCGGCTATCTGGTCATCACAGATGATGTGCCCAAGGGAGGAATCGTCGCAGACGCTTATTTCGCCAACAATGTTTCGTTGGTTCCGGCGGTTGTGACAACGGCTCGGTAATCGGCCCCTAGAACTGAGAACGAAAACAAAAGACCTTCCTCTTTGTTGGATAAAATTGATGACTTCTGCGACAGCAGAGCGGAGCTTTCCGCTCTGTTGTCGCGAAGTTTCTGCAATTTTGGATGAGTAATTATATTCATCGATCGGTTAATGCACTCTCTCCCGGCCAAAATTAAGTGATCTAAGCCAGGTTTATTTGAGAGCGGCTCGTTCAGGTGTGGGGCTATAAGCATTTAGGATTAGGAAGCAGGCTTTATGCATAATACAGTTCAAGTTACCAGCGAGAGCAGCAAGGTCAAGGTTGTCGTCGTGCAAACAACGCCGCTCCGGACCGTGTTAGAAGATGTTTGCCGCGAAACCAAGGCCATCTGCAATGGAACGGAAATAGCTGGCAGTCAAACTGTGAGTCCGATGTCAATTTCAGGGACTTGGTCAGAAGTTATCAGCCGCATCCTGGATGGAACTGGTTTGAATTATGCGGCGGGTGCTCCTTCGGGCAATACTCCTCCGCAATTGTTGATTCAAGGCATCGCCACAGCCGTTGACCCACCGCGGCCTATGCAGGAGCAACCTGCGGAATCGGTTGCCATGGGGAGCATGGCTCAGCCGTCCTCTGAACAGCCTCAGCCTGCTTCCAATAGCAGCTCAGAAAACCCGGACTCGCAGTCAGCCAATGCCGGCAATGGCTATTCCTCTCCCATGCAACCCAATTGGAACAACGGCTCCAGTGGAGCCTCCTATTTGCCCTTCCCTGATAGAAATGGCAGACCAGTTGCGCTCTCCACAGAGTCTGCCAGCTATTTGCCTTTTCCCGATAATAATGGAAAGCCGATCCCACTGCCGCCTGCTTCGGGCCAGTCGAATGTGCTACCATTTCCTGATGCGAATGGAAGACCCATTACTGTGAGCCCAGATCCTCCGCAATATCTGCCTTTTCCCGATAACAATGGCAAGCTCATTCCCGTGCCTAAAGCTCCCCACTAGGCTTCTTTTGACATCGAGCTGTTCTGGCGCTCCAGTACTGTCTTTAGCCGGCGCTTTGCGCGTTCTCCACTCCCATATTGCGCCTAGCTAGCTAGGCGATAACAAACCGGCATCCAGTACTTTCCTCTGCCTGGCTCTATAATAGAAAACAAAAACTTCAACCACAGAAGATATGGACCAATCTCCTAAGACAAAGCTGAATGCATTGACAAGCCTTCGCTTTGTGGCAGCCGCCATGATAGTGTTTCAGCATTCCTATTATAATTTTGCGAAATACGTACCCTTCAAAGGGCTTCAGAAGACACAGGCGGTTTCTTTCTTCTTCGTTCTTTCTGGTTTCATCCTATCTTACGTTTATCCGAATCTGAACAGTTTTGCGGATGTGCGTCGTTTTCTGGTCGCAAGATTTGCAAGAATTTGGCCTGCCCATATATTCGCTCTCATTTTGGTCTTAGTGCTCATCCCGCGCGAGCTGTGGATTGCCGCCACGGGTTCCTCCACTCATCCCGTCCTCAAAAGCCTTGCCAACATTTGCATGGTTCACGCCTGGTTCCCTGATCGGGGCTATTGCTATGCGTTTAATAGCCCCTCGTGGAGCATCTCTACAGAGTTCTTCTTTTATCTGTGCTTTCCTGTGTTGATTTACAAATGGAAAGATTCATGGAAGATCAAACTCCTTGCGGCCGCTGTTTTGACCTTATCGGTAATTTTGCTCGCGCGCGCTCTAGGCTTAACTGATGTTCCTTCGAAGCACGGCATTAGCATCGAAACCCTCCTGTACGTCAACCCGCTCCCCCGCCTTTTGGAATTCACGCTGGGAATGACAGTTTTTCTTGCCTGGGAAAAACTACGCTTGATAAACATAGGGCGTGTCGTGGCCACCTTTCTGGAACTTTTGGCTGTAGGAGCAGCTCTCGCAGGCAGCTATTGGGTGACAAAAGAGGCCCATTCGGCTGACGCCATGAAGTGGATGGGCATGGCAGGTAAGGGCTGGTTTCTTCACAGCGGCAGTTTGGTGTTTTTTGCGTTCCTGATTCTGATTATTGCACTCGAAAAAGGTTTGGTTTCCAAAACTCTTTCTCTGCCGTTCGCCGTCGTGTTAGGCGAGATCAGTTTCTCCGTCTATCTCATTCATTTGGTATTGCTGGGGTTCTATCGCGCCCATGCAGATGCATTTTCGACAGTGCCGGATTGGCTTGCCTATATTTTCTTCTGGGTGCTTTTGTTGGTGACGGCGCATCTGGTCTGGCGAATCATCGAACTTTCAGCTCGCAGGTATTTGGTCGATCAATTGGCACCGGCCAGAGCACAGATGGCCGGCAACACGAACTTGCATCAGAAACGGCATGCGCGCAAGACCGGGCACACCAGCGCAGTCGAACCTTCATTTAGAAAACAATGGCTGGTTATGGAACTGCTTTTGTTAGGTGGTCTGGTCACCACCATTGCACTTAACTATAATCCACGATGAATTCATGTGTGGCAGGCAGAATGAAGCTTATAACTCGTGCACATCAATAAAAAAGCCTTCCTCATCGGAAGGCTTTTGCACTGGTATAGTTGTTCAATATTGGTGAATAGTGATCCCGGCAGATGCGATCACTGTGGCATAGCAGTTCCGCTCGGAGTTCCAGTTCCGGCGTTGTAGTTATTTCCCCAAGAACCAATAGTGCCGTTCGCTGCGATCGTCATCCCGGCAGGGTTATTAAAGAGCGATACACCGGTGATCCGAATGAGCGACGTGGTCGTTCCCCCTCCAGAATAAAGGCCAGACACGCTGTTGTTCGCCGCCAGCGAGTTCGCCAGGTTCAACTCCGCGATGCCTGCGCTGGACTGTGCAATGAAACCATATTGATTCCCGGATGCTTCGCTATCTTTTATGTTCATGGTGCTGAAATCCGATGACTTCACACCACACACGATATTGTTGAAGTCTGATCTCTCGATCGTCGTGCTGACGGTAGTGGTCGTGTTCAGACTCTGTAGGCCGCAGAAGCCGTTGTTTGCAGTGACCGTGTCAATAACAAAGGCGCTGCCACCATCGCTCTTGGCAATATCAATACCGTTATTCGAGAAGCCAAAGATCGTGCAATGCTCTATATGGAGTGCCTTGCCGCTGGTCCACCGGATTCCATTGAGCCCGGGGTTGCCACTCCCCAAGAGTCCATTGATTCTGATGTTGCGAATGGTCACAACGTCATTGGCCGCGGCTTGGACAACAATTCCGTTGGTGCCGGCGACGAGGACGGAGGCAACCTGTCCGCCGCCACCGTCAAGTGTAATGGCTTTGGTGATGGTGACTGCGCCGAACCCACCTGGATCCAGGGCGTCAATTTCGCCTCCGGGAGCAGTCTTGGAAATAGCTCCGGCCCAGGTCTTGCAGGGAGCGGTGCGGCTGCAAGGATTGGCATCATCCCCAACGCCAGAAACCCAGGTCCGGGATGCCTGAGCATACCCAAACGTGGTTCCCAGCAAAACGAGAGTCAACAATTTCAGCAAATTCATTTTGCTCATAGATGTCCTTTGATTAGATTTTCAAACACACAGAGTCTTGCCTTGCCGACTAACTAGACCCATTTCTTTCGCGGCAAGCTGGGGGGGTCGTAAATATGGTGACTAGATTCGACAAATCGTATCATGAAAAAGTGTTTTTGCAGCCAGGAGTTTGGAACTCCTCAAAAGACGCGGCTGTAGTGCCCATTCAGGAATTTCCTGATTTGAACTAACGCAGCTTTTTCAGCTATTTAGCGGCTAGTTCTTAGTCAGTAAACATACTCTGCACGCCAAGCATCCCGGCCTCATCCCAGCAGAGGGCTTTAAGAAGGATCAGCGCCCATAAAAACAGCTCGATTTTCGACATGGTGAAGGCCATACGAATCCGTAGGTTTAGAATGTCTGCTTATATTTCTTAAGATAATCTTTGAATCGAGTGGACAAGGAGCTTATGAAAACCGTTATTCTCGCCGGTGGCTTGGGCACGCGTTTGGCGGAAGAGACTTCTGTTCGTCCCAAGCCTATGGTGGAAATCGGCGGGAAACCAATTCTGTGGCACATCATGAATATTTATTCCGCCCACGGATACAAGGATTTCATCATCGCCTGTGGCTACAAGGCAGAGACTATCAAAGAATATTTTTCTAATTTCATGCTGCACAACAGCGATCTTCAGTTCGACTTCAAGACCGGGCGCCAACAGATCGTCAATGCAACGGCTCCCGATTGGAAGGTGGCGGTGGTAGATACCGGTGTCGAAACCTTGACCGGTGGACGTTTACGCCGACTGCAAAGCTGGATTGGAAATGAAACCTTCATGGCAACCTATGGCGATGGCGTGGCGAACGTAGACATCAAAGCCCTGGTTTCATTTCATCGCAGCCACGGAAAAAAAGCGACGGTAACCGCGGTCACTCCGCCTCCCCGGTTCGGGGGCCTGGAACTCAAGGGAGATTCGGTTGCCCGTTTCTCCGAGAAACCGCACAATGCCGATGGCTGGATTAACGGCGGATTTTTCGTCTTTGAGCCTTCGGTGCTCAATTACATCGGTGGCGACACGGTCTCGCTCGAGCGCGAACCGCTGGAGAAGTTGGCCGCCGATGGAGAACTCATGGCCTTCCGTCACACGCAGTTCTGGCATCCTATGGATACCCTGCGCGACAAGCATTATCTTGACACTCTTTGGAACACGGGAGCCCCTTGGAAGGTATGGCAGTAAAAGATTCGTTGGAAAAGTTCTATAAGGGAAAATCAGTTGTGGTCACCGGCCACACCGGCTTCAAAGGCGGGTGGCTGGCCGCGTGGCTTAAAGCCATGGGCAGCCAGGTCTGCGGCCTGGCATTGGCCCCAGAGAGTGGCTCTGCCAGCTTTTTTACCGATGCCCAGATTGGGAAGGGCATGAATTCGGTCATCGGGGATATCCGCGATTTTGCTTCTGTCTTGAAGCTGTTCAAGCAGTGCCGTCCCGAGATTGTCTTTCATGCGGCGGCCCAGGCCCTGGTGTTGCGCTCGTATGAGGAACCCATCGAGACTTATGCCACGAATGTGATGGGCACGGTGAACGTCCTCGAAGCCGCGCGTCAGACCCCATCCGTGCGCGCTGTGGTGATCATCACCAGCGATAAATGCTATGAAAACCGCGAATGGATTTGGGGATACCGCGAGCATGATCCCATGGGAGGCTACGATCCTTATAGCTCGAGCAAAGGCTGCGCGGAGCTGGTGACGGCAGCGTATCGCCGTTCTTTCTTCAAGGACAAGAAATCTGCCGCCATTGCCTCTGCACGCGCCGGAAATGTCATCGGCGGCGGAGACTGGGCCAAGGACAGGCTTATCCCCGATATCATCCGCGGCGTGATAAGAAAATCTGTGATTCCCATTCGCAACCCTCATGCTCTACGCCCCTGGCAGCACGTTCTGGAGCCGCTGCGCGGTTACTTGATGCTGGGCCAGCGCCTATGGCAACAGGAAAAAGATTTCGCTGAGGCATGGAACTTTGGCCCCCATGAAAGTGCTATCTCCGTGGAGCAGGTAGCGCGGCAATTGATTGAGCTTTGGGGAGCCGGAAAACTGAATATCAGCAAGAGCGCGCCCAAGATGCATGAAGCGCGTTATCTCAAGCTGGATTGCAGCAAAGCGCAGGCTTTGCTCGGTTGGCGTTCTCTGCTGACCATCGAGGACGCCCTGCGCCTGACGGTAGAGTGGTACCGCGCGGTTGCTCAGGACCCGAAGAGCGCGGGGTCCATAACGCGTGACCAGATCCAAAGATACATGGATCTGCCATGTTGAAGCACACGCGCTCGGCCTTGGTTACGGGCGCGACCGGCTTTATCGGTTCCGCGCTGGTTCGCCGCCTCTCAAACGAAGGGGTCCGCACATTCTGTCTGGTGCGGCCCAACTCTCCCGGATGCTCGCGTGTGCGTGACCTGCCAGGAGTCGAGGTGCTGGAGACAGAAACCTACGATTGTGCTGCCTTGAGCCAAAAACTTTCGAGAATCCAGGCAGACGTGGTCTTTAACCTGGCTTCTGCCGGAGTGGTTCCTGAGGAACGTGATCCGCACACGCTGCTCGCGGGAAATCTCACCATCATTGCCGGCCTCATCGCTGCCATCTCGCACTGGCGCCTGCGCCGATTCATTCATATAGGCAGTTGCTCGGAATATAGTCCGGTGCCGGAAGGCCATCTGCTGACGGAAGAAGATTCTCTGTTTCCTGTCTCTCTTTACGGCGCCGCCAAAGCCTGCTCCCATATCTATGGGGCCGCCTTTGCCAAATTGAGAAATATCCCGTTCAATACGCTGCGCCTGTTCGGCGTCTTCGGTGTGGGAGAAGCGTCCTATCGTCTTGTACCCTATCTTATGAGCCATTTGCAGCGCGATGTACCGGTTGACCTTACCGCTGGCGAACAGGCTCGTGATTTTTTGTATGTGGATGATATTGTCGAGGCCCTGCTGCTCGGGGTGGAAAGCGATGCCCTCACCCCAGGATCTTCCTACAACATATGCTCAGGCAAGGCCGTCAAGGTTCGTAAGATGGCCGAAGAGGTGGCAGAAATGATGAACAAGCCAAAGAGTCTGCTGCACTTTGGCGCCCGTCCGTATCGCACCGATGAGACCATGTGGATGGTTGGAGATAACGGATGCTTCACCTCGCTTACCGGCTGGACCCCGCGCATATCCCTCAAAGAAGGCATTCGCAAAATGGTTTCCACACTGGGGAGAGCATGAGTTCCACCAACTTCGACCACTTTTCCTCCAATTACAAGGAGCTTCTTGACCGATCGGTAGCCCTTTCCGGCGAAGGCTCTGAGTATTTTGCTGAGTACAAGGCCAGCTACATTGCCCGAATGGTAGGGAAGGATTTTCGCGGCAAGATTCTGGATTATGGCTGTGGGGTCGGCCTGCTTTCCGGTCTGTTGAAAAAATATCTGCCCGGCTCGAGCATTCACGGCTACGATGTGTCTGAGGGGAGTATCAGGATGATCGCGCCTGAACTGAGTGCCCAGGGCGTTTTTTCCAACGACCTCTCCCGTTTGCATGGTGACTACGAACTCGCCATCATTTCCAATGTTATGCACCATGTGCCCCCCAAAGACCGGCAGCAGACCATCCTGCAGATAGCGCAGCGCCTCGTTCACCGTGGCCGGCTGGTGTTGTTTGAACACAATCCTCTGAATCCGCTGACACAGTGGGTGGTAAAGCATTGTCCTTTTGACGATGACGCGATTCTGCTGCGTCCCAAAGAAGCCGGCCAGTACTTCCAAAAGGCTAAGTTGGCCATCGCACGCCGGGACTACGTGGTTTTCTTCCCGCGAGTGCTCTCTGTGTTCCGCTCCCTGGAGCCTATGCTCCGATGGCTTCCCGCCGGCGGGCAGTACGTGCTGATTGGAGAAAAGCATGGGGAATGACAAAAAGCTGATCTCCATTGTTGTTCCGGTGTTCAATGAAGAGACCAATATCGAGCCGCTGTACGCCGCTCTGATTCCAATTCTGCAGCAGCTCGAAGCCGGCTACGATTTCGAGTTGCTGTTTACCGATAACCATAGCACCGACAGGACGTTTGAAATTCTGCGGCGCCTGGCACTCAAAGACAGCCGCGTTCGGGTTCTGCGCTTCTCACGAAATTTCGGCTTCCAGCGTTCAATTTATACCGGCTATGTCCATGCGCGTGGCCAGGCCGCGATCCAGATCGACTGTGACCTTCAGGATCCTCCCGAGCTGATTGTTGAATTTATCAGGAAATGGGAAGAGGGCTACCGGGTAGTTTACGGAGAGCGTTTGCAGCGTCAGGAAGCCTGGCATATGAACGTTATTCGAAAAATCTTTTACCGGCTGATTGATTTCCTCAGCGAAGACAAGCTTCCTTTTGATGCGGGCGATTTCCGGCTCGTTGACCGGCGTGTCTTGGATGTGCTGCAACAGATTGATGATTGTCAGCCCTATCTGCGCGGTTTGATCGCCACCCTGGGCTTCAACCAAATCGGAATTCCTTACGTCCGCAACGAGCGGCGGTCCGGCGAAAGCAAGTTCAGTATGGCTCAACTATTCGGCTTGGCACTCGATGGCATCTTGAACCACTCAGTGATGCCTTTGCGGCTTGCTACCGGCATAGGATTGGTTGTCTCGGTCACTACTTTTCTGGGAACTGTCGTTTACTTTGTGGGTAAGATCCTTTTAGGCAAACCCTGGCCGCCAGGATTCACCACCCTGGTAGTTCTGATTCTAGGCTCCTTGAGCTTAAATGCGCTTTTTCTCGGCATCATTGGTGAGTACCTGGGGCGAATCTATCGGCAAGTCAAGAAAAGGCCGCTCACAATCATTGAGAATGAAATCAATGCTGTCCATACCGTGCCCACCGAGAACGCGGTCGGAACTTGGAAGTGATCGCAGAAAGACCTGTCGAACTGACGATTACGCTATGGGAATAGAGTCACGGCCGTTGCCGCAAAGAGCTTTTTCTGCATCCATCACGGCGATCATTCCTTCTTGGCGACGGCCCGATTTGACGGAACGTTGCTTGCGTTCCCTTGCGCAGCAGACTGAAAAATCCGGTAAAGTGGAAATCGTAATCGTGGAAAACGAAGCTCAGCAGAGCACCGTCTTCCCGGTCGAAAGCCTGCCTGCTGCGTTTCCATTTCCCGTGCGCCAAATCTTACTGCAACAAAACCTCGGGACAACCGATTCCATCAATCGTGCATTGACCGATACTTCTTCAGAATTTGTTTTGCTGCTGAACAATGACGTTGAATTAGATCCGCAATTTATCTCGTTACTGGCCGGTAAACTCGGTCCAGGTTCTCAATTTGGCTTTGCCACTGGAAAGTTGCTCAATGCCCAAGAGCGGTCCCGCTTGGATGGAGCAGGAGATGCGCTTCTGCTCGGAGGAGGGGCATACCGCCTGGGTCATCAGGACCCGGAGGCTGGTCAGTTCAACCAACCTGCAGAAATATTTGTGGGATGTGGAGCGGCCACGCTCTACCGCCGGCGTGCGCTCGAGGATGCGGGCAGGCTCGACGGAGATTTTTTTGCCTACCTGGATGACGTGGATCTGGCTTTCCGCCTGCAACTTTGCGGCTGGAACGGTGTGTATGTTCCTGAGGCAGTCGCTTACCACATTGGCAGCGCGACCCTGG
>WNEY01000805.1_pt1 | contig 20834 bp, 18 predicted proteins | sample 5400531 | NCBI WGS metagenome assembly WNEY01 (sample SAMN13153338, study PRJNA577476) | soil metagenome | isolation source: 200 cm saprolite under Douglas fir tree site 1 | place: USA:California | collected 2015-04-18
AGGAAGCCTGCGGTCGAGTGATCGACGACCAGCTCGTGGGACAGCTCGGTGATCGCGACGACGAAGACGAGGTCGAAAAAGAGCTCGAGCCAGCTCGCGTGCCGCTCGCCCACCTCGTGCGTCGTCAGCAATCGTGGCGGCACCACCCACGGTTCCCGACCGTCCGCTTTCGTCCGCTCTCCGAGACCGATCCCCATCGAAGAGGAGCCTAGGCAGGGCGCCGGAGCGGAGCAAGGCGCCCCGCTCCGGCGCGTTCGACTCCTACAGGCAGCCGCCCCGGTACTCGACGACCACCGACGCGAGCTGCAGATCCGGCGTGTACGTCAGGTGAATGACGCCGTCGTAGTGCTTGTCGGGCGCGCCGTCCTTCCCCTGGACGTTGATCATGTCGTGCTCGGTCGAGGTCACGGTAAGCGCGGAGTCCAGCACGAGGATTCCGGTCTCCAGCGAGCTCGGGTCGACGTTGACGTGTTCCGAAGCGTTGAACGTGGAGTTGGCGGTGACGTGCGTGCCGTCGGGATAGGTACCGGTGATCTGGGTCACCTCGTGCATGCTGATGTTGAAGTGCAGGTCGGCGACCTGAACGATCGTCGCCTGCTGCTGGAACGAGCCGTTCGCGATCGTGAACCGCGGGCTGTCCGGCCCCTGCGAGAGGTCGCAGATGTTGTAAATCTGACCGGTGACGTCCTGGCGGTAGTTCCCGTGGAACACCCAGGCCTCGGCCGAGGAGGTTCCGCTCAACGCGAGCAGAGCCGACGCGGCTGCCGCGAGGAGGCCGAGGACGGTGATGAGACGGCGTGGCGACATGGCGTTCTCTCCTTTTGTCTTTGCGGATTTGAACCGACGCCGCCACTGTTTCGCCCGCCCCTGAAGCGCCGCTGAAGAAGAACTGAAGGGACGGTCAGCGCCAAGGACGGGAACGCGAAGAGGCCCCGCCTCGGGGCCTCTTCGTTGGAGCAAGAGGGACTACGAGCCCCAGATGACGGTGTCGCCGTCGGCGAGGAAGGCCGCGAGCGTCGCGAGGACGGCGAGCAGGAGGACGGCCCGGACGTAGAGCGGCTTCATGTTCAGGTCCCCCAGATGATGGCGTCGCTCTGCGCCCCCACGGCGGCGAGGACGATCAGGGCGGCGACGAGCAGGACGCGGAACGAGAGCTTCATCTCAGTTCCCCCAGACGACGGTGTCGCCGGCCTCGGCCAAGAACGCGGCGGCCACGGCCAGCACGATGACAAGGGACACGGACCGGATGTATAGCGAGCGCATGCAACCTCCTTTGCTTGGCGTTCGTCCTTCCGCGAGCGATGATTCGGGCAGCCGCCCAACAACCGGTAAACGGCCGGTAGAGGAGGAGCATGCAGTTCGGAATCCTGGGGCCGCTCGAGGTCTCGACCGCCGGCGGGCGCCTGCCGCTCGGGAGTCCCCAGCAGCGCGCGTTGCTCGCAGACCTGCTGCTGCACGCGAACGAGGTCGTGCCGCGCGACCGGTTGATCGACGACCTGTGGGGGGACGCACCACCCGGGACGGCGACGAAGATCGTCCAGCTCTACGTGTCGGCGCTGCGGAAGGCGCTCGATCCAGAGCGGCGCATGCTCGTGACGGAAGCGCCCGGATACAGGCTGATCGTCGATCCCGAGCAGCTGGACGCGTCGTCTTTCGAGCGGCTTGCGGCCGAGGGGCGGCGGGCGCTCGCGGCGGGCGACCCTGCGGCGGGGGCCGACCGGTTGCGCGCCGCGCTCGCGCTCTGGCGCGGGCCCGCGCTCGCGGACGTCGCGGATGCGGAGTTCGCGCGCGCCGACGCGGCGCGCCTCGAGGAGCTGCGGCTCGCGGCCCTCGAGGATCGGATCGAAGCGGAGCTGGCACTCGGACGGCACGCGGAGCTGGCGGGCGAGCTCGAGGGCCTCGTTCGACGTCATCCGCTGCGGGAGCGGCTCCGGGCGCAGCAGATGCTCGCGCTCGCGAGGTCGGGGCGGCAGGCCGAGGCGCTGGGGGCGTATCGCGACGCGCGACGGGCCTTCGTGGAGGAGCTCGGGCTGGAGCCCGGACCGGAGCTGCGGGAGGCAGAGCGCGCGATCCTCGCCCAGGCGCCCGAGGCAGTAGCCGCCGTGGCCGGCGCGGCGCAGGCGCCGACGCGGAAAACGGTGACGGCGGTGTTCGTGGAGCTCACCGTTGCGGCGCCGCTCGATCCGGAGCTCGCTGCGCGCGCGGTGGCCGAGGCGACCGTGCACTCCGTCGACTCGCTGGAACGGCACGGCACGCGCGTCGAGCACGCCGCCGGTTCCCTCGTCGCGCTCTTCGGCGTGCCGCGGGTTCGTGAGGACGACGCACTGCGCGCGCTGCGAGCGGCGCTCGACGTTCGTGCCGCGGTGGGCCCGCTCGTCGCCGTGGCGATCTGCGTCCGGACCGGCGAGGCCGTTCTGGGCGCGGACGGCGCTGCGGCCGCGGCGCTGCGGCCGGCGCGCCCGGCGCTGCCGGGCGAGATCGTCGTTGCTCCCGAGACGGAGCAGCTTGTCGCAGGGGACATCGAGCTGGCGCGCGCGCACGATGGCGCTGCGCTGCTGCGCGCGGTACACGCCGACGCGCTTGCCGTGCGGCGCCGCGCCGACTCGCCGTTGATCGGGCGCACCCGGGAAATCGCACACCTCCGCGAGGCGTTTGCGGCGGTCGTGCGCTCGCGGGCCCCGGCACTCGTGACCGTGCTCGGCCCGGCGGGGATCGGCAAGTCGCGACTCGCGGGCGCGCTCGCCGCGCAGCTGGACTCCGACGTGCTGGTCGCACGCTGCTCCCCACACGAGGAGAGCGGCGCCCTCGCACCACTGGCGGAACTCCTGCGCGCCCGATTTGGCGAAGACGTCCGCGCCGGCGTCGCTGCTGCGCTCGCCGACGGGCCCCGCGCCGAGTTGGCCGTCGAACGGCTCGGCTCGTTGACCGGTGATGCGGACGAGACGAAGTGGGCCACGCGCAAGCTCTTGGAAGGGCTGGCGCGCACGCGGCCGCTGGTCGTCGTCCTCGACGAGCTCGAAGCCGCGCAGCCGGCGTTCCTCGACCTCGTCGAGCACGTCGCCGCGCTCGCCCGCGACGCGCCGCTGTTTCTTCTCTGCCTCTCGCGTCCGGAGCTCGTCGAGGCGCGCCCTGCGTGGGGCGGCGAGCGGCTGCAGCTCGAGCCGCTGTCGGACGTGGAGTCCGGGGAGCTGATCGAAAAGCTGGCGGGGTCGCAGTTGGACGCCGCGGAGCGATCGCGCGTCAGCGCGCGCGCCGAAGGAAACCCGCTGTTCATCGAGCAGCTGCTCGCGGTGCGCGGCGAGTCGAACGCGTCCGACGAGCTGCCGCCGACGATCAACGCACTCCTCGCGGCGCGTCTCGACCTGCTCGGTGCGGGTGAGCGCGACGTGCTCCAGCGGGCAGCGGTTGTGGGGAGGGAGTTCTGGGGTGGCGCGATCGGGGATCCGCCGGCGCTCGAGGCCCTGATCCGGAAGGACCTCGTCGTGCCCGCGCGCTCGGCTCTCGTGGACGAGGACGCCTACCGGTTCCGCCACGAACTGATCCGCGACGCTGCATATCGATCGCTGCCGAAAGAGGCGCGCGCGGAGCTGCACGCCCAGGTCGCAGAGTGGCTCGACCGCGCCGCCGGTGACGACTACGACGAAGTCGTCGCCTACCACCTCGAGCAGGTCGCACGCTATCGCGCCGAGGTGGGGCTCGACGCCGACGAGCACGCCCGACGCGCTGCGAGGCGGCTGGCGGCAGCCGGACGGCGCGCGTTTGCGCGCACCGATCTCGCCGCGGGACGGAACCTGCTCGGGCGCGCGTCGACTCTGCTCCCTCCCGGCGATCCGGACCGCCTGCCGCTGCTTCCCGCGCTCGGAGACGCACTGCGCGCGCTCGGCGAGTACGACGCGGCGGCCGCAGTACTCGACGAGGCGGCCGCCGGGCCGGACGACGCCGTCGCATCGCGCGCGCGCATCGCGCGCATGCGCATGCGACTGCGCACCGACCCGCACGTCGACACAGGCGAGCTGCTGGCGGAGAGCGACGCAGTGATCGCGGCGCTCGGTGCCCTCGGCGACGAGGAAGCGCTCGCGGACGCGTGGGGCGTGCGCGCCTGGATCCCGTGGTTCCACTGCCACGCGGCGGAGACGGCGGAAGCGGCCGCGCGGTCGATCGAACACGCGCGCCGAGCGGGCGACCGGGCGATCGAGTCGCGCAGCCGGCAGCTGCTCTTGCAGACGCTCGTCTACGGTCCGACGCCGGTCGCCGACGCCGCAGCCGGTGTCGAGCGCCTGCTCGAGACGGAGGAGCTGCCGCTGCTTGCGCGCGCGGTCGCCTTCCGCACGCTCTCGGGGCTGCGCGCGATGGGCGGCCGCTTCGACGAGGCGCGCGAGCTCGCCGCGCGAGATCGCACGATTCTGCGCGAGCTCGGGCTCGAGTTGGTCGCGGCCTACGCGGCGGAGGTGTACGCGGCGAACGAGCTGCTTGCGGGGGACGCCGCCGCGGGGGAGCGCGAAGCGCGCACGGCGTACGAGGTGTTCGCGCCCTCGGGCGAGCTCGCTGCGCCTACGCTCGCCGCGGTGCTCGCGCGTATGGTGGCGGCGCAGGGACGACGCGACGAGGCGCTCGAGCTCGCCACGGTCAGCGAGCGCGGTGCACCGGCTGAGGACCTGACGACCCAGGTGCAGTGGCGGCTCGCGCGCGCCGACGCTTTGGGCGACGCAACCGTCGCGCGCGCGGCGGTCGCGCTCGCGGCGCGCACGGACTTCCTGAACCTGCACGGCGACGCGCTCGTCTGCCTTGCACGGGTGAGCGGCGATCCCCAGGCGCGCGAGGAGGCGCGCACGCTGTACGAGCGCAAGGGAAACGTCGCGGCGCTCGCGCTGCTTTAGAAGTTCTAACGGAATGACCACGCGTCGCCGGGGTGCGATGGCCGCGTGCGAGGCAAGGACGCAGGGAGCGCCAATAGCAGCGCTATTGGCGCGACTGAGGACGCCGCATCGTGCCGGCCAGCGCGGCCCGGCGGCCCGTGCTTCGTTTCGTTAGAGCTTCTTAGGGCCAGGGCTTCAGGGCCGGCGAGCCGCGGGTGTACGCGAGGATGAAAGAGCGCAGGGTTGACGGTCCCCGGGTGTCCTTTCTTAGAGAGAAGGAGACAACCCGCTCCCTGTGGCGGAGCGCAACCAAGTCGGGAGGCGCCTATGCGTCATTTGGTCTGCGGCCGACCTGTCACAAGTCAAGTCAGGAAGGTGGGTTTGCAATGACCAAGTTCGTATCGCCCAGGCCCGGCCTCCTCGCCGCGCTCGTTGTCGCGGTGGCAGTTGGGGCCGCCACGGTAGGCGTCGCAAACGCACAGGCGACGACCTACAGCGGCCACGCGAGACCATTGAGCGTCACCGCATTCGGCGCGACCGTCGCTATCGGGGATACCGGAGCGTTGCCGTCGACCGGCGGTTCCCAGTCCGCGTCGCTCACGAACCTGAACGTACTCGGGTTTGTAACGGTTGGAGTGCTTCAGGGAACGACGAGCGGTAGCGGCACCCAGAGCACGTCCCAGGCGTCGCTCTTGAGCGTGTCGGTTCCGATCGTCGGCCTTACGGCGGACGTGCTCAAGTCCTCCTCGATGGCTCAGTGCAACGGCACGACGCCGTCGGTCAGCGGTAGCTCGGAGCTCGTGAATGTGACGGTCCTCGGGCTGCCGATCTCCGCGCCGACGCCGAACGTCGCGATCGTCCTGCCCGGCGGGTTCAGCGTCATGCTCAACGAGCAGACGAGCTCGACGAGCGGGACCCAGGGCTCGATCACCGTCAACGCGATCCACGTCACCGGGCCCGGCATCGACATCGTCGTTTCCTCGGCCGAGTCGGATATCGACTGCAGCTGAGCCCTGTCGTGACCAGACAGAGAGGGCCGGACCTCCGGCCCTCTCTGCTAATCGGCTCGCGGCCAGGGAATCTGCGCGGAGCGGTGGTAATTCACGCCGAGCGCGTCAAGCGAGGGCGCCTGAGCCGCGAGGCGCGCGCGGAAGTCGTCCCAGTCGCGCTCCGACTGCGGCGACCAGCCGACCTCCGCGAGCGCGGCGAGCCGCGGGAAGGCCATGAACTCGACGTCGTCCATCGTTCGCAACGTCTCCGACCAGAGCGCGGCCTCGACGCCGAGCACGTCGGCCTCGCTCACGCCCGGCACCTGCGCCGCAGGATCCCAGTCGTAGGCATCGCGCACCGCGACGTGGCCGGCCCACTCCAGGCCGAGCTTCGTGGACGCGTCGTACTTCATATCGAGGTACGTCCGTGAGGCCGGCGACATGATCACCTTCGCGCCCTGCTCGACCGCGCGGCGCGCGAGCTCGCCCCGCTTCCAGTGCTGGACGATCGTGCCCGGCAGAAGCTCGGCCTGCGCGATCTCTTCCCAGGCGATCGCTCGCTTGCCGTGCCGCTGCACGATCTCCTGCGCGCGGCGCATGAAGAGTGCGTAATCCTCCGGACTCGTCGCGGCGGCCTCGTCGCCGCCGATGTGGACGTAGAGAGCCGGCGTCAGCGCCGCGACCTCCCGCACGACGTCCTCGACGAACGCGTACGTCTCGTCGTTGGAGACATCGAGCGTGCTGAAGCCGACGTCGGTGCCGCTGTAGGGCTGCGGCACCACGCCCGGCGGCGCCAGATCTGGGTACGCGACGAGCGCCGCGTTCACGTGCCCGGGCAGGTCGATCTCCGGAATGACGGTCACGCCGCGCGTCTCCGCGTACGCAACGAGCTGCGTGTACTCCTGCTGCGTGAAGTGAGCGCCCTGCTCCGTAAGCCGCGGCCGCGCGCGAATCTCGATCCGCCAGCCCTGGTCGTCGGTGAGGTGCAGATGCAGACGGTTCAGCTTGTAGAACGCGATCAGGTCGATAAACCGCTTCACGTCGTCGACGCCGAAGAAGTGTCGCGCGACGTCGAGCATCACGCCGCGCCACTCGAAGCGCGGCGTCACGCCTTGACGGCGCCGGCGGTCAACCCGAATGCGATCTTCCGCTGCACGAGCAGGAAGAAGACGACGACCGGGATCGCGGTCAGCGTCGAGCCCGCCATCAGCGCGCCCCAGTCGGTGTGCTTGCTCGACCCGAGGAAGTAGGAGAGCCACACCGTCACAGTCTGCTTCGACTGATCGTTGAGGAGCACGCGCGCGAAGATGTACTCGTTCCAGCTCGTGATGAACGCGAACACCGACGTCGCCACGAGACCGGGCGCGATCAGCGGCAGCAGGATCCGGACGAAGGCTCCGAGGCGGCTCGAACCGTCCACCATCGCCGCCTCCTCGAGCTCGCGCGGGATGCCGAGGATGAAGCCGCGCAGCGTCCAGACCGTGAACGGCAGGACGAAGGTCATATAGGTGATGACGACGCCGCTCAGCACGTTCACCTGGTGGTATCGCGCGAGCACGACGTAGAGCGGAATGATCAGCCCCGCCTGCGGCAGCATCTGGATCCCGATCACGAGCACGATGAACAGCTTGCGCCCGGTGAAGCGGTACTTCGCAAGCGCGACGGCCGCGAGGAACGCGAGCGCCATCGAGATCGCCACCGTGACGAGCACGATGATCAGGCTGTTCTTGACGTCCTGCCAGAAGAACGGTTGGTGCGTTGCGTTTCGGAAGTGCGACGTCGTCGGGTGCAGCGGCACCCAGGTCGGCGTCAGGCTGACAACCTCGGTGTCGCGCTTGAAGGCCGTCGAGACCATCCAGTAGACGGGGAAGACCATGACCGCGAAGACGGCGAGGCCGACGAGGTTCCAGGCGGTGCGGCGAACACGGCTCGTCCTCATTGCGCGTCTCCGATCTTCACCATCTTGCGGACGTAGACCACGCTCAACGCCGCGACGATCACGAGCATCACGATCGAGATCGCGGCGCCGCGCCCGAAATCGGTCTTGAGGTATCCCTCCTCGAAGAGGTAGACGCCCATCAGGTAGTTGCCGGACGTGAGCTTCGACCGTCCGATCAGCAGGAACGGCTGCGTGAAGACGCCGAAGTCCCAGATGATCGACAGGCTGGTCAGGATGAGCAGGATCGGCTTGAGAATCGGCAGGGTCACGTCGCGAAACACCCGCCACGGCCTGGCGCCGTCGATCTCCGCAGCCTCGACGAGCTCGCCGGGAACCTGCGCGAGCCCCGCATAGAGCGTCACCACCACGAAGGGCAGCGCTCCCCACACGATCAGCAGAGTGACGAGGCTCAGCTGCGAAAACGTCGTCGCGTACCAGTCGTGGTGGAAGTAATCGCCGAGGTGAAGCTCGGTGAGGACGTAGTTGACGATCCCGTTCTCGTAGTTCGTCATCCAGTACCAGACCTGCACGGCGACGACCACTGGCATCGACCACACGAGCACGAGCCCCGACGTGAGCAGGACCCGGACGACGGCGCTGACGCGCACGAGCAGCAGCGCGATCAACGTGCCGAGCACGATTGTGAGCCCGACGTTGACGACCGTGAAGATGACGGTGCGCACGAGTGTGTGCCAGAAGACGGAGTCGTGGAAGATCGAGCCGTAGTTGCGAAAGCCGACCGGCTGCCCCTTGTGCTGGATCAGCGCGAACAGGTCGTAGTGTTCGAGGGACAGCCTGACGAGCTTGTAGACCGGATAGCCGAGGACGGCGCCGATCGTGGCGATCACGGGCGCGATCAGCCAGTACGGCACCGACGCGCCGAGCGCGCGCCGTGCCGTGAAACGGCGACGCCGCCGAGACACTGTGATCGAGGTCTCGACGGCGGTCACCGTTTCTCTGTCCGCGGTTGGAGTTCTACGACTGGTTGAGAACCGAAGCGATGTTGTCGCTGGCGGAGCCGGCGGCCTGCTTGATCGTGAGCTTGCCGGTCAGGATCTGAGCCAGCATGTTGCGGAGGATGTTCCCGTTCTCGACGTCGACCCAGTGCTTTGCGGCAGGAACGAACCAGCTCCGCGCCGCGGCGCGCTCGTTGATGTTGTTGCCGAGCAGGTTGGTCGCGTTCGGGATGTTGCCCTTCGCCTGCAGCGCCTTCTCGGAGCCCGTGCTCGTGAAGTCCTTGATCCAGTCGGCGGCGAGGTCTTTGTTCGAGCTCGAGATTGGAACCGCGAGGTCGGAGCCGCCGAGGAAGCCGGGCATCGCTTGGCCCTTGACGTGGCTCGGCATCACGAACTGGCCGACGACAGTCTTGAACTTCCCGACGCAGCAGCTGAACCAGCTGGGGCCGACCATCGAGGCCGCCTGACCCTGTGCGAACACGTCGTACGGGTTCGGACGCGTCTCGATCGTCGTCTTGCTTGCGCGTGATGCCGCGAGGAAGAAACTCTTGAACGCGGCCAGGCCTTTGAGCGCCGGCGAGCGGTCGAGCGTGCCGATCCACTTGCCCTTGGACGTCGCCGCGATCTGGCCGCCGTAGTCGTAGACGAAGCCCATCGCGACGTACCAGTCCTCTCCTGCGATGTAGACGGGAGAGAAGCCTTTGCTGTGGTTCTTCGCGGCGAGCTTCCTCGCGTCGGCGGTGTACTCGGAGAGGCTCGACGGCGTCTTCGAGATTCCGGCCTTCGCGAAGAGATCGGTGCGGTAGGTGACGACGCGCGAGCCCGCGTAGTACGGCACGCCGTAGGTCTTGCCGCCGTAGTTGCCGGACGCGGCGAGACCCTTGAGCCACGAGCCCGAGTTCGCGAACGTCGACTTGTTGAGAGCCGCGAACGCGCCCGCCGCCATGTACTTCGTCATCTCGGTGTTCCCCATCTCGATGACGTCAGGCGTCGTGTTCGCCGCGAGCGTGGCATCGAACTTCTGCAGGTGATCCGGCCAGTTCTGGTACTGCACGGAAACCGTCCAGCCGGGATGATCGTTCTGGAACTGCGCGTTGGCTGCGGCGACGACGTCCGGCCAACCCGACTGTGCGTCGACCTGGAGCCATACGGTCAGCTTCCCCGCGGTCGTGCCGGCCGAGCCGTTGACGGTCGCAGCGGCCGTCGAGGCCGCTACCGCGAACGCGGCCACGACGACGGCGAAGATGATGGTGCGTCCTTTCATGAGAGCCCCCAAAACGGTCTTGGACGGCCTCGTTCCACCCCGGCAAGGTGACCAACGGGTGTAGGGCCGACCGACATTGGTTTATACCACTTGGCCACGCGCCGAGCCTGTCATATCCAACCGCCAGTTGTCAAGACCACTTTCGCCGAGACCGGGGCCTGCCTGCTCCAATGCATGGCCCGGGCGCAGCCGGCCGGCGGCCGCGCCGGGGCCGCCGAGCTCCGTCACGAGCCGGTAGCGGTCGCCTCGGTAGATGGAGCGCACGTACTCGACGACCTCACCGCTTCCCGCGCGCGTGATCCGCTCGAACTGGAACGCGGGGGAGTGGAGGGGAACGCCGAGCAGGGACGACTCCTCCTCGTTCGTGACCGTGGGCTCGACGGTCTGCACGCCGCCGACGATCGTGATCCCGTAGCGACCTTGCAGCAGCTCGTAGAACGAGTGATTCTCGAGGTCGCGCCCGGAGAGGCCGGGCACGAGCGACTCGCGGACGTGGAGCTCCTCGATCGCCATCGTTTCCCGGTCGGCGAGCCGCAGGCGCTTCGCGACGACGACCGGCTCCGAGGGGGAGACGTGGAGCAGCCTGCCGAGGCGCGCGCCGGCGCTGACGACGCCGAGCTCGAGCGTGCGGCTCCCGGGCACGAGCCCGCGCTGCCGCATGTCGTCGGTGAACGACGTCATCGTCAGCTCCTGCGCGATCTTCGGCTCGCTGACGAACGTTCCCGCGCCGCGGCGGCGCACGAGGTAGCCCTCGCGCACGAGCTCGTCGAGCGCGGCGCGTACTGTCAGCCGCGAGACGCCGAGGTCGGTGGTCAACTGGCGTTCCGAGGGAATCGCGTCGCCGACGCCGAGCCGCTCGATCAGGTCGAGCACGCTTGCGCGTGCCTCGCTCTGCTTGGTCACCGCAGGGCCGCCTCGGCCGACTTCGCCGCGGGAGTCGCCGCGCTTGCGCCGACCAGGCTCTCACCCGTCACCGCGTCGAAGAAGTGGAAGCGCCCCGGGTCGACGGCGAGAGTCAGCCGCCCACCCGGCCGGGCCTTCGTCCGAGGATCGACGCGGGCCGTGAAGAGGGATTGCTCGCCGGCGAGGAGCGTCGCCTCCTCGGCTCCCGCCTCCAGCGACTCGGCGGTGATCCGCCGCGCGTGTACCGGGAAGAGGACGTGCGCGTCAGAGCCGAGCTCCTCGACGACCGTCGGCTCGACCTCGATCGTCGGCTGGTCCGGCTGCGCGAGGGCGGCGTCCTCGAAAGCCTCGGGCCTGATGCCGAGGACGACGCGCGCGGCTCCAGACGGCCGCCGGCCCGGCGTGAGCGGAAGGCGGTACTGGCCGAAGACGATCGTGTTGCCCTCGAGCGCCGCATCGACGAGGTTCATGGCCGGCGAGCCGATGAACGCGGCGACGAAGAGGTCGCGCGGCGCCTGGTAGAGGCGCTGCGGCGAATCGACCTGGAGCAGCTGTCCGTTGCGCATCACGGCGACGCGCCGGCCCAACGTCATCGCCTCGACCTGGTCGTGCGTGACGTAGACCGTCGTCACGCCGAGCCGTTCGTGCAGCTGCGCAAGCGATGCGCGCATGCCGACGCGCAGCTTCGCGTCGAGGTTGGAAAGCGGCTCGTCCATGAGGAATGCCTTCGGCTCGCGCGCGATCGCGCGGCCCATCGCGACGCGCTGGCGCTGGCCGCCGGAGAGCTGCGCCGGCCTTCGCTCGAGCAGCTCGTTCAGCCCGAGCAGCACGGCGACGTCCTCGACGCGGCGCTTCGTCTCCTCCTTCGGCGTCCGGCGTACCTTCAGCCCGTAGCCGAGGTTCTGGCGGACCGTCATGTGTGGGTAGAGCGCGTACGCCTGGAACACCATCGCGATGTCGCGATGGCGCGGTGCGAGGTCGGTGACGTCGCGCTCGCCGATGGCGACGCTTCCCTCGGTCGCCTCCTCGAGCCCGGCGAGGATGCGCAGGAGCGTTGACTTGCCGCAACCGGAGGGCCCGACGAGGACCATGAACTCGCCGTCGTGGATCTCGAGCGAGACGTCGTCGACGGCAACCACGTCCCCTGCGAACCGCTTCGTCAGATTGGTCAGGGTGATCGCGGCCATCGGCAGGATGGTATAGCCCACTTGCCGGAAAGACAAGCCGTCCGGAGCGCTTTCGCGCGAATGGTATTGACCAGCTTGCGGTCCGGCGCGTAGACTCGGACAAATGGATCGCGACGAGCCCGTAACCGAGGCGCGTGGCGCCGAGGCCGCCGACCTCGACCTGCGGACCACCCTCGAGCTCGTCGAGCTGATGAACCGGGAGGACGCGGCCGTTCCCGCGGCCGTCGCTGCGGCGCGCAGCGATGTCGCTGCCGTCGTCGACGAGACCGTCGAGCGCCTGGGCCGCGGCGGCCGGCTCGTTCTTGTCGGGGCGGGAACCTCCGGCCGCCTGGCAGAGGCCGAGGCAGCCGAGTGCCGCGCGACGTTCTCGAGCGAGGCGGTGCTCGCGGTCGTCGCAAGCGCCGACGCGGGAGAGGACGACGAAGGCGCCGGCGCCGACCTCGTGGCGCGTCTCGTGGCGGACGACGTCGTCGTTCTGGTCAGCGCAAGCGGTGGGACGCCGTTCGTCCTCGGAGCAGCGCGCGCCGCCGCGGCCGCGCGCGCGTTCACCGCCTGCGTCGTCTCCGCGCCGGACTCGGAGCTCGCGGCGCTCTGCGATCGCGCGATCACGATCGTCGTCGGGCCCGAGCTGCTCGCCGGCTCCACGCGCCTGAAGGCCGGCACCGCGCAAAAACTCGTGCTCAACACGCTCTCGACCGTCGCGATGATCCGTCTGGGCAAGACGTACGGAAATCTGATGGTCGACGTCTCACCCGCGAACGAAAAGCTGCGCGGGCGGGTGCGGCGGATCGTGGAGGAGGCGACGGGCGCGTCGGCCGACGCCGTCGAGCAGGCACTCGCGCAGGCCGGCGGCGAGGCGAAGGTGGCGATCGTCGCGCTCCTCGCGGGAACCGACGCGGAGACCGCACGCGCGAAGCTCACCGCGGCCGGCGGCAACATCCGACTGGCGCTGATCCCGTGAAGCTCGAGGTCGAAGCCGCCCTCGTCGACGGCCGGCTCGTGCCGGGGCAGGTCGAGGTCGTCGACGGGCGCATCGCCGCCTTCGGCCTGAGCGGACGGAACGGCCGCGGAATTGCCGCGCCTGGATTCCTCGACATGCAGGTGAACGGCTTCGGCGGCGTCGACTTCCTCGATGCGGGCGCCGACGGCTATCGCCGCGCCGGCGAGGCGCTGCTCGAGACGGGCGTCACCTCGTACCTGCCGACGCTGATCACCGCGGAGGAAGACGAGCTCGTGACGGCGCTCGCCGAGGTTCCCGCCGAGTTGGACGGGCCGAGGATCGTCGGCGTCCACCTCGAGGGTCCCTTCCTCGCCGCGCGCCGGCTCGGAACCCATCCTCCGGCCGGGCGGCGCGATCCCGACGCTGCTCTCCTCGAGCGCCTGCTCGACGCGGGGCCCGTGCGGATGATGACCCTCGCGCCGGAGCTGCCCGGCGCGCTCGAGCTGATCGACGTCCTCGTCGCCCGCGGCGTCACCGTGTCGTGCGGCCACAGCGACGCGACGGCCGAGCAGGCGAACGCCGCATTCGATCGCGGCGCCCGCATGGTCACGCACCTCTTCAACGCGATGCGTCCGTTCAACCATCGCGACCCGGGCATCGTCGGCGCTGCGCTCGCGCGCGATGACGTGACCGTCGAGATCATCCTCGACGGGATTCATCTGGCACCTGCGACGGCGGCCGTCGTCTGGCGTGCGGCGGCCGGGCGCGTTGCGCTCGTCACGGACGCCGTTGCGGCGACGAGCGTGGCCGGGGGCTCGTACAGCTTGGGCGCCGTGGCGCTGCAAGTCCAGGATGGAGCAGTTCGCGCGCCCGAGGGAATGCTCGCGGGGAGCCTGCTGACGATGATCGAAGCGGTTCGGAACCTCCACACGCTCGGCGTCCCGATCGAGGAGGCGCTTGCCGCAGCCTCGACCGTTCCCGCGCGCGCACTCGGGCTCGAAGACGCGGGTCGCCTCGACATCGGTCTCCCGGCCGACATCGTCGTGCTCGACGACAACCTCGACGTCGAACGGGTCGTGGTTGGAGGCGAGACGCGTGTCGTCGTCTGAGGCTGTGGCGGCTCCCGAGCCCGGCTCGCTCTTTCTGTCCGAGATCCGCGAGCAGCCGCAGGCTCTGCGGCGGCTGCTTGAGCACGAGAGGGAATTCGCGCGCGTGGCGGCGGCCGCGCGGAAGCACGGCGGCTCGCTCGTGCGCATGGTCGGCCACGGCTCGTCCGACAACGCCGCGTCGTACGGCGTCTACGCGTTCGGTTTGCTTTCGCCCTGGACGGCGTTGCGCGACTCGATCGCGTTGACGGTCTACTACGACCGGGTCTTCGACATGTCGGGCTCGACAGTGCTCGGACTCTCCCAATCCGGTCAGACGCCCGACGTACTGGAGTACGTGCGGCGGGCCCGACAGCACGGAGCCTTCACGGTCGCCGTGACGAACGACACGTCGTCGGAGCTCGCCGAGGCGGCGGAAGCGGTGCTGCCGCTCGCAGCGGGACCGGAGCTCGCGGTCGCCGCGACGAAGACGTACGTCAATCAGGTCGCGGCTCTCGCGCTGCTCGCCGCGTACGTCGCTGATGACGGCGCTCGGGTCGGTGACGCCGTGCGCAGCGTCGCGGACCAACTCGAGGCGGCACTGCCCGCGCTCGAAGCGAAGGCGCAGGCGCTTGCGCTGCCGTTCGCGTATGTCGGCCGGATGTTCGTGATCGGGCGCGGACCGGAGTTCGCGACCGCGCGCGAGATCGCGCTGAAGTTGCTCGAGACGTGCCGGACGGCCGCGTGGCCGCTGACCGCGACCGATCTCGCGCACGGACCGGTCGCCGTGCTCGATCCACTGTTTCCCGTGTGGACGATCGCGTCGCGCGACGAGACGCTTCCCGCCGTCGCCGAGGCGGCGGCACGGGTGCGGGAGTTCGGCGCGACGATCGTCGCGAGCGGCGACGCGGCCGACACGATCGCGGGCGCTGAATACGCGCTGCCGGTGCCGGAGCCGAGCCTGCCGCTCCTGTCGCCGCTGCTCTCGGTCGTGCCCGGCCAGCTGTTCGCGTCCGCGCTCGCCCGCGCAAAGGGGCTCGATCCGGACCGCCCGCACGGGCTCGCGAAGGTGACCCTGGCGCGTTGATCCTCCCCGCTCGGGAGGCGCAGAGAAAACTCTGCGCAAGGTTGCGCGCCGTTCGTTGTCCTCCTTACAGAGAGACAGACCCGGCTGGCGCCGCGCGCGCCGCGCTCCGGGGACGGCGCGCGCGGTCGATGGAAGCGAAGAGTCGGCGGCAGACAGACCTATGGGGCCGAAGTCCGCTCCCCGTTGGTCGTCGTCGGGTGCAGAGCGCCAGGCGACCGAGCGCGGCGTCCCGCGCCCGAACTGTCGCGATACAGTCTGCTTCACGAAGAGCCGCCTTCCGCGACGTGACGGGGTTTCTGCAGCTGACGGGCTCGTGACGAGGTCGATTCCGTCGGTTCGGCGTCTGCTCGTGCCAGCCCTGCTCGTTGTAGGCGCAGCGGTGCTGGTTGGGTGCGGCGCACACGCCGATCAAGTGACCCAGCGGGCTGCTTCGCCGGGTGGCTCCGATCATGCGGCGCCGGCAGCGAGGCGGGGCCCGGGGTTGCCGCAGGCCGGCGTGATCGCGAGCACCCTCCGCTTCCCGGCGCGGGAGACCGTGCTGTTCGCCGCGCGCGCCCCGTCGTTGTTCGTGTTCGTTCTCCCGCCTGGCCGGGCCGCATCGATCACCGTCATGCGGGTGAATCCGGATGAGACCGTCGCCAGAAGGCGGATGCCGTTCGATCTCTCCTACTACCTGATGGACCTCTCCACCGGCCCTGACGGCATCTACGCCGGCACCGCGGTGATCAAGCGGTTCACGAACGTGCCGGACGAGTTGGTCCGGATCGACGCGAAGACGCTGACGATCCAAGCGCGGGCGTCCTTCCCCTCGAGGGTGGCGGCGGTCGAGCAGGGTCGGGGGATGTGGGCCTCGATCGGCGACGGCCGGGTCGTGCGACTCGATCCGCGGACGCTTGCAATCGAGGCTTCCCGGCGGGTCCTTTCGGCGGCTGCCGTGAGAACGAGAGGTCTCTCGCTGTCGAAGCCGGCCCTCGGCCTGGGCAGCCTGTGGGTTGTTGCGGGCGACGAGTTGGATCTCGAGCTGGTGCGCCTCGCGCCGACGAGCCTGGCCGTTCGATCGAAGACGAGGATCCCGACCGGCGGCGACCTGGCCCAGGCACTGAGGCGTGTGGTCGCGGACTCCCGCCACGTCTACGTGGTGGGGAGTGCGATCGTGGCGGTCGACGCGAGCGGGAAGCTGATCGGCCGGCCGCTGCTCGTGCCCGGCCTCGCCACGGCCGAAATCCACGGAGCAGGCTTGGTTGGAATTACGGGCGGTAAGCCGTCGTTGGTGCTGCTCGACGCGCGCGGGCGGATCCGGGCGCGGACTGGGCTGCTCGACGCCGGTGCCGGGCTTGCCGTGAGCGGCGAGGACGCCTGGTTTCTGGGTGATGCCGGCCGGGGGAACGGCGTCATCCACGTCCACCTCACTAACCACTGACCAAGCCGATACCGGTAGCGACCGAGCACCGGGCCGCCGGCGATCAACATCCAGCGAAAGCGGAGTGACCGCTCCGCTTATGGCATACTGGTGAGATGGCGACTCGCCCGAAGACAGCGATGCGGCCGCTGCGCCGAGACGCGCAGGCAAACCGCGACCGGATCGTGGCCGCCGCCCGCGCCGCCTTCGCAGCCGATGGGATCGAGGTGCCGGTCGAAGAGATTGCCCGCCGCGCGGCCGTCGGGATGGGCACGCTGTACCGGCACTTCCCGGCCAAAGAAGATCTGATCGACGCCGTGCTCGAAGACGCGTTCGCGGCGTTCATCGCCGCGGCCGAGCAGGCGCTGGCCGAGGAGGATGCGTGGGCGGGGTTCCGCGGCTTCCTCGAGCGCGTGTTCGCGCTGCACGTCGAAAACCGCGGGCTCAAGGACATCATCGCCACGCGCGCGCACGGGCGGGCACGCGCGGATGCGATGCGCGCGCGAATGCGACCGCTGCTCCGCCGGCTGATCGAGCGGGCGCAGAAGCAAGGAGCCCTGCGCGCAGACTTCACGGCCGAGGACATGCCGCTCGTGTTCTGGACGGGCGGCCGCGTGATCGAGGCGACTGCCGCGGTCGCGCCCGAGTTCTGGCGCCGGCACCTGGGGTTGCTGCTCGACGGCCTGCGCGCAGAGGCGGCGACGCCGCTGCCGCACCCGCCGCTCACGCGGGCGCAGTTGAATCGGGCGACCAGGAGGGGGCCGAGTTGAGCGCGGTGTGCGCAGACGGGCGGCTGACCGGGCGCGCGCTGTGGACGGTGTTCGGGGCGCTGATGCTGGGCATGTTTCTGGCTGCGCTCGACCAGACGATCGTCTCGACCGCGTTGCCGACGATCGTCGGCGACCTCGGCGGACTGAGCCACCTCTCCTGGGTGGTGACCTCGTACCTGCTCGCCGCGACCGTTTCGACCCCCATCTACGGGAAGCTCGGCGACATGTACGGGCGCAAGCCCGTGTTCCAGGCGGCGATCCTGATCTTCCTGGCCGGTTCGATGCTCGCAGGGCTCAGCCAGACAATGGACCAGCTGATCGGCTTCCGCGCGCTGCAGGGGATGGGCGCCGGCGGCCTGATGGTCGGTGCGCAGGCGATCATCGCCGACATCGTTCCGCCCCGGGAGCGGGGTCGCTACATGGGCTTGATCGGCTCGGTGTTCGCGGTCGCCTCGGTTGCCGGGCCGCTGCTCGGCGGCTTCCTCGTCGACAGCCTCTCCTGGCGCTGGGTCTTCTACGTGAACATGCCGGTCGGCGCGCTCGCGGTCGCGATCGTCGCGCTGCGGTTGCGCCTGCCCTCGTCGCGGAGCATGCACCGGATCGACTATCTGGGCGCGGCATCCCTCGCCGGCGGCGTCGGATCGCTCGTCCTGCTCACCACCTGGGGCGGCAACCAGTACGCGTGGGGCTCGGCGACGATCGTCGGGCTGGCGATCGCAGGCGTCGCGCTGCTTGCTCTCTTCGTCTGGCAGGAGAGCCGCGCCGCCGAGCCGCTCCTGCCGCTGACCCTGTTCCGCTCGAGGGTCTTCGACGTTGCGAACGCGATGGGCTTCACGATCGGGATGGCGATGTTCGGGGCGATCGTCTTCATCCCGCTCTACCTGCAGCTCGTCTACGGCGCCAGCCCCACCAGCTCGGGGCTGCGCTTGCTGCCGCTGATGGCCGGTCTGCTCGTCGCCGCGATCGCCTCGGGCCGCGCGATCAGCCGCATCGGCCGCTACAAGATCTTCCCGATCGCGGGCACAGCGATCCTGGTCGTCGGCATGTACCTGCTCTCCCGGCTCGGAGTCGGCACCGCTCCCTGGCTCGCGTCTGTCTACATGCTCGTCGTCGGCGTCGGCATCGGTCTCGTGATGCAGGTGCTCGTACTCGTTGTCCAGAACGACGCCCGCCCGCAGGAGATCGGCGTCGTCACCTCGACCGCGACGTTCTTCCGCTCGGTCGGCGGCTCATTCGGCGTGGCTATTTTCGGTGCGATCTTCGCGTCCCGGCTCGCCGCTCAGATCAAGCACCTGCCGGCCGGCGCGGCGAAGCACCTCACCGGCGGCGTTCACCTGACACCGCAGCAGGCGAAGCAGCTCCCGCCGCCGGTGCACGCCGAGTTCCTGCACGCCTTCGCGCACGCCTTGCACGGCGTCTTCCTCTGGGGGATGCTGCTGGCGATCGTGCCGTTCGTTCTGGCCTGGTTGCTCAAAGAGGTCCCTTTGCGCACGACGCTCGCGCGGCCCGCGGAGCTGGCCGCAGTGGAGGCCGCCGCCGGCGCGACCAGCGCCGAAGCGATCGTCGAACCCGCAGCCGACGCGGCGGCCGCGCGCTGACGATGCACGCGTCCAATTTCACACGGAAGGAGGCGAGATGCGAGCAATCGCGATGACGGACTACGAGAGCGGCGTCGCTCTGCAGGAGCTGCCGACGCCCGAGCCGGCGTCCAACGAACTCCTCGTCCGGGTACACGCGTCGTCCGTGAACCGGATCGACGTTCTGATCGCCGGTGGCGTGATGAAGGGAATGATGGAGTACGAGTTTCCCGCCGTTCCTGGGCGCGACTTCGCGGGCACGGTCGAGGAGGTCGGCTCGTACGCCAGCCGCTTCGCGGTCGGAGACGACGTCTTCGGCTTCCTCACCAAGCCGACCGTGCGCGAGGGCGCCTGGGCCGAATACATCACCGTGCCCGAGGACGGGTTCGTCGCGCGCAAGCCGAGCGGTCTCGATTTCACCGAGGCAGCCGCGCTGCCTCTCGCCGGCGTCACCGCGCTCGTCGCAGTCGACATGGTCGACCCACATGAGGCCGACACGGTGTTGGTTGTCGGCGCCGACGGCGGCGTCGGCAGCTACGCGGTGCAGCTTGCCGCCAAACGCGGTGCGACGGTGATCGCGACCGTGAAACCCGACGACGAGCAGCGCCTTCGTGACCTCGGCGCCGCCGAGACGATCGACTGGACGCAGCAGGCCATTGCGGCCGCCGTGCGCGAGCGCCACCCGGACGGCGTCAACGCGCTGATCGACCTCGTCAATCAGGCAGACGGCTTTGCGTCACTCGCGGATCTCGTCCGGGACGGTGGCCGCGCCGCCTCGTCGTTAGGAGCCGCCGACGAAGACGGCCTCGCCGGGCGCAACATCACCGCGACGAACGTGATGGCGAGTGCTGACGCGAGCGCGATGGCGCGACTTGCCGAGCTCGTCGCCCGCGGTGAGGTCAAGCCCGCGATCGATGCCGTCCTGACGCTCGACGAGACGCCCGCCGCGATCGAGCAGTTCACGGCCGGCAAGCGCGGCAAGATCGTCATCTCTGTCGCGGACGGCCGCTGATCCGCGTCACCGGCTGCGCGCTCTGTGGAAGGCGACGTGGTTGGGCGTGTCAGGTGATGTGGACGAGCAGGGTGTGCCGGAGCGTGTGCGGGTCGATGCGGAGGAGCGTTGGGCCGCCGGGGCCGAGGACGGTTGCGACCCAGACGGCGCGCGGCGTGACGACGACTGCGTCGGCGATGCCGGGCACGCGGGTACCGCCGGTGCTGCGTCCTGTGTGGACGTCGAAGCGGACCAGCTGCGATTGGGCAGGGCCGGTGTGGCGGAGCGCCCAGAGGGCGCCGTCGCCGACGGCGAGGTCGTGCTGGAAGCCGCCGAGCCGGAGGCGGCCGGTGGCGAGCGTCCGGACGCGTCCAGTGCGCTCGTCGATGCGCAACACTGAGGTTGCGCCCGCTAGCCAGACGGCGCCGCCGCCGGTCGCGACGTCGCCGAGCGGCGCGCGCACGACCTGGTGCACCCTCCCGGCGGGGTCGATGTGCAGCAGCCGGCGATCGGTGGAGATCCAGCAGCCCTCGCCATCGGCGGCGATCCGCCCGGCGCCCGGGAGGCGCCAGAGGCGGAGGAGGCGTCCTGCCGGCGAGAAGCGCGCGATCCGCGAGCCTGTGCGCGAGCCGATCTGCGCCCAGATGCTGCCGGCGCCGGCGGCGACGTACTGCACCGAGCTGTCGTACCTGCGCCAGACGACACGCACCTTGCCGGTCTGTGCGTCGATACGGCTAAGCGTCCCCCACACGTAGCCGTTCTCGACGCTCGCGACCCACGCGGCGCCACCCGCGAGGGTGACGCTGAGCGGATACGCGGCGCCGACGAGGTGCGGCGTCGAGAGAGTTCGGCCGTTGCGCGCGTCGAGCGAGCGGACGCCGGACGGGCCGA
>WNEY01000806.1_pt1 | contig 20826 bp, 18 predicted proteins | sample 5400531 | NCBI WGS metagenome assembly WNEY01 (sample SAMN13153338, study PRJNA577476) | soil metagenome | isolation source: 200 cm saprolite under Douglas fir tree site 1 | place: USA:California | collected 2015-04-18
CAAGTGCGGCCCCCTCGAGATCGATCTCGACGGCCGCGCGGTGTCTCTCGACGGCGTGCGGCTCGCCCTCACGCCCAAGGAATACAAGGTGCTCCAAGTGCTTGCCCGGCACGCCGGCAAGGTCGTGACCCACCACCATCTGCTCAACGAGATCTGGGGTCCCGATCATGCGCATGACGCCCATTACCTGCGCATGTTCATTCGCAAGCTTCGGCGCAAGATCGAAAAGGATCCGTCCCGCCCAAGCATCCTGCTGACCGAGCTCGGGGTCGGCTATCGGATCGCCCAACCCCGGGCGCAGACGGACACGAGCCCTAGATTCTGACTCATGCGGCAGCGGTTCGCGGCGGGTCGTCCGTGCGTGCGCCCCGATCATCGCAAAAGCGAAACGGCGGGACCCAGGGCCCCGCCGTTTGCTCGAGCGATGTCGCGCGGCCTAGCGGAACAGACGCAACACGTTCTGGTCCGCCTGGGTGGCGAGCGAGAGGGCCGTCGAGGACAGCGACTGGCGCGTCTGCAACGCCAGCAGCTGGGCGCCCACCTGGTTGGAGTCGGCGAGCGTCAGGTCGTTGATGCCGGTCGACAGGTTGTTGATGGTGTTACTAGTGAAGTCCTTGCGCGACTGGATCACCGACACCTGCGAGGCCAGGGTCGAGGCCTGGTTCTGCAGGGTGACGAGCGCGTTGCTGACGTTGGTCAACGCGGCATTGATGTCGAAGTTGTCCTGGAAGGAGTTTGCCGACGCGGTGACCGCAAGGCCGGCCGACGTGTCGCTGTTGCCGGTGAGGATGATCTTCGCGGTCGACGTCACGTTGGTGAACACCGTCAAGCTCTGGCTGTTCAGCAGGCTCACGCCGTTGTAGCCGGCGTCGATCGCCTGCTGGTCGATCTGGGTGCGCAGCGCGTCGAACTGCTGGGAGAATGCGGTGCGCGACGAGTTCAACGGGCCGGCGGCGGCGGTGTTGTTGATGGTGCCGTTGGTCGCCGTGGCGTTGAAGCCCAGGTTCTGGATGGCGGTGGTGCTGGCGCTGTTGGTCGTGATCGTGATCGAAGCAGCCGCGGTGGCGCCCTCGATCAGGACGCGGCCGTCGCCGGAAATCTCCGCCCGGTCCTTGTTGTTGGCGGTGTTGCCGCCCTGGTTGATGAAGTTCAGGAGGCCCTGAACCGTCGTGTTGGCGGCGGCCGTGAAGGTCGTCGTGTTGGTGGTGCCGTCGTTGACGGTGATGACGTCGGTGGCGGCGAAGCCCAGGCTGGAGAGCAGCGTCGTGCTCGCCAGGCCCGTCGCCGTGCCGGTGAGCACGGAGGTGGTGGCGGCGCTCGCCAGGGCCTGGTTGAGGGTGCCCTTGGCGCTGTTGAGCAGGTTGGTCAGGCTGGTGATGCCGTTGTTGGCGGCATCGAGGGTGCGCTGGCCGATGTTGATGTTGTCGAGCAGCGTGTTGAGCGTATTCACGCTGTTCTGGAACGAGTTCGCCAGGAAGAAGTTCACCGGGTTGTCGAGCGCGGTGTTGACCTTCTTGCCGGTGGCGAGCTGGGTCTGAATGGTATTGATCTGATTGGTGGACTGCTGGAGCGAGAGCAGGTTCGAGAGAACGCCCTGCGAGAGCGAGACGGCGAACGGCATGGGAGTAACCTTCCTGGTTAGAGGTCGAAAGCCCGATCACTCCGGACCAGGCGCGTGCAGTGTCGGCGGCCCGACCTAACCTGCGCTGAAAAAACGTGACTAACCGTCGTTAGGTACAATGAAGTATTGCGAAGTTGAAAGTAGTAAAGCAGATGTACATTAGTAATAACCGACGTAAGTCCAAAATTATCCTAAACGAATTCATGCGAATTGTAATGGTTACTCGATTTCGTACATGAATGACCTGGTGAATACATCTTCCGTCAAGGAGTCTCCGCAACGAATCCTTCACCACGAGCCGCGCGCTCAACCAACTCTTCACCACGGCGTTCAACCAACTCTTCACCACGCGGGCGCGCCGCGCCGGCGGGGAATCGCGCCGGGAGAGCCCGCAGGCATCCCTTGCCAATGCGTTAACCATTCATTGTGTTGAATCGACATAACAATGCGGCGGCGGACGCCGTGGCCGGCATCAGGGTGGAATGTTCATGTTGACTGATATCAACCAGTCTTTTCAGCAGGCGGTGACATTGCATCAGGCCGGCCGGCTGTCGGAAGCCGAGGGGATCTATCGCAATATCCTCGCGGTCGATCCGAAGCACTTCCACAGCCTGCATCTCCTCGGCGTGATCGCCCACCAGGTCGGGCGCAACGACGTGGCCGTCGACCTGATCGGCCAGGCGATCGCGGCGAACAAGCGGGTCGCCGACTTCCACAGCAATATCGGCGTGGCGCTGCGGGCACTCGACCGTCCGGACGAGGCCATCGAGCACTTCCGGCAGGCGATCAAGCTCAAGCCGGACTACGCCGACGCCCATAACAATCTCGGCCTCACCCTGAAGGAACAGGGGCAGTTGACCGAGGCCGAGGCGCGGTATCGGCGGGCGCTGAGCATTTGGCCCGATCACGCCGAGGCGCACAACAATCTCGGGATCGTGCTCGCCGAGCAGGGCAAGTTCGACGAGGCGGAAGCGCAATACCAGCGGGCTTCGACGCTCAAGCCGGGGTTTCCCGACCCCCTCAACAACCTCGGCCTTGCGCTCATGTGGCAGGGCAAGCTGGCGCAAGCGGTGGGGTTGTATCGGCAGGCGCTGGCGCTCAAGGCGGACTACGGCGAGGCCTATACCAACCTCGCCACCGCGTTGATCGCGGCGGAAGAGTTCGCCGTGGCCCTGGCTGCGCTGCGCTGCGCCCTTGCGGTCAAGGAAACGAGCGAGGCCAAGAAGCTCGTCGTCCTGTGCATCAAATATCTGCGGTCCGCCCAGGACGTGCCCGATCTGCGCGAGTTCGTGCTGCGCGCCCTGTCCGACGCCTGGGATCGGCCGGTCGAGCTGGCGCGGGTGAGCGCCGCGCTGATCAAGCTCAGCCCGACGCTCGGTGAATGCATCGACCGGGCGGCGAAGGCCTGGCCCGACCGGCCGGAGGCCGAGACCCTGTTCGGCGCTTCCGGCCTCGCGGCGGCCAGCGCGGATGAGCTGCTCCTGTGCCTGCTGGAATCGACGCCGATCTGGGACGTCGAGCTGGAGCGGTTCCTGACGGCTGCCCGGTTCGTGTTGCTCCGGCGCGCCGCCGCCGCCGCACCCGGCGCCGCCGAGGATCCCGCAATCGGCTTCTGGTGCGCGCTCGCACGCCAGTGTTTCATCAACGAATACGTATTCGCCTGCGGGGATGACGAATTGGCGATGGCGCAGGCGCTGCGCGAACGGCTCATCGCCGCGCTCGACGCCGGCGCCGCCGCGCCCGTGCTTTGGCTCGCGGCCGTTGCCGCGTATTTCTCGCTCGATGCGCTGCCCGCCGCGGAGCGGCTCCTGGATCAATCGTGGCCCGCCGCCGTGACCGCCGTCCTGGCACAGCAGGTGTGCGAGCCGCGGGACGAACGCAAGATTGGGTCGACCATTCCGCGCCTCACCGCCATCGAGGATTCGGTGTCCCTGCTGGTTCGGCAGCAATACGAGGAAAATCCCTATCCGCGCTGGGTGCGGACGGTGTCGCACGTGCGGCCCATGACCGTCGACCGGTACTTGCGCCGGCAGTTCCGCTCCGCCGCGTTCCGCGAGCTCGGCAAGGCAAACGACGTCGAAGTCCTGATCGCCGGATGCGGGACCGGCCAGCACCCGATCGAAACCGCGCAGCTGTTCAGCGGTGCGCGGGTGCTCGCCGTCGACCTCAGCCTCGCGAGCCTGAGCTATGCGCAGCGCAAGAGCCGCGCTACCGGCTTGACCAATCTCGAATACGCCCAGGCCGATATTCTCAAATTGGGATCGATCGGCCGCACCTTCGACGTGATCGAAGCGAGCGGCGTGTTGCACCACCTGGTCGATCCGATGGAGGGGTGGCGGGTGCTGCTGTCGCTGCTGCGGCCCGGCGGGGTCATGCACCTCGGGTTCTACAGCGAGCTGGGGCGGTCAAACATCGTCGCGGCGCGCACCTTCATCGCCGAGCGCGGCTATGGCCGAAGCGCGCAGGACATTCGACGTTGCCGGCAGGAATTGCTGGCCTTCGACGACGGCACGCCCTTGAAGCTGGTTGCGGGATTCAGCGATTTTTTCAGCACCAGCGCATGCCGCGATCTCCTGTTCCACGTGCAGGAGCACCGGCTGACGCTTCCCGCCATCAACGCCTTCCTCAAGGAAAACGATCTCGAATTTCTCGGATTCGAGCTCAACGCGCAAACCGTCGACAAGTGCCGAAAGCGCTTCTCCGTTGCCAAGCCGGTGACCGACCTCGAGCTGTGGCACATTTTCGAGAGCGAGAACCCGGCGACGTTCAGCAGCATGTACCAGTTCTGGATTCAGAAACGATGATCCGTCAGGTCCCCATGCAGCGGCCTTCCGGCGGCGCGCCGAAGAATCGGCGGTTGAAATTCATGGCATCGGTCGGCGCAGAGCGATGAGCGAATCCGCACAATCGAGTTCGTCGCAGGCGCGGGCGCCCGAACCCGCCCGCAAGAAGGCGCCGGCCGGCAAGACCGATCGGCAGCCGGTCTGCTTCATCGTCGGCCAGGATTCGAGAACCGTCCAGATGGTGTCGTCGCTCGGCGAGCTCGGCCTGCGGCTGCAGGGATTTGACGATATCGGCAACATGCTCGAGGCGGCCCGGCGTCGCCAACCCGACGTCATCTTCATCGATTTCGACCCGGATGCCTCCGGCGCAACCGTCATCGATGCGCTGATCGCCTCGAAGCTGAGCTGCCCAATTCAATTGATGAGCAAGCTCAGTCCCGCGCTTGTCGAGGAGGTTCGCCGCAAGGGCCGGCGCAAAGGCCTGAACATGCTGCCGGTTCTCTACGAGCCCTTCGGCGATGACGCCGTAAGACAAGTCGTCAACGACTTGAGCCTTACCCGCGACTTCTCGTCGACGCAGCGCCTGAAGCTCGAAGACGCGCTTGCAAAGAATTGGCTCGAGGCCTGGTACCAGCCGAAGATCGATCTTTACCGAAGATGTCTGGTCGGTGCCGAGGTTTTCGTGCGGGTGCGCCATCCCGAACACGGCATGGTGGAGCTCGGGCACGTCCTCGCCAACGCGAGCGAAACCGATCTCCTGACCCTGACGAGCTACATGCTCGCGACGGCCCTGCGGGACTGGCGTGATTTTGCCGACCTCTGCCCGGAGATCAAGATTGCCGTCAATATTCCCGTCGCCTCGCTGGTCAAGCTGCCGATCGCGGCGATCGTCAAGAGCAACCGACCAAAACAGTCGAGCTGGCCCGGGATCATCGTGGAGATCAAGGAGGACGACGCCATCGAGGCCGCCTCCCTGGTACAGGACGTCGCGAAGGAATTTGCGTCGCTGAAGATCGGCTTGGCGGTCGACGATTGCGGCCTGGGCTACGACTCGCTGGCCCGCTTGCACCGGCCGCCGTTCTGCGAGCTGAAGATCGACCGCAGCTTCGTCGCGGCCTGCGCCACCGACATACTGGCCGCCGATGTCTGCCAGACCTATGTCGACCTGGCGCGCGAGCTGGGGGCGACGCCGGTGGCGGAAGGCATCGAAACGACGCGGCAGCTGAAGGTTCTGGTCGGCATGCGATGCGAGGTGGGGCAGGGCTATCTGTTCGCGCGCCCGATGGCGAAAGAGCAGCTCCTCGCGCAGATACGCCAACGGGCGGAAACCGGGCGGCGGCCGCGCGCCGCGTCAAGCCGATCCGATGCGGTTTGACGCGCGGTGAACGCGGGCGTCCGTCAGCCGTCGCCGATCGTCCGGCCGGCATACGACCGCTGATCGCGCTTCAGACCGTGATATCGGTGTGCGCCTGCGACGGCACCTGGATGATCAGGCGGCCGGTCTGCGCGTCGACGATGCGGTAGACGACCTCGTGGGTTCGCTTGTCGACCGCGATGTCGACCCGCGTCGTCGCCCCGCCGGAGGTGCCGGCATGCGGATCGTTGCGTGTCCCGACGGCACTGGCCGCCGCCGCCACGGCCTGCGACGGCGCAAGGTCGGTCGCCACGGCTTGGGGAACCGGGGCGGAACTCGGCTGCGCAAAGGCGGTCTGAGCGCCGCCATCGATCGGCCGTACGGTCAGGCCGGCATCCATTCGAGCCTCCTGGCAATTCTCCACCGCGCCAGACCCTTCATGGGTCGTGCAGCAGGCTAGCAGAGCGGCTTTATCCCTTCGTTAGAGAAAACGATCAAAATGGACTAATTACAACTTTAACGAATCTTCGTGCGACGCCGGGCTGCAGCGCCGGCCAGCCACTTCCACCCACCCGGACAGCTCTTGCCGCACGCGCCCGAGCACGCTGTCCCAATCGCCGATGCGCGGCTGCCGGAACAATCTCGCGGTCGGGTACCAGGGGCTGTCGTCGCGATCGAGCATCCAGCGAAAGTCCGGAGCGAACGGCACCAGGATCCAGACCGGTCTGCCCATGGCCCCGGCAAGATGCGCGACCGCGGTGTCCGCCGAGATGACGAGATCGAGGCACGAGATCGCCGCGGCGGTGTCGGCGAAGTCTGCGAGCTGGTCGCCGAGATGGACGGCACGGGCCGCGTCGCGAAGAATCCGGCGTTCGTTTTCGCCGATGTCCTTCTGAATGCTCACGAACGCGATGTCGGGCAGGGACAGGACGCAGGCAAAGCGATCGAGGGGGATGGAGCGGTTGCGGTCGTTCTTGTTGCTCGGGCTGCCGGCCCAGGCAATGCCGACCCGCAGCGCCGTCCGTTGCCCCAGCCGGTCCCGCCATTTCGCCGCATGCGCTTGCGGGGCGGCGACGTAGGGCACGTGCGCGGGGATCGTATCGACCTCGGTGCGAAATGCGAGCGGAAGGCTCAGCAGCGGGCAATGGACATCGAAACCCGGCAGCGGGTCCGTCTTGCCGAGGACTTGGGAAACGCCGGCGGTTCGCGCGAGAAGTTGTTGGAGCGATGCCTGGACTTGCAGGACGACGCGCGCCCCGAGCCGGGCAACGAGCGGCGCATAGCGGACGAACTGAATGGTGTCGCCGAACCCCTGTTCGGCATGAAGAAGAATTGTCTTGCCGTGCAGGTCCTCCCCGCCGACCCACAGGGGCTGGGCAAATTCGCGTCGCTGCGAAGCAAGCTCCTTGGAGGCCCATCGCCACTCGTACTTCGCCCAGCCGTCGCGGAAGTTGCCCTGGCGCAGCAGGGCCAGACCTTCGTTCCAGTTGGCTTCCCGATGCCCGGGCTCGACCGCGGCCGCCTGGCGGAACGCGGCAACCGCCTCCGCGTGGCGATCGAGCTGCTCCAGCACGACGCCGCGATTGCAGATTGCGTCGGCGTAGCGGGGCACGATCGCGATCGCCTTGTCGAATTCGGCCAGCGCCTCGCCATGACGGTTGAGGCTCGCCAGGGCCGTCGCCCGGTTGAACAGGGCTTCGGCATAGCCGGGGTCGATCGTCAGCGCCCGGTCATAATCGAGAATGGCGTCCTCGTAGCGCCCCAGGTCCGCGAGGGTGAGGCCGCGATTGAGCAGCGCTTCGGCAAAATCCGGCCGGAGCGCCAGCGCCCGGTCGAAGCTCGCGATCGAGTCCTCGTATCGGTCGAGGCTTGCGAGCGCGACGCCGCGGTTGTTGAGCGCCTTGGCATGGGCCGGATCGATCTTCAGCGCCCGGTCGTAGCTTTCGACGGCTTCGGCATGGCGGTCGAGGTTTGCGAGCATCACGCCGCGATTGTAGAGCGCCGGCACGCAGGCGGGGCTGATCGCCAGTGCCTGCTCGAAGCTGGCAAGGGCCTCGGCGTGACGATCGAGTTTGCCCAAAGCCACGCCGCGGCTGCACAGCACGTCGACGATATCGGACTTGACCGTGAAGCGTTGCCCTGAAAGTCCGATCGACATCCCGAAGCGCTCCCGATCCTTCTCAGGCCGGCATCGTCGTCAGAGCCTCCGCGAGAGCGTGATCGGCGGCGCGACGGACGTGGCGGGCGTCCCCGTCCGGCCGGTGATCCCGTAGGTTTGCGGCGCCGCCATGCGGGCCATCTCGCCGGCCACCCCGCGGATGATCCCCTCGGAGACCGCGTGCGCGGTGGCGAGGACGGCGAGGTTGATCTGCAACAGCGCGTGGAAGGCGTCATGGCCCTGCCGCAGCTCGGCGAACCTTTGCGGCAGGGCGCGCGCGAGGAACGTCCCGTTGGCTTTGACGAGCGCCGCGTCGGCGAGATAGAGGCGCGCCAGCTCGGCCTTCCTGGGCTCGAGTTGCGCAACCTCGCTCAACCGCCCGGCGCGCACCAGCTCGGTCTCCTCCTCGAGGAGCTGCAACAGCAGCGCCATCACCTCCGAAATGTGGCCGATCAACCGTTCGGCTTCGGCCGGCGACTGGATCGGTTCGGCGGTGGCGAGGCTGGCGCTGGATTGGCTCATGGCTGGGCTCGATCGATGGCGTAGGCCGCCCGCTCAGCGGACACTGGCCTCCTGCTGGGCGATCAGGGAGCGGTAGACGTGATCCGCAAGGCCGATGCCGCCCGACTTGGCAAATGCCTTGGCGTATTCGTCGGTGAGGAATGAGCGCCACACGCCCACAGCCGCGCCTCCGCCGACCGGGCCTTCCCCGTCGACGCCGGTGAACATGTGCTGGAACATCGAGTTGAGGAATACGGCCTCGAAATCCTGGGCGGCGGCTTTTGCCTTCATCTTGCCGCTCGTCTCCGCCCCGCGCAGCAGCGCGGCGGGATCGCCGATGCGCGCCGCGGGGTCGCCGGCGATGGCTGAGAGCGGCGTCATCTCACATCATCTCGATGTCGGCCTGGATCGCGCCGGCGGCCTTGATCGCCTGGAGGATCGCGATCATGTCGCGCGGCCCGATGCCGAGCGCATTGAGGCCGTCGACCAGCTGCTGCAGCGACACGCCTTCGCGCACCAGGGCGAGCTTGCGGCCCTCCTCCTGGATGCCGATGCGGGTGCGCGGCACCACCCGGGTCTGGCCGCGCGAGAACGGCGCCGGCTGGCTCACCTGCGGCGTCTCGCTGATGGTGACGGTGAGGTTGCCCTGCGCCACCGCCACGGTGGACACGCGCACGTCGCGCCCCATCACGATGACGCCGGAGCGCTCGTCGATGACGATGCGGGCGCCGAGGTCGGGCTCGATCTGCAATTGCTCGATCTCGGTCAGGAGCGACACCACGTTGCCCTTGTATTGGGCCGGCACGCTGATCTGCACGGTCGAGGGGTCGAGCGGCTCGGCGGTCGGGCCGCCGATGAAATCGTTGACCGCCGCGGCGATGCGGGTGGCGGTGGTGAAGTCGGGATTGCGCAACGCCAGCCGCAGGTTGGGCAGGCGATTGAGCGCGAACTCGATCTCGCGCTCGATGATGGCGCCGTTGGCGATGCGCCCGACGGTGGGCACCCCGCGCACGATCTTGGCGGCGTCGCCCTCGGCCTGGAATCCGTTGATGGCGAGCGAGCCCTGCGCCACCGCATAGACGTTGCCGTCGGCGCCGAGCAGCGGCGTGACCAGGAGGGTGCCGCCCTGCAGGCTCTTGGCGTCGCCGAGCGCCGAGACGGTGACGTCGAAGCGGGTGCCCTGGGTGCCGAACGCCGGCAGGTTGGCGGTCACCATCACGGCGGCGAAGTTCGCGGTGCGGATGGTCTGGCCGCGGATGTTGACGCCGAGGCGCTCCAACATCGCCTGCAGGGATTGCTTGGAGAACGGCGTGTTGTTGAGCGTGTCGCCGGTGCCGGCGAGCCCGACCACCAGGCCGTAGCCGATCAGCTGGTTCTGCCGCACGCCCTCGACATTGGCGAGGTCCTTGATGCGCGAGGCGGCGCCGGCCGGCGTGCCGCCCGCAAGGACCAATACCGCCGCGAGCGCGGCCAGGCCGCCCTTCAACGTCGAAGTCATGGCTTGCTCCCCGCTGACCCGGCCCCGGCGCTCGCGCGGCCGCCCCGGCCCAGCGGGTTCTCCGATGCCAGCTTCGTGCCAGCCGCCCTTATTGCTAACTATTTGAATCTGCGTATCATTTTTTGAAGGATGCGGACGGCCGTCGGGTAGCCCTTGCCGGGCCCGGCAAATCTTGCCGGCAATTTACCGGCCGTTAACCATGCGGCGGCGAGGCTCGGCCTTACGGGATTCGGAGCGGCCGCAGGCCGGCAGCCCATGCGCGTCTACGGACCGAACGGAACGAGCGTGGCGGCGCCCGCCGCGCCGATGCGGCGGTCGGCCGCCGGCACGTTCAGCGTCGAGCGTGACAACGCGGCCCGCGCCGCGCCGTCCGCCACCGCGCCGCGGGTCATCGGCGGCATCGACACTCTGCTCGCGCTCCAGGGCGTGGACGACCCCGCCGAGCGGCGCCGGCGGGCGGTCGGGCGCGGCCGCAGCGCGCTCGATGCGCTCGACGCCCTCAAGCTTGCGCTGCTGGCCGGGACGTTCAACGCCGGCGCGCTCGCCGCGCTCAAGTCGGCGGCGGCAGAGCTTGCCGACCGGACCGGGGAGCCGGACCTCGACAACGTGCTCGCCGAGATCGAGCTGCGGGCCGAGGTCGAACTCGCCAAGTTCGGTATGCCGCCCACCGGGCCAAACCGGCACGACTAGACCGGGGGGCGGCTGGTACGGGGTACCGGCGCCGCGGCGATCCGGGCGCTTTCCGCCCGAAGCCTGATTTATCAACAGCTAAACCCAGTTGTTTGCCGCCGGCTCCCCCTATATAAGCGCGCCGCGAGGGAGACCTTCCAGCCCATAACGAGTGCGCGGAGCCGCGGTGCATGCCCCGGGAGAAAGAGAAAAACTACCGGCCGTCCGATCGAGAGCCTTTCATGAACGAGCGCCAGCGGGACTATTTCCGCCAGAGGTTGCTCGTCTGGCGCGACGAGATCCTGAGGGAGGCGCGCGAGACGCTCCAGCACCTGCAGGACGAGAACCAGAACCATCCCGATCTCGCCGATCGGGCATCCTCGGAGACCGACCGGGCGATCGAGCTGCGCGCGCGCGACCGCCAGCGCAAGCTGATCGCCAAGATCGACGCGGCGCTGCAGCGCATCGAGGACGGCACCTACGGCTATTGCGAGGAAACCGGCGAGCCGATCTCGCTGCGTCGCCTCGAAGCCCGCCCCATCGCCACCCTGTCGATCGAAGCGCAGGAACGCCACGAGCGCCGCGAGCGGGTGTACCGGGACGATTGAGGGAAATCGGATGTCAGATGTCAGATAACAGACGAGCAGCGCGTCATCTGACATCTGTCATCTGACATCCGTCCTCTGAAATGCACGCGGCCTCCGGCGGGGAGCTGCCGGAGGCCGCGTCGTTGCGCCGTTCCCACCCGGGATGCGGAACGGCGGGGAGCGGTTCAGATGTCGGATGTCAGATGTCAGAAAAGGAACCTCACTTATCATCTGATCTCTGTCATCCGTCATCTGTCATCAGAATGGCAGCAGCACGTCGAACACCTGCTGGCCGTAGCGCGGTTGCTGCACGTCGGTAATCTGGCCGCGGCCGCCATAGGCGATGCGCGCCTGGGCGATCTTGGTCGAGTCGATGGTGTTGTCGCTCTGGATGTCCTCGGGACGCACGATGCCGGCGACGATCAGCTCGCGCATCTCGTAGTTGACGCGGATTTCCTGCTTGCCCTCGACCACGAGATTGCCGTTAGGCAGCACCTGGGTGACCACGGCGGCGACGTTGGTCTGCAACGCCTCCTGGCGATCGACCGTGCCCTTGCCGTCGTTGCTGTTGGCGCCGTCGGCGGTGAGCAGCCGGCCGGGAATCGCCGTGTTGAGAACCTTCTGCTGGCCGAAGAAATTGGCGATGCCGGAATCGATGCTGCCGGTGCGGCTGACCAGTGTTTCGTTGGCGAATTTCGCCTTGTCGGTGATGTTGACCGAGACGGTGAGGATGTCGCCCACCTGGTGCGCGCGCTGGTCCTTGAAGAACGCGCGCGAGCCGTTCCGCCACAGCGAGTTCGGATTGTACGAGGCGGGCTGCGGGTTGGGCATCGGCATCTGCACCGGCTTGTAGCCCGGCTGCTGGGTCGGATTGTCGATCGAGGAGAGCTTCGGCGACTCGCCGATGTTCTTGATGCGGTCGATGGCGGCGCAGCCCGCGTTGAGCGCCGCAAGCGCGATGAGGCTGACGGTGGACAACAGGCGCGGCAAACGGAACTTGATCGGCATGACGCTCACTCGGTGCCGCGGCGCGGAGCGCCGTCGGGGGTTGCGGATGCGGGTGGAGTTGCGCTGGCGGCGAGGCGCCCGGGAGCGAGGCCGACGGCGACGCGGCCCGGACCGACAACCGTGCCCTGCACGGTGCGTTTCGATTGGGTGTTGAGCACGTTGACGAGGTCGCCTTCGGTGCCCGCTTCGAGCGCCTTGCCGTGGATCGTCAGCACGAGGCCGGGCGCCTGATAAACCAGGGTGACCGGCTCGTTGCGCTGGACGATCTCGGGCTTCATCAGGTCGGCGGCATGCAGCGGCTGTCCCGGGCGCAGCGGACGCCGCGCGGCAAGCCCGACGGCATTGCCGGCATCGCGCACGGTGTCGGCGGCGATCTCCGCCTTGGGCCGCCGCTCCACGACGATGTCGGAGGCCTTCAGGATCTCGCCGCGCGCGAGCGGGCGCACCGGCACGGCCGCTTCGAGCGTCTCGGCGGCCGCGCCGGAATAGCGCATGGTGACGCGGGGGCCGGCGCCGTCGGCGATCTCGAAGGTCGCGTCGAACCGGCCGCTTCGCTGGTCGTAGGCGACGCGGGTCGGCTGCAAGGCCCCGGTCACCGACGGCTCGAGCTGGATCGGCCGCACTTCGCGGTCGAAGGTGACGGCGATGTTGCTGCCGTCGCCGAGGCCGTAACGGACCGCGAGCGCGCGGGCGATGCGCGCTTCCACCTCGCGGATCGGGATGGTCCGGCTGGCGCGCCGGACCACCACGTCGCTCACCCCGTAGCCGTCGACCGCGACGAGCCCATGCAGCATCGCCGCCTCGATCACCCGCGCGGCCGGCACGCTGCCGGTCTCGCCGAGATCGGGCGCGCGGAAGATCGGAATGCTCGCGGTCGCCCCGGCATTGTCCACGAGATCGCCGATGCGCACGAGTTCGCCGGTCACGGTCGCCTCGGCCTTGAGCCTGGCGACGGCGCCCCCCGCGCTTTGCGCGCCGGCGGAGGTCGCGGCGAGGACGGCGGCGAGCACGAGAGCGAAGCGGATCATGGCGGCGGTCCCTTCAGCGCATCAGGTTCGAGGCTGCCTGCAGCATCTGGTCGGAGGCGGAGATCACCTTCGAGTTCATCTCGTAGGCGCGCTGCGCCGCGATCAGGTCGGAGATTTCGCTCACCGCTTCGACATTGGCCTGCTCCAGGTTGCGCTGCAGCAGGTCGCCGAACCCGTCGGCCTGCGGCAGGCCGTCCTGCGGCGGACCGGAGGCCGGCGTTTCCAGGAACAGGTTGTCGCCGACCGCCTGCAAGCCGGCCTTGTTGACGAACCGCGTGATCTCCAGCTGGCCGAGCGTGTTGGGCGTGGTGTTGCCCGGCACCGTCACGGAGACCTGGCCCTGGGCGTTGATGGTGACCGAGGTCGCGTTCTGCGGCACGGTGATGGTCGGCTGCACCAGGTTGCCGTTCGCCGTCACCAGCCGGCCCTGGGCGTCGAGCTCGAACGAGCCGTCGCGGGTATGGGCGAGGCGGCCGTCGGGCAGCAGGATGCGGAAGAAGCCTTCGCCGCGGATCGCCACGTCGAAGTCCTTGCCGGTCTGCGTCAGCGCTCCCTGCGTCATCAGGCGGGGCGTGCCGACGGTCTTCACCCCGGCCCCCAGCTCGATGCCGGCGGGCAGGATGTTGCCCTGGTCCGAGGTCTGGGTGCCGACGCGGCGCAGCTGCTGATAGAGCAGGTCCTGGAATTCGGCACGCTGGCGCTTGTAGCCGGTGGTGCGCATGTTGGCGATGTTGTTGGAGATGACCTGGACGTTGAGTTCCTGGGCCGCCATCCCGGTCGCTGCGGTGTGAAGTGCGCGCATGGCGTTGATCCTTGCGAAACCTTATGAGGTCGGGACGTCGGCGAGTTGCTGGATCGCCGTCTTGCGCTGGTCGCTCTGGCTCTGCAGCATCGCGGCCATCTGCGTGTAGGCGCGCGTCACCTCGATCATGCGCGTCATCTCCATCACGCTGCGCACGTTCGATTTCTCCAGCGCGCCCTGGACGAGGCGCACGCTCGCCGGCGCGGCCTGCGGCTGCACGCCGTCCGGTGCCGCGAAGGTGCTCGATCCGTCCTTCTGCAGAAGCTGCGGCTGCGCGAAGCTGACGATGCGGATCTTGCCGCGCCGCGCGTCGGTGGTCGCGAGCGCGCCCTGGCGCACCGAGACCGTGCCGTCGCCGCTGATCGCGATGTTCTGGTCCTGCGCCTGGAACACGAGCGGGCCGGTCTCGCCGAGCACCTGGTAGCCCTCCGACGTCACCAGCTCGCCGCCGGCGTTGATCTGCAAGGCGCCGTTGCGGGTGTAACGCTCGCCGCGCGGCGTCTGCACCGCGATGAAGCCGTTGCCGTCGATCGCGAGGTCGAGCGGATTGCCGGTCTGCTGCGTCGATCCCTGGCCGAGATCGAGCCAGGTCGCCCGGTCCTGGACATAGCTCAGGCGCCGGTCGGGCCGCATGAACTGGTTGGCGCTGGCGCCCGGCATCAGCATTTCCTGGAACACGACGCCGTCGGCCTTGAAGCCGGTCGTGTTCAGGTTGGCGATGTTGTTGGCGACGACATCGAGTTCGCGCTGCAGCGCCATCTGCCGCGACAGACCGATGAGTTGCGCATTTTCCATGGCCGCATGCTCCCCTTCCGGCATCGGACCTGCCCTCCCAGGCAGCGCCCGCGCCGTTGCTCGCGCGGCTCTCCCAAGCCGGCGACCGTCGCGTCTGTTGCAGGGGCCGTGCCAGAAAGGAATGATTAAGGATATCAAGGCGTTAACGCGCTGGAGCGAGATCGGAGAGCCGGCAACAACGGCCGTTTGCGGCATCAGCCCGGCAAAATCTTCCCAGCCTCCAATCGCCGGAAAGCAATCATTAACCATTCGGGCCATAGCTTCGGTCTCGGCGGGGGCTTGGGTGTTCGCCCAGGCGTGATCCGAGGCGGAAATCATGGCGGCGAAGGCGAACAAAAAACCCGACCCGGAGGCGACGGACGAAACCGAGGACGGCGAAGAGGGATCCGGTCAGCCCAAACGGAAGCTTCCGCTCAAGCTCATCGCCATCGCGGCGGCCGGACTGCTGCTCCTGGGCGGGGGCGGGGTGGCCGCCTACGTCGTTTTCGGCGGCAAGAAGGACGACAAGGCGGTTTCCCACCCGGTCTCCTTCCTCGACCTGCCCGAAGTTCTCATCAACCTCTCCGGCCCGGGCGGCGAGCGGGTCCAATATCTCAAGCTCAAGATCGTCCTCGAACTGTCGGACCAGACCGTCGTCGCGCAGGTCCAGCCGGTCATGCCGCGGGTGATGGACACGTTCCAGACCTATTTGCGCGAGTTGCGGCCCGCCGACCTCGAAGGCTCCGCCGGTCTTTACCGCCTGCGCGACGAGCTGACGCGCCGCGTCAATGCGGTCCTGGCGCCCAATCGAATCAATGCCGTGCTGTTCAAAGAAGTCGTTCTTCAATAGCGGATCAGGTCCATGCCGCCTGCGGATACTGTCGAACAGGATGCGGCGGCCGACTGGGGCCTTCCGGTAGGCCCGGACGCCGACGATCCCGGCCAGGCAGCGACGGTCCGCTCCTCCGCCAGCAACATGAATGTCGAAATGGCCGCGCGCTGGGCGGCCATGATCGAGGACGGCGGCCAATTCGCCCTGGCCAAGACCGGCGCCGACCGCGTCCTCAATCAGGAAGAGATCGACACGCTTCTCGGCTTCAAGTTTGCCGAAAGCAGCCTGGGCGAAAACTCGGGCATCCGGGCGATCATCGACTCGGCGATGGTCTCCTACGAACGCCTGCCGATGCTCGAAATCGTCTTCGACCGGCTGGTCCGGTTGATGACCGCCTCCTTGCGCAATTTCACCTCCGACAACGTCGAGGTCTCGCTCGACCGCATCACATCGGTCAGGTTCGGCGATTATCTCAATTCCATCCCGTTGCCGGCGATCCTCGCGGTCTTCCGGGCCGAGGAGTGGGACAATTTCGGACTGTGCACGGTCGATTCCAACCTGATCTATTCGATCATCGACGTGCTGCTCGGCGGCCGGCGCGGCCAAAGCGCGATCCGCATCGAAGGCCGGCCCTATACGACGATCGAGATCGGCCTCGTCAAGCGCATGATCGAGGTCGTGTTGAGCGACGGCGAGCAGGCGTTTCGCCCGTTGTCGCCGGCCAAGTTCACCATCGACCGCCTGGAGACCAATCCGCGATTTGCCGCGATCACGCGGCCGGCCAATGCCGCGATCCTGGTACGCCTGCGCATCGACATGGAGGATCGCGGCGGCACCATCGAGCTGCTGCTGCCCTACGCGACGATCGAGCCGATCCGCGACGTGCTGCTGCAAATGTTCATGGGCGAGAAGTTCGGCCGCGACCCGATCTGGGAGGGCCACCTCGCGACCGAAATCGGGCAGGCGGAGATCGCCGTGGAGGCGGTCCTCTACGAGGCGAGGTTGCCGCTGCGCCAGCTCGTGTCGCTCGACGTGGGCGACACGCTCACGCTCGATCTCAAGGCGGACGCCTTCGTCACCTTGCGCTGCGGCGACGTCGCGCTGACCGAGGGACGCATGGGCCGGGTCGGCAATCGCGTCGCGGTGCGGGTCGCCAAGCCGCTGCGCAAGCCGAGCACCACGTTCGCCATGTTCGAGATGGCGGACGCGTCCTCTAAACGAATGGAGGCCCCGTGAGCAACGCCATTGGACTCGTGATCGAGAGCTTGGTCGCGATCCTGCTCGCGTTCACGATCGGGTACTGCGTCCTGCTCAACCGGCGGCTCAAAACGCTCAAGGGCGACGAGCAGGCGCTCAAGGCGATGATCTCCGAGCTCATCACCGCGACGGAAATCGCCGAACGCGCGATCGCCGGGCTGAAGCTCACCGTGGGCGAATGCGACCAGACGCTCGGCGCGCGCGTGCGGATAGCGAGGCAGTTGTCGGAAGAGATCGCCCGCCAGCTCGAAGAGGGGGAGGACGTGGTGGAGCGGGTGGCCCAGATCGTGCTGGCGGCGCGGTCGGCGCGACCGTCTTCCGTCGCCGTGGCGATTGCGCCCGAGACGAGGGCGATCGCAGCGGCGGCCCAGGCTTTCGCCAAGCGGGCGCGCCTGCCGCGGACCGGCGCGGCCGCATGATCGGGCGGGCGCCCCGCCTGCGCCTCGTGCCGCTCGTGATCCTGGCGGCGGCGAGCCTGCTTGCGCTCAAGGCGCTCGGCCTTCTGATGGCCGGCAATTATTCGCTCGGAAGCCCCAGGCAGGCGCAGGCGCAGGGCGCGATCGAACCGGCGCCGGCGGCGCCCGGACCGAAGGGCGATAACCTCGCCGCCGAGGGCAATGCGCAGGCCGGGGGGCAGCCGGCGGCCGTCGCCCCGCGCGGGCAGTCCTGGATCCAGGACGTGCTGGGCTCTTCCGAGATTACCGGCGCCGTCGGAGCCAGGGCCGATGACAAGGATGGTGGCGTGCCGGCCAAACCGGTGCCGCTCGACAGCAGAACCACGCCCACCGACCGTAAGCCCGGCACCGGGTCGCCGGTGCCGATCGACCTCGATCACCCGCCGCCGTCCGCCGGCGAGCGCGCGGTCCTGGAAAGCCTCAACCAGCGCCGCCAGGAGCTCGACGCGCGCGCGCGCGAGCTCGATATGCGCGAGAGCCTGCTCAAATCCTCGGAGCAGAGGATCGAGGCGCGGCTCGGAGAGCTGAGGGAGATCGAGGGCCGGATCAACGCCGTGGCCCAGAAAAAGGAGGACGCGGAAGCGGCGCGCTTCAAGGGCCTCGTCATCATGTACGAAAACATGAAGGCGAAGGACGCGGCCAAGATCTTCGATCGGCTGGAGCTGAAAATCCTGATGGAGGTGTCGGCGCAGATCAACCCGCGCCGCATGTCGGACATCCTCGCGCAGATGTCGCCGGAAGTGGCCGAACGGCTCACCAGCGAGATCGCCAACCGCTCCGGCGCCATCGGCAAGGGCGGCGGGGTCGGCGACTTGCCGAAGATCGAGGGCCGGCCGAACGGGACCTGAGCGTGATTAAGGCCGCCTTAAATGGCGCGGCCTAGGCTGATGTTCGTAGTCCGCCGGTCCCTCTCGGCCGTCGGATGGCGAAAACGCCGGGGGTCGCCGGACGCGCGGCCGGCGGAAGGTCTCGAGGATGGCCGGGAAGTCCCTCACTCTGCGGGCAATCCGCGCGCATGACGACGCCCAGGTCCCGCCGCGGCTCGGACTGCGCATCCTGGCGGTCTTCGTGGTGCTCGAGGCGCTGCTGCTCATCGCGCTGGCGCTGATATTTCCGCTGCGCGCCGACGCCGCGCCGGCCAAGGCCGAAGTGAGCGTGAGCACCAGCGCCGGCTTCGGACGGCTGGTGTTCCGCTTCGCCGAGGAGACGGAGACCGACATCCGTCTCACCAACGGCATCCTTGTCATCACGTTCAAGCGGCCGGTCGAGATATCCGTCGATCGCATCACCATCGGCGCCCCCGATTACGTCAACGCCGCCCGGCGCGATCCCGACGGGACGGCGGTGCGCATGGCGCTCGCCCGCAAGGTGACGGTCAATTCCATGGTGGCGGGCGAACGGCTGTTCGTCGACCTGCTGCCGGACGGCTGGGTCGGGCTGCCGCCCGGCCTCCCCCAGGAGGTCGTCGACGAGCTTGCCCGCCGCGCCCACGAGGCGGAGAAAAACGAACGCCGCCGGCTCCAGCTCGCCCAGCAGGTCCAGCAGCCGCCGATCCGGTTGCGCGTCGGCACCCAGCCGACCTTCACGCGCTACGTCTTCGAGCTGCCGGAGCTGGTCCCGGTGACGACCGATCGCGCCAAGGACAAGCTGACATTGCTGTTCGACGCGCCGTTGCGGTTCGATCTGGCCGACGCCCAGGCGGCGCTGCCGCCGACCATCGCCGCGATCGAAGCGCGCCAGGGCGACGGCACAGTGTCGGTACGGTTCGACCTCAACGAGGGTTTGGAGGTCCGCACGTTTCGCGAGGACAATAATTTCATCGTCGACGTGCTGGCGGTCGAAGCCAAGGAACGGCCGGTCGACTTGGCGGCGGCGCCGGACACGAGGGCGGCGTTGACGCCGCCCGCATCCGCCGCCGGCCCGCCGCCCGGCCAGGGGGCGCCCCGGGCCGGGCCGAGCACCGCCAAAGAACCCGGGGGCACGCCCCGCGTCGCGCCCGCCGGACCGACGGTTGAGGGCGAGCGCAATGGCGGCGCGGCCGCGCAGACCGTCGTGCCGCCGACCGAGGTTGCGCCCGGTCCATCCAAGGTCGCCGGCGAAGACGCGACGGCGCCGCCGGCGCTCCCGCTCGCAACGGCGAGCGAGGCCGCCGAACGATTGCCCCCACAGCCCGCCGCGCTCCCGGCGGGCGCCGTCGCTTCCAAGGGGCCGGGCGATGTCGCGGCGGAAGACGGCGGCACGCCGCCCGCGCCGCCGTCGCGCCGGGTGGTTGGTGAGGACGCTCCGCGCGCACCGGCCGACGCCGGCGCGCCGGTCGTGGTCGAGGTGCGCCGCGTGGGCGACGCGCTGCGCCTCACGTTTCCGTTTGCGACGCCGACGCCGGCGGCGGTGTTCCGGCGGGCCGACGCGGTGTGGCTGGTGTTCTCAGCCAGTGCCCCGATCGACGTGTCGAAGCTCGTCACCCAGGCGATCGGGTCGGTGCGCAGCGCGACGGTGACGCGCACGCGCGAGGGCCAGGCCGTCCGCATCAAGGTCGACCGGCCCAAGCTCACCAGCGTCGAGGCCGACGGCCCGATCTGGACCGTCTCGATCGGCGACCTCGTGCTGGAGCCGACCCGCCCGCTCGCCATCTATCCCATGGCCGCCGGGCTGCGCCGGGTCAGCGCCGTCATTCCGTTCGAAACGCCGCACCAGCTGCATCGGGTGTCCGATCCGGAGGTCGGCGATAAGCTGTTCGTCGTCACGGCGCTCGGCCCGCCGCGCGGTTTCCTGAAGGCGCGCAACTTCGTCGAGTTTCACGCCCTTGCTTCGACGCACGGGATCGCCCTCCAACCGGTCGCCGACGATCTCAACGTCGCGCTGGCGCCCGACAAGATCGTGATCGAACGTCCGCCGGGGCTCACCTTGTCGAGCACGAGCGGGAAGCTCGCTCAACTCGACACGTCCGACGCCACGCGTCGCGGCGCCGGACATGAGGCGTTCGTGTTCGACACGCAGGTCTGGGGCTTCGATCGCCAGACGAACTTCCTTGCGCGGCAAGCGGAGCTGATCCGCGCCGCGGCCGCGGCGCCGGACATCGAGCGCTCCGCCCGCCGGCTCGAGCTCGCCCGCTTCTATCTGTCCCGCGACATGCACGTGGAAGCCAAGGCGGTCCTCGACGTGCTGCTCTCGGAGGACCGTCACAAGTCCGACGAGGCCGCGGCCCTGGTGCTGCGCGCGGTCGCCGAAATCATGATGGGCCGCAGTGCGGACGGGCTGAAGGATCTGTCGAGCCCGGGCGTCGGCGACAAGTTCGACGCCTCCGCTTGGCGCGCGCTGGCCTATGCCCGACAGGGCAAGTGGGTGGAAGCGCGCGAGGGCTTCAGGAATCTCGAGGCTGCGACGGCGGCGATGCCGATCGAGTTGCAGCGGGTGATGTTCAAGGAGGCGGTGCGGACGGCGATCGAGGTGCGTGACCTTGCCGAGGCCGCCAACCTGCTCGATCAGCTCGACATGCTCG
>WNEY01000807.1_pt1 | contig 20812 bp, 15 predicted proteins | sample 5400531 | NCBI WGS metagenome assembly WNEY01 (sample SAMN13153338, study PRJNA577476) | soil metagenome | isolation source: 200 cm saprolite under Douglas fir tree site 1 | place: USA:California | collected 2015-04-18
CCCCGCCAAGGACCGCCGGCCCGGCCGGGACCGGCGCGCGGCCAAGCAGCCGCAGCTGGGTAAGCAGTCCGGATCAGGACTGATGGAGCGCCTGGAGGAGCGCTGGCGCCGCCGCCAGGAAAGAGACGGCCGCTAGCATCCCGCCGCTGGCGGGAACTCACGCCAGCCTGCCGCGGCGCGGGCTCTCGGCCGCCACCCTGCCACGCCGGCTCTCAGACCTCAGACCTCACGCCGCACCTCGCGACCCACCTGGCTGCGCACCTTCTGGCCGGCCGCGTCCAGCCAGCCGAATACGTCCAGCGAGTGCTGGATTCCCGCGCGTACCGGCCTGAGCGTCGAGGCCGGCACCAAACGGGCCCGCCAGCGCGCCGCGCGGGTCGACTTCCGCGACACCGCTCGCCGGACGGCCAGCACATCCGCGCTGAGCGCTGCCTCGGTCTCGGGTACCACCGCCGCATAGCTCGCCCGCTCCTCGGCGCGGGCGATGCGGGTCAGCGCCTGGCAGGCTGACTCGCCCAGCCCCTCCACCATCCCGACTCGCCGGGCTACCGCGCGCGGCGTCTCGCTGGCCCGGCAGGGCATCCCGTAGTCGTCCAGGTCATCGCGCAGCTCCTGCCAGGCGGCGTGCGCTAGCCCGGCGGGCCCGGCGGCTGTCATCCAGCGCCTGCGACGGGTCAGCCACCTCGCAATCCCCGGCGCGACGGCGGCCAGTCCGAGCACGATGGCGGCGATCAGCAACGCAAGGACGGCATCATTTGCGCCACCGCGCGTCGCCCCCGCGCCCCTGAGGTTGCCGACCACGAGGTTCGGATGGGGACCGTTCGGGCCGAGGCCGGGCCTGCCCTTGCCGGTGGCTGGTGACGTGCTGTTCTGCCCTGGGTTCTGCGGCGGCAGGATGTTGCTGCCAGGGCCGCTGCCCGAGCTGACGTAGGGCGGCGGGGTCGCTGTGCCCTGCCCGGAAGGGCCGCCCGGCGTGGGCTCGAATCGCAGCCACCCTGCGTTCCCGAAGTACAGCTCCGGCCAGGCGTGAGCGTCCGCGTTGGTGACCTTCCAGGTCCCGTCGCTCTGGTGCGTCCCCGCCGTGTAGCCGACGGCGATACGAGACGGGATCCCGACCAGCCGGGCGAGGACGGCCATCGCGTACGCGAACTGCTGGCAGAAGCCCTGCCGGTTCTTCTGCAGGAACTGGAGCAGTCCCGCCGGGCCGTCAGGGACGTTGGTGGTGAGGCTGTAGGTGAAGCGGCCGGGCTTGGTGAACCACGTTTCCAGCGCCACGGCCTTCTGGTAGGGGGTGCTCGCGCCCTTGGTGATCCTCTTGGCAATCTTGCGCAAGGCAGCGACCTTGTTGGAGCTGAAGTTCAGGTAGCCGTTCTTGATGTTGTCCGGCAGCGGCTGGGTGCTGCCCAGCTCGCTGGGCGATGGGTCGGGCTCGGAGCTGGTCACCGTGTATTTCACGCCCGACAGGTTCTGCTGGCCCGAGTAGACCATCAGCGTCGCGTTGTCTTCCTGCCAGTCGCCCGAGATACTGACCGCCTGGGGGGCATAGGGCATCGGGAGGAAGCTCAGCCTCGACCCGAGTCCGGAAGTCAGCCGGCCAAGGGTGACCTTGGTGCTGTACCTGGGCGACGGGACGAGCCCGGTATCCAGGCCGGGCGCCCGGCGCAGCGGTGTCCGGCCCACCGTGACACTCTCGCCGGGGGTCGGGGCCACGATCTTGAAAGTCCCTGAGGAGCTGTCGTAGTCGAGAACGTAGACCTGCAGGTACTGAGACGGCGGGTCGGGATTGTCCGTCTGGTAGGTCAGGACTGTCTGCTGTCCGGTCAGCAGCAGCTGGGCTTTCATCCTGGCCAGCGGATTGGGCAGGGTCACTGCCTGGCCGCCGGCTCCCGGCACTTCATGCTTGGCGAAGATCCCGTGTGCTCGCATGCTGGGCAGCACCAGCGGGACGATGATCGCGAGGCAGACGGCAGCGAGCCCGACGCGGCGCCCGCCGGCCGCGAGCGCGCGCGTATCCGGGCCCCTGACCTGCTCCTCGTCGTCGGCCGACTGCCAGACGGTGATCAGGCGGCCCCAGATGCGCAGGCGCTCCCGCCCGTCGGCCGCCAGCAGGGCCAGGTAGCCGGTGATGCCCAGGCAGAACGTCGCCGCGCCGCCGACGCCGCTCTGCTGGGCATTCGTGGCGATCGGGACGCTGAACAGCACCAGAAGCGGCAGCCCCGCGATGGCCGGGCTGCGTAGCCGCACCGCGAGCAGGTCGGTCGCCGCCGCTATCAGGCCGATGCCGCCCGCGGTCACCAGCATGATTCCGTGAATGCCCGGCACCGGGGGCGCGAGCTGCTTCTCGGCCAGTCCCTGGCTGGCGAGCAGCCACATGTGATGCAGCGACGCCTTCGTGGGCAGGACCGCCAGCACCGACTGCGGGGCGGCGAACACGGCATTCAGGTAGAGCAACAGCGCGCCGAGGTAGGTGATGAGCCCGGCGAGCACCTGGAAGATCCTCGGCCGCGCCGCGCTGGCCGCCGCGACCGCCACGATCAGCAGGCCGGTCGCCTTCCAGTACCAGCCGCGGTCGATCAGCAGCGGCGAGCACGCGACCAGCGCCACGCCGGCGGCCGCGCCCGCGGCCGGCAGCGTGGCCAGCCTGGTCAGGGTGCCGGCCAGGGCGACGGTGATCACGGCGCCCACCCCCGCGTACAGCCATTCGGCGCCCTGGATGACCGCGTACATCGATACCGAGGCGAGGATGACCGCGACGGCCGCGGTCGCAGTCAGCCGGTGATTCATACTGCTGCCTCCGGCATCCACCTTGATTCACTCCCGTGGCTGAGAGTCGCGACCCGCGGCACCCGCTGCCAGGCCATGGCCAGCGGCGTAGTCGCGTCGACCGACACCACGCGCCATCCAGCTGCCCGCAGCACTGCCGCCGCTGCAGCCGTTTCGTCTGGTCTTGTCTCATCCTGGCCGGGCAGGCTGCCCTGGCCGTTTGCCGCGGGACCGGCCGCGGACGGGCTCGGCTCGTGCTGCCGGTTGCCAGCCGCCTGATCACCCGGCACGCGCGGCGAGTCGGCCCAGGTGGAGACGGCGAGCAGCAGGGCGATCGCGGCGCCGCCATCGCGGCGACTGGCGGCCAGCAGGCGGGCCGCGGCGGCGGAGAGCTGGCCGGCCACGACGATGATCAGGCCGCCATCACCGCCGCGCAGCGCGCTCGCGCCCCTGGACAGGTCGCGGTTCCTTGACGGCTGCACGACGGACAGCGCGTCGAGCAGCACGTCCTCGAACAGCCCGGAGCTGGCAATCGGCCCTGAGTCGGTGATCAGCTGGCCGTCCAGGCCCTCCCCGGCCAGATGCACCCCGATGGAGGCAGCGACGCTGACGGCGAACTCGAAAGACGACGTCGCCCCGCTCCCGGCGTGCGCGCTGCGCCGGGTGTCGAGCAGCAGCAGCGCGCGGTTCTTCCATCGCTGCTCCTCGCGGCGGACCATGAGCTCCCCGTAGCGCGCGGTGGACCGCCAGTGCACCCGGCGCAGCTCGTCGCCGTCCCGGTAGGCGCGCGGGACGACGTCATCCTCACCGGCCGCGGCGGTGGCGCGGGCCCTGCCTTCCCCCTCGCCCACCCAGCTCCCGTTGACCACCGCGCGATCCAGGGGCACGACCTTGGGAGTGACCATGAACGTCGTCTGGGTGATGAAGGACCGGCCCAGCTCGACCAGCCCGAACGCGTCGGCGATGCGGACCTCCAGCGGCCCGATGGTGAACTTGCCCCTCAGGTCGGAGCGGAGCGGATAGCTGAGGTCCCTGGTCCCCCCGCGCTCGATTCCGTCCAGGACATACCTCGGCCTGGTGCCCAGCGCGTAGGGCACCGTGTCCTCGGCGAGCAGCAGCCCGGTGGGGAGCCGCGATACGTTTTCCAGATGAAGGTTCACCCGCGCGGTATGGCCCGCCGGGACCCGTGCCGGGCTGATCGTCCGCACGCAGCCGAGCCGGTAGCGCGCCCGGCCCGCGGCCAGCGCCGAGAGCAGCGGCAGGACCAGCAGCAGTGCCCCGACGCTGATCAGGGCAGTGTCGCCGAGAAGCGCGCCGGTAGCGCCGGCGGCGACGCCCGCGGCCATGAACGATGTCCCGCGCGTGGTGAACCCAGCGAGCACTGACTGCATGTCCGGGCCTTCCTTCCGCCTGCCCAGGTCAAATCTATGATGTATGCCTCAAGCAAGCCATTGCGCGCGGGCGGGCGGGCGCGCTGCTGCTCACCTGGTCGGCAAAGGCAGCCGCTCCACGATCTTCGCCAGGACCCGCTCAGGAAGCTCCCTTCCCACTAGTGCCTCAGCGGTCGGCAGCAGCCGGTGGGCCAGCACCGGGCCGGAGAGCGCCTGGATGTCATCGGGAATCACGAAGTCGCGGCCGTCAAGCGCCGCATATGCCCGGCTTGCCCGCAGCAGGTGCAGCGCGGCCCGCGGTGAGGCGCCGAGCCTGAGAGCGGGGGAGGTCCGCGTCGCGGTGACCAGGCTGATGAGGTACTGCCTGATCTGCTGGGCGACATGGACCCCGCGCACGGCCGCGACCAGCGCGCGCACGTCGCTGGCGTGAGCGGCGGGCTGCAGGTGGTCCAGCGGCGAGGCCGACCCGTGGGCATCGAGCATGGCCAGCTCCGCGGCGTTGTCCGGGTAGCCGATCGAGATCCGGGCGGTAAAGCGGTCCCGCTGGGCCTCGGGGAGCGGGTAGGTCCCTTCCATCTCGATGGGGTTCTGCGTGGCGATGACCATGAAGGGCTGCTCGAGCGGATAGGTCACGCCGTCGACCGTGACCTGGCGCTCTTCCATGCACTCCAGCAGCGCGGACTGGGTCTTGGGGGAGGCCCGGTTGATCTCATCGCCGAGAACGAGGTTGGCGAAGATCGGCCCTGGCTTGAATTCGAATTCGCGGATCTCCTGATTGAACGCGCTTACCCCGGTGATGTCGCTGGGCAGCAGATCGGGGGTGAACTGAACTCGCCGGACGGAGCAGTCGATCGATCGGGCCAGCGCCTTGGCGAGCAGCGTCTTGCCGACACCGGGAACGTCCTCAATGAGCGCGTGTCCCTCGGCGAGCAGGACGGTGAGGGCAAGGCGAACCGCCTCCGGCTTGCCGGAGATGACTGACTCCACGGCCGCGCTGACCCGGCGGGCCACCGCCACCAGATCCTCGAGCCCTGGCTCGGCGTGCTGCCCCGTTTCGACAACCACGTTTCCTCCTCGCGTCTGGCCGGCGCGATAGTCGGGTTCCTACCCATTGGCGGCGCGAGTCGCCACCGACATGGCCGTGCGTTCAGACAGTACGTCCTGCGATGGCTTGGTTGCCATGCCGCTTCGGTATCGGCGTCGTAACGCTGTCGCGTCGATAGTGCCCGTGTGACTTGCTCCACTCCGCTCCACCCCTCTGACCTAAGAACTCCTCGCGCGGGTGTCCGGTTCATTCGATTGTCATCATTGACGGTGGTGGATTGTGGAGTACAGTGGAGCGCTGTGGGGCGCGGACCGCCTCGCGACACCGCCGGTGGGGGACTGGGGAGGTGAGGGCCGGTGTTTCTCGGCACTCACACGCCGCGCCTGGATGAGAAGGGCCGCCTTTTCCTGCCCGCCAAGTACCGCGAGGAACTTGCGGCCGGCCTCGTGCTGACCAAGGGCCAGGAGCGCTGCCTTTATGTGTTCCCCGAGCCGGAGTTCGGCCGCATTACCGAAGCTCTCCGAGCGGCGCCGGTGACCGCCAAGGCGGTAAGGGACTACAGCCGGGTCTTCTTCGCCAGCGCGTCCGACGAGGTGCCGGATAAGCAGGGCAGGATCACGATTCCCCCCGGCCTGCGCGACTACGCGGCCCTGCAGCGCGACTGCGTCGTGATCGGCGCCAACACGCGGCTGGAGATCTGGGACGCCGCGGCCTGGGACGCCTACCTCGAGCAGCAGGAAGACGCGTTCTCCGACGCATCAGAGGAGGTGCTGCCAGGAGTTCTGTAAGCGGGCGCCGACGAACGGCGCCTCGTGCCCGGCGAGGTCTCCACCCGCGCTGGACGCCCCCCCGGCTGACGCCACTTCCCCGGCGCCAGGCGGTAGCAGGGCCGTCAGCGCATCGCGCGGATGGGGACCTGGCCGGGCACCCGCGCCAGCAGGCGCAATGAGGTGCTGGACATATCCGCGCGGCACACGGCGAAACTCCAGGAGGGGACTCGATGAGCACGGCGCCAGGGGGACACCTGCCGGTCATGACGGACCGGGTACTGGCGCTGCTCGCCCCGTCGCTGGAGCCTGCGGGCGCAGTGCTGGTCGACGCGACGCTCGGCCGGGCCGGTCACGCCGCCGCGCTGCTGAGCAGGCACCCCGGCCTCACCCTGATCGGCATCGACACCGATGACGCGGCGATCGACGAGTCTCGCCGCCTGCTGTCTGCTCATGCCGGGCGGTTCAGCCTGGTGCACGCCTCCTACGACGAGATCCCGGCGATCCTGGCGCGGCTTGGCTATGTGAGCGCGCAGGGAATCCTGTTCGACCTGGGCGTGTCGTCGCCGCAGCTGGACGACCCCGGCCGGGGTTTCGCCTATTCCCGTGACGCGCCGCTCGACATGCGGATGGACCGGACACGGCGGCTCACCGCCGCCGAGGTGGTCAATACCTATCCCGCGGCTCAGCTGGCCAGGGTGCTGCGGGACTACGGCGAAGAGCGATTCGCGCGTCGCATCGCAGACGCAGTGGTGGCCGAGCGCGCCCGCGAGCCGCTCACCTCCACGATGCGGCTCAGCGAGATCATCTGCGACTCGATCCCCGCCGCCGCCAGGCGCACCGGGGGCAATCCCGCCAAGCGCACCTTCCAGGCCCTGCGCATCGAGGTAAACGGCGAGCTGGAGACGCTGCACCGCGCGCTGCCCGCGGCCCTGGACTCCGTTGCCGTGGGCGGCCGGATCGTGGTCCTCGCCTACCACTCCCTGGAGGACCGCGCGGTCAAGCGAGCCTTTGCTGACCGGGCGACCGACAGCACGCCGCGCGGACTGCCGGTATCGCTGCCAGCGAGCAGGCCGCGGTTCGCTCTGCTGACCAGGGGAGCGGAGCGGCCATCGGCAGATGAGCTGGCCGCCAACCCGCGTGCGGCCTCCGCCCGGCTCCGGGCGGCCGAAAGAGTCAGGGCCGCCGCATGACCGCGAGCAAGCGCGGGCGAAGCCGCGGGCCGATGGCCGACCGCGGGTGCGGGCGCAGGCCGATGTCTGGGCGAAGCCGCGGGCGCGGGCCGATGGCCGGCCGCAGCCGCGGGCGGGAGGCAGCGACCAGCAGAAGCTGCGGGCCGGGGCCGCCGGGTGGCGGGAGCAGGGCTGGGATGCCCGTTGGGGCAGGCAGCGGCAGGGTCGACGGGGCGCGGCGGCGGGGTGCGCGGCGCGCGACAGGGAGGACGGCGCAGGCCAATGAATACCGAGGTCAGGACACGATCGCGGCCGAAGGTCTCGGACCGGGACAGTCGCGCGGAGCGGGGCAAGGGCGAGCGCGCGGCCGTGCCGGGGAGCCGGCCCGCGGCTGAGCGTGCTGGCCCCGCGAAGAAACCCGCGGCCGTCCGGCCGGCCGGACGCGCGCGGGTGGCCGTCCCAGAGCGCCTGACCAGCCGCCCGGCCGCGCCGCCCCGCCCGGACCGCCGGACCGGCGCTGTGCCGCTGACCGGCCAGCAGCCGCTGGCCGGCGCTGGCCGACTGGCAGGCCGGGAGGCACAGGCAGCGCGCGGCCTGGCGGCTGACCTGGTGCGGCCGGTGGCACGGACGCCGTTTATCCTGCTGCTGCTTGCGCTGCTGGGCGGCGGGCTGATCTGCCTGCTGGTGATCAACACCACGCTGGCCACCGGCTCGTTCCAGATCACTCACCTGCAGCAGGCCAACGTCACGCTGGCGCAGCAAGAGCAAGCGCTTGAGCAGCAGCTGGCCAGGGAGGAGTCGCCGGCCAGCATCCAGCAGCAGGCGCTGCGGCTGGGCATGAGGCAGCAGCCGCTGCTGCACTTCATCAACGTGCGCACCGGGCGGATTTACCAGCAGCCGGCCACCATGCCGGGAGTGACTACCGTGCCCGGGTACGTGCCGTGACCGGCGACGGAGGGCAGGGCCGGGACGACCCGTCACGGCCCAGGGCCCGCCGCGGCCCGGCGGCGCCCGGCGGGCCGCGCAGCCCTGGTGCAGCGGTGCCACGGAGCCCGGCCGGAGCGGTCCGGCCGGGAACCGACCGGCGCGACCGCAGCAGGCAGGGACGGCCCCGCCGGGGAACCGGAATGCCCGGCCAGGCAGCTGGCCCGCGCGGCCACGGCCCGCCGCTGCCAGCAGGTGGCCGGGCCAGACGGGCCGGACAGGACGCGGATCACCGCCCGGCCGATGGCCGTCGACCTGGCGGCCGCCCTGCTGCCGGCCGTCGCGCCGGTGCCGCCCGCGCTGAGGACCGTCGTAACGGCGGCGCCCGCGCTGATGGCCGTCGTGACGGCGGCGCCCGCGGTGCCGGCCGCCGGCCGCCGCCCAGGGCCGCGCCGCGGCGTGTTCTCCGCCGCGGCAACCCCGTCCGCCGCCTGAACGTCACGCTGCTGTGCATCGGCTTCGTGCTGTCCTTGTTCGTCGGCCGGCTCGTCCAGCTGCAGGGCCTGGACTCGGCGCGGTACCGGACTCTCGCCAACAGCCAGCGGGGAGGCTTCACGCCGATCGTGATTCCCGCGGTGCGCGGCTCCATCACGGCCAGCGATGGCACGATCCTGGCGATGACCGTGCAGACCGATCTGGTCTACGCCGATCCCAGCCTGATCCCGCAGCCGATGCGGGCCGAGGTGGCCGGCAAGCTGGCCGGTCAGCTGAACATGGCCGCCGCGGCGGTGCTGGGGCTGCTGAATCATCCAACCTCGCCCAAGTACGTCGTCCTGGCGCCCGAGGTCTCGATGGCGGTAGCCAACCGGATCAGCGCGCTGGGGCTGCCGGGCATTGCCATGACGCCGAGCTACAGCCGCTCGTATCCCAACGGCGATCTGGCCGCCAACGTGCTGGGATTCACCAGTGTCAGCGGCCAGGGCGGCGACCTGAAGGGAGTTGCCGGACTCGAGGAGCAGTACAACCCGCTGCTGGCGGGCAAGGACGGCAGCGAGGAGCAGGAGACCGGGACGAACGGCCAGCCGATACCGCTGACCGTGGCGAAGGTCAAGCCGGGCGTGCCCGCCAGGAACCTGAACCTGACCATCCAGCCTGAAATCCAGTTCCAGGCCGAGCAGACCTGCAAGCAGCGGGTCAGCCAGACGCACGCCGGGACCTGCACGATCGTCGTCATCCAGCCCCGTACCGGGAAGATCCTCGCGCTGGCCCAGTGGCCCACGTTCAACCCGGCCGCGCCGCCCAGCTACGCCGCGACGACGGATATCCCGGTGGCCAGCGTCTTCGCGCCGGGCAGCACGGCCAAGGTCATCACGGTGGCGGCCGCGCTGGAGCGCGGCGGCCAGACCCCGACGAGCCCGTACACGATCCCCGGCCAGATCGTCGTCGACGGGTACCCGTTCCGTGACGCCGAGACGCACCCCACCGTGCGGTACACGGTCGCCGGGATCCTGGCGCACTCCAGCAACGTCGGCATGGTCCAGGTCGTGCAGCACGTGAGCCCGCAGGTGCAGTACAAGTACCTGCGGGCATTCGGCCTCGGCTCCGCGACCGGGCTCGGCCTGCCCGGCGAGAGCGCCGGAATGCTGCCTCCGCCGTCTCAGTGGACGGGCGGCCAGGCCGGCGAGCGGTACGAGCTGTCCTTCGGGCAGGGCCTCGCGGTGAACGCTGTTCAGATGGCGAGCGTCTACGCGACAATCGCCAACGGCGGGGTCAGGGTGGCGCCGTCGATCGTCGCCGGCACGACTAGCAGCACCGGCAGGTTCACCCCCGCGGCCGCCCCGTCGCGGCGGCGGGTGCTGCGGGCAGGCACCGCCAGAGAGCTGATAAAGATACTGCAGCAGGTTCCCGTGCTCAACGAGGCCGCGAACGAGCCCTGGGGGCTCATCGCCGGCTACTCGATCGCCGCCAAGACCGGTACCGCCCAGGAGCCATCGGGAAGATGCCTGTGCGCGTACGGTTCGAGCTATATCGGCATGGCACCGGCCCGCCACCCGCAGGTGGTGGTCGCGGTGAACATCCAGCATCCCACCGCCCAGGGCTACTTCGGTGTCCAAGTGGCGGGCCCGGCGTTCTACAACGTGATGAAATTCACGCTGCAGACACTGCATATCCCGCCGGATGGCGGCGGGCGTCCCTACGTCAGCCTCAACGCGCCGTGAACGGAGGTAACCTCAGCCCGTGCGAGCGGATCTCCGTCCAGAACACGTCTCTGCGCGCCCGCTCGCGGAGCTTGCGGTGCTGCTAGCGCTCACGACTTCCCGCGGCGGCCAGCGCGGCTCCTTTTCCGGCCCAAACGGACTACGCCGGGTGTCTGGGATTACCCATGACTCACGTGCGGTCCGGCCCGGTGACCTGTACGCCGCGCTGGCCGGGAGTTCCTACCACGGCGCGAGGTTCTGCGGCCAGGCGGCCGCGGCCGGTGCTGTCGCCGTGCTCACCGATCCTGAGGGACGGGCCCTGGCTACTCGCAGCGGCCTGCCGGTCTTCGTGGTCGGTAACCCGCGAGCCCGGCTGGGCGAGGTGGCAGCGTGGATATACGGTGACCCGTCCGCCTGCTTGCTGCTCATCGGCGTGACCGGTACCAGCGGCAAGACGACCACGACGTACCTGCTGGAGTCAGGCCTGCGGATGGCCGGTCACCTGACCGGGCTGATCGGCGGGGTGGAGACCCGGCTGGGCGACACCGTCCAGCCCAGCCAGCTGACCACACCCGAGGCCACCGACCTGCAGGCACTGCTGGCAACGATGGCCGAGCAGCGGGTCAGCGCGGCGGCAATGGAGGTCTCCAGTCACGCGCTGGCGCTCGGCCGGGTCGCGGGGACCTCCTACGACGTGGCGGTGTTCACCAACCTGTCCCAGGATCACCTGGACTTTCACGCCAGCCTCGACGACTATTTCGCGGCCAAGGCGGAGCTATTCACCCCGCGCTACGCCAGGGCCGGCGTGGTCAACATCGATGACGAGCACGGCCGGCTGCTCGCCGCCGCGCCGCTGATCCCGATGACCACGTTCTCGGCGGCCGGCTCGGCGGCCGCCGACTGGCGCGCCGCCGACGTGCGGGCCGGAGCCGACGGCAGCACCTTCCGCGTGATCGGCCCTGGCGGCGTGGCGGCCGATGCCTCGGTAGCCTTGCCCGGCCCCTTCAACGTGGCCAATGCCCTGGGCGCCATCGTGGCTCTGGTGGAGGCCGGGGTGGGCCTCGCGACGGCCGTCACTGGCGTCGCCGCCTGCCCTGGCGTGCCGGGCCGGCTGGAGCGAGTGGAGGCGGGCCAGGACTTCACCGTGCTGGTGGACTACTCGCACAAGCCGGGCGCCGTGCAGGCGGTGCTCGCCGGGCTGCGCCCCGTCACCCAGGGAAATCTCGCAATCGTCCTGGGCTGCGGCGGGGACAGGGACAGCGCGAAGCGCCCGCTGATGGGCGCGGCAGCGGCCAGCCTCGCCGATGTTGCGATTCTTACCACCGATAACCCGCGGTCGGAGGATCCGCTCGCGATACTTTCGGAGATGCTGGCCGGCGCGCTGACAGTCCCGCCGCGCGACCGCGCTCACGTCATCATCGAGCCGGACCGCGGTGCCGCCATCGGCCTGGCAGTCGCCGGCGCGGGCAAGGGAGACGTGGTGCTGATCGCGGGCAAGGGCCATGAGCGCGGCCAGTACACCGGCTCGCTGGTGATTCCTTTCGACGACCGTGAGGTGGCCGCCGACGCGCTCGCGCGCCGCCGGGCGATCGAGGACGCGACGACAGCCGCCGATCACGGTGGCGGCGCGCCGCCATTGACTACGGAGGACGATTGATCCCGCTGTCCGTGGCGAAGATCGCCGAGATCACCGGCGCGGCCCAGGATCAGGTCGCTAACGGCCGTGCGCTGGTGACCGGCCCGGTAGTCATCGACTCGCGCAAGGCGCAGCCGGGCAGCCTGTTCGTCGCGCTGGCAGGCGAGCGCATGGACGGTCACGACTTCGCCCGTGCCGCGGTCGAGGCCGGCGCGGCCGTCGTGCTCGCCTCGCGGCCGGTCGGCGCGCCCGCGCTGATCGTCGCGGATGTCCTGGCCGCGCTCGCCCGGCTGGCCAGGGCCGTCGTCGACCGGCTGCCCGGCCTTACCGTCGTCGGGATTACCGGATCCGCAGGCAAGACCACCACCAAGGACCTGGCGGCCGGCCTGATCGAGACTCTCGGCCCGACTGTTTCGCCGCAGGACTCCTACAACAACGAGATCGGCCACCCGCTGACCGTGCTTCGGGTCACGGAGCACACCCGATACCTCGTTTCGGAGCTGTCGGCACGCGGACCTGGCCACATCGCGATGCTGTGCGGGGTGGCGCCGCCGCGGCTGGCCGCCGTGCTGAACGTCGGGCACGCGCACGCCGGGGAGTTTGGCAGCATCACGGAGGTGGCGCGGGCCAAGGGCGAGCTGCCCGCCGCGCTTGGCCAGGACGGGGTGGCGGTGCTGAACGCGGACGACCCGCGGGTGCTGGCGATGGCTGAGCGCACCGCCGCCAGGGTGGTGACGTTCGGCCGCTCCCCGGCGGCCGATGTGCGTGCGGTAGACGTCACGCTGGACGAGCTTGGCCGCCCCGCCTTCACGCTGCTGACCCGCGCGGGCCGGGCGCCCGTCCGGCTGCGGCTGCACGGGGAGCACAACGTGGCTAACGCGCTGGCCGCGGCGGCGCTAGCCGGCCAGCTCGGCATGGGCGTGAGCGCGATCGCCGGCGGCCTGTCGGCGGCCCGCGCCCGCAGCCGATGGCGGATGGAGGTGACCGACCGGCCGGACGGGGTGACCATCATCAACGACGCCTGGAACACCAACCCTGAGGCGCTGCGGGCGGCGCTGGCCGCCCTGGCCGTGATGGCGCGGGGGCGGCGCGCCTACGCCGTGCTCGGGCACATGCGCGAGCTCGGCGGCCAGACGGCCGAGCTCAACGAGGAGGCGGGGGCCCTCGCCGCGCGGACCGGCCTGGCCGGGCTCATCCTGGTCGGGGCGGAGGCGGCCCCGATGCTGGCCGGAGCCAGGGCCGAGCCGTCGTGGCAGGGCGAGCTGCTGCACGTTCCGGACGCACAGTCGGCGGTGCGGGCGCTGGGCGAGCGGCTGCGGCCAGGTGACGTCGTTCTGGTGAAGGCGTCGCGGGCGGCCGGATTGCAGCGTGTCGCGCTGGCCCTGGCCGGCGACGGGGAGGTCTCGCGGTGAAGACGATCATCGTCTCGTCCGGCGTGGCGCTGCTGCTGGCGCTCTTCGGCACCCCGCTCGCGATCAGGATCTTCACCAGGCGCGGTTACGGCCAGCCGATCAGGGTGGAAGGCCCGGCATCCCACGCCACCAAGCGGGGCACGCCCACCATGGGCGGGACGGTCATCGTGATAGCGGCGCTGATCGGGTACGTCATCGGGCACGAGGTGACCGACCACACGATGTCCGCCTCGGGCCTGCTGGTCCTGCTGCTGATGGGGGGCCTGGGCGCGGTCGGCTTCGTCGACGACTTCATCAAGATCTACAAGCAGACCAGCCTCGGGCTGCGCAGCGGCGCCAAGCTCGCGGGCCAGGGCCTGGTCGGTGCCGTGTTCGCCCTGGAGGTGCTGCGTCATCCGGACGGGATCGGCCTCACGCCCGCGGATGCGAACTTCTCCTTCCTGCGTGATGTCGGCCCCGCGCTCGGGATCCTGCCGTTCGTGCTCTGGATAGTGTTCATGATCGCCGGGACGTCGAACGCGGTGAACCTGACCGACGGACTGGACGGGCTGGCCACCGGCGCCGCCATCCTGGTGCTGGCGGCCTACGTGCTGATCGCGAACTGGCAGCTGCGCAACGACTGCTCGGTCGCTCTCAGCAGGCACTGCTACCCCGTGCGGGACCCGCTTGACCTGGCGGTGGTCGCGGCGGCGGTGCTCGGCGCCTGTTTCGGCTTCCTGTGGTGGAATGCTCCTCCGGCCCGCATCTTCATGGGCGATACGGGCTCGCTGGCACTCGGCGGCGTGCTGGCGGGGCTGGCGGTAACCACCAAGACCCAGTTGCTGCTTGTCGTCCTCGGCGGCCTTTTCGTGATCATCGCGATGTCGGTGATCGTCCAGGTGGGCTCGTTCAAGATGACCGGGCGACGGGTGTTCCGGATGGCGCCGCTGCAGCACCACTTCGAGCTGCTCGGCTGGGAGGCGACCACGATCGTGATCAGGTTCTGGCTGATCGCCGGCCTGTTCGTGGCGCTCGGCCTGGGCATCTTCTACGTCGAATGGCTGCCCGGCTAGGCCGGGCCGCTCGAGCACGGATCCGCCAGGCCCTGCCGCGACACGCGCCAGATGTCCCGGTCCTGCGGGCCTGCGGCACGGACACTGGAGTCATGGATCTAGCGGCGGAGGAGGCTGCCCGCAGTCAGGAACTCGCGGGCGAGGCCAGGCGCGGGCTGCCGGGAGTCAGGGACCGGGCGATGAGCTCGCTCGGGCTGCTGGACCGCCCGCTGACCTCGTACTACCTGATTCTCGGCATCACCGTGCTGCTGCTCGTGCTCGGCCTGATCATGGTGCTGTCGACGTCATCGGCCTATCAGCTGGACACCGGCGGGCCGCCATATGCCGGCTTCCAGAAGCAGCTGCTTGGCGTGCTGATCGGCCTGCCGATGATGTGGCTCGCGGCAAAATCGTCGCCGGCGCTCTTCCGCGCCGCCGCCTACCCGCTGCTGGGGATGTCCGTGCTCGGCCTGATGCTGGTCCTGGTGGTGGGCAAGACGGTCAACGGCGCCGAGCGCTGGATCCAGGTCGGCCCCTTCCCGATCCAGCCGTCGGAGTTCGCCAAGCTGGCATTCGTGCTGTGGGGCGCCGACCTGCTCGCCCGCAAGGAGAAACTAAGCCTGCTCGCCGACTGGCGGCAGCTGCTGATCCCGCTGATGCCGGGAGCGGCGGTCATCTGCCTGCTGGTGATGCTCGGCGACGATCTCGGCACCACATTCATCCTGCTGGTGATCTTCCTCGCGCTGCTCTGGGTGATCGGATCGCCGGGCAGGCTGTTCCTCGGGATGCTCGGGCTGATGGGGTTCGCGATGATCATCCTGATCATCGCGGCCCGGTACCGGCTGGCCCGGATCAGCTGCTTCGTCAACCCGCAGGCGCAGACGTCCGGCAACTGCTATCAGCTCGTCCAGGGCAAGTACGCGATCGGCTCCGGCGGGTGGCTCGGCGTTGGCCTGGGCGCCAGCAAGGCGAAGTGGGGCTGGGTGCCGAACAGCACGACCGACTTTATTTTCGCGATCCTGGGCGAGGAACTCGGCCTGGTTGGCACGCTCTGCGTGGCGTTCCTGTACGGCGGGCTTGCCTACGCCGGGCTCCGGATCGCCCGGCGGGTGACGGATACCTTCATGCGGCTGGCCGCCGCCGCCGCCACCGCCTGGATCGTGGTCCAGGCGCTGGTCAATATCGGCGCGGTGCTCGGCCTGCTGCCGATAACCGGCGTGCCGCTGCCGCTCATCTCGGCCGGCCTGTCCTCGCTGCTGGTGACGATGGCGGCGCTGGGCATGCTGATGGCATTCGCCAGGCGGGAGCCCGGCGCCCGGCAGGCCCTGGCCGTGGCTGGCCCCGGCGTGCCCAGGCGCGTCCTAAGCTGGCTGGGCCTGGCCGGCAGGCGCAGCTGAGCTGCTGCACCCCAGGCCCAGCCGGGGGTGCCCTGGCCGCGGTGCGCGGGCCGGCATGAAACACGCCGGGCCGGCCCGAAAACGGTCGCGGCCCGGCGCGCGGAGGAGGAAGGTGAGGCGGATGGCACGGAGCGTCGTCATCGCGGGCGGTGGCACTGGCGGCCATATCGAGCCCGCGCTGGCGCTGGCCGACGCGCTGCGGCGGGCCGATCCGGACATCATGATCACCTGCCTGGGCACCGAGCGCGGCCTGGAGACCAGGCTGGTGCCGATCCGGGGCTACGACCTGGCTCTTATCCCGGCAGTACCGCTGCCCCGGTCGGTGACGCCCGCGCTGCTGTCGGTGCCGGGGCGGCTCCTGTCCGCGGTCAATGGCGCCGTCGCGGTGCTGGACCAGACGCGAGCTGGCGTCCTGGTCGGGTTCGGCGGCTACGTGGCCACTCCCGGATACCTCGCTGCCTGGCGGCGCAGGCTGCCGATCGTGGTGCACGAGGCCAACTCGCGTCCTGGCCTGGCCAACAGGGTCGGCGCCCGGCTGACCAAGCACGTGTTCGTCGGCCAGAGCGGCACCAGGCTGGCCCACTCGACCTGCATCGGCATCCCGATCCGCCGCGAGATAGCCGGCCTGAACCGGCTCGCGCTCAGCGACAAGGCCCGCTCGCACTTCGGCTTGCGTCCTGATCTGCCCGTCCTGCTCGTCACCGGGGGGTCGCAGGGCGCGCGGTCGCTGAACGACGCCGTGCTCGGCGCGGCGGGCTGGATCCGGGCGGCCGGCGTCCAGGTGCTGCACATCATCGGGCCGCGCACCTCGAGCGACGTCCGGGTGCCCGCCGGGGATGCCCCGTACGTCGTCGTGGAGTACCTGGACAGGATGGATCTGGCCTACGCAGCAGCCGATTTCGCGCTATGCCGGGCCGGCGCGATGACCTGCGCGGAGCTCACCGCGGTGGGCCTGCCCGCGGCCTATGTCCCGCTGCCGCACGGCAACGGCGAGCAGCGGCTGAATGCCCTGCCGATCGAGCAGGCGGGCGGCGGCCTGATCGTGGCGGATGCCAGGCTGAGCCCGGAGTGGATCAGGGATGCGCTGCTGCCTGTCTTGCTCGACTCCGAGCTCGTCGCGGTCATGTCGCGGGCAGCGGCCGGGGCGGGCCACCGGGACGCGGACAGCTGGCTGGCTGCGCACGTGATCGGCCTGTTGCGGGCCGGCCCGCGCGGCGACGCGGACATCCGGGGCCGGGGCGCCGCGCGGCGCGGCGGGAGCGGGACGCGCGGGGACGGGCCGCGCGGCGGCCGGCGCCGCCGGTGAGCCGAGGGAATGGGAGGAGACGGGCATGGGCCTGGTCACGCCGGTAGCTCCGGTGCCGGTCGGTGAGCTAGGGCGGGTGCACTTCGCCGGCATTGGCGGTGCCGGGATGTCCGGGATCGCGCGAATCATGCTCGCCCAGAACGTGCCGGTGTCCGGCAGCGACTCCGCATCCTCGCCGCAGCTCGGGCAGCTCGCCGCCCTGGGCGCCGATGTCCGGGTGGGCCAGGCGGCCGCCAACCTGGCGGGCGCGGACACCCTGGTGGTGTCCTCGGCGATCCGCGAGGACAACCCGGAGCTCGCCGAGGCACGGCGAGCGGGCATCAGGATCCTGCACCGGGCCGCGGCTCTCGCCTCGGTGATGCTGGGCAGGCAGGGGATCGCGATCACCGGCACGCACGGCAAGACGACGACCACCTCGATGATCACGACCGTACTGCGCAGCTGCGGGGCCGAGCCGTCCTACGTCATCGGCGGCATTCTCGCCGAGACCGGCCTCGGCGCCGAACAGGGCAGCGGGCGCGCATTTGTGGTGGAGGCTGACGAGAGCGATGCGTCCTTCCTGATGCTGTCGCCGGCCGCGGCGGTCGTCACCAGCGTGGAAGCCGACCACCTCGATAACTACGGGAGCCTGGCCGAGATAGCGGCGGCATTCGCCGCGTTCGCCCGCCAGATAGCCGACGGCGGGCTGCTCGTGGCCTGCGCCGACGACCCCGGTGCGCGCGCGCTCGCCGATGCGTCGCGGGGCCGGCCGCTGCGGGTGCTGAGCTACGGCGAGTCAGCCGACGCTGACTACCGGCTCAGCGGCGTTGCCTCGCGGGGCATGGCCACCCGGCTGACGGTGACCGGTGCGGGGCGGGCGCGGCTGCGCGGCCGGGAGGATGCATTCGAGATCGCGGTGCCTGGCCGGCACAATGCGCTGAACGCAGCGGCGGCCTTCGCGATCGCTGTCGAGCTGGGATATCCGCCCGGCCAGGTGGCCAGGGGCCTGGCCGCGTACCGGGGCGCCAGCCGGCGCATGGAGCCCAAGGGCGAGGCGGACGGCGTGCGAGTGCTCGACAGCTACGCGCACCATCCGACCGAGCTGGCGGCCGACCTGACGGCGGCCAGAGACGTGGTGGCAGGCGGCCGGGTGATCGCGATCTTTCAGCCCCACCTCTTCAGCCGCACCAGGATCTTCGCCACTGAGTTCGGTGCCGCGCTGGGCCTGGCCGATGAGGCGCTCGTGCTGGACGTCTACGCCGCGCGTGAGGATCCGGAGCCTGGCGTGACCGGGAAGCTGGTGGCCGACGCCGTGCCCGGCGGCCGGGCGCGGTTCCTGGCCGATCTGGCCAGCGTGCCCGCGGCGATCGGCGCTGTCGCCAAGCCGGGGGATCTCGTGCTCACCATGGGCGCCGGTGACGTGACCGCGCTGGGCCCGCTCATCGTGGCTGCGCTGCGCGAGCGAGCCGGCGAGGACGGATGACGCGGCAGCGGTCGCCGGCCGCCGGCGGCAGGCCTGACCGGAAGGGCGATCCCTGGAAGACCGCCTTCTTCGGGGTAATGGCCGCTGCCATCGTGGCGGGAGTGGCCTGGGCGCTGCTGGGCTCCGGCCTGCTCATGGTGCGGTCGGTGCATGCGGCGGGCACGCCGCTGGTGCCCAGGGCGAAGATTCTCCAGGCCGCCGGGATCCGGATCGGGACCCCGCTGATCCGGATTGACACCGCCGAGGTGGCGCGGCGGGTGGAGCAGATTGCCCAGGTTCAGTCCGCGCAAGTCACCAGGGACTGGCCGAACAAGGTCGTGATCACTGTGCTGGACCGGACGCCGGCCGTGGCGGTGCCGCAGGGCGGCCGGTACGCGCTCGTGGACAAGTTCGGGGTAATAGTGCGCTGGGCGGCCAGGCCGCCGAAGCGGATGCCGCTGCTGCTCGCCGATCCCGCGGGGTCGGCGTCAGGCCTGCGCGGCAGCGCGGGCGTGCGCGCCGCCGTGACCGTGCTGCAGGACATTCCGGCAGGCCTGCGCCGCCGGATCCAGGCCGTGCAGGCTCCGGCGGCGAACGCGGTCGTCCTCGAGCTTCGGGGCGGCATCAGGATCCTGTGGGGCGGCACGGACCGTTCGGCGGCCAAGGCGGCCGAACTGACCGCCCTGATGCGCCGGCACGCCACCTACTATGACGTCAGCGACCCCGGCACCGTCGCGACCGGAGGCTGAGCCTGGATTTCCGCGACACGCCGGGGCCTTAGCGGGCAGTTAGTTGACCGCGGCACCCCGCAACCCTACTGTCCGTAGAAACCGGCAGCTTGACATAACTCTAAATCTCAACTTGAGGGTGAGAGTTGAGATGCTGGAAAGCGCGGAGCCTGCCCGTCCGATGATAGTGGGGGCAATTCTCGGTGACCTGCTTACATAGAGTTTTCCGAGCTTGGCGGGGCAGCTGGCCGTAAGGGCGGCCTGTTGGCACGCGATACGGCAAACGAGCGGAAAGGGTTCCTCCTCGTGGCAGCACCGCAGAACTATCTGGCGGTCATCAAGGTCGTCGGTATCGGCGGGGGCGGCGTCAACGCCGTAAACCGGATGATCGAAGAGGGGCTCAGGGGAGTCGAGTTCATCGCGATCAACACGGATGCTCAGGCGCTTCTCATGAGTGATGCCGACGTCAAGCTCGACGTCGGCCGTGAGCTCACCAGGGGCCTGGGCGCCGGGGCCAACCCCGACATCGGCACCAGGGCAGCTGAAGATCATCGGGAGGAGATCGAGGAGGTCCTCAAGGGGGCCGACATGGTCTTCGTCACCGCGGGCGAGGGCGGCGGGACCGGGACCGGTGGCGCCCCCGTGGTGGCCAACGTGGCCCGCTCCCTGGGCGCGCTCACGATCGGCGTCGTCACCAGGCCGTTCGGGTTCGAGGGCAAGCGCCGGGCCGGCCAGGCGGACAGCGGCATCGAGCGGCTCCGCAGCGAGGTGGACACGCTCATCGTGATCCCGAACGACCGGCTCCTGTCGATCTCCGACCGGCACGTCAGCGTGCTCGACGCGTTCAAGGCCGCGGACCAGGTGCTGCTCTCGGGTGTGCAGGGGATCACTGACCTGATTACCACTCCCGGCCTGATCAACCTGGACTTCGCCGACGTGAAGTCGGTCATGTCCGGTGCTGGCTCGGCGCTCATGGGCATCGGCTCGGCTCGTGGTGATGACCGGTCGGTCGCCGCGGCGGAGATGGCGATCTCCAGCCCGCTGCTGGAGGCCAGTATCGACGGAGCGCACGGCGTGCTGCTGTCCATCCAGGGCGGCTCGGACCTCGGCCTGTTCGAGATCAACGAGGCGGCCCAGCTGGTGGCCAACTCCGCGGCGCCCGATGCGAACATCATCTTCGGCGCGGTGATCGACGATGCCCTCGGCGACGAGGTGCGGGTGACCGTGATCGCCGCGGGTTTCGACGAGGCCCAGCACGGGCGGGGGAGACTGGCTGGCGCGGCGGTCAGCTACAGCGGGACGTCCGGTAACGGCAGCAGGCCCGGCTACGGCGGGACGTCCGCCGCGCAGGCGGGCAACGGCGCGGCGTCCGTGGCGCAGGCCGGCTACGGCGGGACGGAGGGGTCGCCGGGCGGTCCCGCGTCGGCCGGGGAGTGGCGCTCCGTGACTTCCGCCGAGCACAAGGATCCAGCCGCCGCCGGGGCCACCGCCGAGGTCAGCTCGGCGGGCGAGGGGCCTGCCGGGCAGGCGGGTGACGAGGCGGGCGTCCGGGACCCGGCGATCGAGGGCACCCCCGTTCCCCAGCCGGCCGACGTCGCCGA
>WNEY01000808.1_pt1 | contig 20810 bp, 23 predicted proteins | sample 5400531 | NCBI WGS metagenome assembly WNEY01 (sample SAMN13153338, study PRJNA577476) | soil metagenome | isolation source: 200 cm saprolite under Douglas fir tree site 1 | place: USA:California | collected 2015-04-18
CAACCGCAGGTAAAAAAATAGAAGCGGCGCGGTAAAGAGCAGGCTGTCGACCAGATCGAGCGCGCCACCAATTCCCGGCAGAAAATTTCCCGAATCCTTCACGCCGGTGCTGCGCTTAATAATCGACTCCGCCAAGTCACCGACCACGGCCGCAAAACCAAGTAGCAATCCAAGCGCAGTCGCGTGCGTCCAATTCAGCGCCGCCAAATGCCCAGGCATCAATTTGAACAACATCAAACTGGCGAGCAGCGCAAAGGCGAGTGCACCGAAGAAGCCTTCCCAGGTTTTTCTTGCGCTGATATGCGGGATCATTAGGTGGCGTCCGACCGCGCTGCCAACGAGATAGGCGCCCATATCGCTGAATTTCGTGACCGCAATTAGATACAGGCAGTAAAACTGTCCCGTCACTGCGCCGCTGCTCGAGCGCGGCGTGAGGTAGACAATTTTCGTCATGAAATTGAAGAGCCACAGCACATAGAGCAGACCGAACAACGTATAGGCCATCGTCTGCAGCGGTTCGTCATCGCGCAGGCGCGCAAACATCTGCCGCGCGAAAACCGTCAGCAGAAAAAACACCAGGACCGCGACTTCAAAGTCATAGGAGCGCGCCGGTCCCATTTTCGCGAAGTAATAAAAACTTCCGCCTAACATGACCGCGCCGCAGATCATGGCTGTGATCTTGAAGTTCGGCAGGCCGCGATGATCGAGCATGCGATAAAATTCCCACAGCGCGATCAGACCGAACGCGCAGATCAACGCGTAGAACGCAAATTCGTAACCGGAAAAAGCGATGACCAGCGCGACCGACCAGAGGACAATCGTGCTGATAAAGCGAAAAAGGAAAGTGGATCGCGTGACGATCGGTTTCGTTTCGGCTTGCTCAAGCGTTGCAGGCATGCACCCGCATCATCTCGAAGGATGGCGATGCGCGCAAGATCGACAATCACGATTCGCCAAATCTTTTCCTGCTTTCCTGCTTTGCTGATTCGCCTACTTTCTTGTCGTGCAGAAAACGATGCAGGCCATCGTGAAAAGCAAAGCCGAGCCCGGTCTTTGGCTGGAAGAAGTTCCCATTCCGCAAGTCGCCGGCGACGATGCGCTCATTCGCGTGGTCAAAACATCGGTTTGCGGGACTGACGTTCATATATATAACTGGGACGCGTGGGCGCAGAAGACGATTCCTGTGCCGATGACCATCGGGCATGAATTTGTCGGGATTATCGATCTTGCCGGCGATCATGTGAAAGGATTTGCGCCCGGCGATCTTGTCGTCGGCGAAGGCCACATTACGTGCGGGCATTGCCGCAATTGTCTCGCTGGCCGCCGTCATCTTTGTCCGAACACGCTAGGCGTCGGCGTGAATCGTTCCGGCGCCTGGGCCGAGTTCGTCGCGATCCCGCAATCAAACGTCTGGCACGCCGATCCGTCCATTCCCCTCGATGTGCTGTCCTGTTTCGATCCGCTCGGCAACGCCGTGCACACTGCCCTCTCTTTCGATCTCGTCGGCGAAGACGTGCTCATCACCGGCGCCGGCCCGATCGGTTGCATGGCCATCCCGATCTGCAAGCAGGCCGGCGCGCGTCACGTCGTCATCACCGATATCAATCCGTATCGCCTCGATCTCGCGCGAAAAATGGGAGCAACTCTCGCGCTCGATGTGCGCACGGAGAAACTCACCGACGCGATGAAGAAGCTCGACATGAAAGAGGGCTTCGACGTCGCGCTCGAAATGTCCGGCAGCCCACAAGCTTTCATCGACATCTTGCCAAACATGTTTCACGGCGGTAAAATCGCGTTGCTCGGCATCATGCCCGGCAGCGCGGCGATCGACTGGAACCTGGTCGTCTTCAACCAGCTTACCATTAAAGGAATTTACGGCCGCGAGATGTACGAAACCTGGTACAAAATGACCGCGCTCATCCAGTCCGGCCTCGACATCTCACCGGTCATCACCCACCGCTTTCCCTACACACAATTTCAGGAAGCCATCGAGCTCATGAAATCCGGCAACTCCGGCAAAATTGTCCTCGATTGGAGGCAATTGTCATCCTGAACGCAGTCGAAGAATCTATCTACCGAGGCGATCAACCGCGGATCAGTAGATGCCGCAAATTCCTTTCCTGTCCTTCTGGGCGAAAGGCTTGCCCTGAGCGAAGTCGAATAGGTCGAGGTTGTCGCTAGGGTTTACTAATGAAAACAGACATCTTACGACGTCTGCTGCGGCCAACGCGCTACTTTTACCTTCGTTCCAAGAGAAATAGGCAGGAGTTCGGCATGACCTCGCGGCACGAGCAGCATTGGTTGCGAACTTATGCGGCTGAAACATATCGCGGTATTGGAGCTATCGTCGACTTAGGGTGTTTCCTCGGCGCGACAACCATTTCGCTGGCCGAAGGCTTGGCGTTAAATTCCAGGGCCAGGCAGCAACAAATACATGCCTATGACCTTTTCACTTGGGACGAACGTTTTGAACTTTGGGCCAAAGGCAAAGAAGTTGAAGGATGTTTCACCGTCGATGGAAGTTTCCTGCCTGAATTTCTAAAACGCACCGAGAAATGGCGGGACTGCATTGTTGTCCACGAAGAAGACCTCACACAGGCGCAATGGCAAGACAGTGCAATTGAATTTCTTCTCGTCGACGCGATGAAGTCGCCCGAGACGGCGAGCGCGATCTTGCGCGGCTTCTTTCCATATTTGCTTCCTGGGCAAAGCTACGTTGCGCAACAGGATTTCGCGCACTGTTATACGCCCTGGATACATTTGATAGCTTTTCGACTACGAGATTATTTTTCAGTCGTAGCGGACGTGCCTGCATCAGGAACTACAGTTTTTCGATGCGAACGAGAGCTTTTGCGGAAAGACTTGGAGATGGACCTTTCCTTGTCCGCGTGTTCAGCCGATGAGCTCGAAGCTGCCTTTGACTATTCGATGAGTCTCGTGGCCGACGAGAAGAAGGCAAATATCATCGCGGCTAAGGCCATGGCATACCGCGAGCGAGGTGACATCGCACGGGCCCGCGAGATAGTGACCCTTACGCAATACGGGCCGGAATCGCTTGGCGGCGAACTGGAGCGAGTTAAAGGCTTCCTGTTTCCCAGCGACGGATAAGTAACGAACCACCTGTTTGCGGTCGAGTCGGAGCTGGCCACTCGGAGCTGGTCTACCGCAACGCCGCCGCGTCCTGCTCGCGGCCCTGCAGCTCAAGCACCATCCGCTTAATGTGTTTGTAATCCTGATGTGATTGCAGGAACTGCAAACTTTGTTGCGGATCGCCCCACTGAAGAATTTGAATCGGTTCCTGGCGCGCGCCCCATGTGTTCATGTCGCGCGAGTTCGCCATGTAAAGATCGATCGTGTTGCGACCCGACAGCGCCCAACCGTAATCATCGACGCGATAGATTTGTCCGGTTGAAAGCAGACGGAAGGTTGTGCCCACCGGCCAGCGCGACCAGTCAGCCGCGGCGCTGCCGATTCGCGGCGGTTTAGTAACCGCGACCGCGCGCTTTACCCGGCGTGTTGTTTTGGTTACACGCGTTGTTGTCGTCACGCGCACGACCGGCCGAGTTTCATCCACGGAGAAAGGCTGAAGAGCCACGCCCGAGTTGGAGACGCGGCGTAGATCGGCATCTTCGCTGTCGGAAACGGCGAGCGCGCGCACGATGTTTTCCGCTCGATGAATCGCCGGACTGGCGGCGTGCAATTCTCCGCCCAGTGCGTTGTGATTGGTGAATTCGCGATGGTCGGCTTCGGTGTGCGTGTAGGCGGTCGTGCGCACATTTTGGAAGTCTGTTTTTGCCAGCGGCGGTTCGTATGGCGGCAGGGCGCGCGTCCTAGTTGTTCCACAAGCGCCAAGAAAAAGAGCGCCGATGACGAACAGCGATACAAGGATTATCCGGGGGGTGCGCAATTGGAGATCGGGCAAGTTATTAACAGTTATTCACAATCCCTGTCAACTGTCATTTCGAACGAAAGTTGAGAAATCTCTGGCCCCAAAGATCGACATCTTTTTGCGTACATCACGCTTCGCGGCCAAAGTTGCATCTATGCTCGACAAATTTGAACAGCAGGTTTCGCGCACACTGGATGAAATAAAATCGCAAGGTCTTTACAAAACCGAGCGCATCATCACCAGCCCGCAAGACGCGAAGATTGAGATCGCCGGCGGCAAACGCGTGCTCAACATGTGCGCGAACAATTATCTCGGCCTGGCCGATCATCCCGCACTCATCGCTGCCGCGAAGGAAGCGCTCGACACCCATGGCTTTGGTATGGCCAGCGTACGCTTCATCTGCGGCACGCAGGACATTCACAAAGAACTCGAAGCCGCGCTCACAAAATTTCTCGGGACTGAGGACGCGATTCTTTACCCGTCATGCTTCGATGCGAATGGCGGTTTATTCGAAACGCTGCTCACCGAAAAGGACGCGGTCATCAGCGATGAATTGAATCACGCCAGCATCATCGACGGCATTCGGCTCTGCAAAGCGCAGCGCTTCCGTTACAAGCACAACGACATGGCCGATCTCGAAGCGCAGCTGACTGCCGCGAAAAGTGCGCGCTTTCGTTTGATCGCGACGGACGGCTGTTTCTCAATGGACGGAACGATCGCGAACTTGAAAGCGATTGTCGATCTTGCCGAAAAATACAGCGCGCTTGCCATGATCGACGACGCGCACGCCGCTGGATTTCTTGGCAGGACCGGACGCGGCACGCACGAGCATTGTGGAGTCATGGGCAAGATCGACATCATCACCGGCACGCTCGGTAAAGCGCTCGGCGGCGCCAGCGGCGGCTACACCAGCGGCCGCAAAGAGATTATCGATCTTTTGCGACAACGATCGCGGCCGTATTTGTTTTCAAACACGATTGCGCCGCCGGTCGTCGCCGCGTCGTTGAAAGCGCTCGAACTTCTAAGCGCATCGACCGAATTGCGCGACAAACTCGAAGAAAATACAAAATATTTTCGCGCCGCGCTGACCGAGCGCGGCCTAACGATCAAACCCGGGACGCACCCGATCGTTCCAATCATGATCGGCGACGCCGCCAAATCGCAAAAGTTCGCCGCGCGCATGCTCGAGAAAGGCGTTTACGTCATCGGCTTTTTCTATCCAGTCGTCCCGCACGGCACCGCACGCGTTCGCACCCAGGTCTCGGCCGCGCATTCGCGCGAAGATTTGAAATTCGCCGTCAACGCCTTCGCCGAAACGAATGAAGAATTAAAATAACTGTAGAGGCAGCCGTGTCGGCTGCAGAACTAAAGATTGCGGGCGACACGCCCGCCACTACAGAAGAACAGATGCTTTACATGGTGATTGAGCACTTCAAAGAAAATGCCACGCCGGAAATCTATCGGCGCTTTCGGGAAAAAGGGCGAATGATGCCGGAGGGGTTGGAATACGTCTCGAGCTGGATCGATCTCGATTTCAAGGTCTGCTGGCAGCTCATGCAAACGCAAGATTTCGCTCTGTTCGACAAATGGATCGACAACTGGCGGGACCTGATGGATTTCGAAATCGTGCCGGTGCGGACTTCAGCCGAAGTGCGAGAGATCATGGGCAAAAAATTGTAAGGGGCGCTGTTAGCGTCCCATCCGCCAGTCCGGCTCGGACGAAGCCAACGGCTTCCCCTACAAATCTGCGTAAATCTGTGGATCAATCTTCATGCAGCGCGATGCTGGCGCCGACCCAGGTTTTGTCTTTGTTGAAATCGACGCCCATCATTTTGCCCTGACTCATCCGGACAAGGTTGTTCACCAGGATCGGTTCACGATTCTCCGGCCAGAGAAACATCATTCGCAGCTCTGCTTTTGATTTTGGGCCGTCCACAGTCGGGACAAACGCCGCGTAATCGACCTTTTTTTGCAAAATCCATTCGTGCGGGTTCGTTAGGCCAGAAATTTTTTCGCGAGTTGGCTCCATATCCACGCCAAGTCCTGCAAAGGAATAGAGCGGCTTCAAAACGTAATTGTCGATCTTTTCATCGACTGGAAATTCATCCGCGAAGAACGCGAGCGACGTGTGCTCCGTTTTCAGGAACGGCAGCGAATGTTTGCTGATCCGATAATACCAATTCGGATGCGCGACCCAGGTGACATCGAGATCGTCTTGAAAGCGAAAGGACACGTTCAGGTCGGACCGGCGCGTCAGTTCATCGAAGATGACCCGGTTGTAAATCCGTTCGATCCGGACTTCGCGTCCATCGCGCTCATAAAATAACTGACAACCACGTTTGTTAATTTTTGTCAGGCACACAGAACGAATGCCGAGCAGCGCTTCGGTGGCGGCGAAATCGATTCGCGTTTTCTGTTTTTCCGGCTCGATCTCAAGAAGGATGACATTTTCTGGATCGGCGTGGCCAACAATGGTTCTGCGCAGGATCTCGATGTAAGTTTCATCTCTGATTCCGCCGAACGACGACGTCCAATTTCGCGGAATGGCCGGATAGGCTTTGCGCATGCATCCCAGCACCATGAACTGAAATCCGAACAAGCTTGGGAACGCCTGGAGCTCGATCAGGCGCGGCACGAGCCGGTCTTCTTCCGCGCAGATGCCAAGATCGACAATCAGAAACTCGGGATGCGCGGATTCGTTCGGCACCTCCAGACCGTTGGGAATCGCTGAGGCAGCGTGTTTCGCAAACTGCGGCGTTTGCGTTTGGGCAGCGATTTTGTTCGCGGCGTAGACGGCTTCGTCAGTGAATTCGCGTGTCAGGAAAATCGGCGTCTCGGAGACGCGAAAATCCGCCGGCCAGCGCGTGCTCTCATTCACACAACGCAAGAGCCCAGCGTATTTTTCCGGCGTGAAGTCAGCGTTGAACCGTGAGCGGAGCGCCGGCTCCATGACTCACACCAAAAATTTGCCGTGCTCCATCACCTGTTCGCCGTCGAACCAGATATCGAAGTCGCGGCCGACGCAATCGATATGCGTCTTGGAAAACCAGTTTGCTCCGGTGTGTTCGGCGTAGGGATGGCCGAAGGCGATGTGGACGCCGGGAATTTTCTCGTCCTGCAAAATGTGGCCGATCACGCGCGTGCAGGCGATGTTTGTGCCGATAGCGAATTCGCCGACGCGATTGCTGTTTTCGTCCGTGCTGGTGTAAAGCCGGAAATCGTCACGCAGGTCCCTGTTCTCCGAACGAAGATCGACAATGCGATTGTTCTCCACTTCGATCGTGAGCGGATTGTCCTTCAAATCGCCGTAACGTTCGCAGAGGTAATCGCCCACCACGCCGTCCACGACGAACGTGCCGTTGGTGTTCATCGGCGCGGTAAAAATCTCGCCGCCGGGGAGATTGCCCCATTTATCCTTCGTGATAATTCCACTCGTTTTCAGCCATTTCAGATTCGGCGAAAATTCCGCTTCAAAATCGGTGCCGTGCGGAGTTTTGCACTTAATGCGCGGCACCTTCCGTGCGCGCTCGATCAGTCGCTGGCTCAAAGCATCGATCTCCTGAAAATCGGCGCGCATCCCTTCGAGCATGATTTCGCGGTTGATGTTGACCATGTGACCGTGGCGAATGCCGTGATGGTTAACTACAGAGGTCATTTCTCTCCGAGAGCCAAGCTCGCCTGGCTGAGTTTGCGCAGCGAAGATCGACACTTGTGACGTGGCGAGGTCTTCGAGAATCGGCTGCGGCATGAACTTGAGTGGGCGCCGCGCATGATGCTCGAGCACAAACAAGCTGTAGTCCGAGCCGATGCGTTCCACTTCCGATTGCAACGCGGCGGCGATTTCGCGAGTCGCGGTGTCGGTGATGATGGTGACGCGCTCATTGGGCTGGAGGCGCAGACAAACGTTGATGGCGTTGCGCGCCCCGGGGATCAGCTCCGGATCAATCGGATGGAGATAAGCGCGGTCTGGCATACAAAACGGATGTCAGAATTACGCGGAAATCACATCCCGGCAATATCTGACCTCACGCAACTTTTGCCCTGGCCGAGATTCAGGCCTTCATAGGTCTCGGCGACGATGTGATCGACCACTGCTTTCATGTCGTGGGTGCGTTCCCAAACCGCTAATTGTCGATCTGCGCCGGTGCCTTCGCGTAAGATTTTCTCAATGTGGATGAGCTCTGCGTGATTGCCCAGCTCGTCAATCTCGGGCGCAATGAACTCGATCATTTCATGGAGCAACTCGCGCTCGTCCATTTCGCATTTGCGACCAAAATCGATCAGCTTGCCATCGAGACCGTAGCGCGATGCGCGCCAGCGGTTCTCATCGATCAAGCGACGTGGATACATGCGGAAGGTGACATTTTGCCGGCGCAGCTTTTCTAATTTCATCACGATCGCTTGCATGATGGCGGCAAGCGCGATGGTGTCGTCGACACGTGATTGCGCATCACAAATGCGGAATTCGATCGTGTCGAAAAACGGATGGAGCCGAATGTCCCACCAGATCTTCTTCGCATTGTCGATGCAACCTGTCGAGACAAGCAGCTTCAAATAATCGTCGTATTCAGACAGGCTCTCGAAGGCATCGGGAATTCCCGTGCGCGGAAAGCGCTCAAAGATCATCTGCCGGTACGCCTTCAGGCCCGTATCTTGGCCCAACCAAAAAGGCGAATTAACCGAGAGCGCGTAGAGGTGCGGCAAGAAGTAGCGAGCTTGGTTCATCACGTCGATTGCTTCTTCGCGGTCCGGAATTCCCACATGCACGTGCAGACCGAAAATGAGATTGGCCCGCGCGATCTGTTGCATGTCTTTCACGATCGTGGCGTAGCGTTCATCAACCGTGATCGACTGATCCATCCAATGAGAGAACGGATGCGTTCCGGCCGACGCGATTTTCAAACCATCGCGGGCCGCGAGCGTGGCCAACTCGCTGCGAAGATCGACAACTTGCTGGCGCGCGCAAGCCGCATCGGCGCAAATCTCGGTGCCCAACTCGACAACCGATTGATGCATCTCCGGTTTGAGATGCTCTTTCAGGATCATCTTGCCGTCCGCCAGAATCTGTTGAATATGCGACCGCAGCTCGCGTGTCTCGGGGTCGATGATCTGGAATTCTTCCTCGATCCCGAGAGTGAAGGCGTGCTCTTTCGCGCTCATCGGTATTCCAAACTTGCGCCTATGCGAGCTTGGAAGCTGATTGGCGATAGCTGCTGGGCGATCGGCCAACGATCTTCTTGAAAACACGATTAAAATGCGTGAGCGATTGAAAGCCGACATCGTAGGCGACTTCGCTGACGCGGCGGTTGCGATCGAGGAGCAACGTCTTGGCTTTCTCGATCCGAACTCGCGCAAGATAATCGGTGAACGTTAATCCCGTCGCGCGCTTGAACAGTTTACAAAAATAAAACGTGCTCGTGTTTACCGCCTTGGCGACAGTGGCAAGACAAATCGCGCCGTCTTGGTGTTGCGCGATGAATTGTTTGGCGCGCGCCACAGCGACAGGTTCGGCGGCGGAATTTTCGACCGCGATCTGGTTGCTCAAGATCGACAAGTGCCGACCAAAAATTTCGAGCAGGCGTAACATCGCGCGGTACTGCTTTTTTGTAAGCACCTTAGTATGAAAATAAGCTTCGCGTGCTCTGCCAAGATCGACATGTACGCCCCAATCGACTAATTTCCTCGCTGCCTGGTCGAACCGAAATTTTGTCGGCTGTTTCAGAAGAACCTGACCCGTTTGCAGAAAACCGATCAGCTGATCGCCTATGCGGATCGGCACCGCGCTGTCAGAGAGCCCGGCGAAACAGGTGACGGTGCGCGAAAGATCGCCAATTTTTTTGGTGAGTTTGTGTTGCACTTCGAGACAAGCGGCACAAACCCGGTTGGACCGCGCCATTAACTCGCAAAAGGGATTTTCATTCCGCGCGCCGTGCATTGCCAATTGCCAGCTTTCCGCAGGCCGCAGCGCCAGCGGCATTCCGGTCGCAGTAGAAAATGCGCGCACATAGTCGCGATAAATCGCCGACCGCGTAAGTTTTTCGACGAGCTGCTTGTTACCAAGCTTCACCAACCGCAAGGATATTCATTTGCGGCTGGGTGTCGAAAATTATCGCCATTCGGCATCTCTTAAGCATCGTTCAATGAGCAAAGCATACAGAGCCATCATCGATACGACACCCAATACAATCAGATATTCCATTTTTGTTTACCTCTTATTTGCAATCCGCCAAAACAGCTGACTCCTGTTCGCTGCCAGGCCGCGATTTCAAACAACCGGGACAGGGATGACCCCAACGATCGCATTGGCAACCCGCGCCTCGGCTGTCTTCCTGGCAGATCTTCTCGATTGCGTTTTTTAAACTCTCGGTTGTGACTGGTTTTCCAAAGCAAAACTCCGCTCCATGCGCGAGCGCAATTGGACGGACATAAGCTTCTTCCAGGCTCGAGACGACGATGACCGGATGCGCCGCATCCCACGCGTCAAGTGCTTCCAATACAGCCATCCCATGCACCCCCGGATCCACATCGAGCACGGTGACAGCCACGTCTTCGAGCCCGCCATCAAACAGGTGAAACGCGTCGTTCGAAGTTCGGGCAAAGCGAAGATCGAGACGCGTTTCCGCTGCCGCTTCGATCACTGTACTGACCGTGTCCGCGTCAGCATCGACAAGTAGTACGACATTTCTTTCCATAACTGCTCCTTTTCCCTTTTAGATTAGCGTCCGCGAGGTGACTTGCTCCACCTAGCTTGGCTTTTGCTTCGCAAAAATTGCTCAAGGCAAGAGCGCCTGATTCTTCTGTCGCGCCAAGATTAGGCGAGCAATTGCCAAGGGACGGAGAGCGCTACCGTCTCGGCCACAGTTAACTGCCTGCGGGGTGGTAAAAATGACGCCCGCACATCAGTTCAAGTCGATCGATTTGCGAGACCGGAATCGGGCTGAGCCGGTCGAAATCTGGAAGGCGCGAAATTTTATCCACGAACATTCAGACGAAGAACTTTCGCTAACGAAAGTCGCGAAGTTCGTCAACATCAGCCCCAACCATTTGAGCGACAAATTCAAAGAGGTGACCGGTGTAAACTTTGTCGATTACATCGCTCGGACGCGGACTGAGAAAGCGCGCGAGCTTTTGGCCAATTCAAATCTGCGGATTAGCGAGATCGCGTTCGCGGTCGGCTTTCAATCGTTGTCACAGTTCAATCGCGTTTTCAAAAAGCTCACCGGCAAATCGCCAAGCGCGTATCGCGCCGTGCGGGCAAAGCGCACCAGACGTCGTTGATCGCGAATTCATCCAAAACGCGGCGGAAAACATTTTCCGTAAAAATGCGCAGTCAACTTCGGCAACTCCTGAGATAAGAGTGCGAGTTTTACCGCATGAACTCTCTAAATCGATTTGCAGACCCAGTTTATTGCATCGTGCGACTGATTGTTGGTTTGACGTACGCATGTCACGGCGGGCAAAAGCTTTTCGGGTTTCCCGGCGGCGGTCACGGGGCGGAAGGGCTCGCATTTATCGCGGGGATCATCGAACTCGTCGCCGGATTTCTGATTGCATTTGGATTGTTCACGCGCATCGCGGCGTTTTTCGCGAGCGGCGAGATGGCGGTGGCTTACTTCATGTTTTACGTGGGAGTTGTGCCTACAGCGGAGGCGAAGTTTTTCCCGATCATGAATGGCGGCGAACTCGCGCTGATTAATTGCTGGGTTTTCTTTTTCATCATCTTCTACGGCCCAGGACGTTGGAGCATCGACGCGCTATGGCGCAAAGACAGAAGCAGCGCGGCGTCAACGTGATCCAATTTGAAGCAAGAAAAATCAGACCGCCAATTGCTCGGATGAGGAAATCACGAAATTCCGCTGCCAGTGGTTCGAGAGCAGTGATGGTACTGGCATTTTTCTCGATTAGCGGACCGCTGCCGGCGCAAAGCAGCTCGGATTGGAAAGCTCCGCCAAACGTTGTCAATCGGCCAAATCCGGTGCCCGTGAACGCAAACACGCTTGCGCTCGGGCAGAAGCTCTATGTTGGCAACTGCCTTACCTGCCACGGTCCAGCTGGAAAAGGTGATGGACCAGGCGCTGCTGCTTTAGAGAAAAAGCCGGCAGACTTGACTGCGCGCATCAAAGCCGGCGCAACCGATGGCGAGTTGTTTTGGAAAATCTCGGAAGGACGATCGCCGATGATTTCGTGGAAAGGATCTTTATCGGAAACACAACGCTGGGAGCTTGTGAATTACATCAAGAGTTTGGCAGGTAAATAAATGAATCGTGCAATTTCGATCACTGTGAGCCAGACGATCGCAAGCGCTTTTGTGGCGCTGATCTGGTTATTCATTCCGTTCGCGGCGATGGGGCAAGATGCTGCTTTGTCCCCACCGCCCTCGGATTACGTGTCGCGCGCCGAATACGACAAACTGAAGTCGGAACACGAAGCGATGAAGCAAGAACTGGAGGCGTTGAAAACGCAGATCGGGCAGCTTGCAAAAGGCTCAATGCCGGCAGCCGTAGCAACGCCGACCGAAGGTAAGCAAGTTGTGACCGGGGCACCCCCGCAAGCTACAACCGACGAACTGCGCCAGGAAATAGACACGTTGAAGACACAGGTGAAGGAAACATTTCCCGGATCGACGAAATTTCTTCTCGCGGGTTACGGCACAGCCGGATTCACGGCGCGCAGCGGTGAGGATCCTTTTTTCGACGCGGCCTTCAACGCGCTTTTTCTCTACAAGCTGACCGACCGACTTTTCTTTGAAGGCGAGATGGAACTCGAATTCGAAGACGAGGCGACAACGCTTAATTTGGAAATCGCGCAGGCTTCCTACCTATTGAATGACTACATGACGATCGGTGTCGGCCGCTTCCTCAATCCGACGGATTTCTTTGTCGAGCGGCAACACATGAACTGGGTGAACAAACTTCCCGACAAGCCACTGGCGGTGTACGACGGCCTCTTTCCTGAATCGGAGATGGGCGCGCAATTGCGCGGCGTCGTTCCTCTTGGCCCGACCAAGCTTGAGTACGTTGCCTTTGTCGCGAATGCACCCGGTCTGATCACCGCTCCGGACGACTTCTCCGAATTGGGTACGCTCGATTTCGATAATGACGCCAACTTCGGCGGACACGTTGCAGTTGGCGGTCACGTCGGATTCATTCCTATTCCACAACTCGAGGTTGGCTACGGAATTCAGCGCTCAAAAGTCGGCCCGCGAGATCATGCGGTAGAGAATGTTTTGCAATCCGCGGATTTCAATTACGTACGTGATTCGACCTTGCTCAAAGGCCTGATTAATTTCCGGGCCCAATGGGTTTGGTCGCACGTCGGCCACTTCGTTTACGATCCCGATGGAGAACAAGGCTTCGGTCCGTTCTCCTTTAACAACAATCGCAATGGCGGTTATGTGCAGATGGCGTATCGGCCAACCCACATCGACAACGACATCATCAAGAACCTCGAAGGAGTCGTGCGTTACGATCGGCTCAACCAGTTGCACACTCCAATCGGGTTCGATGAACAGCGGTGGACCTTCGGACTCGATTACTGGCTAACGCCCAGCACAGTGATCAAAGCGGCTTATGAACTCGATGATAAGAACGGGGGTGCCCGGGATCAGGACGCCTTCATGATGCAAATGGCGGTCGGATTCTAGCTATGAAGAAATTCATTTCGAAAATCTGCAAATGGATCGGTCTGCCCGGAGCTATGATCGTTATTTCCTGCGCGGCACTGACCTGGCTGATCGGTTGCGCTGCCAAAAGGCAGCCGGGAGAGGTCGCTGCCGGAAACACTGCGAAAGGCGGGGCGGAACTTTGGGCGGAAAACTGCGTCCGTTGTCATAACATCAGATCGCCCAGCAACTACAGCGCGGCGCAGTGGGAAGTAGTCATGATGCACATGCGCATCCGCGCAAATCTCACGCCGGAAGAGCACAAGAAGATCCTTGAGTTCCTGAAATCAGGAACCTAAGCGCATGATTCTTAACAGCGGCGAATACATTCACGTCATTCATCGGCAACTCTTTCCAGGCGACGCGCAGCGTCATTTCGTGGGCACAGTGGAAGCCCATGAGGGAGCGCTCGTCCGCGTGAAAGGCTATCTCTTTGCGATGGATTCGACGCAGAGTCAGTTCGTGAGAAGAGAAGAGCTGCGCACCCGCATAGTTTCGCTGAATGACACGGTGATCGTAAATATTCTTCCGGCGCACGTGCAGATTGATGAAATCACTTATACGCATCGACCGAATGGCGATATTCTTGTCACCGATGGAACGGATTGGCAGTTGAATATCACGCATTTGTAAGTCTGAGATAGTAAGTCATCGAAGAAAGAAACCGGCATGAAGGAAGACAACAGGGTCGCGCCGGTCCGCGCGGCACTCGAAGCCGAAGTCGCGGCACACCCGTTCCTTATCGGCATAAGCGAGCATCACATCCGGTTGCTCGCCGATTGCGCGATGCGCTCACATTTCAAGGCCGGACATGTGATCTTTCGCGAAGGTGAAAGTGCCAACCGCTTTTACCTGATCGAGCATGGGAAAGTAGCGCTTGAGTCATCGACGCTCGGTGAGCCTGTCATAATCGAGGAGATAGGCGATGGCGACCTGCTTGGTTGGTCGTGGCTTTTTCCGCCCTACGCCTGGCATTTCAGCGCGCGGGCATTGGAAGACACGACCGCGATTTTCTTTTACGGAACGGTTTTGCGGGACTATTGCGAGAAGGACAATTCTCTTGGCTTCGAATTGTTCAAACGAATGAGCGTAGTGATGTTGCGAAGGTTGCAGGCCGCGCGTCAGAAATTATTAAGCGTCCGGAAGACCGCATAGTCGCGCGAGCATTGTTAGACCACGGTCGTAGCGGTCGGAAGATTCAGGCCTTCGTAAGTTTCGGCGACGATTTGATCGACAACCGCTTTCATGTCGTTCGTGCGCTCGAACGCGGCCAATTGCCGATCCGCGCCGGTGCCTTCGCGCATGATTCGCTCGATGTGCGCCATTTCTTTTTTGCTGCCGAGCTCAGCGACTTCGGTTGAAACAAACTCGAGCAGTTCATTTAACAGACTTCGCGTATCGACTTCCGTTTCGCGCCCAAAATCGATCAGTTTGCCATCGATGCCGTAGCGCGTGGCGCGCCAGCGATTTTCATCAAGAAGCCGGCGGCGATAAACGCGGAAGGTCGTGTTTTGACGAAGCAACTTGAACAACTTTGCAATGACCGCCTGGATCAACGCCGCGATCGCGAGCGTGTCGTCCACGCGCGATTGCGCATCGCACACGCGCACTTCGAGTGTATCGAAGAACGGATGCAGCCGAATGTCCCACCAAATCTTCTTCGCGTTATCGACGCAGCCGGTTTTAACGAGCAGCTTGCAGTAATCCTCGTACTCGGAGAGCGATTCGAACGCGTCCGGAATGCCGGTGCGCGGAAAACGCTCGAACACTTTGAGCCGGTAGCCTTTCAATCCGGTGTTGTGCCCAACCCAGAAAGGCGAGTTGACTGACAACGCATAAATGTGCGGCAAAAAATAGCGCGCCTGATTCATGACGTGAATGGCCGATTCACGTTCGGGAATACCGACGTGCACATGCAAACCGAAGATGAGATTCGCGCGCGCAAGCAACTGCATGTCTTTAACGATTTCCGCATAACGCTCTCCTTCCGTGATAAGCTGGTCGTGCCAATGCGAAAACGGATGCGTGCCGACTGATGCAATCTTCAGTCCGCTGCGCCCGGCCAGCCCGGCGAGTTTACTGCGCAATTCGACGACGTGCTCGCGGGCATCGACAATCGACTGGCAAATTTCCGTGCCCAACTCGACGACCGATTGGTGCATCTCCGGTTTGATTTGCTCTTTGAGCATGACTTTTCCGCCTTCGAGAATTTCCTGAATGTGCGAGCGCAGCTCGCGCGTCTCCGGATCGACAATCGCGAATTCCTCTTCGATGCCGAGAGTGTAGACGTGTTCTTTCTTCATCTAAGCGGAATGAAAACATCCGCAGATTTCGCAGATTTACACAGATTATTTCTCGAGCAGAAAGACGCCTCTGCTTCTGTAATCTGTGGATGTCGATCTTAGGCGAGTTCGCCTAACGAACGCTGCGTTACTGCGGCGTGGACGAATTTACCCCAGCTCAAATTGTCACGACCGGGAGCATGCTCACGCGCTTTGCGGATGGCCATTTCCGAAATTGCTTCCACAACCCATTCGAAGTTCGCCTGGCCGACGTTAGCTGCTTCCGCATCCGGTGCGGGATTGCAAAAATCGATCGCCACCGGAACACCGTCGCGAATCGCAAATTCAACCGTGTTCAAATCGTAACCGAGATATTGATTCAGGGTGAGGACGCCTTGCTCGACCTTCCGTAAAATCTCCGGCGGCGCCTGCCATTCCGTTTGATAACGCAAATGATACGGATGCCGCGGTTCATAGGGCATGACGCGCACGTGACGTTGATCGATCGAGTAACAACGGAAGTACATGTCGAACTTCACTTCCTCCTGCAACATCATAACGAGCTGGCCGGTCTCGCTGTAAGCACGGAAAAATTCGTCCGCGTTATGCAGCCGGTAAACGTTTTTCCAGCCGCCGCCGGCAAACGGTTTGAAGAACGCGGGCCAGCCAACGTAATTGAAAATTTCTTCCCAGTTCATGGGATACGCGAGATTGCGAAACGATTTCTCGTTCGTATCGGGCGGCGGTTGGTTGGATGGTAGAAGCACGGTGCGCGGAACGGTCACACCGATCTTGGTGGCAAGCGCATTGTTAAAAAACTTTTCGTCGGCGCTCCACCAAAACGGATTGTTCACCACCGCGGTGCCGGTGAGGGCGGCGTTCTTGAGCCAGGCGCGATAAAATGGAACGTCCTGCGAAATGCGATCGATTACGACGTCGTAACCGCATGGCTCGCCCTGGATCACCTTGTCGATCTTGACGAATTCGGCGGCGATGTCTTTGCCGCCGATTTTCTGATTCACCCGCTCGACAAACGCCGGGGGAAAACTGTGTTCCTGTCCAAAAAGGATCCCGATTTTTTTCATAATGAGGACGAGTGGGAGCGCGGGCTTCTAGCCTGCACGCGTTCGGCATCCTTGCCGAACGCTTTCGACACGCAAATCAGATCCACATCAGCGAGCCGTTTCAGAGCCGAAGATGTTGCGGCAGGGATGCCGCAACCAGCGGGCAAGATGCCCGCGCTCCTAACTGTGGTCACGCACGTGTTCACAAGATCGACAAGTAATACGGCAGCATGTCGCGCCAATAATTCCAATCGTGGCCGCGCCATTTTCCATCATCGAGCCAATGCTTAATGCCTTTGGATTTTAGGATTTCGGACAAGCGATACGATTCGTGCCGCGCGTTGTCCCATTCACCTGTGCCGATGATGATGCCCATGTGATTGTATTTCCACGGATCGGTCGTGTTCGGCAGATATTCATACGGACTGTTGAAGTAAATGTTGTCGTCGTGATAGCCGTCGAAGAACGAGCTGATGTCGAATGAGCCGCTCAAGCTGATGAAGTGGCTGACCAAATCGGGATGACGGAAAGCGATGTTCCCGGCGTGATAAGCACCGAGGCTCGCGCCGCAGACGGCGACACGATGGCAATTGCATTCGCGTCGCGCCAGATCGAACACGTCGTGCACGATCACATTTTCGTAGGCGTTATGCGTGTGCATTCGGTCGGCGGGATGGATTGATTTGTTGTAAAAGCTCTCGAGATCGATCGCATCCGGGCAGTAAACGGTGACTTTCCCGGAATCGATATAACCGCTCACTGCGCCGACGAGGCCGAAGTCCTTGTTCTGGTAATAACTGCCGAAAGATGTCGGAAAGAGGATGAGTGGTAGCCCGCCGCAGCCCTCACCAAATGCGAGCATCTCAAACTCGCGGCTCAGATAAGGCGTGTGCCATTTGATGTATCGTTCGTTCATTGGAAGATCGACAATAAGGAGAGCGGGCAATTGAGGTCAATCGCCCCTACCTAAAATTATGCGCACGGGCGCGCCGAGGTGGACAAGAAGGACATCTTCAGCGAAGCGTCTCGTTTTCCATGGCCAAACATACGCTCACGGGAAACATTAAGCGGCACCGCGCGTTTCGGTCGAAGATTCTCGGCAATCGGCGCGACATTCTTGTTTACCTGCCGCGCGGTTATCGCCGCTTCGTGCGCCGGCGCTACCCGGTCTTGTACTTGCACGACGGACAGAATGTCTTTGATGCAGCCACTTCATTCGCCGGCGTGGAATGGGGCGTCGATGAGACAGCCCAACGCTTGATCGGCAAGGGGTTGATCGAGCCACTCATCATCGTGGCAGTTTTCAACATGGGCGAAGACCGTATTCACGAATACGCGCCGACGCGCGGCATCTACGACCACACATCGGAACGCAAAAAACGCAGCCGCGGATTGGCGCGCCAATACGGCGACTTCTTGATCAACGAACTCAAGCCGTACATTGATAAGAAATATCGAACAAAGCGCGGTGCCGAGTTCACCGGCCTGGGCGGATCATCGCTTGGCGCGCTCGTAACGCTCGCGATTGGAATTTTGTATTCGCAAGCGTTCACGCGTCTTATTGTCATGTCGCCTTCGATTTGGTGGGACGATTTCTCGATTTATCGGCTGGTCGATTCGATCGGTAACAAGCCGCCGCTGAAAATCTGGCTGGATACGGGAACTAATGAACCTGGTTGGGAACGCGCTCGCACGTTGCGCGATATCCTGATCGAGAAGGGTTGGAAACTATTCAACGATCTCCAATATATGGAAGCCAAAGGTGGCAGTCATAACGAAGCTTCATGGTCGGCGCGTGTTGGTCCCGCCCTGCGCTTCTTGTTTCCCCCGACAGCGCGAACGTAATTGTCGATCTCAGCGTCCGACTGGAGGAACCGGCGGCGGATTGGGCGGCAACGGCTCCGGCGCTGGCCTCGGCGTTGGTGGTCGCGGTGCTGGCGGAGCAGGCGTAGGTGTGGGATTTGGGATGGGGTTTCCTGGCATTTGTGAAGATAAAACTTCTAACGTTCAACGTTCAACGTCCAAATCGAACACCGAAATCAAACTCATTGCAACCACTTGCCGTAAACTTGATAGACGCGCGTAAAGCCGCCGACGAAGTCAATGTCCTTTTGATAGGCGAAGGAGTTATCACGGGCTGACCAAGTCAGCTCGCGTGGCGCTTCGGCATGGTTTGGGTCGTAAACGAGATAACGTTCGATTTCGTTTCCTGGAGGAGTTGGTTTTCGCGCGTAGACCAGCACCGCGTGATTGATGCTCAGCTTCGGATAGGTGGAGAGATAACCGACGAAGAGATCGCCCCGGGCAAGAGCGGCATCCAGATGGGCGTGAGTTTTCTCCTGATATTTCGGACCATGTTGAAAAAACATGCGGAAGTTGCCGGGCCGAAAATAAGTGGCGAACCCGCTGCCGATATTTTCCTGGAACACGTGCGCGCGCGTGTTGCTTTTGCTCATCTCGCGCAGATTTGCAGAGCCGGGAAAATTTATTCGTTGATTTGCTGGCAATGCTTCGTGCCAGGGCGCGCGGCGCGTGACTTTGCGAATGCGCGCTGCGAGCTCTTTGTCGTTTAAAGGAGCGCCGCGCGGATTGAACCGGGCGAACTTGTGGAATTGCATTGCCGTGCGCGTCATGACAAAGCAGGCGCGGGTATATTGGTTAGGTGGATCGCCAACTGTCGATCTTCGCTCCAAAGTGGGGCGACCGTTTTTGTATTTGAGCACGGTGGCGTTTTGAAACGCGAACGTGTCGCGCTCGAAATTGAACACAGTGGCAAAGCCGCTGCTTTGGGTCAGCGCGAAGAGAACACCGACCCAGAATAGCTGTGCGAATACTCGACGACCGTCGCCAATCATTTCACGAACGGGTCGAAGGAGCTGTACTCTTGCCTTCGGCGAAATTGCCGAGCGCGCGGAATTTTTTGTAGCGCTTCTTCAACAGTTCTTCGATAGGCATGCCCCCGACGCGCTGCAAGTTTTGGCGCAACGCCGTGCCAAGATTTGCTGCCGACAAATCATAATCGCGGTGCGCGCCGCCTTCCGGTTCCGGAACGATTTCATCGACAACTTCGAGTTTGAGCAAATCCTGCGCAGTCAGTTTCAGCGCCTCCGCTGCCTCTGGAGCGTGACGCCGATCTCGCCACAGAATGGCCGAACATGCTTCCGGACTGATGACCGAATAGTAGGCGTTCTCAAAAATCAATACGCGGTCCGCCACGCCAATGCCAAGCGCGCCACCTGAGCCGCCTTCGCCGATCACAGCAGCGATAATTGGTACGCGCAGGCTCATCATCTCGCGCAGGTTTACCGCAATCGCTTCTGAAATGTGGCGTTCTTCCGAACCGATCCCGGGAAATGCGCCCGGCGTATCGATCAACGAGATCACGGACATGCCGAATTTTTCGGCCAGCCGCATCAGACGCAGCGCTTTCCGATAGCCTTCCGGATGGGCGCAACCGAAATTGCGCATCACGTTCTCCTTCGTGTTCCGCCCTTTCTGGTGCGTGAGAACCACGCACCGCTGCGAGCCGAGCATGGCCAGGCCGCTCGGCATCGCTTTGTCGTCCGCGAATTGGCGGTCCCCGCGCAGCTCAATCCAATTCGTGAAACACCGCTCGACATAATCGAGCGCGAACGGCCGTTGGACGTGACGCGCGATTTGCACGCGCTGCCAGGCGGTCAAGCGGCCATAAATTTCGCGCCGGGTTTCGCGGATTTTTGCCTCGATCGCCTCAACCGCGGAGTCAAGATCGACATCGTGCTCGTCGGAATGATCCTTCAAATCCTGCAAACGCCGTTGCAGTTCGAAGATCGGTTTTTCGAAATCGAGCGATTGCAACTCCATGGGTGAAAGTTAAATAAGTTACAAGGTTACAAAAGTTACAAACCGGCTCGCTTTAACATTGTAACCCCTGT
>WNEY01001207.1_pt1 | contig 20804 bp, 14 predicted proteins | sample 5400531 | NCBI WGS metagenome assembly WNEY01 (sample SAMN13153338, study PRJNA577476) | soil metagenome | isolation source: 200 cm saprolite under Douglas fir tree site 1 | place: USA:California | collected 2015-04-18
CGACCATGACTCTCAAGCTTTGCACCAGGAAAGCAGATCGCATTTCTATTCGAGCCGGCACTTTCGGCTTCCGGCCTTTCGGCAGACCTCAGTTCTGGGAAGCCTTCTCGGAATTCTGTCGAAGTGTCTCTCTCCTCTTGAGGTCCCTTTCCCTGTCCTGTTCGTACAACTTCCGGAAGATTTCCATATGATATCGCTCTTTGTCCGGTTGGTTGAGGCGGGCGTAAAGCTGAGCAAGCTGGTAATGGGTCGACTTGTAATTGGGATCCAATTCAGCGGCTTTCAACAAAACTTTGAGAGCTTCCTGAGGCTTTCCCTGGGCGGCGTAGCACTTGCCCAATTGAAAATAGGCCAACATGAACTGGGGGTCCGCTGCCACTGCAATTTGAAGCATGGGAATGGCGCCTTGTGACCTGTCAGTTTTGATCATCATGTCAGCCAGATAATAGTTGGCCTTCGGATGGTTGGGATCTTCGCGCAAAGCGAGTCGGAGTTCTTTCTCTGCGTTCGCGTAGTCGATTTTGTTGTAGTAAACCTCCCCCAGAGCGAAATGGATCCCAGGAAAATCCGGATTCCTTTTCAACACTTCCTTGTAATCTCGAATCGCTTCTGGGTATTTTTCCTCGTCCGCATAACTTTCGGCCTTCAAAACCAGCATGAAATCTGAATCCGGATCCAGGTTCCCCAACTGTTTAATGGCCTGAAGAGTTGCGGACTTAAGCAATCGAATCGATTGATAGAGGACCTTCTTGTCGTTGGGATCTTCTTTAAGAAGGGTTTCGTACTGCTGGAGGGCTTCGCCATTGCGGCCCAGAGATTGGTAAGCCAGAGCCTCGTAGTAACGAGCCCGGCGATACTTTGGGTTGGCCTCCAGCTCTTTGTTGAATGCGCCGACGGCGTTCTCGAACCGGTTGAGGCCGAAGCAGGAAAGTCCCAGATAAAAGTTGACCTCGGGATACTGAGGTGCTTGTTGCAAGACTCTCTGAAAAGTGTCAATGGACTCCTGGAATTTCAGCTCGGTTTGATAGACGATGCCCAGCCTTTTAAGAATTTCCGGCTGGTTGGGATAATTCGCCGCTGCCTGTTGATAGATTTTCTCCGCGCCCACGTAATCTTCCCGCTTCTCTGATTCCCTGGCTTGACGGAAGTAATCGTCCAGGCTTTGGGGAACGGCTTGAGCTATTATCCGGCTGCAGGAAAAAAGGAAGGCCAGAAAACAAAGAAGAGCGTGCGGGAGTCGGGGTAAAGATCGATGAGCCTTGCCGTTGAACATGAATCAAAATAACATGGTCAGCCAAACCTCTGCAAAATCGATTTGCAATTTCGTGGAAAAGATTCAAAAGGTGAGTTCAACTGGGCTGCGCGGAGGGCAACGTATGGACAGGCGGACATTCGTCCAGAAATCCCTGGCAGGGATGATGGGTTTCTCCGGTTGGGAATTGAGTTGCCGTTCAGGGCTCGATGCCGCGGGCTTTGCCGAGCCCGGACTTTCAACGTCTTTGGCGAAGCCCCGACCCATCAGCGTCGTTGAACTCGCCAGGAGGAGACAACCGGTGTCGCGGTCGCCGAAGTCAAAGACTATGTGTTTGGGGGCTACCGGGGTGACTTCCACAGTCCCCCCCACGCCGACGGGAATCCTTGCAAGGCCTATATCGTTTCTTGGGAAGCGCTCCCTTTCCGATTCGTCTTCTCGCACGAGGCGAGCTATTGCCCCTGGTTCGAATTCCCTTCTGGAGCGGCAAGTTGTTATCAATTCTTCGAAGGCAACGACGGGTGGGCTGAACTCTTCAACGATTGGGGCCGGAAAGAGAAGAATAGTTTTGTGGATGTTCTCGAATCCGGGCCCAAGCGGGTTTGGCTCCGGTGGACGTACTTCGGCGTGCATATGGAGTCCGGTGAGCCTGCCTATCGGGCCACAGAAGACTTTTGGGCTCATCCCAATGGGCTGATCCTCCGGCGTCAGAGTTACGAATCGCTCATCCCCCACGAGCACAAAGGCTACGCCAGGGAACCCATCGAAATGATCGGCATGTGTCCGGTAGGCAAGCTGTGGTTTGATGTCCTGCGAACAGACCCTTCTTCGGGGGCCAGTCACGCCTTGGCCGTACTGGACCCGTTCTCCCAGAAGCGCTACGACCTCTACTGGGAATCCGCACCCGAACCCCAAAATATCTGGAAGGCAAGTCCTCGACGTTCGGGCGCCAACTGGAAATCTCTGGATGACTCCCCAGGCGTGGCTTTGATCGTCCCCATGCAGGAGGGCTCTCCTTTTTGCATCTTCGGAGATGCTTCAGGCTTTCGACATGACTTCACCCGCATTAAAGAACATAGCTTTCGTGACACGGGGGGCTGGGGCTGGGTTTCCAAGTCTTGGGACCACTGGCCGATCGGCTGGCTCAACAGCCAAGCCCACGAGGTGAGTGCGGATTCTCTCGAGAAATACCCAAACCACTTCTCGCCCGCGGGAATGGATTTGTGGGATCTGCCCGACGAGGAGTCAGCCCGGAGGGTCTTCTATTCCTTGATTGGAGTGGCGGGTGAGAATTTGGAAAAGGTCCGAACCATCGCCCGAAAGTGGCTGGATAGAGGCGAGAGGGCGATCGCGAGTTCATGGAGTATTGCGGATCTGCCGACGATTTTCGAGGCTTCCAAACCCATCAAGAACCGCCCGCGCGCCTAGTTTCAAGGCTGCCGGCAGTTGGGTCGCGGTTCAGAGATCGAGTAGGCGGAAACCTCGTCTTTTTGCCCGCGCCTTGAAATTTGTAAGACCGTCCCGACCTTGGTTGTGTTTTGCCGACGGGCCATCGTTATTTCAGGAGTCCCCGGTTCAGGGCTTCGACTTTCTGCGCAAGAGAACCGACCAGGCCAGGGGACTGACCGCTCCCGGTTGGTTGATCTCGAACCTGCTCTCCCGAAGCCATTCGAGGTCGAACAGTGAAAGGAAGTCATTACGGATTTCCTCCTCTGTGACTCGTGGAGGTCCGTAATCCCGCGCCGGTTCGTTGGAATTGCCGGTCAGGAGAAGAAATTGCGTGCCCGGACGGGAGTAGCGGCGAACTGTGTCGAGGTAGGCCACCAAGTTCTGGTCCCTCACCACATGATAGCAGCCGCGATCGTAGATGAAGTCGAAGGGTTTCAGGTTTGGCGGTGACAGTACGTCAGCGAGAAGCCATCGGACGGAGACTCCGGCCTTACGGGCTTTCCGCCAGGCCTGGCTCAAGGCCGTAGGGGCAATGTCGATGGCCGTCACGTCGAACCCTCGGTCCGCAAGATAGATTGCATCAGTTCCTGAACCGCAACACAAATCCACAACACGAGAAGGACGGATTTTACCCTCCTCGACCACTTTTTTAAGTTCACCGGAAGGTTGCCCTGTATCCCAGAGCGGGTGGCGGCCGCCGCGATAATCCGCATCAAACAGCTCGAGCAATCGGATCCCTTCGGGCCCGTGAGGCAGGATGCCCGAGGGCAAGGGCCGGCTGTCGAGAAGGGACTTGCCGTCAGCATCGGAGATCGCAATGTCGCCGGCTCCATTGTTCGCGCGCGGCAGATTCAATCGAAAAATCCGATGCTCCGCCGAGACGGTCAGCTGCAACTGGCCCTCCGTGGCATTCAACTCTGAATGTACCTCGGAGCCTTGTTGGCCGCCCTCACGTGCGTAGAGCACATGAAGAAATCGGGTTCTGGCGGAATTGCCCTGCGATGCCATTTCCAGGACGTAGCGTTCCGACTCCGGTTCGGCATTCGACTGGCGTCTGAGCCGGTGAGCCACGTTTTTGGGAAGCAATGTCTCACAGAAAAGCTCATCTTTCCCTTCAATAATGCGAGTTCTCCGCCCCGTGACCTCCGGCATTTTCGGAGAATAGAGGCGCCACTCAAGGGGCACTCCCGAATCCGGGATGAAAACCTCGTCGTCGACCACAAAAATAGAGGGCTTCAGAACGATGAAGCGACGGACCAACCGGGGAATGCCCGCAGGCTCGAGACCGTCTTGAATGCTGTCGCCTGGCCCTGAAGGACTGCCCACGGCATAAACAAAAAATCGGTTTTCTTCAAAAGCCACCAGGCGGCTGGCATCCAGGTCTGAGTTATCGAAGGCTACCTTGACAGTAGGCGGGTAAGAGTCTCCTGGGTGGTTAGTTGAGCCGACAAATTTCGCAAGCTCGAAGATCTGCGAAGTATGGACGGAAGGCCCGGGAGACTTTCCGGTGACGTGCGCCTGTCTTTCTACGGGCCGACCCAGTCCCACCCCGACCAGGGTCACGAAGACCGATCCCATCAACCGCCATGTGAAACGCCTCGAGGCAGAGGACACGCGGTGAACCATCACGGTACTCCGTTGAAGTAAATTGTTGCTGTTGTTATGCTCACGCGTCGAACGAACGCCTGCCGGCGTTTGCAAGATAACATGATTCGAAAGCTGCTACAATTTTCCGCCTTCCCCATTTCCGCCTTCGCCATTTTTTTATTGGGTCTTCTTTCTTTGCCCCGCCTTGCGGGGATATCGGCAGGAAGGGTCGAAAAGCCGTTCCCAACTTTCACCGACGTCACGAAACAAGCCGGGCTTGCCTTCAAGATTGTTTGTGGAGATGAAGTGACCGAGTTCCTCATCGATGTCAATGGCGAAGGTGCCTGCTTTTTTGATTATGACAATGATGGCTACCAGGACATCTATCTCGTGAACGGGTCTTCTCGCAAGTCCCAGAAGGAGGGACACCTTCCCCACGATTACCTCCTTCGCAACAACGGCGATGGAACCTTCACCGACGTAACCGCGAAAGCCCATCTCGGAGACACCGAGTGGAGCAGCGGCTGTGCGGTGGGCGATTACGACAATGATGGGTATACGGATTTGTATGTCACCAATTATGGCCCCAACAAGCTCTATCGCAACAACGGTGACGGGACTTTTACTGAAGTGGCCGGGGCGGCGGGTGTGGCCGATCCGCATTGGGACTTTCCCAAATGGAGCATGGGTGCGGCCTTCGGAGATATCGATAACGATGGTTACTTGGACCTTTACGTCACTAATTTTGTCAAATTCTACTACCAGGCGGACCGGCCAGCTCCAAACCCGGACAGCCCTTGTAAGATGAAGTCCATCCCGATCGCCTGCGAGCCGGAGCAATACGAGGGAGAACAGGACCTCCTTTACCATAACAACGGCGATGGCACCTTCACGGATGTCAGCCAGTCCGCGGGAATAATCCGAAAGGATCCAGGCCGAGGGTTTGGTGTGGTTTTCTCGGATTTCGACAATGACGGTGATCAGGATATTTACGTCGCCAACGATGCTGGCCCGAATTTCTACTATATCAACGACGGCAAGGGGCACTTCACGGACGCCAGCTGGGCTTCCGGTACGGCGGTGGATGGATTTGGCAGCCCTCAAGGCTCCATGGGGGCCACCGTCGGTGATGTCAATCATGACGGACTTCAGGATATTTTCGTCACCAATTTCATCGACCAGCAGAACACGCTTTACGTGAACGAGGGGAACAATTTATTTTCGGATCGCACGGTCAACTTTAATCTCGGGTTGATCGGCTTCCACTATAGTGGTTGGGGAACGAAATTAGTTGACTTTGACAATGATGGCTGGCTTGATCTCTTCATTACCAACGGCCACACGATGGAGCAACTTGAAAAGTATTTCCCGGCCGATCCTTTTGCAGAGCCCAATTACGTGCTACAGAACATCGACGGGAAGAAATTTGTGGATGTCTCCGCAATCTCCGGACTTCGCAACGTCCCGAACAAGGTGGGGAGGGGAACGGCCTTCGGTGATTTCGACAACGATGGAAATGTGGATGTGCTGGTCATCAATAAGAACGATATCCCCACCTTGTGGCGGAATAACGGAGTCAAGGGTCGAAATTGGATCACCATCAGGACTGAAGGAGTGAGGAGTAACCGTTCCGGGATGGGAGCTCGTATCCTTTCGAACTCGGACGGGATCCAACAAACCTTTGAGGTGAGAGGGAGTGACAGTTATTTGTCCAGCAACGACCTGAGGGCACACATAGGATTAGGAGACTCGAAAACGACCGATCTTGAGATTCGCTGGCCGAGCGGGCAGGTGGATCAATATACCCACGTGACGGTAAACCGGTTTTATCTGGCTCGGGAAGGCGATTCGCTGAAGCCCGATCCGCTGGTGAGAGCCGCGCGGAAATCCAAATAAGCTTCAAAAGTAGATTCCATGCAGGAACCCGATGACACTGCAGGAATGCCAACGCCGATGGAGAAGGCGTCTCTGCCGATCTTTGAATCAGGGCGTGACGAATGAGTCTGAATCCCAACTGGATACCGATGAAGTGGACGGGCGGTCCGCTGGAGGTCCAACGGCGCGCCAAGGCGCAGACCTTCACACCCGAGGTGAAGGGGATGCTGACAGCCCGGATGGACCCGGCGGCACTCGAATTGGTTAGGAGAACGCCGGTGAACTGTCTGGTAGTGGAGTGGGCGGCCGGCGAGCCTGCAGATCGCGATCAACAAAGCGCCTTGGTCCCATTGATCGAGGCGGGCAGGCGAATCGGGATCAGTTTCGTGGGCCGGGTGAAGCGCACTGCGGATCTGAGAGCCGCCGTCGCCGCGGGCCTTCAAGCTGGGCTCTCGGGCGTCCTGGTCGAAGGCCCCTCCGCTCAGGTGGAGGACTTCCCGGTCATCCTTCAGTGCTCTCGATCGAACATCCCGTGGGACTCGCATGTCCCTATTCTGAGCGTCACGGATAATCGCTGGCCGGGTTTGGAGATTCATGAAACAGAAGAAACCCCGGACGCTGTTACGGGTCCAACGGGCGTTCCGTGGGTGAACTCCAACGGGTGGTTCTCTCTGTTGGCGCGTCAATTGGCCGCGGGGAAGGCCCTCTGGCTCGACATGGATCCTCCCCCTCAGATCGAGCATTGGCGCGCGGCGGGATATTCGGCGGCGGTGGCTGACAGCTATGCCTACGGGAGCCGCTGGATGATTTCACTCGATGAGAAGTTGAGCATTGGTGCGCTTCGGAGACAGCCCGAAGCGATTCGCGTATGGGAAAGGGTCGTAGCCATTATCTCCTTTTTCAAGGAGCATGCGGACTGGGCCGGCTTTCAGCCGCAGGGGAGTCTCACCGTCGTGTCGCGTTTTCGCGGCGAGGAAGAGGCGTTGGGAGGAGAGGTCCTGAACCTTCTCAGCCGGCAACTCGTCCAGTACCGGGTCATCGAGAAGTCGCGGTTAGCGTCAACCTCGCTGGAAGGCCTGGAAACAATTCTCTGGGTCGATGAAGAGCCTCCCACGAGTGAAACGCGATCGGAGTTGCTGGATTTTGTCTCGCGAGGCGGGTTGCTGATTTCCGCCTCGTTTTGGGGGCCGCCCGACTGTAAGCCGTTAGTGGCCGACTATTCGGACCACTACAAGATATGCGGTCTGGGGAAGGGTAAGATCGCCGCCTCCAAGGACGGCTTTCGCGATCCTTATCAGGTGGCCGTCGATACCCACTTGTTGATGAGTCGACGAAGTGATTGGGTGCGTCTGTTCAACGCTGGAACGGCGATCAGCTATTTCAGTGCCGACCCCCACAGCCGGAAGGAACTGGTTCAGATCATTGACTATCGAACGTCCGGTGTCTCGGAGTTCGTGACCGCCTGGGTCAGGACGTCAAATCGCTCGGCGCTGTTTTGGTCTTTGGAATCGAAAGAGCCCGCTCCTCTTCAGGGAGTTCCGGCCGGGGCCGGGGTAGAGTTCCATTTGCCTTCCTTGTCAACTTATTCTGCGTTAGAATTCGAGCACCGGGGTGTTGGATGATAAAAGATTGCACGCGAAGAGAGTTCCTCGGGACACTCGGCACGGCGGTAGCGGGTATTTGCGTGTCTCCTGCCAGGCTCGCCCTTGCCAGCCGCGCGCCGACGGCTCCTGTGGCGGTCGGACGTTGCTACATTTACGGCGCCGAAGTAGTCCAGGTGCTCTCGACCATGTTCGATCAACTGGGCGGCTTGGAGCGACTCGTCAAAGGAAAGACTGTCGCCATCAAAATCAATCTCACGGGGCTGGCCGCCAATCGCCTGAGACACCTGCCGCTTGAGCTGACCCATTGGACTCATCCTCAAGTCATCGGCGCGACGGTGCACCTCCTGGGCCAAGCGGGCGCGCGCCGCATCCGGCTGCTTGAAAGCCCGATGTCTACGGCCGAGCCCCTCGAAGAATTCATGCTGCAGGCCAACTGGGAGCCGCGGGACTTTATGAGTGCGGCGCCCGTGGTGGAGTTCGAGAACACCAACTACTTGGGAAGGGCCAAGAAGTATTCTCGCCTGTGGGTTCCTGCCGGCGGATTGATGTTCCGGGCGTACGACTTGAACCATTCGTATGAGGACTGCGACGTCTTCGTCTCATTGGCCAAGTTGAAAGAACACGCCACGGCGGGCGTCACGCTCTCGATGAAGAATTGTTTTGGCATCACGCCTTGTACGATTTACGGCGAAGAGGCTGGCAGAGACGAGCCCAGTCTCGTCCCGCGCGGCGGCCGCGGGATGTTTCATCACGGGCAACGCCAGCCCTCCAAGAGCGCCCTTTCGGAAATCGACCTCCGGAGCCCTCGGGACCCCGGCTATCGCGTGCCTCGCGTAGTCGCGGATCTGGTCGCGGCACGCCCGGTTCACCTGGCGGTGATCGACGGCATTGAAACGATGATGGGGGGCGAAGGCCCCTGGACTTCCGGGCGGCGCCACGTCAAGTCAGGCCTCCTCATCGCGGGAACCAATTGCGTCACCACGGACGCCGTTGCCATGGCCTTGATGGGCTTCGATCCGATGGCTGATCGGGGAAAGCCGCCCTTCGAAACCTGCGACAGCACGCTGCGCCTGGCTGAAGATCTTGGAGTAGGATCGCGTGATCTTCGTCAAATCGAAGTGGTCGGAACTCCTATCGGACAAGCGAAATTCAACGCCCGCAGTGCATGACCCTTGAGAGCGGCTCGAATCCTCCCGGCGCGCCGGGCAGGCCAGGAGTTCAATTCCCCACGGGCCTACTGGTAGGCCTCACTGCCTCACGTGTACACCCTTCAGCGGTTCTGGGCATGACAAACGCAGGAGACGCGGCGGCACCGTCGAGGCCGGGCTCCAGCGTATGGTGACATAGCCTCTTTCAGTTCGCTTGATGATCCCGCACTGATTACTCTTGCTATTTATGATGGGGAGACATTGAAGATGTACACGAGATTTCTTTTGCCGACCCTTTTTTCCTTGTTCCTATTCCCTGGTTCCTCTGGAGCCCAAGCCACTTCTGACATCCAAGTCCAAAAGCACTTCCAAGCTGCTCAGCAGGCCGAGAAAGCGCGTGATTACCAGAAGGCGGCGGCCGAATTCCAAGCGGTTCTCAAGCTGAGGCCGGAACTCGCCGAGGTTTACAACAATCTTGGACTTGTCTACTACCTCCAGGGGAAAAATGACGCGGCCATCAAGACCTTTCAGCAAGCGCTCGAGCGGAAACCCGATATCCTGGGCGCCAATCTTTTCCTTGGAATGGCTTACATCCGTACCAACCAATATGAGAAATCTCTGGAACCTTTGAAAAAGGCAATTTCCTTGAGCCCTGGCGAAACTCGGGCCTATCTCAATCTGGGTCTCAGCTACACTGAATTAGGCCGAGACGATCAGGCGCTCGAGGTCCTGCAGAAGGCGGCTGAGCTTTCCCCAAGAGATATCGAAGTTCTTTATAACTTGGGAAGAGTTTATACAAAGCTGATGACGAATACCTACAAGAAGATGGCCGATCTCGATCCGGATTCTTATCGAGTTCACGAACTATTGGGGGCTTACTACGAAGCGCGACGAGAGACGCAAAATGCGATTGACGAATATGAAATAGCCATTTCCAAAAGGCCTGACATGCCAGAGCTGCATTACGCTCTTGGCAATGTCTATTGGAAGAGAAGGGATCTTGACAAGGCGGAAGAGCAATTTCGCAAAGAATTGCAGATCGACCCGGAAAATTACCTGGCCACGTGGAAGCTGGGAAACATCTATCTCACCAAAAGACAATATGACCAGGCTTTTCCATACTTGGAGAAGGCGGTTCAGCAGAAGCCCGACCTTGCTCAGGCCCATCGCGACCTGGGCAGGGCATTGATTCAAACCGGGAACTTTGAACGAGCTGTCGTCCAGCTGAAGAAAGTCGCCCAACTGACCCCCGAGGAATCCACCAGTCACTATCTCATGGCACAAGCCTATCGAAAGCTCGGAAAAAAGGCAGAAGAGAAAGCCGAGTTGGATCTGTTTGAGAAGCTGAGACACGCCGAACGAGAGCGAGAGAAGGGACCTGGTATTTTGACTTCCGGGACCCAGGACGAGAGCAATGAGGGGCATTCCGAAGAATCATTCTTGGAACCGTAAAAGGCTCCTGTTAAGCACCGAGTGTGAAGGGCATGAGTCTCACGGGCTTTACTTTTTTTCTCCAAGTCATTTAAAACATCGCCGGCTGGACAGTTTCCGTCAATTCGAATCGACCTGAGGCCCGGGGAAACGCCGCTGACTGTCAGGGGTGGGGCTGACCAGCATCGAACACACTGACTCATTGGAGCCTGGCTGGCCGCTCTTCCAAACCAGAGCTATTGAGCCACGCGCTCTCGGGATAGCACAGTCGAGAAGAGTCCCGTGTGATGTTCGCGAGTGGTCTGAAAGCGAGTACCAATTCGGTACCACTTGAGTGTCCCGAGCGTGCCTGAACGTCTTTTTCAGTTGCCAGCCGTGCCGCAGAATCACTGAGTTAGACCAATTCACCTGGCCTACGAAGCAAGGGGTCCGGTGCGCAAGCGGCCTGCGGCAAGGCATGGATTGAGTCTGGCCTGCACCTTCATACATCGACGCTGTGCCAGGAATGTGATACGAATCGCGGAAAAACGGTGCTATTTGCATCAGAAATGGTGCAAACGGCGGCAAGACAGTCTTGCGAGGATTTTCCCCGAACTTCCTGATTCCCAAGGATTGGCGCCGGTTCTGGCAAGATTTGGTGAAATAGGTCTTTCGGTTAGCAACCAGGGGGTCAGGGGTTCGAATCCCCTCAGGTCCACCAGCTATCCTCTCGCGCCGACGCCAATCCAGCCCTTCCGTCCTTCCAATCAGACAGATCAGGCCAACCTGTCTCCACGAATTTCATCCGCTAAAAGACACGCCACGCCATTAGCAGGGCTAAGTCCGATCCACACCAGGAAGGCGATAAGGGGTCGAAACGGTACACCCGACCATCGCTTGATTTCGCGCTGAGCTTTGGGAAAGATAGGGGCCCGGCCCATGCTGCTGTCGGAAGAAATCCGAGTCTTTGTTTTTGTCGGCTTCGTCATCGCTGTCTATGCCGCCGCACTCGTGGTGATCTTCAAGTGGGCGCGCAGGCGGCTCGCGCCTGGCTCGCCGCCGCCAACGAAGCTCGAAATCACAATTCGTCGCGTGAGTCTTGCGCTTGCCGGTGCGGGACTTCTCTGTATGGGGTACGGTTACTTCATCGAGCCCACCTGGCTCGAAGTCACGCGCGTCCGAATCGAGAGCGCGAAACTACCGCGTGGCGCCGCCCCGATTCGCATCGTCCACATCTCGGACGTGCACAGCGACCCCGGGCCACGGCTTGAAGACCGCCTGCCGGAAGTGATTGCCGCGGAAAAGCCTCGCCTCATCGTGTTTACGGGAGACTCGATCAACTCACCCCAAGCCCTTCCAGTGTTCAAAAAGTGCCTCAGGAATCTCGCAGGGATCGCGCCGACGCTTTGCGTAAGGGGAAACTGGGATACGGATTACTGGCACGACCTCGACCTCTTTGGAGACACCGGCGCCCGGGAACTCAACTGCGAGGCGGCAAAGATCGCGGCCGGGGCGGCCGAAGTGTGGATCGTTGGTGTGGCATGGGGAAATCAAGGCTGCATCGCTCAGGCGCTCGACCGCGTGCCGGCCGACGCATTCACAGTATTCCTCTATCACGCGCCCGACGAGATCTTCGAGGCGGCCCACCACAAGGTTGACCTTTACCTGGCCGGGCACACCCACGGCGGACAAGTTGCCCTCCCGTTTTACGGCGCATTGATGACCGCCTCGAGGTTTGGAAAGCGGTTTGAGGCGGGACTCTATCGCGTGGAGAACACCTGGATGTACGTGAACCGGGGAATCGGGATGGAAGGGGGGCCTGCGCCGCGAGTCAGGTTTTCCGCAAGGCCAGAGGTCACAGTGATCGAAATTTCATCTGCCAGGTAACGCGCACAGCTTGAACCCGGAAAGACGCCTTGGGTTTCGGTCTGCCTCGAAGCCGACAAGCGCGTCGCGGTGTCACAAGTCCGGCGCTCAGCACCCAGGCAAAACGTCAAGAATCGTGGTACACCATCACGATAGCAACGATGGCCACCCCAAGCGTGACCCAACGCATCGCCCGCTCCACCGGCATCGTGATGGCGAGCATCCTGGCGAGCCGGATCCTCGGCTTCTTCCGTGAGTGGACTGTCGCGCGCGAGATTGGCTCGAGCGCCGTCACAGACGCCTACTTTTCGGCGTTCACGCTCCCGGACTTTCTGAACTACCTCGTTGCGGGCGGCTCCATCAGCCTTACTTTTATCCCCGTCTTCGCGCAGTACGTCGCAGAGAACCGTGAGGAGGAAGGCTGGCGGGTGTTCTCGACGGTGATGACCTTCATGGGACTGCTGCTCGCCGCTCTGGTGATCGTCGCGGAAATCTTTGCGGCGAGGCTGGTCGAGCTCATCGCCCCCGGCTTTGACCCGAGCCAGAAGGCTCGCGTGATTTTCCTGACGCGGCTGATGCTTCCAGCCCAAGTCTGTTTCTATTTGGGGAGCCTGATGAGCGCCGTCCAGTACGCGAAGGGCCGGTTCGTTCTCCCGTCTCTCGCCCCGGTGGTCTATAACCTGGGGATCATTCTCGGCGGCGTCCTGCTCTCGCCCCGGCTCGGCATCACGGGGTTTGCGGTCGGGGTCCTCGTGGGCGCAACGGCTGGAAACTTTCTTTTACAAATTTACGGGGCGGGCCGAGCGGGTGCGCGGTTCAGACCCAGCTTCGAGCTTCGCCATCCCGGCTTTCGGCTATTTATCAAGCTGACGATCCCCATCATGCTGGCGCTCTCGCTCGTCTTCATGGACGATTGGATCATCCGCTGGTTCGGGTCGTATCTCAGACCCGCCTCGATCACCTGGCTCAACTACGCCAAGACCCTGATGCGCGTCCCGCTCGGAGTCGTCGGCCAGGCGGTGGGTGTGGCGTCTTTTCCGTTCCTGGCCCAGCTCTATTCCGAAAAAAAATTCAATGAGCTCAACCGGACGCTGAACTCGACTCTGAAGGCGCTCATCCTGGTCCTCGTGCCTGTCTCGGCACTGACCATCGCCCTATCGAAGCCGCTCGTCTACCTTGCCTTCTCCCACACGCGCCTGCACGGGCCGGATTTCCAGGCTACCGCGTCCACGCTGGCCGTGTTTTCTCTCGGCATGTTTGCCTGGGGAGCCCAAAATATTCTGGCGCGCGGCTTTTACGCGGCCCGGGACACCTTGACTCCGGCGGTCGTGGGCACTCTCTTGACGTTTCTGACCCTGCCGCTCTACTGGGTCCTGGCGCGCCAGGCGGAGCACCTGGGACTGGCGCTGGCGAGTTCCTGCGGGATCGTCGTGTATGCGGTTGTGCTATTCGTTATCCTCGGCCGCCGGACTCAAAACCCCGAAACAGCGGGGCTCGCCGTGTTCTTCCTCAAGATCGTCCTCGCGTCGTCGGCCGCCGCGTTTGTCTGCTACGAAGTCGCCCGCGAAATTGAGACTTTCGTCCCCTGGCAGACGATCCCCGGGGCACTGGTCGTGCTGACGGTTGCGAGTGCCGCCGGTTTCCTGCTGGTCGTCGTCATCGCAAAAATACTTCGCGTCAAGGAACTCGATAACTACGTCAAGAGGTTGAGTCTCGGGAAGCCGAGAAAATCCGCGGCGGCAGGCAAAATTTCCGAATAGACGGCCGTAACGGCCTTTCCCTTGAGTCTGCGCGTACAAGTGGGACGAGGGGCTCGTTTTCGAGGGCTCTCGAAGCAGCCCGCCGGGCCGTCCTATTTCCCCACACAAAAGTTCGCGAAAATAAATTGAAGCAGGTCGTCCACGTAGGTTGCGCCCGTAATGGCGTCGAGGGCGCGGAGGGCGTCATAGAGGTCGAGGAGCAACATCTCGTGAGGCACTTGGGCGGCAGCGGCCTGGCGGGCCCGGTCGAGGCCGGCGAGCGACTCCTTGATGAGCTGTTGATGGCGCAGGTTGGTGATGAACTCACCGCCAAGCTCCCGGGCAGGCGCCGCGGCCTCCAGGATTTTTTCCTTGAGTTGCGGCACTCCCTCGCCGGTCAGCGCGGAGGTCCAAACTATTTCGGCCGGCTCGGCGCCGCCGCCGTCGGATGAAAGCCGCAGATTGATATCCTGGGCAGATGTTCGAGAGGGCAGGTCCGACTTATTGGCGGCAACAACCAGCAGGCCAAGCGGGCGGACTTTCCCCACAAGGCTCGTGTCGTCGTCAGTCCAGGCTTCGGAAGTATCCACCACCAAGAGTCTCAAGTCCGAATCAGCGATGGCCTGCAAAGTTTTCTCCACTCCGATCTTCTCCACTTCGTTGTCCGCTTGACGTACTCCCGCCGTGTCAACAAAGCGCAACGGGATGCCGCCGATATTGGCCGTTTCTGCGACAAGGTCGCGCGTAGTCCCGGGAGTGGCGGTGACGATTGCCCGCTCCTCATTCAGGAGCCGGTTAAACAAGCTGGACTTGCCCACATTCGGCCGGCCCACAATGGCCATACTCAAGCCTTCACGGACGATCCGCCCGTACTTGTACCCCTCGACAAGTCTTTCGAAGTCCTTCCGGATGGCATCGATCCGGCCAATGATTTCCGGCCAGTCCATCACCGGGACGTCGTCTTCGGCAAAGTCGATTCCCGCTTCAAGCCTCGCAATCAATTCCAGGAGGACCTGCTTGTGGGGCTTCAAGCGGATCGAGACCGCGCCCCCGAGCTGCGAGGCCGCCACGCGGGCCTGATAGAGCGTCTGCGATTCGACGAGATCGCGGACGGCCTCCGCCTGGGTCAGGTCAATCCGTCCGTTCAGAAACGCCCTTCGGGTGAATTCGCCGGGCTCGGCCACGCGCGCGCCCCGCTCGATCGAGCATTCGATGAAGTAGCGAAGGATGACTGGCGAGCCGTGGCAGGAGACCTCCACTAAATCTTCGGCCGTATAAGAGTGTGGGCGGCGGAAGACGGTGAGGACAACCTGGTCTAAGACCCGGCCGGTCTCGGGGTCCTTGAACACGCCAACCGTCGCCCGTTGAGTCTCAAGCGGGAGCTTAGGGATCTCGATCAGCCCTGACGCAATTTCGATGGCGCGCTCACCGGAGAGGCGGACCACTCCGATCCCGCCACGCCCAGGTGGCGTGGCGATCGCCACAATGGTGTCTTCGCTGATCATGATAACGCCCGAGGACTCGGGCCCACTGCGCCAGTGGCCAGAGGCCGCTGCGGGGTGCCGCTGGTGCGGCTCGGCTACAGGTCGCGCTTAGGAGGTGAGGCAGGCAGGATGACCACCTTACGTTCGGGCCCAAAGCCCTCGCTCACGGTGCGTACTTGAGGCTGGTTCTTGAGCGCCAGATGAACGATGCGTCGCTCGCGGGGGCTCATGGGGCTCAAGGCAAACGGGTCGCCGGTTTCGACGACGCGCTCGGCCGCCACCTGGGCCGTGAGCTGAAGCTCGCGGGCCCGCAGCCGGCGCCATTCCTTGCAATCAAACGTGATTTTCCCAAACAACTCTTCGTCAAGGCGCGCCGCCTTGAGCACCACATACTCCAACGCGTTGAGCAAAGCCGCGTTTTTTTCGACCATGAGATCGGCGTCAGGCCCCGAGAAGTTCACAACAAATTGGGGCGTCTCCACATCAACCTCAGTCGCCTGATTTTCCCGAATCGTGAAAGTCAACTGAAACCCCCCAAACTCGACGACTTGCTGGAGGAGGGACTCGATGGGGCCGAGATAACTCTCCATCTGCTCCTTCGGGCTCGAGGCTTCTACCGGTTCAGATTCCATATCAACCTAATCCCTCGCTTCGGAAGGCCTTCGCGCTGGCTGGACGTTCTGAGGGCCCGGCATCTTCCGATTGATAATGGTCTGCTGCGCGAGGCCGACCAGATTGCCGGTCAGCCAGTAAAGGACCAGCCCGCTGGCAAAGTTGTAAAACATCACCCCAAGAAACAGCGGCATGATCATCATCATCCGCTGCTGCGCCGGGTCCGCGGTCGCCATCGGCGTCATCTTCTGGAGGACGAACGTCGTAACGATCATCAAGATGACCAGAACCGGGATGTGGTATCCGAAGACCGGGAGCCGGTCCGGAGCGGAAAGGTCCTTGATCCACAGGGTCCACGGCGCATGGCGAAGCTCAATGGCCTGGTTCAAGACATTATAAAACCCGTAGAGAAACGGGATCTGCAAGGCCATGGGCAGACAGCCGCCGACAGGGTTGATGCCGTGTTCCTGATACAGCTTCATAACCTCCTGGTTCATGCGCTGCTTGCGAGGATCGTTGAACTTATACTGTTTATACCTGTCCTGGATACTTTTCACCAGCGGCGCGATCCGCTGCATCTTCTGCGCCGACTGAATGCTCTTGAGTTTCAGCGGGAACATCGCCAGGTTGATGACAATCGTCAGCAGGATGATAGCCCAACCGTAGTTATGGGTCCAATGGTCGTAAACGTAGCGCATGGCGAGGAAGAGCGGCTTCGCGATGAAGCTGAACCAGCCGAAGTCTATCAGGCCCTCGAGTGGAGGGCTGGCGGACCGGAGCACGTCAATGTCCTTCGGGGCGACAAACATCCGGAACGTAAGGGGCTTCGAGAGAGGGCTCCCCAGCATGGCCGTGAGAGCTTTGGGCGCGTCCTTTTCCTTTTGATCCGTCGGGGCGAGCGCGCGGCGACCAAACCGAAACGCCTGGTCCTGCGACCCGGGAAATAAAATGTTGACGAAATAACGGTCTTCCATTCCCGCGTAATCGAGTGGGCCGGGGATCGACCGGTCCTCATCGACTTTTCGCTCCGGGACTCTGACGAGGTCTTGCGTGGTGTGATAAACAGCCTGGCGCAGGGCCGATTGCTGGGCGTAGGGCAGCGAGTGGTCTCCGAAACCGCCCGGCCAGGAGACCTCGACGGGAAGGTATTGCGGGCCGTCAGCCACGCTCAATTCCACTTCGATCTGGTAGCTCGGGCCGAAGGAGAATTTCTTCCGCGCCTGAATTTTCCCGTCGCTGTAAACGAATTCCACTTTGAGGGGCGCCTGGAGGGATGGCGCGCTCGGCGTTGCCACGTAGAGGGCAGTATTCAGCTTGTCTGCCAGGCTGGAATCAGCGAGGTTGAGGCTCATCGGGTATCCGAGAGTTTCACACGCGGCCCTGTTGACCACGTCCAGAGGCTGATTTTTCTCGTCAAGGTATTTTTTCAGGACCCAGCTCGTAACCGTGGCGCCGCGAGTGGACAGAGTTATCCGGTAAAGGTCGCCGCCCTCGACCGTGATTTCGCGCGCCTCGCTTGCTCGAACGAAGGGAAGCGGAGGCGGAGCGGGAACAACCGGCTGCGGCTTTTGCACCGGCGGACGCCGGGCGGGAGGGGGCGGAGGCGGTGCTTTCAAGAAGAACATCCGCCAGGTCAATAAGACGGCGAAAGAGACTACGAAGGCGAGTAGCAGTCGCTGGTTTTGATCCATCCGAAAAACCGCATGTTTCAGGCGTCAAAAGAAAGCGCTGAAAACTGACACCCTGAAAAAACCTGGGTCTTGCCCGGCTTCCCGGGGCGGGCCCTCGGAATGAGGGTGTCTACGGGACCGGGTCGTACCCTCGGCCGCCCCATGGCCGGCAACGGAGGAGCCGCAACAGCGCCATGCGGCCACCTCGCCGAAGACCCCACTTGGAACAGGAAGGATAGTAGCGGCAGGAAGAGGGTAGTGTGGCGGAGATCGAGCTTCGATAGAAGCGGACCAGAGCGAGCGCGAAAAATTTCACGGCTTCGCGCCCTCGCCGCCAGGCCGCCCGCCACGCGGTGAAGTCCCCGCCGGAGGAGGCGCCGCGGGAAACAGCTTCAAGACTTGCTCCGTCAATTTCAAGAAAGGGACTTTCGCCACTGCTTCGCGGGGGTTCAAAACGACGTCCCATCCGCCCGGAATGTTCGCCCGGTTCAGCCGAAAGACCTCTCGCAGGCGCCGTTTCACCCTGTTGCGGACCACCGCGCCGCCTAGACGTCCTGACGCCGTGATACCCACACGACTCACCCGCATGCCATTGGGCAGGAAAAAGACCGAGCATAATGGCGCGCTCCGGCGCTGTCCTTTCTCGTAAACTTTCCTGAATTCGCTGCGCCGCAGCAGGCGGAGATTCTTCGGGAAGGCGTGCGGCCTCAAACGAGCCTTTAAACGCTGAGGCGACGACGGCCCTTCTGCTTCCGACGTTTCAACGTCTGGCGACCCCCCGGTGTCCTCATTCTCACTCGAAAACCGTGAGTCTTGGCACGACGCCGCCGGTTGGGTTGATAGGTTCGCTTCAAAGGCCGCCGCTCCCCAGCTTAGATTTATGGGCAAAGTCCAATTGGCTAAGATAGCTTGCCCTCTCGGCCCAAGTCAAGACAAGCGCGGTCTTGGCACCCCTAGTGACTGTGGACTTCCCTGAGTCAGTGGAGCCCCACCGCGCCCCGGACCGAGTCGACGAGCTTCGCGGAATCGAAACCGACGCCGTCTTTGAAGACTATCTCGACCTTCTCGATGTCTGCGATACGCGTGGAAGGGTCTCCGTGGACCACCACAAGGTCCGCCTGCTTGCCGGGAGCGACCGTACCAATGCGCTCGCTTTCCCCGAGCCACTCGGCGCCGTTGGCGCTGGCAATGTGAATCGCCTCCAGGGGAGTGAACCCGGCCTCGACCAGCAGCTCCACCTGCCGCTGGTCGCCGAACCCCGGCAGGACGCCCCCGTAGCCGGTCGGGTCTTCGCCGGCAAGGAGCAATCCGCCGGCCTTGACGAAGTCGCGTTCGAACTTCATTTCCTTCTGGAACAAATCGGCGGTGAAAACTGGTCCGCTCTGCTGACCCATGGCCCTCTCGTTGATGCGAATGCGGCCGGCCAGATAGTCAACCCTGGCCTGCGGGAGCAGGGCATCGAGCACGCGTTGCTCGAGCGGAGGCCGATTCTGAACAAAAGTTTCGAGCACGGCCAGCGTAGAAGTAATCGCCACGTGATGACGGACGAGGTCGCGGACCATCTCCTTGACGGGCGGGCTCTCGAGGTCGAGTTGGGCCAGCGCGGCGTAAGTTTGCTGCGTCGAGGGACAAGTGTCCGGGGCCTTTCCCGGAACAAACTCCGTGTCCACTTCAAGCCCGTGCTCGAGGTCATCGATCCCGAGTTGCGCAGCCTCGCGGAACCCCACGGCACAAAGGTGACCGGTGATTTTCAGGCCGCGCTTGTGGGCCGCCTCGATCGCGGCGCCGAGTTCTGCGCGCGTAATGTGCATGTAGGCCTTGAATGACGTCACGCCCTCTTCGGCCCAGTAATCGACCATCCTCCGGGCCTCCTCCGGCCCAGTGAGTTCGTAAAGCTGCGGGGTGAAGGCGCCGGCGCCCTCGAGGTAGGGCCCGGTGACGTGCATTCTCGGTCCGACCATCTTTCCGCCGTCAATCAGCTTCTTCAGCTCGAGGTCCGTATACGGTTCGATACTCCCGGTCGTGCGAATCGTCGTCACGCCGGAAGCGAGGTAGAGGCGCGGCGCACTGAAGCCCATCTCATTGTAGATGGCCGTCCCGCCACCCGAGGGGTAGAAGAGGTGGTCGTGCATTCCCACAAGTCCGGGAATGACGGTGTAGCCAGGCAGGTCGAGAATCTGCGCGCCCGCCGGCGCAGGCGTCTTCTCCGCGCCGCCCATGGCCTTGATCTTTCCCCGCTCGATGACCACCGTTTGGTCTTCGAGCGCCGGAGCGCCTGTGCCGTCAATGACCCGGACGTGAGTCAGCGCGACCACGGGCGCGTCAACGCGGACGTACTCCCTCACCGCCGGAGAAAGTTTCGAGGCCTCTTCGGCCAGCAGGAGAGAAGGACAAATCAGAAGCAAAATAGAAGCTCGCCGGACCACTCTGTCTCGCACCCGCTACCTCCCCGCCTTCCGCACGAACTTCTGGACACGCATGCCCACATTCACGTCGGTGACGTAAACGGCACCGTTCTTGCCGACCGCCACAGCATGACCCCAGTAAATCTGCCCGTCGTACTTGCCAAAGGAACTCCAGGTCTCGAGGACGCGGCCCTGGCGGTCGAGCTTCAACAGGCGTCCCCGGTCCGGCGGCTTCGGGTTCATATCGCCGCCGTCTACAACGTACACAAACCCATCCGGCCCCGCGGTGACGTCCCATGGACGGCCGAGTTCAGGGCTCATCCACTGTGCGAGGAACTTGCCGTTGCCATCAAAGACCTGGACGCGGGCGTTTGCGCGATCGGCGACGTAAACGCGGCCGTCGGCGTCGAGCGAGATTCCGTGGGGCGTGTCGAATTCACCGGGCCCGTCGCCTTTCTTTCCCCAATCAAAAAGAAATTCGCCCCGGGCTGAGAACTTCGCAACCCGGCTGTTGCCGTACCCGTCGGAGACATAGAATTCGCCCGTCGGGGTGACCACCACATCGGTCGGCTTGTTGAAGTGCTTTCCGTCCAGCCCCGGTTCGTCCTTGACGCCAACCGTCATCAGCAGCTCGCCGTTATGGGTGAACTTGAACACCTGATGGTGCCCGACATCGGTGACCCAGACATTGTCGTGGCTGTCC